>ERZ1023614.491-NODE-491-length-12434-cov-14.656515_pt1 | contig 12434 bp, 17 predicted proteins | sample MGYA00380327_ERZ1023614 | MGnify/ENA primary metagenome ERZ1023614 (study PRJEB33179, sample SAMN07448978) | human gut metagenome | biome: Human-gut; feature: Human associated habitat; material: Faeces | host: Homo sapiens | place: India: Bhopal | collected...
GAAAAGGCCGTCGGCGAAGAAGTCTTCGGCCGCCTCAATGCGTCACAGACGGTCATCAAGATCGTCCGCGATGAACTGACGGAACTCCTCGGCGGGACACAGAGCCGGATCACCATTTCTCCCAAGCCACCGACCATCATCATGCTCGTCGGCCTCCAGGGGGCTGGTAAGACGACGACAGCCGCTAAACTGGCCAAGAAGCTGAAGTCCCAGGGCAAGAGCCCGCTCATGGTCGCAGCCGACGTCTACCGTCCAGCGGCTATCACGCAGCTTCAGGTCCTCGGCCAGGAACTGGACATGCCTGTCTATACCGAAGAGGGCAGCAAGAACCCTGTCGCCATTGCTCAGCACGCTATTCCCTATGCGACCAGCCATTTACGCGATGTCGTCATCATCGATACGGCCGGCCGTTTACATATCAATGAAACCCTCATGGACGAACTCATCAACATCAAGAATGAAGTTCATCCCCATGAAATCCTGCTCGTCGTCGACGCCATGACCGGTCAGGATGCCGTTACGGCTGCATCGGCCTTCGATAAAGCCCTCGGCATCGACGGTATCATCATGACCAAGCTCGATGGCGATGCCCGCGGCGGTGCCGCCTTGTCCATCAAGGCCGTCACGGGCAAACCGATTAAGTTCATCGGCGTCAGCGAAAAACTCGACGGCTTGGAAGAATTCCATCCGAACCGCTACGCATCGCGTATCCTCGACTTAGGCGACGTCGAAACGATCATCGAAAAAGCCCAGGCGGCTTTCGATGAAGAATCGATGGAAAACATGAAGAAGACCATGAAAAGTGGTACCTTCACCTTCGATGACTTCCTGTCCCAGCTCCATATGATCAAGAAAATGGGCAATATGGGCAGTCTCCTGAGCCTTATCCCGGGCATCGGGAAATATAAGAAAGAACTCGACAAAGTCGACATGGACGGCAAAGAATTCAAACGAATCGAAGCCATCATCACATCCATGACGGCCCAGGAACGGTCGAGTGCCAATCCGAAAATGCTCATCAAGGACAGCCGCAAGCGCCGTATCGCCAAGGGCAGCGGCACGCGCGTCCAGGATGTCAACCGTCTCATCAAGCAGTTCGCAGAAATGCAGAAGATGATGAAGCAGGCCAAGAAAGCACAGAAGAATAAACGACGGGGTTTCATGCCGCGTCTGCCTTTTTAAATGGATTTCCCTTTTTTGTGGAAATAAGATACTATATCAAGGAGGTGATTTTCAATGATTAAAATTCGTTTGGCTCGTTTAGGTGCTAAAAAGAAACCGATCTACCGCGTCGTCGTCGCTGATTCCCGCGATGCTCGTAACAACGGTCGCCCGGTTGCTACGTTGGGCATGTACGATCCGTCCAAAGACATGGACAATCGTCTGACCGTCGATGCTGAAGCAGCTGTAGCATGGCTCGGCAAAGGCGCACAGCCGACAGATACGATCCGTTCTATCTTCAAAAAAGCTGGCATCATGGCTCAGTTTGAAGCATCCAAAAAGTAAGTGAGGCTGGATACTATGGAAGAATTGATTGCATGTATCGCCCGGTCCCTCGTCAAGAACCCGGATGCGGTTACAGTTACCAAGATTCAAAAAAAAGGCCTCGAAGTCTATCAGCTTCATGTCGCACCCGAAGATATGGGTAAAGTCATTGGCAAACAGGGTAAAATTGCGAAAGCATTGCGCCTTGTTGTCAAGGCTGCGGCAGTGAAGGCTAACAAGAAAGTATCAGTGGATATCGTATAGGAGGAACCATGGATCAGATTACATTGCGCGTTCCTGTCGCTGTCAAAGCAAAGGTTACGCAGGCCCTCAAGGATCGTATCCTCAAAGGTGCTGACCAGGCCCTGAGTGACATCGATCGGGAAATGCAGAACCTGGAATTCCAGGCCAAACGCATGATGACCGAACAAGCTAAAATCGATGCACAAGGGTTGATTTCCTTGCGTGCTAAAGTAGAAGAACAGAAACAGCGTCTCGCCGCAGCTAAGGCTAAGGCACAGCACGACAGAGAAGAAGCTGAACAGTTGACAATCGGTTCCGAAATCAGACAAGGCACGCTTGAACAGACTGTCGTTGTCAATGTCGGCGATGATTTAGAAAAATTGATGGGAACGGAAATCCTGCTTGAAGACGGCAAGATCGTTTCTATCCGCCAATAGAATACGATGGCTGAATTAGATCTTTTCACAATCGGTCAAATCGTTGCCCCGCACGGCGTGCGGGGTGATGTTCGTATTTATCCCGATACGGATTTTCCGAAACGATTCCTGAAAATGAAATACGGCTACATTGACGGCAAGAAATATGAAGTAGAATCCGCACGTCTTCATAAGCGGGTCGTCCTCATGAAATTTGTCGGCGTCGATGATCGCAATGCGGCGGAACTGTTGGTCAAAAAAGACCTGCAAGTGCCGCGCGAAGATTTAGTGCCCCTGCAGAAAGGCCAGCACTACATCTACGACATCCTCGGCTCGGCCGTATACGACCTTCAGGGCCATGAACTGGGAAAACTTACAGACGTACTGCGCACGGGCAGCAACGACGTCTATGTCGTCACTGCCGATGACGGCAAGGAAACACTCCTGGCCGCCATTCCCGATGTCATCAAGTCCATTGATGAAAGTGCCAAGAAGATTGTCGTCGATCCGCCGGAGTGGGTGGACGAATGAGAATCGACATTATCTCACTCTTTCCGGAGCTCATCGAAACGTTCTTCCAACACAGCATCATCGGGCGGGCACGGGCAGCCGGCCTGTTGGATCTGGATGTGACCAATCCCCGTAATTTCACGTACGACCGTCATCACATGGTCGATGATACCATCTATGGCGGCGGCTGCGGCATGCTCATGAAGGCAGCGCCCCTCTATGCCGCTGTCGAAGCCGTGCGGCGTCAGGTGCCGCGGCGGCGCATCATCTTCATGGGGCCCGCAGGGCAGACCTTTACGCAGGCCAAGGCACGCGAGCTGGCGACATACGACCAGCTTATTTTATTATGCGGCCATTACGAAGGCGTCGATTACCGCGTCGAACAGGATTTGGCCGATGAGACCATTTCCGTTGGCGACTACGTCCTCACTGGCGGTGAACTGCCGGCTATGACCGTTACCGATGCCGTAGCCCGCATGATTCCCGGAGTCCTCGGCGCAGCTGCCGGGGCCGCTGACGATTCTTTCTATTCGTCGCTCCTGGAGTATCCGCAGTACACCAAGCCTGCCGTCTTTCGCGGCATGGCCGTACCGGAGGTCCTGCGGAACGGCGACCACGCCAAAATCGATGCCTGGCGTCGGGAAGCGTCACTGGCGCGGACTTTGGAATTACGGCCGGACCTTTTGCAGCATTGCGATTTGTCGCCAGCTGACCAAAAGATACTGGCTAAACTGAAAGGGGCGAAGAAATGATGAAATCCCCTTTGTATGTCGGATTGGTTCATTATCCCATATATGATAAGAACTTCAACGTCATTGCCACGGCTATTACCAACTACGATCTGCATGACATTTCGCGGTCGGCCAAGACTTATGGCGTCAAGAAATATTTCATCATCCACCATATTCCGGGGCAGCTCGATATGGTGCATAAAATCATGGATTTCTGGGAAAGCCCGGTGGGCCGCAACTATAACGGCTACCGCACCCAGGCTTTCGATATCGTAGACATCCGCCCGTCCATCGAAGCGGCTGTCGAAGCCGTCACCGCCGTAGAAGGGAAGCGCCCTTACGTCGTCACGACGGACGCGCGGACCTATGCCAACACCATTTCCTATAAGGAGTTGCGGCAGAAGCGGGAAGAAGACGATACGCCGATCCTCCTGCTCTTTGGCACGGGCTACGGGATGACGAAAGAAACGATGGAAAAATTTGATTTCATCCTGGAACCGATTTACGGGGCCGGGGAATATAATCACTTATCTGTCCGTTCGGCAGCAGCTATCATCTTAGATCGCCTGGCCGGCGAAGATTGGTGGAAATAAAGGGAGGCATTTGAATGTCTGGACATTCTAAATGGGCGAATATTAAACGTAAAAAAGGGAAAAACGACGCAATCCGCGGTAAGATCACGACCAAAATCGGCCGTGAAATCACGATTGCTGTCCGCATGGGTGGTCCGGACCCGGTCGGCAACATGCGTCTGAAGCTGGCCCTTCAGAAAGCAAAGGAAAACAATATCCCGAAAGATAACATCAAACGGGCTATCCAGAAAGGCGCTGGCGCTACAGAAGGCCAGAACTACGAAGAAATCGTATACGAAGGCTACGGCCCGGCAGGCGTTGCCGTTACGGTCAACGTCCTCACGGATAACCGCAACCGCGCAGCCGCTGCTGTCCGCCACGAATTCTCCAAATCCGGCGGCAACCTCGGCGCTACGGGCTGTGTCAGCTGGATGTTCCACAACACGGGCATCTTCGTCGTCAACCGCGACCAGGCCGATGAAGACCAGATCATGGAAGTCGCCCTCGATGCCGGTGCTGATGACGTAAAAGTTTCCGACGAAGACTACGAAATCATCACCACGCCGGAAGCCTTCGACGCTGTCGAAAAAGCCCTGGCTGACAACAACATCGAAACGGAACACGCATCGATCACCATGGTTCCGGAAAACACGATCAAACTCACGGGAGAAGACGCTGAAAAAATGGAACGCTTCGTAGACGCCCTCGACGAACTCGACGACGTCCAGGACGTATACCACAACGCAGAACTTCCGGAAGAGGAAGAATAAGAGTGGTTAGTGGCTAGTGAACCATTCACTACAAACTGCAAGCTGCAAACCTAAAAAGGCGCTGTCGCAAAGACAGCGCTTTTTTACTAGCCATGAACCACGAGCCACTAAATCCCCAAACCGTTGTAATAACAACCGATTGTCCTATTTATCCATGGTATACTACGTTCAGAAGTTGAGAGAACCTCACTTAGAGATAAGATATAATTCATCCACTTACTTAGGAGGTAGGTACTATGTTGAAATCTGTTTTGAATAAATTCGCAATGAATGAAAAAGTTACGTCTGATATGATTATGGGCGATATCATCCGTCTTCATCCGGAAGTCGTCGATACCCTTATTTCTCAGGGGATGCACTGCCTGGGCTGCCCGTCGTCGCAGCAGGAAAGCCTGGCCAATGCCTGCTTTGTCCACGGCCTGGACCCGGAAATCGTTACTAAAGCCGTCAACGTTGCCATTGAAGCGAACAAACAGTAAGAGGAGGACATATCATGAGCGCATTTTTAGGACCCATCCATTTTTGGTTATACAATAAAATCCAGTTCCAGGAAAGCCTGATCGACGAACTCATCCGCTACGCATCCAGCCAGGGCTGGTCCGACAGCGATTTGGTCGACAAATACGGCAGCAAAGACCGCCGCAAACTCGATGAAGTCATCGACGAATCGAACATCCACGGCTGGCTCCAGTCGCGCATCCACGATGCCGAAGGCCGTTATGCCGCCTTGGTACTCGACGTTGCCGGTGACCAGGAAGACCGCCTGACGGCACTGAAACAGGCCGCTTATGACTTCGGTGCCAGCCAGCATCTCAATGCCACTACGGCCCCGGAAGCCTTCCACCGCCTGGACGACCTGCTCCTGGACGGGATGCCCTGCGACCAGGTCAACCGCGTCCGCGAAAGCGATGACAGCCGCATCACCTGGGACCGGACTATGGACCTGCACAGCGAATTCTGGCAGGGCCACGGCGACCGCTACTACGCCCTGCGCCAGGCCTTGGTCGACGGTCTGTTATCGGCTACGGATTACGCCTTCACCAGCCCGGCCGAAGGCCAGTATGAAATCGTCAAGAAATCTGCCTAAACGAAAGAGAGGGAGCCTTATGTATTGCACGGAAGTCATGGTTAAACAACATGCCAATATTTCACGGATGCTGAAAGTCATCAAAGAATCGTGTTGCGCTATTCTGGAAGGGGCTGAAATCGACCAGCAGGAATTTGCCGAAATCCTCGATTTCATCCGCCGTTATGCCGACGGCCACCATCACCGCCGGGAAGAACTCGTCCTTTTCCCTGAAATGGTCGACCACCTGGAAGAAGTCGCCTCCATCATCATCAAGCACGGCATGCTCGTCGAACACGACCTCATCCGTGCCCATGTCCGGGCCCTCGACGAAGCCCTCAAACTCTACGCCCAGGAACCGAAGACGGAATATAAACTCCAGGTCCTGACCGAAGCCATGGCCTATGCCAACCGCCTGCAGCAGCACGTAGAAAAAGAAAACAACGTCGTCTACCCCTTAGCCGACCGCGGCCTGTCCGATGATATCAAAGCTAAAATCGACCAGACTGTAAAAGACATGGAACAAGAAGAAGGCCCGGAATTCGTAAAAGGCTACATGGAACTCCTGGACCGCCTGGAAAAGAAATATAAAATCGCGTAGCCCGGCTCTCCTCATAGGAGAGCTGTCAGCGAAGCTGACTGAGAGGTTGCTCTTTTTACATAGTTTGTAGTACGGAGTTTGTAGAAGATGGCTTAAAATTTTTACCCATTGCTAGCCACTAACCACTAATCACTAACCACTAAAAAAACTTGTCGCACGGCGACAAGTTTTTTTTATGCCAAGACACATTTTGTCCTCTTATTGATGTATAATAATATGTCCAAGGAGGCGATAGGAATGAAACAGATTGACGTAGTACAAGCACAGCAAGATATCCAGTTCATCTATAACTGCTATAAGAAATTTGCCCTTGACGTGGACGAATGTCGGGCGGTCCTTAAAGAACGCGACTGCTGCGAACATCGCGACAGTGATGGTCATCTGCTCTTTGAGGATGCCAGCTCCCTGACGATGATAGATAGCGCCAAGAATTGTCATGATACGTATATCTGCAAAAAATGCCATACTGTTTTTTCGCTGAAAATTGACCCGGATACGCACGAATACAACTACAATGAAGTCTTTAGATATAACAGCCTGGATGACCTTCTCAAGCCGGATTTCATAGCACACCTCGAAAAATCCAATCATATTTTGGACAAGATGCAGCATTTCACGCCCAAAGATGTCACCTTTTTCCACAATAACCTTAAAATCCAGGCCGAACTGCTCCAGCGTGAAATCCGTCGACAAACGGCTATCTTAGAGAAATTGGATTACATCACCCTGGACCTGCCCTATTACGATGACTTTTCAGCCAAACACATCCGCAGCATCCTCTTTCCCCTGTACCAGCAGATGACATTCAGGACATTTTGGGTACTGAGCTTTTCCGTGCCCATCTTTAATACTCTCGATTATTATGATTGTACGGTCAATCTCCTCGACGACATCCCGGGGCTCAATATGGACGAAGCGCTCATGCTTATCGAAGACTGCTTCAAAAAGGCCGGCACGACCTTGCAGGAAAGCCGGCGCCGTTATGCCTGGGAACCCGTCTGTAATCACCGCGATGAACAGGGGAACCTGCTGATCCATAATCTGCTGAATATGGTACAGACCGTTGAATGTGAACGCTGCCATGCCGTCTTTACCCTGAATTTCAACGAACAACTGGGAAAATACACCCATGGCTACCTCCTGAACGACTGCCACTTCTACGACTTCGAACGGGCTGGCGTCGCCGAGAAAGCAGAAGCCGTCCTGGAAAAAGACAGACTTTCCAACGTCCATTCGCTGACGGACTATTACCATATGCGCGAAGAATTGAAAGAACAGTACCAGGCCGTCACGGAAGATAAGATGGCCTGCTGGGAACTGGTGGGACGCCTGAATACATGCCTCTTAGAAATCGATGGCCTGAATACCTTCACGCGCCATCAAGTCGAAGACAGCGTGTTGTATGCCCAAAAAGAAATGATCGACCGTTATCTCTGGCAACATGGACTTCAAAAACAGCTCAAAGCCCGGCTGAAAGAATTCGGCACCCTTCCGTCCCTGAAGTATCCCTGGTATAATAAGGAGAACACGAAGACAGAAGATACAGAGAACGGAAAGATACTGCATGGCACGTTTTTATCCGACCATCGATGACGATTTTCATGGCAGCGATGGCGAAATACAGGTCTATCAGGCCTTACAACAATTAAGTGACGGATATGTCGTCTTCCATTCCTTCCGCTGGCTCGGCGAACCGGGCCAATACCGGAGTGAAGGGGAAGGCGACTTTATCATTTTCCACCCGACCAAGGGCATCTTGTCCATCGAAGTCAAATCCGGCGGTATCGGCTATGAAGAAGGCAGTTGGATCCAAATCAACCGCAGGAATAACAGCAAAAAACGCATCAATCCCTTAGGACAGGCTGCGGAAACGCAGTACCGTATCCAGCGGATCCTGCGCCAGCATTTCCCCTATGACTGTCCCATGATTGGCCGGGCGGCCTGGTTCACGTCGGTCGCCATGGATTCGAAACTGCGTCTGCCAGCCGAAGCCGTTCCGGAAATCATCCTGGACCAGCTGAGTTTAGCACATCCGGAAGAAGCCCTGGACAAGGTTTATGCCTATTGGAAAGACCACCTGGGCCGGTCCTTTACACCGTTGAAGCCGCCGGAATTCAAAGCCCTCATCCAGACACTCATGCCGTCTTTCCGCATTGCCGAAACGATTTCCAGCAGCAGCCGGGAAACGAAGACGTCCTACGTCCAGCTGACGAACCAGCAATTCTCTATACCCCGGTTCTTGCAGGAACAGCGGACGGCGGCCATTTACGGGCCCGGCCGGCATGGGCAAGACTATGCTGGCCGTAGAAAAAGCGCGGATGCTGGCCAGTCAGGGAAAAAAGGCCCTCTATCTGTGTTTCAACGAATTCCTCCTGCAGTACCTGCGACGCCATTATCACGATCCGCAGATTACCTTCCATAATGTACGCACTTTGGCTGAAGAAATCCTCCAGGACGACACCTTGCCCCTCAATAAAGTCGTTGCCGTCTTTGAACAGTACTTTGAAAGCGAATTCAATGATGATGACTGGGCGTATCCCAACATCGTCGTCGACGAAGGCCAGGACCTGAGCGACTCTATCCTGGAACACCTGAGCTTCCTGGCAGAATTACAGGACGGCTGTTTCTACATCTTTTACGACCGCAATCAGTACATCATGAGCCGCAAGACGACGGGCTGGATCGATAAGAATGCCGAATGTCGCCTGGTCCTCTATAAGAATTGCCGCAATACCGCTGAAATCGCCACGTCCATCGGCAAGTTGATGCACATGAAAGACAGTTATGTCAACACCATCCAGGGCATGACGCCGAAAGCCGTCTTTTATGGGAACGAAAAAGAACTGCAGAAACAGGCAGACCGCTTCGTCAAGGACATGTGCCAGCAAGGCGTTGCCCTGAAAGACATGGTCATCCTCACGGCCCACTCCGTCGGCCATAGCGGCCTCAAAGGCTGCCGGACCCTCAACGGGATTCCCGTCACGACGGAACCGGAAGACGGCAAAATCCTCTTCACGTCGGTACGGAAATTCAAGGGCCTCGAAGCCACGGCGGTCCTCCTCATCGACGTCAATCTGTCGGAACTCCCGGACGACCTCATGCAGCGCCTCATCTACGTCGGCTCCTCGCGGGCTACGATGTACCTGAAAATCGCCTTCTGCGAAGACATCGAAAAGAAAAACTACGGCCCCATCCTGGATGCCCTGACCGACGAACCGGTCAAGCATAACCGCAGCGGACTGGTCAAAACCCTGCACTTAGAAGCGGACTAATGGGAGCGCAGGCCAGTGAAAGGCTCTCTTTCTAGGAGAGCTGTCAGCGAAGCTGACTGAGAGGTTGCTTTTAAATTTAACTCCATCCGCTGACTGCTAAAAAAGGCACTGTCGTCGTGCGACAGCGTCTTTTTGCCTCGCCATGACAAAACCTGTCCTACTCAGATGCTATAGTGAAGATATAAATTGTATTTCACAGGAGGGATAGTCATGGACAGAAGCGAACAGACCAAGAAGAATCAGGCCATCAATTTGTATACGTGGGGCTTAGAACTCCTCTCTGACGGCGGCCACGTCCGGGATGCCGATAGAAAATGCAGCCACCCAGGGTGACCGGGACGCTCAGAACTATTTAGGCGATGACTATTTTTACAGTTACAAAAAAGATGAAAAAGCTGCCTTTTGGTACACCAAAGCCGCTGAACAGGGACTGCCAGAAGCCCAGGCTATGCTGGGGATGCTCTATCTCCTGGGACGCGGCGTCACACGGAATTACGCCAAAGCCCGCCATTACTTTGAACAAGCCTTGCAGGGCGGTGAACTCAACGTCGAAGCCGCCGTGGCCCAATATTGGCTGGGCCAGATGTATAAAGAAGGCATCGGCGTCCCGAAAGACAGCGAAAAAGGTGAAAAACTGATCCGCCTGGCCGCCATCAACGGTTATGCACCCCATGGGAAATAAGTGAGCGCAGGCCGCCGGTCGCCGGTCGCCTCGGAATCAGATGCGGCTTCGCCGCGACAAACTCAAACTGACAACGACGCTTCGGGAAGCCCTCAGCGCGTAGCGGGCCGCCCGCCGCTACCATCCGTCCGGGTAACCATCCTGCACCTGAAAAATCAGAATGGTTTGGGACGGCCCCTACGGATGCGGCTTCGCCGCAATAAATTCATGAAATAAACGCAGTTCGCTGGTCGCAGATGGCAGTCCGCCGCGGTCTTGCAGACCACAAAAAAATCACGGCCAACGGCCTTGTGCGTAGGGGCTGTCCCAAGCCTTTTTGGCCCGTCAGGTGCCGATCGTCGGGAGGTGCAGGACGGCTGCCAAAACGGACAGCTGTGGCTGGGCGTCCCGCTTGTGAGATTCGACCATAGCCTATTCAAGCATAATGGCAGGCTTTTACGAGCCGCGGCTATTGTCACAAGCGGAGGGTCACTCGAAGCGATGTTATTTTTCTGAATCTGTTGTCGCTACGTGCGGTAACAGATTTATAAAATAAAAACAGTTCGCCGGCGTCTGCTCGCAGGTCGCAAAAAACACTGGACGTATGTGTAGGCGGTTCATGGAGATGATGAATAAAGATTTAGCTAATATGCAAAATAACCTCAATAAGATTACCTATCAGTCGTTGAAAATTCCGAACTTTTATTGAGGCAAATAGGATTTTCAAAATCTATTGGGCAAGGAGTCACTGATAACGCAAGCAATTTTCCTACGACAAAGTAAACAGATTGTTTGATATGCCAGAATCCATTAAAATATTACTGACAAGTAACTGCAAAATTGATATAATAAAACCAATATAAATGACAAAAAATGTTACAAAGTCAGTTGGGTGGTGAAGATGATGGATTGCTTAGTAACGATTGAAAATGCAATGAAAACTTATAATCTCTTATCTTTACATATGCCTGAAAGTCATTGGGGGGGGGGAACTCTATCTTATAACTGCAATCAACAAGGCAATATTATGCTCGTAGACAGTACGATACTATCGTGCTGTCTTTTTTTATGTATTTTTTGAAAAGTGACAGAATATGTCTTTATTACATGATATCCTAAAGATATAGAAGAATATTTGATTTTGAAGGCGTATATTACGCGAGTGTTTTGTCTTGTATTGCAAAACAAATTTGCCCTATTCCGATTGGCTGGTGGGCCTTGAGTTGGAGATTTATCCAATCGAGATGTCTTAATATTTTGAAATGATTTTTGGAGGATTTTGTATGAAACCGGTAGAGGCGCAGTTAAAACAAAGTGAACGTACTCCCGCCTATAGAGGCGGGAGCTTCCTGCTTCAACGAGAACAGCGCCACTGACTCCAAAGAGTTGCGGCGGCTTACACTCTCTCCACAGGCGTAGATTCCCGTGCGCCCCACGGTATTTTATGGATTACGTCAGGCAGATATCCGCCTGGCTTCTTCCCGAATATTTATGGCAGCGTTCTTATCGCGATTATGGTGACTGCCACATTTCGGGCAATCCCATTCCCTTACAGATAAGTCCTTGGTTTCGTGGTTCTGATATCCGCAAACATGGCACAGTTGGCTGCTTGGATACCACTTGTCTATCTTGATAAGCTGTTTGCCTTGCCAAGCCAACTTATATTCCAGCATGTTCGTGAACAGATTCCAGCCATTGTCAGCTACGGATTTGCCAAAACTGAACTTGCCACCCTTTTTCCGCTTTGCCATCGCTTTGACGCTAATATCCTCAATGCCAATGACATCATAGCGATCTGCAAGGTAGCGAGCCTTCTTATGCAGGAAATCCTGCCGTTGATTGGCCACTTTCTCATGGAGAATAGCTACACGCAGTCTTTGTTTTTCTCTGTTGTGACTTCCTTTCTGCTTTTGGGATAGCTTCCGCTGTGCCTTAGCCAATCTTTTCTCTGCCGTTCGCAGGAAATCGGGATACTCAGCATCCTCCTCATCGGAAGCCACATACAAGCCGTGCATCACAAAATCCAGGCCCAGGAACGTCTTCGGTATGACCGGGAGTATTTGGTTTTCATACTCCACCAGCATACTGATATAGTACTTTCCGGATG
>ERZ1023614.496-NODE-496-length-12277-cov-7.495827_pt1 | contig 12277 bp, 6 predicted proteins | sample MGYA00380327_ERZ1023614 | MGnify/ENA primary metagenome ERZ1023614 (study PRJEB33179, sample SAMN07448978) | human gut metagenome | biome: Human-gut; feature: Human associated habitat; material: Faeces | host: Homo sapiens | place: India: Bhopal | collected...
TCAGCGGTTGGTCGGCCATGTATATCCAGACCGGCGCCGTACGTAACTCCGGTATTGAGTTGTCACTGAATTACAAGAATACTTGGAAAGATTTTACATGGGATACAGGTATAACCTTCTCCAGCAACAAGAATAAAATCCTGACTTTGGCAGATAATGCCATCAATCCCGTTACCGGTGAGCTGTTCTCTTTGAGTACGTTGAACATGGGTGGTTTAGGTGATGCCCGCTTCTTACTGAAAGAAGGTGGGAGCATGGGTGACCTTTACTCCCTGCGGGATATGAAACGTGATGCCAACGGACAGATTTTTGTGGACCAAAATGGAACGGTTGCTACGGAAGCCATAACGGACCCGGATAAATACATCAAGTTGGGAAGCGTACTTCCTAAAGGTAATTTGGCTTGGCGTAATAACTTCATTTGGAAGAATTTCACAGCAGGTTTCTTGATTTCAGCCCGTTTGGGTGGTGTGGTTTACTCACGTACACAAGCTATGTTGGACTATTACGGTGTGTCCGAGGCTTCTGCCGATGCACGTGATTTAGGTTACGTGTTGGTGAATGGTAGAGATAAGGTAAACCCCGAAACATGGTACGGTGTAGTAGGTAGCGGCACGTCTGTTCCCCAATACTACACTTATTCTGCTACCAATGTTCGTCTGCAGGAAGTATCTTTGGGTTACACCATCCCCAGAAAGTTGTTGAATGATGTGTGCGATATCAAGGTTTCGTTGGTAGGCCGCAACTTGTGGATGATTTACAGCAAGGCTCCTTTCGATCCCGAAAGTGTAGCTTCTACCGATAACTTTTATCAGGGAATAGACTATTTCATGATGCCGGCTTTGCGTAACATCGGCTTTAGCTTGAGCTTTAAATTTTAATACCAAACGATATGAAAAAGAAAAATATAATAAATAAATTGATTGTTGCTCCGTTGGTTATGGGCTTTATGTCCTGTACCGGCAATTATATGGATATCAACTCCAATCCTTATCAACCGGGTGATTTGACTCCGGATGATTATGCACTGGGTTCTGCCATGAGTAACTTGGCAAGTACGGTTATCTCATCAGATGTCAATACGGCACAGTTTACTGATTGTTTGTTGGGTGGACCGTTGGGAGGTTATTTTGCCGATTCAAATGCCGGCTGGTCCAATACAATATCCAATTTTAATGCTACAAATGACTGGACGCGTGTGTTCTTGATAAGTGACCGTATCATTTCAACACTTTACGGTAACTTGAGCACAGTGAAACAAGTATCGGAGAATACCAATAATCCGGTTCCTTATGCCATTGCTCAAATCATAAAGGTTGCTGCCATGAGTCGCGTGACTGATGCGTATGGTCCTATTCCTTATTCTAAAATCGGTCAGGATGGCAAGATTACCATTCCTTATGATACGCAGGAAGAAGTATATAACGCATTCTTCAAGGAACTGGACGAATCCATCGAGGTGCTGACTGAAAACAGAAATGCGGCGTTGGTTGCTTCTGCAGATTTCGTGTACAGTGGTAATGTACAGAAGTGGGTGAAGTTTGCCAATTCATTGAAACTGCGTTTGGCTATCCGTATTGCCAATGTAAGCCCTGCTAAGGCTAAAGAAATGGCTGAAAGTGCAGTGAATCACGAGTTGGGTCTGATTGAAACAAATGCAGACAATGCTACATGGAAGTATTTCGGTACAATTAGCAATCCGTTGTTTGTGGCAGTACGTTACAATGAAGAAGCTTCAGGTGGTGATACCCATCCTGCTGCCGACATCATCTGCTACATGAACGGTTACAACGACAATCGTCGTGCCAGCTATTTTGAGGAATCAAAATGGCCTGGAGAGACTTATGTAGGATTACGTCGCGGTATCAACCTCAGTAAGATGAAGGAGTATTTCATCAATTATTCACGTGTGAAGATTTCCTCTTCTGATCCCGTGCTTTGGATGAATGCGGCAGAAGTTGCTTTTTTGCGTGCTGAAGCCACTGCAATCTATGGTTTCAACATGAAAGGAACCGCTGCTGATTTTTATGAACAAGGTGTCCGTCTCTCTTTCGAACAGTGGGGAGCTACCGGTGTAGACAGCTATCTGGCTGATGAAAGCAGTGTACCTGCTCTTTACAAAGATCCCGCCGGTCTTAATACTTATGAAAAGAACCTTTCAGCCATTACTGTCAAGTGGAATGAAGGGGCATCCAAGGAAGAAAAACAGGAACGTATCATTACCCAGAAGTGGATTGCGAATTGGCCGTTAGGTAACGAAGCTTGGGCTGACTATCGCCGTACAGGCTATCCCAAACTGTTGCCTGCAACCAGTGAAGGTAACTTGAGTGGTGGAATTGTTGATAGCGAGAAAGGTGCACGCCGTATGCCTTATCCTTCTGAAGAATATACAAGTAATACTGAAAACGTGCAAGAGGCAGTAAACAGCTATCTGGGTGGACCGGACAACATGGCTACTGACGTATGGTGGGCACGCAAATAATAACAATAAATGCTGAATAATTATGAAATTATATAAGAAATCATTCAAAGGAATCGCGCTGGCAGCTTTTTCCGTATTGGCATTGTCTGCCTGCTCCGACTGGACGGATTCAGAGAGTATTAAACTGAAAGAACCCGGAATCGACGAACAGTCTCCCGAACTGTATGCCAAGTATCTGAAGAACTTGCAGGAATACAAGAATTCTGACCATAAGATTGTATACGGCTGGTTTGATAATAGTGAGAAAGTTCCTTTCAGCCGCGGGCAGCACATGTCGGATGTTCCCGACAGCCTGGACGTAATTATCGCAACTACTCCCGATTTGGCGGAATTCGAATTGGAAGATATTGCAAATGTACATGAGAAGGGAACGAAAGTATTCTATTCCATCAGCTATGACAATATCTTGAAGGAACATACCGACAAGGTGAAAGAAGGAACAGAAACATCTGCATTCTCGGCTTATCTGTCGGCTGAGCTGAACAGACTGATAGCTCTTGAAGCACCTTTCGACGGTATTGTAGCCGAGTATCGTGGTAGCAATCCTATCTACATGTCCGAAGCCGACAAGGCTGAAGCAAAGGCAAATCAGGATACTTTCTTCGGTGTGATATCCAACTGGAAGAGTGCCAATTCAGGTAAGCAACTGGTGTTCCAGGGGTATCCTGCCAACCTGATAGGCCAGTCTGTGCTCTCTTCTTGTGACCATATCATCTTGATTACAAATGATGTCACGGATGTTGCCCAACTGGGGATAGAAGCGCTTCAGGCCTTGATGGCAGACGGTGTTCCGGCTGACCGCTTCATTGTATCGGCATCTACCGTCTCTCTGGATACAACAGATAAGACTACCGGATATTACAATGCTTTGAGAGCTCTGTCGGAAGCTGCTTATTGGGTGACAGAACCGTCTGCAGAGTTTACAAAAGCTGGTCTGGCTATTGAGAACATGCAGAATGATTATTACAATGCTACCAATACCTATCAATACGTGAGAGAAGCTATCAATATTATGAATCCTGCTCCTAAAAAATAAAAGAATATCATGAAACTGAAAAGTATATATTTAGTATCGATGGCATTATTGGCAGGTGTATTTGCTGCTTGTAATGATAATGACGTTGAGAATTTCGATAATCAGGTGTATATCAACGGCTCGGCGATGACCAGTACTGTGTTGTTGAAAAACACTGTTTCCGATACGGAAGGTTCATTCCGGATTTCAATGGCCCGTCCTGAATCGCAGGATATAACTATTGCCTTGAAGGCGGACCCTTCACTGGTAGCTACTTATAACGCTACCTATTATGACACAGCCGAGGCTCTGCCGGAAAACTATTATACGGTAGAAACTCCGCAGGCTACCATTTTGGCCGGTGCTGTCATTTCAGACGACATCACTGTCAGCTTCAAGAACTTGACGGAGCTGGACCGTGAGAAGGTATATGTATTGCCGGTTACGGTAGACCAGGCAAGCATCGGAGTCTTGAAGAGCTCCGGTACCATGTACTACGTGCTGAAGGGTGCCGCATTGATTAATACGGTTCCTGATATTACCAAGAATCTGGTTTACGTAACTTGGACCAATCCAGATGTAGCCAATAATATGAATAAGCTGACGGCAGAAGCGTTGATTCGTGTAAGCAAGTTTGACAAGATGCTGACTTCCATTATGGGTATCGAAGGTAAGTTCCTGCTCCGCATCGGTGATGCCGGAATTCCTCAAAACCAGTTGCAGGTGGCTACAAGTAGCGGCAATGTGACCGATGAGAGTCTGGTTATTCCGACAAACGAATGGACACATATCGCTGTGACCTACGATGCGGATGCAAAAACAGTTATAATCTACATCAATGGTAAGAATATGCTGGAGACTACTTTGGATTGCGGAGTCGTGAACTGGGGCCAGACCATGACCGATGAAGGTAACGGATTCTGGATTGGCCATTCATACAATCGTGACCGTTGGTTGGAAGGTAATATCTCAGAGGTGCGTATCTGGAACAAGGTGTTGACATCAGCAGAAATCAATGCAAAGGACCACTTCTACCAGGTAGAGCCGGATGCTGACGGACTGGTTTCTTACTGGAAGTTCGATGAGGGCGCCGGTACTGCCATTCACGATTATAGCGGAAATGAGAACAATGCTACTGCAGTGGAATCATTGACTTGGACTGCTGTGGAACTGCCCGCTAAATAATTTAGTTATACCTTAATTCAAATAAAAAGATATTGATGATGAAATATATGAATCAGCTAAAATCAGGCCTGCTGGCATTGGCTTTTGCATGTGCAGGAATTTGCTTCACCGGTTGTGAAGATGATGTTGTCATCAACACCGGCAACAGTGACAAGCTGGATACTGTGGATGGCGTGTATGGCTATGTAAAGTCTGCCGCCGGTGCACGTGAACTTACTCCGATTTCTGTTTTTGGCGACAAGGTTGCTACCGGACATCTCTATTTTGAACTGAGCAAAGCTGCAGAGCAGGATGTTACGGTGACCTTCAAAGTGGACGAAGACGTTTTGGAGGCTTACAATAAGAAGAATGGAACAAGCTATAAAATGTATCCCGCCGATAAGCTGAGCCTGGCGAACGGTGGAACTGCCACTATCAAGGCGGGCGAACAGAAGTCGGCTTCTGTGGAACTGAATATCAATGCCGGAGGCACAATCGGACAGACTTATGCTGTTGCCGTTTCTGCATCTGCCAATAACGGTGTGGAAGTTTCTACAAACAATCAGGAATATATTTACTTGGTAAAGCCTTTGGCTGCTATTCCTGAGAGTATCAGTAAGGGTGATATACTTACACATTGCTTTGTGGAAGTAAATGACGAGAACATCTTGAATATGGGTGAATATACCATGAAGAGCGACGGAAAGCCTTTCTTTGATGTAGTCAGCATTTTTGCTGCCAACATCAATGTGGATAGCAAGACCGGTCGCGTACATGTTTTCTGCAATGACCAGGTTTCCTTCTTGCTGAGAAATGCGGATAAGTTCATCCGTCCTTTGCAGGCTAAGGGCATTAAGGTGGCTATGACTATTCTTGGCAACCATGACGAGGCTGGTATGGGTAACCTTTCGGAAGCTGCTGCCAAAGACTTTGCCAAGGAACTGAAAGCCTACTTGGATATTTATGGTTTGGATGGCATCGACTTTGATGATGAGTACACCAACTACAACAACTCCAATCCCGGTCCCGGCTTCGAAACACGCTCACGTGCCAACTTCGCGCGTTTGGTTTATGAGTGCCGCCAGGTATTTGGCAACAAGCTGATCGGTGTGTATGAATATGGTTCGCTCGACTCTCCAGACGGTGAGGTAGAGGGTATGAAGGTAGGTGACATTGTGGACTATATGACCTACGGTTACTACCAGAATCAGAATCCCGAGGGAGCCTTTGGCCGTGAAGAGTCTCATTTTGAGAACCTGCCCAAATCCAAGTATGCTCCGCTGCCTTGGAAGATTAATGATGAGTTGAACGGAGGTTGGAGTGGATTTGACAAGAGCAAATTCCAGAAAGTGAAAGATGAAGGTTATGGCATTCAGATGTTCTACAATCCCAAACCGCTGGTGTATCAGTATTATACGTTGCTTTCGGAAATAAGTAAAGTACTTTTTGATGATGAAGTGGAGTGGAGCGGCAAGTACTGGAGCCGTATCGGTGAAGCTTATCAGGGCAAAATGTTGGGTTATGAAGATTTGGTCGGCGAGTGGAAGGTAACTTCCAGTAACTCTCTCTTTACCTATGTGGATGAAGAAGGCAATCCTCGCTGGTGGGATTGGAAAGGCAGTCAGGAGTTTGAGAAGAATGTAATTATAGAGAAGGATGAAGAAGGTACCGGATATGTGGTTTACAACTGGGGTACTTTCCCCGAAATCACCGGTAAGTATCCGATGCATTGCGATTACTATAACGGTGCACTGCTCATCTATCCGCAAACCATTCATGAGGGCGATGCTGAAGACCCTGCTACCTACAAGATGCATTTCGGTACTTACAGCAAGAATTTCCAGTGGAAAGCATATCCTAACTATGATGATTACTATATGGATGGTGCTATTGCTCCTAACGGTGATATGCATATCTATGGCTTAGGCAACAGATGGGCTATCAATCCCTATAAGTATGTAGGCGGTGAGATTGAGACCGACATCTTCCCCGATGTTCCTTACTTCGTGAGTGAGAACTATACGATGAAGAAGGTACGCTGATGCCGTGTTTTCCGTAAACTGAGGTTTCGGAAAACGGATGCTTGAACCTTTTCATACATGAAACAAAGGAGGGCTTTGCTCAAAGTAATAGGGCGGCCCTCCTCAAGCATTCTCATATAACAAGATTCTATTATGAAGCTATACACCTACTTATACAATAAACAATATGAAGAAAAACATGAAATCTAGTTCCATACTGTTGGGCGGACTTTTTCTGCTGGGGGCGGTTTGCAGCTGTACCCAGACGGCACCGGACTATGCGTCTTACGTCAATCCGTTCATCGGTACGGGTGGACATGGGCATACCTATCCCGGAGCGGTAGTTCCCAACGGGCTGATTCAGCCCAGCCCCGACACGCGTATCTACGAGTGGGATGCCTGCTCCGGATATTACTATGCAGATACTACTATCAACGGATTTTCACATACCCACGTCAGCGGTACGGGTTGTGCCGATTACGGGGATGTGCTGCTGATGCCCACTGTAGGTCGGCAGGATTACCACTCCATGGGCTCGAAGAGCCAGCAGATGGCGTACGCCTCTGCCTTTTCCCACGAGAATGAAACAGCCGAACCGGGATATTATTCCGTATTTTTGGACCGCTACGGGGTGAAAGCCGAACTGACCTCTACCAAACGTGCGGCGATTCATCGCTATACCTTCCCGAAAGCGGAAGATGCAGGTTTTATCCTCGACCTGGATTACAGTATCCAGCGCCAGAAGAATGAACAGATGGAGCTGGAAGTAATCAGCGATACTGAAATCCGTGGACGCAAGAAGACTGTATATTGGGCTTTCGACCAGTATATCAACTTCTATGCCAAGTTCTCCAAACCATTTACCTATACGCTGGTCACGGACTCCATGGCATTGGACGAAGGCGGTCCGCTTCTGCCTACAGCTAAAGCTTTACTGCAATTCCAGACGGAGCCCAATGAGGAGGTATTGGTAAAGGTAGGTGTGTCTGCCGTGGATATGGACGGTGCCCGCAAGAATGTGGAAGCCGAAATCTCCGGATGGGATTTTGACGGTGTGCGCCGTGCTGCCCGCCAGCAGTGGAACACTTATCTTTCCAAGATTGACATCGATACGAAGGACAACGACCAGCGTACCATGTTCTACACGGCACTTTACCACACGGGTATGCAGCCCAACTTGTTTACCGATGCTGACGGACGTTACTTTGGTATGGACTTGAAGCCCCATCAAGGCAGGGTGGACGAGCCTATCTACACCATTTTCTCTTTATGGGACACTTTCCGTGCCTATCATCCGCTGATGACGATTATTGATCCTGAACTGAACGAGGCTTTCATCCGTTCGCTCATCCAGAAGTCCCGCGAGGGCGGCGTCCTGCCTATGTGGGAACTGGCCGGAAACTATACGGGTACCATGATTGGTTATCATGCAGCCTCCCTCATAGCGGATTCTTATGTAAAGGGATACCGTAACTTCGACGTGCAGGAGGCTTACAAGGCTTGCCTCCGTACGGCAGAATACGATACGACGGGTATTATCACCCATCCTTTGGTTGTGCCGCATCTGATGCCGCAGGCCAAGTACTGGAAGAACAAGATTGGCTACGTGCCTTGCGATAAGGACAATGAGTCCGTGGCAAAAGCACTGGAATATGCTTACGATGACTGGTGCATCTCCGTACTGGCAGGTGCCTTGGACGACGAAGCCAACCGCGATAAGTATGCGGCCTTTGCCGAGGGATATAAAGTTTATTTCGATCCGAGTACCCGCTTCATGCGCGGACTGGACAGTGAGGGCAACTGGCGTACGCCTTTCAACCCCCGCGCTTCCAATCACCGTAACGATGACTATTGCGAAGGTACGGCATGGCAGTGGACTTGGTTCGTTCCCCACGATGTGGACGGACTGGTGGAACTGATGGGAGGACGCGACGCCTTCATCGGCAAGTTGGATTCTCTGTTCACGGCCGATTCCAAGCTGGAAGGTGAATCGACCTCGGTGGATATTTCCGGTCTGATAGGCCAGTATGCCCACGGCAATGAGCCAAGCCATCACATTGCCCATCTCTACAACTACGTAGGCCAGCCCTGGCGTACGCAGGAGATTGTGGATGAGGTGCTGCATACGCTTTACTTCAACAACCCCGACGGACTTTCGGGCAATGAAGACTGCGGACAGATGTCTGCATGGTACATTCTGAATGCGATGGGCTTCTATCAAGTATGCCCCGGCAAGCCGGTATATTCCATCGGACGCCCGCTGTTCAACGAGGCGACCGTTCATCTGAAAGACGGCAAGTCGTTCAAGGTGATAGCCCACAACAACAGCCGCGACAACAAGTATGTGCGGAGCATTGTGCTGAACGGCAATAAGTTGGAGACTCCATTCTTCACGCATCAGGATATAGTGGACGGCGGTACGCTGGAGCTGACTATGGGCAGTGAACCGTTGAAGTGACACAGATAATATACAGAAGGGATGAGCCGAAAAAATCATAATCCTATATCGTGGGTCCCCACCGTATATTTCGCCATGGGATTGCCGTTCGTGGTGCTGAACATGGTTTCTGTGCTGATGTTCAAGGGGATGGGTATCGGTGACGCGCAGATTGCTCTGTGGACGTCGCTCATCATGATGCCCTGGACGCTGAAGTTCCTTTGGAGTCCGTTCCTTGAAATGTTCAAGACGAAGAAGTTTTTCGTGGTACTGACGCAGATGGTTACCGGAGCAGGTTTTGCTCTGGTGGCTTTGGCGTTGCAGTTACCGTTCTTTTTTGCGATATGCATTGCGCTGCTGGCAGTGATTGCTTTCAGCGGAGCCACGCACGATGTGGCTACGGATGGTGTCTACATGTCGGAACTGAACAAGCAGGACCAGGCCACGTATATCGGTTGGCAGGGAGCCTTCTACAATATAGCGAAGATTGTGGCGTCCGGCGGGTTGGTCTGGCTGGCAGGTGCCTTGCTGGTAGGTTTCGGTGGGGTGGAGGGTGCCACAGAGGCAGTCCGCCACGAGGCTACCCGGCATGCATGGATGACGGTGATGCTGATATTGGCGGCGGTGATGCTGCTGCTTGGCTTCTACCACATGCGCATGCTGCCATCGGGCGGTGCGGCCGCATCCGGCGCCAAGTCGGCAAGAGAGACGTGGGAGCAGTTGGTGGCGGTAATCAAGGATTTCTTCTTGAAGAAGCACATCTGGTACTATATAGCGTTCATTATCCTTTATCGCCTTGCCGAGGGTTTTGTCATGAAGATTGTCCCTCTTTTCTTGAAGGCGGAGCGTTCGGCAGGTGGCTTGGGACTGAATGAGCAGCAGATAGGTTTGTACTACGGCACTTATGGGGCGGCAGCCTTTGTGCTGGGGTCACTGTTGGCAGGCTATTACATTTCGCACCGGGGATTGCGGCGGACGCTGTTCTCTCTGTGCTGCATCTTCAATCTGCCTTTTGTGGCGTATACCCTGCTTGCCATGTACCAGCCGGAAAGCGGGTTGCTGATAGGTAGTGCCATCGTGCTCGAGTACTTCGGTTATGGTTTTGGTTTTGTGGGACTGACTTTGTTCATGATGCAGCAGGTGGCGCCGGGAAAGCACCAGATGGCACATTATGCCTTTGCTTCGGGCATCATGAATCTGGGTGTGATGTTGCCGGGCACAATCAGCGGTTTTGTCAGCGACTGGTTGGGGTACGAGGCGTTCTTTACCTTCACGCTGTTTGCCACCATTCCGGCGTTCCTCATTACGTACTTCATACCATTTACGTATGCCGATGAGAAGAAACAACAATAACCAATTAATAATATAGAGCAATTATGAGCAACAAAATCACAATGCCTTGGGAAGAACGGCCGGCAGGCTGTAAGGATGTAATGTGGCGTTATTCGGAGAATCCCGTAATAGACCGCTACCATATTCCGTCGTCGAACAGCATTTTCAACAGTGCGGTGGTTCCGTTTAAGGATGGTTATGCCGGTGTGTTCCGTTGTGACAACCGGGCGGTGCAGATGAATATCTTTGCCGGTTTCAGCAAGGACGGCATCCACTGGGAAATAGAGCATGAGCCAATCAAGTTCAAGGCCGGGAATACGGACATGATAGAGTCCGAATATAAATACGATCCGCGCGTGACATGGATTGAGGACCGCTACTGGATTACGTGGTGCAACGGCTACTACGGCCCCACCATCGGCATCGGCTATACTTTCGATTTCAAAGAGTTCTTCCAGTGCGAGAATGCTTTCTTGCCTTTCAACCGCAACGGTGTGTTGTTGCCTCAGAAGTTCGATGGCAAATATGCGCTCTTGAGCCGTCCCAGCGATAGCGGACATACTCCTTTTGGCGACATCTACATTAGCTTCAGCCCTGACATGAAATTCTGGGGCGAACACCGCCATGTGATGGCTCCTACGCCTTTCCCCGAAAGTGCCTGGCAGTGTACCAAGATAGGGGCAGGTTCGGTACCGTTCCTCACGGACGAGGGTTGGCTGATGTTCTATCATGGCGTGATAACCACTTGTAACGGTTTCCGTTACTCCATGGGAGCAGCTATTCTGGATAAGGACAATCCTGCCAAGTTGCTCTACCGCACCCGTGAGTATCTGCTTGCGCCTGCTGCTCCTTATGAGTTGCAAGGTGATGTTCCCAACGTGGTGTTCCCTTGCGCAGCGTTGCAAGATGGAGAACGTGTAGCTGTATACTACGGTGCAGCCGATACGGTAGTGGGGCTTGCCTTTGGGTATATCCGTGAGATTCTGGAGTTCACGAAGCGCACAAGTATTTTGTAAGTACCAAGCAGTTGGCAGGCGCTCGGTATTGCTGAAAAGCGCCTGCCGTAACTGCCTTATACTTAGTGTAATATCACTGCAAAGATACTGCATGCTTTTTGCAGTGCTACTGCAAAGCCGTTGCAGCGCCACTGCAAAGCTGATGCAGCGTCACTGCAAAACTGTTGCAGCGCTACTGCAAAGTAGTTTGCAGTGTCACTGCAGACCGTTTGCAATAACTTTGCAGAGTGCATGCAATGACACCGGCATGGGTAGCGTGCTCACTAACTAATAAAGAACAAATCCTTACTATATTATGAAACGACTGATTACTTTCTGTATCATCTCCTTTGGAATGCTCACGGCATCTATGGCTGCGGAGAAGCATCCTGCGGACTATGTGAATCCTTTTGTCGGTACCACCAACTTCGGTACCACGAATCCGGGAGCCGTCTGTCCCAATGGAATGATGTCCGTAGTGCCCTTCAACGTGATGGGTTCGGAGGACAACAAATACGATAAAGATGCCCGCTGGTGGTCTACTCCCTATGAGTATCACAATTGTTTCTTCACCGGATACTCGCATGTCAATTTGAGCGGTGTGGGCTGTCCGGAATTGGGTTCTCTGCTGCTGATGCCCACTACGGGAGAGCTGTCCGTAGATTATAAGGAATATGGAAGCCGCTATAAGGACGAGCAGGCATCCCCCGGATATTACAGCAACTTCCTGACCCGCTACAATGTGAAGACGGAAGTGACGGCAACTCCTCGCACGGGTGTGGCGCGTTTCACCTTTCCTGCCGGGCAGAGCCATGTGCTGCTGAACCTGGG
>ERZ1023614.536-NODE-536-length-11657-cov-18.746251_pt1 | contig 11657 bp, 4 predicted proteins | sample MGYA00380327_ERZ1023614 | MGnify/ENA primary metagenome ERZ1023614 (study PRJEB33179, sample SAMN07448978) | human gut metagenome | biome: Human-gut; feature: Human associated habitat; material: Faeces | host: Homo sapiens | place: India: Bhopal | collected...
TTACGGAAAGCAACTTCACGCCGAAGTCCTATGAAGACGTCGACGCTGAATCGGCTACGACGACGGAATCCATCGGCAAAGCCGTCGTCAAGATTGCCCAAGACCTTCACGCTGCAGCCATCATCGCTTCGACTGAACGCGGCGGCACAGCTCAGATGATTTCTAAATTCCGTCCGGCCTGCCCGATTGTAGCCGTATCGCCGCATGAAGCCATCGTCCGCCGCCTGCAGCTCAACTGGGGCGTCCAGGCTGTCACCGGTAAAGAAGCCAGCGACACCGATGCTGTCGTCGACAATGCTATCTTTGCAGCTCTCGACAACGACCTCATCAAAGCCGGCGACCTCGTCGTCCTCACGGCAGGTGTCCCCGTTGCCAAAGCCGGTTCGACCAATATGATCCGCGTCCAGGTCGTCGGTGACGTCCTCCTCCGCGGTACCGGTATCGGCCGTAACTCGGCTATCGGCAAAGTCTGCATCGCCGAATCGAAAGAAGACCTGGAAAAGAACTTCACCGACGGCTGCATCCTCGTAGTCCGTTCGGCCCGCGCTGATTTCGTCGACTACATGAAACGGGCCAGCGCCATCGTCTCCGAAGAAGCCGGCCTCACTAGCGAATCGGCTATCGTCGCCATCACCCTCGGCATCCCGACCGTCGTCGGCGCTGCCCATGCTGCCGATACCCTGGAAAACGGCGAAGTCGTCACCGTAGACGCCAGCCGCGGCACTATCTTCCGTGGCGAAGCCAACGCACGGTAGGCCTCGCCTGTAGTCCAATCTTTGTAGGGGTCGCCACGTGGGCGACCCGTTAGGAAATTGAAGAATTTTTCTAGCAAACGGGTTGGGAAATCATATATATCCTGGAGCGGGCGCCCCACGTGGTCGCCCCTACTGAAAAAAAGGCTGTCGCACGAAGGCTTCTACCATTATGCGAGGTTCCTTAAACTTTATAGTTTGTAGTACGGAGTTTGTAGAAGATGGCTTTAAATTTTTTACCATTTGCTAATCACTAACAACTAGCCACAACGGACCGCCCTTTGGGACGGCCCCTACGATAAAAGGGCTTGTCGCATATGCGACAAGCCTTTTTTTTACACTCCCATGAATTCCAACATCTGGATCATGCCGGGCACAAAGGTATCGACGTCCAGCGATTCCTGAAGGGTATGCTCCCCGTGGCTGCGGCAGAAACCGAAGGAAATGGCCGGGATACCCTGGCCCATGGGAATGTTGGCATCGGTGCTGCCGGCAATGCACGGCGTCGGCAGGCCGTGGCGCCGCCGGATGGCCGTGATGCGGTCTGCCAGGGGATTGGTGTCCAGGCGACTGCAGGGCCGTTCGCCGAGCAGCTGGGTTTTGATGTGGACCGTTTCCCCTTCAGTATGGGCCAGGAGGCTTTGAAAAGTTTGGTCCAGCTTGTCCAGTTCATCAGCATTTTCCGAGCGCAAGTCGACAGTGAACACGGCCTTTGCCGCAATGGAATTGACCGTCGTGCCGCCCGTGATGGTGCCGACATTGTACGTCGTCTTTGGCTGGGATGGCACGGACAGTGCATAGAGCTGGCTGATGATGCGGGCCGCTTCGGCAATGGCATTGGACTGGCCGAAATGCATCCAGCTGTGGCCGCCGGCGGCTTCGACGGTGACGGCATAGCGGCGGGAGCCGACAGCTGTCGTCACAAAAGTATCGAAAGTACAATCGACGGCGACCACTTCGGCAATGCGGCCGTGCCAATCGGCCATGACCTGCCGCATTCCCTTGAGATTGCCCAAGCCCTCTTCGCCGACGTCGAAGGCAAAGAGCAGACCTTGCGGCGGCGTGAGCTGTAAATCGTGGAACATTTTGATGATAAATAATAGACCGGCGATACTGGCGCTGTTGTCGCTGCACGACGGCGCTGACAAAATGTGACCTGTCTGGCGGATGTGGATTTCCTGCAAATCCTGGAATACCGTATCTATATGAGCGGTGTAAAGGGCGACCTTTTCACCGCTTTTTACATGGCAGGGATAGACCACATTTCCTGCGGCATCACGATACGCCCCGGCGGCGCCCCATTGATGCAAAAGATTCAATATCCATTCGCCCTTGGCCTGTTCATGTCCGGTCGGTGAAGGAATAGAAATAATATCACAAAGCCATTCCATAAAATCACGGCCGTGATTCCGTACGTATTGCTCAATCTTTTCATTCATGATGATGACTCCTCTCTCAGCATGGTAACCTTATTATAGCATGAAGGAAAAAGCAGGTCGCAGTTCGCAGGCCGCAGGCCGCCTCGGACTCAGATGCGGCTTCGCCGCGACAGACTCAAACTGACAACGACGCTTCGGGAAGCCCTTAGCGCGTAGCGGGACGCCCTCTGGGCGTCCCCTACGGGATCGCATACAGGCGATGGGGGAGAAAGAGGTCATAGATTGCAAAAAAACACGGCCAGCGGCCTTGTGCGTAGGGGCTGCCCTTTAACCTCTCAGACCGCCTTTGGCGGCCAGCTCCCCTATAAAGGGAGCCTTGTGCAGCCCGTTGTGAGGTTTGGCCATACCTATTCTTGTATGATGGTAGGTTTTTACGAGTTACGAATCACGAGCCACGAGCCACTATTTTTTCACGAGCCGAGGGTCATTCGAGGCGATGTTTGTTATTTTGAGTTTGTTACCGCGTAGCGGCATTTGAGCCCGAGGCGAACGGCGAACTGCGGCCTGCGACCGGCGGGCCGTTAGGCCCCTATATATGATTATCATTATCTTTTAATTATGAAAATGACCGCTTACGTCAAAAAAACGTCGTTTTGTGACAAATCTGTCTTGTCGTCAAAATTACATCGTATAATGCAAATATAGATAAGTTATCTTGCTAAGTAATAGATAGAATTCATAATTGTCATCTTTAAAACAAAAGGAAAAAGATGATAAAACAGATAATTTTGTTGAAATAATCTAAAGAGTATACGAAAGTATAATATTCAACAAAAGAATTTTATATTACACTACAAGCAAGGAAAGTCATTGTATATACAATCTAAAAGTAATTAAATGCTGTTTACGTTAATATATTCGATGACAAGACAAAGGAGGCGGCAATTTATGAATAAGATTTATAAGGTAGTATGGAATACAGTTCGCAATTGTTACGTAGTTGGATCCGAACTGATTAGCTCAAAATCGGGCAGACATAGCACATCGAACGGCAAGTCTTCGAGTTTGAAAGTTACCTTGACCGTACTGGCGCTCTGCGGAATGACGGCTTTAGGAAGCGGAGTGGCTCCTGCGTATGCAGCGGATGGAACGGGAGCTGTAACGGCAAAGAATCAATATGTTGCATTAAAGTTTTCAGGACCTAAAGATGGTGATTCAAGGGCTAAATTCAGTAATGGTCAATGGCATACTACTTTTAATGGAGAAAAATATGATACTGTTGACAGTGGTATGAGGGATAGAGATAATCAGCCCATTCTTTAATGGGTCCGTGAAGGTTATTCTCTGACTATGGTCGACGGCCAGCCCTATACGTCGTTGTCTAGTAATGGCCGCCGGGCTGATGTCAGCTGGACGGGTGATGCGAATGCCAAGCCGTCGGATATCTTAGAAAGCGTTACTTCGACTCATGTCCAAACGAATGTGACGACCAATGTTGGCGAAACGTTGCAGCAAGTCAACGCTGGGACCTATGCCGGCGTGAGCAATTCTGGTGGAACAGAGGTTGACGGCAGCTGGAATTACATCGTCAAAGACTCCAGTTGGAAAGGTATTGTCAGTGATTCGAATTATCGCAACGGATATGCTGACTTAGTTTCTAGTGGCAAGCCCAGAGGCTTTGTCAGAACTACGGATGCGGGTTCTAAATTAGCTTGGAACGCTACCCTCAGCGCATATACGTATAATGGCAAAGTCGTTGATTATAGCAATATCTATGTCATTGATGGGGAAATCGGTGTCTTCACCAACGCTTCGGGATCAGAAGTCTATACGGGAACGGTCTTTGGTAAAAATAATGAAGTCTTGATGACTGTCAAGAAATCTGATGGCAGCTACTACAGCTATTGGGGCGCTGAAGTCAATGACGCTGGCGCTACGATGGATACCTATCGGGTAGCCGAATACCAGAAAGACCTCAACGTCTTGCGGGACAATGACTTTGCGCTCTATCATAACGATATTAAGTCCGTAGATATGAGCACGAACGATTCTTCGGCAACTATTTCCCTTATGCGTAACGGTGATGGTACGAGCAGTCCGGCTGTCGATGGGACATTGACCATTACTAATGGTGGCGGCACAGGTGGTAATGACACCTATGTTCGTATTTCCAACACGACGAATGGACAAGAAGTTTCTAAGACCTTCACGACAGGCTCGAAAGTCAGCGCCATTGGGTCGACTGATGCTACGACGGGGCTGACGATTAATGGTGTCGATTACACGATTAAAGCCGGTAAAGATTATAAGGCCGGCGCAAACATCCAGATTTCTCCTGATAATACGATTTCTGCTACGGATACGAAGTATACTGCGGGAGCGAATGTCAGCATTGATGAAAACAATGTTATTTCTGCTGTTGATACGGATACGAAGTATACCGCCGGAAAAAACATCACCATTGATGAAAATAATGTTATTTCTGCCCAGGAATATAAGGCAGGCACTAATGTAAGTATTGATGAAAATAATAAAATCTCGGCAAAAAATACTACTTTGACCAATAGATCTGCAGAAAAATCCGTTAACGCAACATCTGGTGGTGTTACTTATACCATTAAAGATACGGATGGAAATGCAGTGACTTTGGAAGATGTGGCCAGTGCGACGACTGTTAATAAGTTGATTGACGGAGCTAAAGTTCATTACTTCAGCGTCAATGCGTCAGCTAACCAAGGAAATTACAATAATGATGGTGCTGGCAACTTATCCATTGCTATCGGCACCAATACGGCGGCTACGGAAGAAGCAACGGCGGTAGGAAATAACAGTACAGCCGATGAAAAGTCGGCAGCCTTTGGGTACTCTAGCGATGCAAGGGGAACCCGTGCGGTAGCCCTGGGTGCAGAGTCCTTCACTAATGGGAGCAACTCAACTGCTATCGGCTGGGGGGCTGCGGCTGGATACTATAAATCTGATGCGGATCAGGTGATGGCTGAAGCGGCAACGGCTGTTGGTTCTCAGGCTGAAGTTCATGCTAACTACGGGACAGCTGTTGGACAGTCGGCTAAAGTAGATTCAGAAGATGGGACTGCTCTCGGAATGGGAGCTCAAATTTGGGGAAATTCCGCTAAAGGGGTAGCTGTCGGTCGACGTGCATCCGTTGGTGGTAATGGACATTCTGCAGCGTATGGCATTGCTTTAGGTGCCGAGAGTCAGGCAGAAGCTGAAAACGGAATTGCCATTGGTTACGATGCTGTAGTTTCGCAACCTAATTCGGTTGCGCTCGGTAGCCATGCGACGACCAATCCTGTAGTCCAAACTTCGTTGATTACGATTCCTAACACGAATACCACCTATAATGTGAATGGAACAAATCCGGTTGGAACCGTTAGCGTTGGTTCTGCTAATGGTTTGCGGACGATTACCAATGTAGCTGCTGGCCGCGTTAGTGAAACTAGCACTGATGCCGTCAATGGCAGTGAACTGTATGCCGTCGCTACGGAAGCAGCAAAACATACGACCATTACAACAGAAGAAGGAAGCCGTATTACCGTAGACAGCAAAACCAATTTGGCTGGAGGGACGGAGTACATTCTCGACTTTGATTCGTTTGGATTGGCCAATTCTAGCTTGAATAACCTTACGAATCAGGGGAAAACTGTTATCACCAATCTTGCAAAAGAGGTAGAACGCCATATTAAGCCCGTTACGTATGCAGTAGATAAGAATGGCACCGTTACTATGACCTATGTTAATGGCAAGGGTGAAACTGTTAATAATATGACTGCGACTATTACGGGCATCGCCAAATCGGATCTGTCGAACATCACTGAAGAAGGCGATACCTATATTACCCAAGTGGCTAACAAAGCTGTAAAAGTTATCGATGGTGAGAACACGACAGTTACGCCGGGTAAAGATGGCGATGTCACGACTTATGCTGTCAATGTTGATACAAGCGGCAAGATTGAACAGAATAATACCAACATCGTCACAGGCGATACGGTTTACAACGCTTTACAGAATGTCAGCTGGAAAGCCCAGGTCAATGGAAATAATGCTAAGACCGTTGCGAAAGACGGCACGTTGAACTTCATTGATGGCGATAACATCGATATTACCAGCAACGACAATGGAGACATCAAGATTTCTACGACGGGACTGGCAAGCTCGGGCGATCTCTGGACGGCTCAGGCTGGCGGTACAGATGTCAAAGCTGTCAATCAGAAAGTCAACTTTGTTGGAAGTGACCATATTACCGTCACTGGAACAGATGGTCAGATTAAATTTGAAGCTACTGGTCTGGCAGATACGGACCTCACCAACATCACGAATGATGCAATAACAAAGATTCAAAACATCGCTAAAGGCGAAGATGTCCATATTAAATCTGATACCTATACGGTAGGTAATGATGGTTCCGTCACCATGACCTACGTAGACGGTAATGGAAACAAAGTTGATGGCACGGCTAAGATTACGGGCATCGCCAAATCGGACCTCACCAACATCACAGAAGGCGGCAAGACGGTCATCAATAACCTTGCCAAAGAAGCTGTGAAAGTTGTCGATGGTACGAATACAAACGTTGAAACTGTACCGACGACTGATGGTCATGCGGAATACAAAGTCAATCTCGATAAAGATGTCAACTTGGGCGATACGATTTATCTGAACGGTTCCGATGGCTCCATCAGCGCTAAATCGGGCGGAGCCCAGCTGGCTTTCAACAACAGCGGCTTGACGGTTTCGCAGGCTAAGAATGGCTTGACCAATGAAACGAAAATCGATGGAGCTACAATTACGGTCGATGGTGGTGCTGGTAACCAGACAATCATCAACGGTTCGACGGCTCGTATCGGCGGCGTCCTGGTCAACGGTGGCAGCGGAACGGCTACGATTAGCGGTCTGACTAACCAAACGACGAAGTACGACGGTTTTGCAAACGGCAGTGGCCGGGCCGCAACAGAAGAACAGCTGAAGGAAGTCGACAGCAAAGCGGCAGCCGCAAAGACGACGGTTGCTAAAGGTAAGAATATCACTGTCGACGAAGCGAAAGCAGCCGATGGCAGCAGCACGTATACCGTCGGGTTGGCAACAGATGTCACTCTTGGCGACAATGCCATTAAGCTCAACGGTTCCGATGGTTCCATCAGTGCTAAATCGGGCGGAGCCCAGCTGGCTTTCAACAACAGCGGCTTGACGGTTTCGCAGGCTAAGAATGGCTTGACCAATGAAACGAGAATCAACGGGGCTGAGATTACAGTTGATGGCGGTATTGGTAACCAGACGACTATCAAAGGTTCGACGGCTCGTATCGGCAGTGTCCTGGTCAACGGTGGCAGCGGGACGGCTACGATTACTGGCTTGACCAATAAAACAACGGATTACACCGGTTTTGCAAACGGCAGTGGCCGGGCAGCTACGGAAGAACAGCTGAAGGAAGTTGCAGGCAAAGCTGGTGAAGCTATCGAAACGGCTGGCAAAGGCTGGAACCTGACGACTAACGGTAAAGAATCTAGCAAGACCAACATCAAACCGGGCGGCACGGTAGACTTCTCCAGCAGCAATGACAACTTGCTCATCAGCAATGCTGGCGCAGACCTCTCGTTCTCCCTCAGCGACAATCTCGACCTGACTAAGAATGATTCTAAGAAGGGCAGCGTCAAAGTCGGTGAAAATACGACATTGACGGATGGACTTCTCCAAGTCGGCACGGATGTTTCCCTCACGGCCAGTGCTCTTAACGTAGGCACCTCGTCCTTGACGACAAGTGCCCTCATGGTTGGCGGCTTGACCTACATCAACTCCAACGGTCTCAATGCCAATAATCGGGTTATCTCCAACGTAGCAGCCGGTATCCTTGATACGGATGCGGTCAACGTCGGTCAGCTCAAGTCGGCTATCAGCGGTTCGCAAGTTTCCATCAAGGCTGGTGATGGCATCAGTGTCGCCAAAACGGGCAACCAATACACAATCAATGTTAATATTGAAGGCGTTACCAATAACCAAGGCAAAGTAACGGTTTCGACAGGTGACAGCACTTCGACAGAAAGTGGTTCCGAATCCGGTTCGTCGGGCGCTAAAAAGTCCCAAGTCATGGACCTCATGTATCGGACAGAGTCTAATGAAGTTGCTCCAGAAACGACGACAGATACCGGTAAAGCTATACAAATTGAAAGTATTCCGGAAGATATCAAGCTTGAAGCTGATGATAACCAGGCTGCCAGTGTCGTAAACGGTGAAACTATTAAGATTGCTGGCGATGGTACGAATATCTCGACGGCAGCTACCGTTACTGGATCAGGCAGCATGGATACCATTTCCGTTTCCCTGAAACCGGATATCCAAGTCGATAGTGTTACCATCAACAATGGTGGCCCGACCATTAATAATACTGGTATCGACATGAATGGTAAGAGCATCACCAATGTTGAAAATATTACCGTCAACAATGGGCCGACTATCAATAGCAGCGGTATCGACATGAACAGCCAGAAGATTACCAACCTGGCTGATGGTGAAATTGCTGAAGGCTCGACGGACGCTGTCAATGGTGGCCAGCTCTACAACACGAATCAGGCCGTCATTGCCAACGCGGAAAACATCAACAGTCTGAGCCATTCGCTCAACAAGCTGGATAGCCGCATCAATCGTGTCGGTGCTGGCGCAGCCGCTCTGGCAGCCCTCCACCCGCTCGATTTTGACCCGGACAACAAGTGGGACTTCGCAGCTGGTTACGGCAACTATGCCGGCGCCAATGCAGTCGCTATCGGTACCTACTATCGCCCGAACGAAAACACCATGTTCAGCATCGGTGGCAGCTTCGGCGGCGGCGAAAACATGATCAACGCCGGCGTCAGCTTCAAACTCGGCAGCGGCGGCAGCGGTATCACGACGTCCAAGACGGTCATGGCTAAGAAGATTAAAGAACAAGATGAACTCCTGAAAGCACAGGATGCTAAGATGAAAGAACAAGACGAAAAGATTGCTAAACTGGAAGCTCTTGTAGCCCAGCAAGGCGAAATGATTCAGCAGGCACTGGGCAAGAAATAGTGCCATAGCGATGAGGTTGTCGCACCAAGTCAAGATTACTTCAGGCGACAACCTCATTTTTTTTCGCAGGTCGCAGTTCGCAAAAAAATACACGGCCCATGGCCTTGTGTGTAGGGGCTGTCCCGATGAGGGCAGCCCGCTGCGAAACTTTGCCACAGCCTATTCTGTTATAATGGTATGTTTGTAGGGGCTCGCACGTGGCGAGTCCGCTAGAGAAATTTGGCTATAACTTATCCGAGAATAATAGCAGGCTTTTACGAGCCACGAACAATGAACCACGGCCTTTCTCTCGGATTCATATGCGGCGTTCCGCCGCGACATACTCATGATAGTATTACGACCATGTACCGTCCGTCATAAATTCCGGCTATGCCTAGGATTCACGGCGGGACGCCCGCCACTGCTGTCCGTTCTGGCAGCCGCCCTGCACCTCCCGATAGTCGGTACCTGGCGGACCAGAAAGGCTTTGGGCGTCCCCTACAAAATTTCCCTTTTGGTTGTAAATGCAACAGAAATATTTCTTTCTTTTTGTTATACTTTACGTGTACTCGATGAGAGCAGAGAATTACGAATCACCCATTCAATTTATTATATGTATGAAATACAGGAGGTTTTCCCCATGACAAAAGAAAAACAGATGTTTTGTTTCCAGTGTGAACAGACCGCTATGGGTACTGGCTGTACCGGTTGTGCCGGTGTTTGTGGCAAATCGGCTGTTGAAGCCGGCTTGCAGGATGTTTTGACCGGCGCCCTTGTTGGTTTGGCCCGCACCTGTCAGACTGCCGCTCCGACGGCTAAGACCTATCGTACTATCCTCGAAGGCATGTTCACGACCATTACCAACGTCAACTTCAACACGACGACGACCCAGGCTATGATCGATAAAGTTCACGCTGAAGCCGCTGCCCTTTCGTCCACTCCCGCAGCTGACTACGATATGAACCAGATGTGGAACGCTGACGAAGATATCCGTTCCCTTAAATCGCTCATCCTCTTTGGTATGCGCGGCATGGCTGCTTATGCTTATCATGCTCTCATGCTCGGCAAATCGAGCGAAGAAGTCGATGCTTTCTTCGTCAAAGGCTTGTCGGCCATCGGCGAAGACTGGGGCATGGATGAACTCCTCCCGATTGTCATGGAAACAGGCAAAGTCAACTTGACCTGCATGGCTCTCCTCGATGAAGCTAATACGTCTACTTATGGTACTCCGGTTCCGACGACAGTTCCTTTGACGGTTGAAAAAGGCCCGTTCATCGTTGTCACCGGCCACGACCTGAAAGACTTGGAACTCCTCCTCAAACAGACTGAAGGCAAAGGCATCAATATCTATACGCACGGCGAAATGCTCCCGGCTCACGCTTATCCGGAATTGAAGAAATACAAACACCTCAAAGGCAACTTCGGCACGGCTTGGCAGAACCAGCAGAAAGAATTCGACGGCGTTCCCGGTGCATTCCTGTTCACGACGAACTGCCTCATGCCGCCTCGTAAATCCTACATCGACCGCGTCTTCACGACGGAAGTCGTTTCCTTTGACGGCGTAACTCATATCGGCGAAGACAAAGACTTCACGCCGGTCATCGAAAAAGCCCTGGAACTCGGCGGCTATGCAGAAGACCAGCATTTCACCGGCATCAACGGCGGCAGCACCGTTACGACTGGCTTTGGTCATGGCACGGTCCTCTCCGTTGCTGACAAAGTCATCGACGCTGTCAAAGCCGGCGCTATCAAACACTTCTTCCTCGTCGGCGGTTGCGACGGCGCTCGTCCGGGCCGTAACTACTACACGGAATTCGTTAAACAGACCCCGGCTGATACGGTCGTCCTCACCCTGGCTTGCGGCAAATACCGCTTCAACGACCTCGACCTCGGCACTATCGGCGGCTTGCCGCGCATCATGGATATGGGCCAGTGCAACGACGCATACAGCGCTATCCAGGTAGCTGTCGCTTTGGCAAAAGCCTTCGACTGCGGCGTCAACGATCTGCCCTTGACCCTCGTCCTCTCGTGGTATGAACAGAAAGCTGTCTGCATCCTCTTGACCCTCCTCTCCTTGGGCATCAAGAATATTTACCTCGGCCCGACACTGCCGGCCTTCGTCTCCAAGAATGTCCTCAACTACTTGGTAGAAAACTTCAACATCACTCCGACCAGCACGCCGGAAGCTGACCTCAAAAAGATTTTGGGATAAGAGGCCGGAGTTTATAGCTTGTAGTTTGCAGAGAAAACCTTCAAATTTAAAGCCATCCGCTAACAACTAACTGCTAGCCACTAACAACTTTAAAGGGCTTGTCGTCGTGCGACAAGCCCTTTTTTTCGCCTGTATGCGATTGCGTAGGGGACGCCCAAAGGGCGTCCCGCGTGAATAGTGTGAATGGCTGGAATTTATGACGAGCGGCTAGTAATTTATCCCAGTTTCGCCAGAAGACTCCTTCCTCTTAGGTAGGGGATGAATGGCGATGGATTT
>ERZ1023614.538-NODE-538-length-11626-cov-6.906058_pt1 | contig 11626 bp, 9 predicted proteins | sample MGYA00380327_ERZ1023614 | MGnify/ENA primary metagenome ERZ1023614 (study PRJEB33179, sample SAMN07448978) | human gut metagenome | biome: Human-gut; feature: Human associated habitat; material: Faeces | host: Homo sapiens | place: India: Bhopal | collected...
CTCGTAGGCCGTCACGTCAATCTTGACGGGGGTAATGGCGACGTAACCGTTGTTCAACGCCCAGGCATCAGAGTCCTCGCCTTCATCATCGCTCTGAAAGGAACCGGTCAACCAGTAATAATGTGTCTTATAAGGATGCGGACAGTCCGCCCACTCATTGTGCCATCCTCCCCGCGTCTGCCGGCAGACCTTCACGCCCCGGAAGGAAGGGGCCGATGGGAAATTGACATTCAGACAGACTCCACCGGGCAAACCATGCCGCAGGACTTCCTTTGTGATGCCTTGGACATAGGCTGTCAGGGGAGCGAAGTCGGCGTCAGGGTCATGGTCGCACAGTGAGAAGCCGATGGAGGGGACTCCCTTCATACATCCCTCGAGCACTACTCCCATCGTACCGGAATAGTGAACATTGACAGCCGAATTGTCACCATGATTAATTCCACCGATGACCACATCCGGACGCCTCGGCAACGCATCGTGCATGGCGAGCTTGACACAGTCGACCGGAGTACCCGAGCAGGCATAAACTGTCAATCCTTCTTCCCGATGATAAAGCGCATAATGCACCGGAGACTTCGAGGTCAACGAACAGGCAGCCCCGGAACGCGGAGAGTCCGGTGCCATGACAACCACCTCTCCCAGCGGACGGAGCATGCGTATTAATTCATTGATTCCTTTGGCCGTAACGCCATCATCGTTTGAGACTAATATCAGTGGAGATTCATTCTTCATACCTTATATATTATGTTTGCGGGCAAAAGTACGAAAAATAGCTAGCCCGCGAACAGCTTATAGGAATATTTCTTAATCTGCGTGAAAGGCTCTGTCAAAAAATAGACATCTTTACATAGAATTGTCTATATTTGCAACTTCAAGGAGTGTAAGCTTCTTGAACTAGTAAAATGATACAAATGGGAAAGATTATTGCTTTAGCCAACCAGAAAGGTGGCGTTGGTAAGACTACAACTACGATTAATCTGGCTGCATCATTGGCCACACTTGAGAAAAGCGTGCTGGTGATTGACGCCGACCCCCAGGCAAATGCCTCATCGGGACTGGGGGTGGATTTAAAGGAAGTTGACTGTTCTATCTACGAATGCCTGGTGAACCAACAGGATATTCGTGAAGCCATTTACACGACTGACATCGAAGGGTTGGACATCGTACCTTCACATATCGACCTCGTAGGTGCCGAGATTGAGATGATTCAGCTGGACGACCGTGAGAAAGTAATGAAAAAGCTGTTGGCTCCGATGAAAGAGATGTATGACTATATCCTCATCGACTGCTCACCGTCACTAGGACTTATCACCATCAATGCCTTGACGGCAGCTGACTCGGTAATCATTCCGGTACAGTGTGAGTATTTTGCACTCGAAGGAATCAGCAAGTTGCTCAACACCATCAAAATCATCAAGTCGAAACTGAACCCGGCACTGGACATTGAAGGGTTCCTGCTCACGATGTACGACTCGCGCCTGCGTTCAGCGAACCAAGTGTATGAAGAGGTGAAGAACCACTTCCAGGAACTGGTATTCAAGACCGTCATCCAACGCAACGTCACGTTGAGCGAAGCGCCCAGCCATGGCATCCCGGTCATTCTTTATGATGCCGACTCGAAAGGCTCGAAGAACTACCTGGCATTGGCACAAGAAATAATCAAACGAAACAGTAAGTAAAAGATTCATGGCAGTACATAAGAAATTTGCTTTAGGACGCGGGCTGGATGCACTCATCTCTACGGAGGAAGTGCGCACCAGCGGCTCTTCTTCCATCAATGAAGTGGAGCTGTCGAAGATTTCAGTAAATCCCAACCAACCCCGACGAGACTTTGACCCCGAAGCTCTGCAGGAACTGGCAGACTCCATTGCTGAAATCGGCATCATACAGCCTATCACCTTGCGTAAAATCAGCGACGATTCCTACCAGATCATTGCCGGTGAACGACGCTTCCGGGCTTCCCAAATGGCAGGCCTGACGACCATCCCCGCCTACATACGCACTGCCGATGACGAAAATGTGATGGAGATGGCACTCATCGAGAACATCCAGCGCGAAGACCTGAACTCTCTGGAGATTGCCCTCGCCTACCAGCATTTGCTGGAACAGTACGAAATGACGCAGGAGCGCTTGAGCCAGCGGGTGGGAAAGAAACGCACGACCATCTCGAACTATCTCCGTCTGCTGAAACTCCCGGCACCGATTCAGGTCGCCCTGCAAAAGAAAGAGATTGACATGGGACATGCCCGTGCACTCCTGACATTGGAAGATCCCAAGACTCAAATCAAGATTTTCGAAGAAATCCTCAAGCACCACTACTCCGTCCGCAAAGTCGAAGAAATGGTCAAAGCGCTCAGCGAAGGGGAGAGCATCAAGAGCGGTGAAAAGAAAATCACCCCCCGTGGCGCCAAACTTTCGGAAGAATATGATGCCTTGCGCTCCCACCTGTCCGACTTCTTCCATACCAAGGTACAGATCTCGTGCAGCCAATCGGGAAAAGGTAAAATCAGCATTCCTTTCAACAATGAGGAGGAACTGGAACGCATCATGGAGATATTCGATAAACTCAAACCGCAAGAATAATCATCAGCCTTGAAACGTATGATTCATACCTATCGTCAAGGGATAACCCTGTTGCTGACTCTGTTGCTGGCATGCGGCGGACGTACGGCTGCCTGTGCACAGGTGGCTGTCGCTGACTCGCTCGTGACAGATTCCCTGGTCAACGACAGCCTGACGATGCTGCAAGACCGGCAACTGGAAATCCTGGAAGCTCCCATAGACACTGCCAGGCTTTATGCCGGAAGCGATTCCATCCATCAGACCACTACTCCCGAACCGGTAAAGAAGCGGTGGATGCCCGACCCCAAACGGGCTACCTGGCTGGCTCTGCTCATCCCGGGAGGAGGACAGATTTATAATCGCAAGTATTGGAAACTACCGATTGTCTATGGCGGATTTGTGGGATGTGCCTACGCCCTGACGTGGAACAACCAGATGTATTCAGACTATTCACAGGCCTATCTGGACCTGATGGATGATGACCCGAACACCGACAGCTACAAGGACTTTCTTCCACCCAACTACAAGATTGAAGGCAATGAATCGCAATTCGAAAATATCTTCAAACGGAAGAAAGATTACTACCGCCGTTACCGCGACCTGAGCATATTCTGTTTCATTGCCGTCTACGCCCTATCGGTGATTGACGCCTACGTGGACGCCGAGCTGTCGAACTTTGACATTTCGAAAGACATCAGCCTGAAAGTGGAACCGACTATCATAAACAACAATAACAACCTTTTCAGTAAGAACTACAGCCGACAGTTGAGCATCGACAAGAACTCTTCAGTGGGCCTGCAATGCCGATTAAGATTTTAACTTGCTATATGAAAAAGATATTTATCCTTGTCCTGTTTATCACATCACTGAACCTGCATGCACAGCAAAGCATCGCCGTCACCTCGCCATCGGGTAATGTGGAGGAAATCGACATCCCGGAAAACATGACGCTATCAATCGACAGCCTGCTGTCCAATTGGCATGCAAAGAATTACCTGTCAATCTCTCCCGAAGACTGCAACTACGAAGATGTGAATCCGACCTATCCGGATTCCATCTATATCGACCGTCTGTCCCGCATACCGACCATCATGGAAATGCCCTACAACGACATTGTGCGCAAGTTTATCGACATGTACAGCGGACGTCTGCGCAAATCGGTGTCTTACATGCTGGGAGCCTCCAATTTCTATATGCCTATCTTCGAACAGGCACTCGACTTGTACAACCTCCCCTATGAGCTGAAATACCTGCCCATCATCGAGTCGGCACTCAATCCGACCGCCGTATCCAGGCAGGGAGCGACCGGACTCTGGCAGTTCATGCTGGGTACGGGAAAGATTTACGGACTTGAGACCAACAGCCTCATCGACGAACGCCGCGACCCCATCAAGGCTACGTATGCTGCCGCACGTTACCTGAACGACCTTTACGAGGCTTTCCAAGACTGGAACCTGGTCATTGCTGCCTACAACTGCGGTCCGGGTACTGTCAACAAAGCCATTCACCGTGCCAATGGCGCCCGGGACTACTGGAGCATCTACAACTACCTGCCGAAAGAGACACGAGGATATGTGCCTGCCTTCATTGCAGCCAACTACATCATGAACTATTACTGTGACCATAACATCTGCCCGATGGACACGCAACTGCCCTTGGCGACAGATACCATACACATCAACCGCGAGCTGCATTTCCAACAGATATCCGACTTGTGCAACATCGACCTGGAATCGCTGCATGCACTGAATCCGCAATACAAGACTGAGATTATACCGGGCAACAGCGGCGACTGCATCCTGCGACTTCCGCATGCAGCCCTGACAGCCTTCATCGACGCAAAAGACTCTGTCTACACCCACCGGGCAGACGAGCTGTTCACCAAACGCAGACAAGTTGCCGTCCAACAACCGGCTGCACGGGCAGCCGCCAGTACGGCAGGTGCCAAATATTACAAGATACGACGCGGCGATACCCTCTCGGAGATTGCCGAAAAGTTCGGGACAAGCGTCCGTCGCCTGAGAAGCTTGAACGGCATCCGTGGTAACCGCATCACGGCCGGCAAGTCCATCAGAGTCCGTTAAACCTTAAATTCACATTTTGACGATTATGGAAGACCATGTACAAACCAAAGAGATGCAAGAAGAAGAACTGATTAATGCTGCTTTTCAGGATCTTCTGAACTGCTATCTTGCGACCAAGCACCGCAAGAAAGTCGAGATCATCACCAAAGCGTTCAACTTTGCCAAACAGGCACACAAAGGAGTCAAACGACGCTCCGGCGAGCCTTACATCCTGCATCCCATCGCCGTAGCGAAAATCGTTTGTACTGAAATCGGACTGGGCTCTACCTCCATCTGTTCGGCTCTTCTCCACGACGTGGTGGAGGACACGGACTACACCGTGGAGGATATTGCCAACCTGTTCGGTCCCAAAATCGCACAGATTGTGGACGGACTGACCAAAATCTCCGGAGGTATCTTCGGAGACCGCGCCTCGGCACAGGCAGAGAACTTCAAGAAACTCCTTCTCACCATGTCGGACGACATCCGCGTCATCCTCATCAAGATTGCCGACCGTCTGCACAACATGCGTACCCTGGGGTCCATGCTGCCCAACAAGCAGTACAAGATTGCCGGCGAGACACTCTACATCTATGCGCCGCTTGCCAACCGCCTCGGACTTAACAAAATCAAGACCGAGCTGGAAGACCTGAGCTTCAAGTACGAACACCCGGAAGAGTACAGCCAGATCAACGACAAACTGGCCGAGACACAAGCCAGCCGCGATGAAGTGTTCAAGGAGTTTACCGACCCCATTCGCGCACAACTTGACAAGATGGGATTGGAATATGAAATTAAGGCACGCATCAAGTCCCCCTACTCGATTTGGAACAAGATGCAGACCAAACACATCACCTTTGAGGAAATCTACGACATCCTGGCCGTCCGCATCATATTCAAGCCCAAGTCGATGGCGGAAGAGCTCAATGAGTGCTTCAACATCTACGTCGCCCTCTCGAAGATATACAAACCACACCCTGACCGTCTGCGCGACTGGGTGAACCACCCGAAGGCCAACGGTTACCAGGCACTGCACGTCACACTGATGAGCAACCGCGGACAATGGATTGAAGTGCAAATCCGCAGCCAACGCATGGACGACGTTGCCGAACAGGGCTTTGCCGCACACTGGAAATACAAAGAAGGGGGAGGCAGCGAAGACGAGGGCGAACTGGAGAAGTGGCTGCACACCATCAAGGAAATCCTCGATGACCCCCAACCCGACTCCATGGATTTGCTCGACACCATCAAGCTGAACCTCTTTGCTTCTGAAATCTTCGTCTTTACGCCGAAAGGGGAAATCAAGACGATGCCTGCCAACTGTACGGCACTGGACTTCGCCTTCTCCATCCACACCTTCCTGGGAAGCCATTGTATCGGTGCCAAGGTGAACCATAAACTGGTTCCGCTGAGCCACCGGCTGCAGAGTGGCGACCAGGTGGAAATCCTGACTTCGAAAGCACAGCGTATCCAACCCTCATGGGTGAACTTCGTATCGACAGCCAAGGCCAAAGCCAAGATTCTTGCCATCCTGAAACGGGAACAGCGTCAGGCTCAGAAGCTGGGCGAAGATGTCCTTGCCGAATTCTTCAAGAAGGAGGAGATTGAGCCGACCAGCATCAATGTAGACAAGCTGTTGGCCCTTCACCAGATGACCCGTGAAAACTTCCTCGCTGCACTGGGACAGAAGACGCTCGTCCTGAATGAAGAAGACCGAAACATCCTGAAGGATAAAGGCAACAACAACAATTGGAAGAAGTACACCAAGTATATCTTCCCCTTCAACCGCAGCAAAGCGAAAGAAATGCCCCAACTTCCTCCTGCCAATGAACCGGCACCTGCCACCGGCATTGACAAGAAGAAGCCTGTCATCCTGACCGAAGCTGGCGTAGGCAAGGACTTCATCCTCGCCAAATGCTGCAAGCCCATACCGGGCGATGATGTCTTGGGATTCTTGAATGAGAACGACCAGATTGTCATCCACAAACGCCAGTGTCCCATTGCCGCCAAGCTCAAGAGCAGCCAGGGAAACCGCATCCTTGCCGCCGAATGGCACACGCGCCGGACCATGGCATTTGCCGCAACCATCCAGGTAAAGGGTATCGACGACCTGGGCCTTATCAACGAAATCACCCAAATCATTTCACGGCAGCTCAACGTGAACATCCACAAACTGTGCATCGAGAGCAACGAGGGTATCTTTGAAGGACAAATCGAGCTTTACGTCTTCGATGTGGAGGATGTGAAGACCCTCTGCAACTCCCTGCGTCAGGTGAAGAACATCCAATCGGTCACCCGCGTCTGACGACAGACACGACCGGTGCATACCCATTAACAGACGAGGCACAAAGACACAGCCCGGAACGACAGTCCTACTGTCCAAGTCGTTTCCCCGTGTCTTTGTGCCTCGTCTGTTGAGAGAGTCCGAAGGCCTCCGTATTCCGGATGCCGTATCAGTAGATGGTCTGGTCCAGCTCCTGCTTCAGGGTCATCAGCTCCTCCCGGATGGCTTTCAGGCGGTTGATCACCTCCATGGTCTGCACGGTAGCGGTCCGGTTGGTCTTCAACATCTGACGTGCCCCCTGCAAGGTCATGCCTTTCTCCTTCACCAGGTGGTAAATCAAACGTACCTGCTCGATGTTCTCCTCCGTGTATTGCCGGATTTGCCTTCCGCTTTTCCGGGGCGTAATGAGTGTCGGGAACTCTTTCTCCCAATAGCGCAACAACGTCTCTGACACTTTGAACATGGCAGCGACCTCCCCGATGGAGTAATACAGCTTCAAATTCTTGTTTTCCTTGTATGCCATAATAATACGTTTCTACTTCCCTGTAAATATACATCAATCATACACCTTGCCATGGTTGGCGGCCATCTGGATCATCTTGTCGTAATCCTCCGCACTCAAATCCATGAAGTAGTAATTCACCGGATTGACCTTCTCCCCCTTGACCACCACTTCGTAGTGCAAGTGCGGTCCCGTGCTCTTGCCCGACGACCCCACTCCACCGATGACCTCGCCGCGGACCACCTTCTGCCCCACCTTCACCTTGATGGATTGCAGGTGGGCATAACGGGTGCGATAGCCAAAGCCATGATTGATTTCAATGGTGTTGCCGTATGCAGTTTCCCACCCGGCAGAGACCACCGTCCCGTTACCGGTAGCATAGACATCGGTTCCCGGATTGGCGCTGAAGTCCATGCCTGAGTGAAACTTGGTCGTCTTGTAAATGGGATCGATGCGTATCCCGTAACCGGACGCCGTCTGCTTGAGGTCCTTGTTCGAGATGGGCTGAATGGCGGGAATGCAGAGCAACATCTCATCGTGATTCTTACACAGTGACACGACCTCGTCAAAGGACTCCGACTGGATGTAAAGCTGACGGCGGAGCATATCCAGCTTCCGGGTCGTATTCACCACCAGATCGGCATTCGCCAGGTCCATGAACTCCTCGTAACGCCCGTCCCGGTAACCCGCCATACGGACACCGTCGGCGATGGGGTCTGCCTGCAGGACCACCCGATAGAGGTTGTCGTCCCGCTGCTGGATGTCCTTCAAAACCGTCAGTGCATCATCCAGCTGCTTGGACAACACATTGTACTGCGCTTCCATCCGCGCATTCTCCACACGGAGTTCCTTCTCGGAAGGAGAGCCCAGGAAAAGAAACAAGGCCAGGAAGCATCCGGCTCCCAGGCCCATACCGACAAAAAGCTGACGAGCAATGCTGAGAATACGTTGTCTGACAGTGGGATAAATCCTATCGTAAGTGCGGGTTCGAGGGTTATAGATATAATAGACTTTGCGCATGCCTTTCTTCAAACAACGTGAACAAAAAGGTCCACCTTAATGAATATTTCACATAAATAGTTGAGGCAAAAATAACAAAAGACCTTATCTTTGCAAACTGTTTTTGAGAATATTAACTACAAACGACTTTTAGATATATGCTGACTGCAAAAGAAATCAGAGAATCTTTTAAACGTTTCTTCGAGTCAAAAGGCCACGTCATCGTACCTTCGGCTCCCATGGTGATCAAAGATGACCCGACCTTGATGTTTACCAATGCCGGAATGAACCAATTCAAAGACATAATCCTTGGCAACCACCCCGCCAAGAACAAACGTGTGGCTGACTCCCAGAAGTGTCTGCGCGTGAGCGGCAAGCACACCGCCCTGGAAGAAGTGGGACACGACCCCTACCACCATACGATGTTCGAGATGCTGGTCAACTGGTCGTTCGGAGATAAATTCAAGAAGGAGGCCATCAGCTGGGCATGGGAATACCTGGTCGACGTGCTGAAAATCGACCCTGCCAACCTCTACGCCACGGTCTTCGAAGGAAGCCCCGAGGAAGGACTGGAACGGGACAATGAAGCTGCCGGCTACTGGGAACAGTTTCTCCCGAAAGACCACATCCTCAACGGCAACAAGCACGATAACTTCTGGGAAATGGGCGACACGGGTCCCTGTGGTCCCTGCTCGGAAATCCATATTGACCTCCGTCCGGCTGAAGAACGCGCCAAAGTTCCCGGACGTGACCTGGTGAACCACGACCATCCGCAGGTCATCGAAATCTGGAACCTCGTCTTCATGCAGTACAACCGCAAGGCTGACGGAAGCCTCGAACCCCTCCCTGCCCGCGTCATCGATACCGGCATGGGCTTCGAACGCCTCTGCATGGCCCTGCAGGGGAAAACATCCAACTATGACACGGACGTGTTCCAACCCATCATCCGTGTGATTGCTTCCATGGCAGGCACGGTCTATGGCAAAGACCCGCAGACGGACGTTGCCATGCGCGTGATTGCCGACCACATCCGTACCATTGCCTTCTCCATCACCGACGGCCAGCTCCCGTCAAATGCCAAAGCAGGGTATGTCATCCGACGCATCCTGCGCCGTGCCGTCCGCTACGGATATACCTTCCTGGGACAGAAACAGGCCTTCATGTACCGCCTGCTGCCCATCCTGATTGAGACCATGGGTGATGCCTATCCCGAACTCCAGGCACAGCAGACACTCATCGAAAAAGTCATCAAGGAAGAGGAAGAAGCCTTCCTCCGCACCTTGGAGACCGGTATCCGTCTGCTGGACAAGACCATGGAAGATGCCAAGGCTTCCGGTAAAAAGGAAATCAGTGGTGTGGATGCGTTCACGCTCTACGACACCTTCGGCTTCCCGCTCGACCTGACCGAACTCATCCTGCGCGAGAACGGTCTGACAGTCAACACGGAAGAGTTCGACGTGGAGATGCAGAAACAGAAACAACGTGCCCGCAATGCTGCTGCCGTAGAAACAGGCGACTGGGTAGTGCTCAAGGAGGGCGAAACGGAATTCGTCGGATATGATTATACGGAATACGAAACTTCCATCCTGCGTTACCGTCAGGTGAAACAGAAAAACCAGACACTCTACCAGATTGTGCTCGACAAGACTCCGTTCTATGCCGAAAGCGGAGGTCAGGTGGGCGACACCGGCGTGCTGGTCAATGAATTCGAAACGGTTGAAATCATTGACACGAAGAAGGAGAACAATCTTCCCATCCACCTCGCCAAGCGACTGCCCGAACACCTGGATGCCCCGATGATGGCGTGCGTGGATACGGACAAGCGTGCCGCCTGCGCTGCCAACCACTCATGCACCCACTTGCTCGACGAGGCACTCCGCCAGGTTCTGGGAACCCACGTGGAACAAAAGGGTTCACTCGTGACCCCCGACGGGCTGCGCTTCGACTTCTCACACTTCCAGAAAGTAACTCCTGAGCAGCTGCGTGAGGTAGAACACCTGGTAAATGCAAAAATCCGCGAGAACATCCCCTTGACCGAATACCGCAACCTGCCCATCGAGAAAGCCAAAGAACTCGGTGCCATTGCCCTCTTCGGTGAGAAATACGGCGATGAGGTCCGTGTGGTACAGTTCGGTTCATCCATCGAGTTCTGCGGCGGAACACATGTGTCTGCCACCGGAAAAATCGGTATGGTGAAGATTCTTTCCGAGAGTTCCGTAGCTGCCGGCGTTCGCCGTATCGAGGCAATCACCGGAGCGAAAGTGGAAGAAATGATGGACACCATCGAGGACACGCTGAACGAGTTGCGTCAGCTCTTCAACAACGCTCCCGACCTGAAAGCTGCCATCCGCAAATACATCGAGGAGAATGCCGGGCTGAAGAAACAGATGGAAGCGTTCATGAAAGAGAAAGAGGCACTGGTAAAAGGCAAACTGATTGGCAATGCCAAGGATATACACGGAGTAAAGGTCATCAAGGCCGTCCTCCCCATGCCTGCCGACTCTGTCAAGAACATCGCCTTCCAACTGAAGGGTGAGTTCCCGACGAACCTCTTCGTTGCCATCGGAAGCACCGACAACGGCAAGCCCATGCTGACGGTAGCTGTGAGCGAGGACCTCGTAGCAACCGGAATCAATGCCGGCAAACTGGTGCGCGAAGCTGCCAAACTGATTCAAGGTGGCGGTGGCGGACAGGCTCACTTCGCAACGGCTGGTGGTAAGAATGCCGACGGACTGAGTGCTGCCGTGGACAAACTGATTGAACTGGCAGGATTCTAAGAAATAATCCCTCTCCCACTGAAAAGGCTTGTATGCCGGGGCACGACACCCGCATACAAGCCTTTTTTTATATCGTCATGCAATCTTCTCATTTTGACAAAATGTCAAATGAACCGCCTGAGAAGGCCCTTCCTCGCACCAAAATACAGTTTGGCGGATTCCGAGGCCCCTCTCGGACGATTCGCAAAATACACATGGATACCGATTCAAGCGGAATACAATCCTTGATAAAGGGATTAAGGCTGAATTTACTGTCCGAATAACACCCGACACCCGACTATTTCACGATTAATGAAAGCTTCCGATTTGTTGACATCACTCACCTTCTGGAGAGTGAAACTCGGTTTTTTTGCGTTTCATTTTCCAAAGATTTGACTTTCGCGAATGAAACAATATTGTTTGGGAGGTGAAACAATATTGTTTGACTTGCCAAACACAA
>ERZ1023614.541-NODE-541-length-11577-cov-7.738500_pt1 | contig 11577 bp, 10 predicted proteins | sample MGYA00380327_ERZ1023614 | MGnify/ENA primary metagenome ERZ1023614 (study PRJEB33179, sample SAMN07448978) | human gut metagenome | biome: Human-gut; feature: Human associated habitat; material: Faeces | host: Homo sapiens | place: India: Bhopal | collected...
AACATCGATGGACATACCTTATATTTGATATTTTTATCTTTTGGATAGCAAATCTTTGTCACCAGTTTGTGTCCCCGAAGCATTTCACAAAAACATAATATATTAAATATCAATTTATTACAAATCAAAAAATGATACAAAACATTTTTGCATCGGTAAGTAGTATAATTTATTGATAATCAATCAGTTAAACAGAAACTAAATAAGCTGATTCGAGAACCATATTTTCTCTTTTTAGCTTATGTTTTCCACATTTTTGTCCCCTGTTGTCCCCTAGAATGGCATCGGGGGACAAAATTTTGTCCCTTGATGTATTTTTGAGACTTTCCCTCTATAAAATCAGTCAAAATCACAGATAATTGATGTCTGAATACTATTTTTTATTTCCCAGCCTCAAATACATTCAAATATTATATCGCTGATAAACAGATATATACATTGGGGTATGCGGAGTAAGAATTACGACAGATGATTCTGCCATAAATACAAATAACATTCTTATTGAATATTAATCTTAGAATTCCTACTGGTTGGTACCTACAATATTGTCATGGACTTGGTGGGTCTGAACCAACTTTATTTTATTGTGGAACTTTTTAATATTGTCCATATTTTTAGTGGACAGCAAGATTATTAGTTATACAATACAAAGAACATTACGAATCTCGCATTCTCTATTACACAAAATGCTGGTGTCTCATCACCAGCAACATCGTCACTCCGAGCCGAACATTTTTCTAAATTCTACAGAATAATCAGATGTCCTGTCATAATCATACATCACAGCAGCATTCTCATCATTCTTGTTCTCAGCATTCTCCGACCAATTGTAAGAACCTGTTATTACAATCTGATTGTCAATGACACAATACTTATTGTGCATTAATCCTCCTCGTGAACCACGAATTGTCTTAAATGGTATTCCATCTATGTTAACTCCAAACTTTGAATTCGTATAATCATCATAGAAAATAACCTTCACATCAATCCCTTGCTTATGCTTTTCCACTAATTTGTCTGCTATACTTTGATTTGTAAACCACGCTATACATACATGAATTGACACCCGAGCCTTATCAAGCTCCTTGATTATTTTATCCGCAATATCATTGAAGTAAGCATCATTTCTTACGGGTTTCCTGTCTGCAAGAACACTTCGTAAAAAAAATCTATTCAAGGCTTCTACCATTTCTTTTTCACAATCTTCAGCTTATACCATCGACTTTGGACAAACAGTCAGTGTATTTCCAGGATGATCCTTACTATTGCTTGGAGTAATACTAACTGTTTTTACAACATTCAACCTTTCAACAACCTCCTTTGCATCCTTAGCAATAGAATCATCTAAAAAGTAAACCTTTACATATGGTTTACTGAATGCCTCTCGGATTTCAGTACTAAAATATCTTCTTTTATGCATATCAATTCCTATTATAATTGTTCCTTTATTATTCTCAACATATAGTGATTTATCCTCGTTTTGAATAATTGTACGATTTTCGCTATTTTCTCATCATTATTTTAATATTTCCAGAAGTTGTCATCAATAGTTCCGAGTCTAGCGAAATTATCCTTGATGCGCTAAAATCTTGCGATACTGCCATATAATTTATTGTTTCGTAATTGAAAGCTATATCCTGTTCACACACTGATGGCACTAATGGAAAGGTTCTTTTCCCTCTAATTGAAAAATCAGGAACTCTGCTGTGCTATTTCGTATTTCTATATTTTTTGCCATAAAAATCATTTAATATATTGTGGTAATGGTTCACAAAACATTTTGTTAACGACTCTATCACGCATTAGCTTCATGTCAGTAAAATTACGACATATATTTTGTGCTATTTCCAGATAGTTATCTGAACCATCATCTTTTTGATAATAGTATGGCTTTATTGAAACACAGTTTTTATGTTCAAACAAGGTGTTTAGCAAAGTTCGGTCCGAGTTACCACAAGAATGCCCCATGATATAAACTTGATATGGAGCAGATTCAATGAACTGAAGCAAATTACGATATTTCCCCGACTCTAAATACTTTATAGATTTGATGTTTCTTAAACACTCATTATCTGATTGTTTAAGGAAATCTCTATAATCCTCATCAAGCTCATCACCATAGCCAAATATTATGCTATCTGGATTATTCAAGTCTCCATGAATATGGTTTGTAGATGCAACTTTCAAACACCCATATTTGTCAGCTACTTCTGTATAATTAAAATTAAGTAGCACAATATTCTCAGGAAATATTAAATCCTTTAGGTAAATTTCTTCTATCTCTGACGAACCTACAAACTGCTTTCTGAGCTGTTTGATATCCTCTGCCATAAAGTGCCTATCGGAACTTTCATAACCATATCTACAGAGTAACTGTTGGTACACATTGTCTTGTTGGATTAAATGATCTACGTAGTCATAGTAAACTTGTAATTGTGAAATACTAACATCATCTTTACGAATATTTCCATAAATTTGACGTTGTATCTCCTTATTGCACTTTATATTATCAGTTGTGATAGAAGAAAGATATTGAGCTAAAAGCCCTTGAATATAATGTAACTGTTTGTTGATTTCTGAAATTGTATAATTACAGTTGTCCGGATTTATAATCGCATTTCGCAATAAATCATAATATTCCTTTTCTATGTCAACCCACCCTTTGGTCTCAATACAAGTGCATATATTAAAAAAAAATGGAGACAATGAAAGTTCAAAAGACTTAGAGTCATTGGCAATACTATCAATAATCTCTTTACCGGACGGTTTGTTAAAAAACTTAGGAAGACAAAATGCAAAGACATTCCAACAGCGATTGTAATTGTCTGAAGTAATTTTGATAGAACAAAGACAATCCTCCGATATAGGCGTAAGATTTCCTATAAAAGAATCAACTCGTTTCTCCCAATACCAGTTTATAAAATCTTCATATCTAGTAGGAAGCCCATGTGCCAAGTCAAAACCATTGCCGATTAGTATTATTCGATTCATATGTTGCATTATTCTTTGTATGGTAGTGCCACAAATGTATTCAGTTTTTGACGCAGAGTTCGCCAATTTGGAAGACGTTTGTTCATCAACATCTCAAAAATCTTGTTATGAGTATCAACTTTAAAATGACAAAACTCATGTACAATCACAAACTCAATGCACTCACGTGGTACTCGGGCAAGTTCAAGATTAAAGATAAGCAGACGCTTTGAGGGAATGCAACTGCCCCATTCAGTCTTCATCTGCTTGACCTGCCATTTAAAAGGATTCTCTTTAAGTTTATTAGCCCAGCATTGGAGCATTGATTCCAATTCCTTTTTAAGATGATACCTATACCAAGTACGCATTAGTTCTGCTCTTGTTTCAATAGAAGTGCCAGGTTTCAAAAACATATAAAGTTTGTTACCTTTAAGTTCCATATTATTTGCATAGTGAGGCAACTCTTCTACAATTAGTTGATACCGTTGACCAAATAAATAATGGCTCTCGCCCGATACGAATTGCCGTTTCGTTTGTCGAGGTTGGGCAAGCACTTCCTCTATCTGAGTACGAAGCCATTCCAGTTTTTGCAAGACAAAATTTCTGGCATCATCATCTGCCAGATAATCAGGCATAGAGATATGTACCCTCGCATCTGGAGGATAGACAGCTAAATGCAAATTTTTAATGGATTTGCGTTCAACCTCAATTTCAATATCTGCTACATTTATGATATGCATTAAAACTCAGGATTATTTATTACAATACGGAGAATGTCATCTACATCAAATGGTTTAGATGCAGTGAATGATTCTAAGGCCCTACGAAGCTTAGCTTTCTTTACATCATTCGTCCTAAATCCTTGCTTAGCATTAACTTTGATAAGTTGATAGACCTCCAGAGTTAATGCCACATCTTCGCCTAGATTATCAAATAATGCTTGTTTGCCTTGAGTGTCAAGTCTAGGGTCGAATGTACGATTCCCAAGTTCACGAGCCAACTCAGCTATTGCTTTGAGATATTCCTTATAGTCAAGAACTCCTTGGCGATACTCTGCGAGCAGTCGATTTATGCGTTCTGAGAATTTTCTATATTCTTCTGGATTACTCTCACGTTTACGGTTAACTACACGACGAACATTGGCAGTAATCGTTGAAGCGACACCATCCTTTCCTCCAAGTGCTTCCTCAGCCTCATGTTCTGCTTCCTCTGAGTTACTGTCAAGCACAAGGTCAAGAAATGAAAAGTCTTCAAGCATGGCAAGTACCTTTGAGGACTTGGCATCTATATACACATCAAGTATGTTTCTCATCTGCTGATCATACAGTTTCATGTCAACAATATCTCCGGCACGGCGCATTATGGCATTCCGAATATTATCAAAATTCTTGATACGCTCAAATATAGTCTGCGCCTCTTCAGTCGTATAACCAGCTCTCTCCATTTCAAGCGCAATTGCAGAATAACGGGTCACAAGAATTTTTACAGCATTATAGAAGGCTTCGCGTATGGGGGCACTTTGGATAGTTGCAGCTTCTTCTTCATTAGGCTCCGTGCTGCGTTGGTCGAATACAAAGTAATCAAAAAATTCGTTGGTCGTTTTTGGATGAGCAACAGGCTCACAAAGATGCTCTACACGTTCAAGTGCCGTGTCCAAATCGCGCTTGGCATTCTCAAATCGATCCGTTAACAATCCTTCCACATCTTCCTTGTCGTAATCTGAAAATGCTCCAGTAGTGTAATCATTGACCGCATCTTCAATATTCTTAAAAAGCTGTTTATAGTCGACTATATACCCGAACTCTTTTTCTTCATACTCGTTGTTTGTACGGTTTACGCGACAGATAGCTTGAAACAAATCATGCCCCTCCATTTTCTTATCAAGATAGAGATAGGTAGCCGATGGAGCATCAAAACCAGTAAGTAGTTTACTTACCACAATCAGTAGTTTCATGTCACCTGGATGGTCGACAAATTGAGTCTTAGCCCATTCCTCAAATTCTTCGGGAGTGCGGTCCTTAAACATCTTTTTAGCCATCTCTGCTTTATATTCAGCCTCGCTTTGTGTTTCGCCCGAAGATGATTCTTCCGGACTCGCATCTTTACCGTTAAAACTTGAAACGACTGCACAATGTCCTTTAAGTTGTGTTTCCTGAAAGACCTCCCAACAACGATAAGCCTGATAAATGCTATCGCAAACCAGCATTGCATTACCCCAACCTTCCCGAAGGCATGATATGAGTTGCATATCCTTTACAATGTCGGCTACAATCTTACGCACGCGGTCACGACTCGAAAAAAGATTCTTCATCACAGCCCATCTGCTTTTTAACTCCTCTTTTGCTTTCGAACTAAGATTGCGCGTAATGTGTTCAAAAAGTTGGTCAACGGCCTGCTCATTTTCAAGATTCTGCTCTATTTCGCGAGCTTCATAACGTAGGTCGAGAATCACCTGATCCTTAACTGCCTCATTAAATTTATATGTATGAATATAATTGCCAAAGTTTTCTCTCGATGTAAGTTTACTCTTTTGTTGTTTCAGCAATGGAGTACCGGTAAAACCGATGAGCATGACATCATCACCCATAATTTTTTTCATGGCCTTATTGAGTATACCACCTTGTGTACGATGACATTCATCAACAAAGACAAATATATTGCCTTTAGCCTTGAAACCTTTTGGCAGTTTTTCGGCAAGTGCAGCCATATACTGTTCCGGTGAGCGCTTTCCTCGAAGTTTCTTCTCTTCTGCGGAAAAAGCAGATTCCTCCTGTCCTGCAATACCGAATTTATGGATAAGGGTACAAATCAATTAGGTTCAACTTCTGACAGCATCGAAAGAAGATGATTTCCGCTTTTGGCACGAATTGGTTTATGACCGGCATCTTTGAATCCATTCTCAATTTGTTTGTCGAGTTCATCACGGTCGGTGATAATAACAACACGCGGGTCATTTGGCATATTCTCCAATATCCATTGAGCCAGCCATACCATCATCAAACTTTTGCCGGCACCTTGCGAGTGCCAAATAATACCACTTTGCTTATTGCGGATACGTGGTTTTGCTGCCTCGAATGCAAAATATTGGTTTGGACGACAAACTTTTTTAATACCTCCGTCATATACAACGCAGTCATGGATAAGACGCAAAATTCTTTTCGGTTCAAGCATCTGAAGCAATGAACGATCAAGTTCATTAGGAAATTCTGTTCTTGGAAATAGCTCAGGAATTGGTTCGGGAGTGGACGTATCATTGGGATAACTTTGACCCGTTGGTTCCTTCCAACGTAACCAAAACTTTTCCGGAGTCAGTATTGTACCATAATGCACTCCTTCACTATCGTTTCCGGCAAAAAGAAATTGAGCAGGTACAAAAAAATGGCATATTTCATTATCTCTACCATTATTACGAATCTGTTGGCGCACACCGTCTTTAACACTAACAGTTGATTTCTTCAATTCAATAACTCCAAGTGCCATTCCATTGACATATACTACTATGTCAGGACGCCGTGTATGGTATTCTTCTATATTACGGCGAACTGTCACCTCCTCTGCCAAAGAAAATATATTGTCGGCCACATTATCCTCGGACCATTTAATAATCTTAACAGTTTTGCTTTGCCCGTCATCTCCTTGAATATTTACTCCGTAGCGCAGATAGCTATAAAAGTTCAGATTGCTCTGAAACAACGTGTCCTTATCATGACATCGGCTTATTTCCAAATCGAGCAAGCGAAAAACTTTATCAATCTCCGTATTTGAGGCGTGTTGTGTATCTTTTATAAACTTTCCGAGAATTTCAGGAATAATTGGAAGGTTGTCGGCATCCTGTTTATATCCAAGATACTGATAGCCACAATAATCGTGGAGGAGATTAACAACACGATTTTGAGTTGTGCGTTCCGAATCTACTAATGGTATCGTGTTCATATTAAACGGATTTTTCCTGTTAATAACTGCTGCATCATGCCTTGACGGACTGCAATATATTTATCCCTTTTTGCCTCTATTGCTTCAATTCCATCATTCATGTCAGACAGAATATTGGCAATGGCTTTTTGTTCTTGCATCGTTGAAGGTATATTTATTTTCATTTTTGCAATCATATTTCTTCTGACGGAATCTACTGTTGCTTTTGCTGATAATGCAATAACTCGATTATAAAAGAAAAACGAAAACAGAAAATAAAAGAATTTTACATCTATATCATCAAAGTCGTACATTAAATAGCATCGTTGATGTAAATCAAATTTCCCATTGACATAATGAAATACCTTTCCTATTTGGCCATCCCCAATAGTTATAATACCTTCACAATCGAATATATAGCTATTACTTCTCATGACTGTGGCCGACCGAATGTAAAATGGATATATACCTGATTCAATTTGATCTCGAGTGTTACTCTCTCCTGTGGTTATTTTACAACATTTTTCAACTAAAGTATTCCTCCACGGATGGACGAAACCTGGTAATCTGCGATGAGCGGTTAGGAGCTCTTGCATAGTCCCCTGCATTACAGCCCGTTTCTTTTCAATCAGAGTATCGAGTTCACGAATTAACTTATCCACATCGCTCAATGCTTCTGCAATTTTCTCTTGCTCTTTATATTTCGGCGCATATAATGGAAGACGTTTTACTATCTCTGCCGTAAAGCTTTGCTGTTTTGAACCTTGGCTAAAATTGAATGCAAGAAAATCGCTCCATTGACGATAAAACCAAAACAAATATTTCACAGTCATCTTGTCAGTGCTATTGATTGCAAGACATGACTGATTAGTCGTTGCGGGAGTTTTAACAAAGGCACATCGCCCTCTAGTCCCCGCAGCTTCAAGCCCTGTAATTGCAATAAGGAATGTTCCCGGTTTATGCAACGTAAGATGAGTATTCTTTTGAGCGTCTGAAGATATGTGCTCACGAGTATTTTCAATTTCACAATAATTTAGCTCTCCGCTTGAAATCCATGGGATTGTACCAACAAAGTTATCAGGGATACCTCGATAAGGGGTAGCCCCCCGCAGAAAAGGTTATTAAGAAATCAGCAAAGGTGCCTATATCCCAATCCTCTGGTATTCGGCACAACTCTGTTTGTTTGAATTTAGTTTCAATCATAATTCAAATCCCATTTTGGCGAGGTGAGCATTTACTTTTTCTTCAAGTTCTCGTACTGAAGCGTCGATGTCGGACAAGCGGCGAGCATAACGATCAACAAGAGCAGTAACTTGTTGTTCAATATCCACGGTTACATCGAAAGCCGCACTAATTGCTCCTCCAACTATAGCAGTATGCCATTTGTCGTTAACAACCATACCCTTAATTTCCGATTCTTGTAAAGTAGGATATTTTGCAACAACAAGTTTGGTCAACTTTGATATCTTTTGTTTAACATCTGTCTTAGCATTAGCCAACTCTCTGTTCAAGTCAATATATTGTTTATATAACTTAATGGTATCATCTGGCAATGCCGCATAATTAACAACTTCCTTCAACCGATATTTAATTGCATTTACACTCATGTCGCTAAGACGATCAAATACATTCCGATTTTTGGCAATAATAGCTTCGCGTTTCTCTTTGCCAATCTTTCCTTTTTCGTTAATAGCAAGATATGTCTCTAAAACATCTTTTTCTCCCTTCAAAGGTTTAGGACATATAGCGTAGATATATTTGCTTATGATTTCGGTAACAGTATCGTTAAGTTCCTCGGGGTATTCCTCCTCCATCTGTTCTATCTCACCTTTGAGTTGTGACACACGCTCTTCAGCTTCATTGACCGCCTCGTTCTCTTCTTTGAAGTAGTGATTGACAACAACATGAACCGGCAACAAATCGCAATTGTAATCCCTGAAGGTGGGATTCTTTTTAGGGACAAACTTTACCTCTTTAGATTTTTTATCGGTTGTAAGAACATCACACGACAATTCTACCGTCCAACCATAGCGAGAAATCAGATAACAATCATCTTGCATGGCTGAGTTCCAATAGTTGAGCAATATGTCATATATCGTATATTTGTCAACAAGCCCATCAATTTCAGAGAGCATCTCAAGGAGTGACTCACTCCAGTCTGCTATAAGTTTTTTAGGCTGGCATCCGGGAGCAAGCGCAAACATCTGTTGTGACACAAGTTTATACCATTCTTCTATTGCATCAGAGAAGAATCCACTTAAAGTACTGAATTCCTTATTGTGTATAATAGTGTTTGGAATCTCGTTGCGTCCGACGCGCAGTTTATAATAGTTTTCCTCCAATGGCTCAAACAGCTCGTTTTTGAGTGTCGGACAGTGTCGCCAGAGATAAGAAAAACCTTCTTCTACATCCTTAGTAGGCAATCCACCATTTAGTTTGAGGTGAGCATAAAGATCTTGCTGAATTTCAGTATCGACTGGCGTTATATAACGTGACACATTGAGATTGCAGTCATTTCGCTCGTTAGTAATTTCGGTGTAAGGTACGAATCGGGCATAATGAGGTATGGTTTCCTCTTTATCATCAAGGTTGCCGTTTGCTTCGAGATTTTCAAGAGCTTCCCAAGCATCGAATACGCGGCGAATATCCTGCTCGCGAAGTCGATTCTTTGCTCCATCTTTTGTGAATCCTGATCGAGCATCAATCATAAAAATGCCTTTTGATGTCGAAGTCTTGGCTTTGTCAATAATGACAATACAGGCAGGAATTCCAGTACCAAAAAACAAGTTTGTAGGCAGACTTATGATGCCTCGGATATACCGTTTCTCAATAATTTTCCGTCTAACAGCTTCTTCTTCATTACCACGGAACAAAACTCCGTTTGGCAATATACAAGCTCCGCGCCCTTGCGAATTGATTGACTTGATAATGTGAAGCAAAAATGCGTAATCTTCATAGCCAATAGGAGGAATAGGAGGTAGATTGTCTGAATTTCCCCACCGACCGAAAGTGTCATTGATTTTAATTTCTCCCTTTATCCATCCTTTCTGAGAGAATGGAGGATTAGCAACGACATAGTTGAATGTTTCCAGCTGATTTGGTGTTGATTTAAAGAACGGCTTTTCAATTGTATCTCCGACTTCCAACTCCGGGTCGTCATAACCATGAAGATACATATTCATAACCGCCATACCTCGTGTTGCCCCATCAAGTTCTTGACCAAATATAGAAACGCCATCACGATGCTTGGTATATTCCGCAGCAGCACGAAGCAACAATGATCCCGAGCCGCAAGTCGGGTCATATATAGAAATCTGTGGCCGATTGTCTTTATGTATGCCTATCAGACGAGCCATTAAGCGAGAAACCTCAGCAGGAGTATAGAACTGACCTTTCTTTTTACCACTCTCTGCCGCAAAATTCTTCATCAGATATTCATACGCATCTCCGATAAGATCGTCATCGCCAGCACGGTTCTTACTAAAATCAAGGAAATCCCGCTGAAAAACAGAAATGAGGCTTGTCAATGTATCAACCTTAGCTTTCCCAGTTCCGAGTTTAGTTGAGTCATCAAAATCAGCTTCGTTGATAATGTGATCTAATCGAGGATTCGCTCGGGCTATGACATGGAGCTTTTTCTGAATCTCCTCACCTATATTGGGTTTCCCCTTAAGAGCAACGATGTCATTGAAAAAACATCCTTCAGGAAGGTCAAAGAATATGTCTGAATCGGATTGTACCTTGTCACTAATGTACTTCAAGAATAGCATAGTCAACACATAGTTCTTGTATTGACTTGCGTCCATGCTTCCGCGTAGGATATTGCAACTTTCCCAAAGTATGCTATATAATTGAGTCTTCTTTATTGCCATAACTAAATTTTTATTTTACCATTTATGAGTTGACGAGGGTCAACATTAAGTAATTCTGCAACTTTAACCAACATATCAAGGGATGGTTGTGACTTATTGGAACACCATCTTGAAATTGTATTCTCGGACTTACCCATTTGCTCTGCCAACCATCTATTGGTTCTTTGCTTTTCTGCAAGTACCACTTTTATTCTATTCAGCATCATTTGTTGATTATTCGACATTAGTATTTAAATTATCCTCGTTAAATTGCAAACAAAAATACGTCAAATTCCCCATATAGCCAAGTATATAAGCGACAAAAACATCATTTAAAGGAATGGCTACAGTTGTCATAAAGCTATGCAAAAAGAACACATGTGCCGTTTTTATCTATTCCATCAATGAATTTCACCTTATCAAAAATATTATGCTGCACGAGCATAATGCTTGTGCAGCATAATACCTCAATCCTGTCTTATTACTCAATCACATACAAATCAACCCTATACCTCATTCTAATTGGCAATTTAGCGCATTTTTGCTTGGTAATTAATTTGGCACGCAGAAACAGTTATTCCTTACATCGTTTATTCAACACTCCGGCAAACATATCCATACCTCTCTTGGAAATCCCTAATCTTGTCGCCAGTTCTCGCCACTCTTTTATGGTTCCAATTACCTCAGAAATAATTTTCTTTGCAGCTTTTCGGTTAAGCATATAATCTTCGCAAGCATCAAGCAAAATGTTTAAGTCAGCTTTGTTGGAAGTGGATGAAATAAGCAGACTTTGATATTCATTCAGAGTGGGATTCATATCATATGCAGGTGAGAGCGTCCAGCC
>ERZ1023614.561-NODE-561-length-11340-cov-6.440762_pt1 | contig 11340 bp, 9 predicted proteins | sample MGYA00380327_ERZ1023614 | MGnify/ENA primary metagenome ERZ1023614 (study PRJEB33179, sample SAMN07448978) | human gut metagenome | biome: Human-gut; feature: Human associated habitat; material: Faeces | host: Homo sapiens | place: India: Bhopal | collected...
GTACAAGATGTTAAGGCACTGGCTGCACTTTCGGACGAGAGAAACTTTCCCTGTATCTTTGTAGCCGAACATACCGTAGCTGTTTGCAATACCAACAAGCTGGTTAACGAAATCTTTCATGATTTCCTGCATGTAGATATCCTGCCCATCCAAACTACAGCCGAGGCTACGCAAGCCGAAATCTTTCAGATGACCCCATTCATCACTACCGAAGAGGAGAAAACGGTATTGCCTTTACTCCCGAACTGCGAATCCGGACGCTGGTTTCCTGCATTTACAGATATCGTAGCTAAAGGTATCCGCAAACAAAAAGGAATAGATGAAATCATTCGCCATTTCGGTATCGGACAGGAAGAAACAATGGCATTTGGTGATGGAGGCAACGATATCAGTATGTTGCGCCATGCAGCCATCGGAGTAGCCATGGGCAATGCGAATGACGATGTCAAAGAAACCGCCGACTACATAACCACTTCTGTAGACGAAGACGGAATACAAAAAGCATTAAAACATTTCGGGATCATCTGACGTGGAATTTACAATAGACACCGGTAATAAGGAGTTTCAGGATGCACTGAATCTGATTCAGTATACTCGTCAATCAGTTTTCCTCACGGGGAAAGCGGGAACGGGTAAATCTACTTTCCTGAAATACATCTGTAAGAATACCAAGAAGAAGCACATCGTGCTGGCACCCACCGGAATCGCTGCCATTAATGCCGGTGGCAGCACTCTGCACAGCTTCTTCAAACTTCCTTTTCATCCGTTACTTCCTGATGATCCGAATCTGAGTTTGCAACGGGGACGCATCCATGAATTCTTTAAATACACCAAGCCACACCGTAAGTTGCTGGAACAGGTAGAACTGGTCATTATCGACGAAATATCAATGGTACGCGCCGATATGATTGATGCCGTAGACCGCATTTTGCGTGTATACAGTCGTAATCTGCGCGACCCCTTCGGAGGAAAACAAGTTTTACTGGTAGGCGATGTATTCCAGCTTGAACCGGTAATCAAAGGGGATGAACGGGAAATTATCAACCGCTTCTATCCCACTCCTTATTTTTTCTCGGCACGGGTCTTCAACGAGATCGAATTGGTATCTATCGAGTTACAGAAAGTATATCGTCAGTCAGATGCAGTCTTTGTCAGTGTACTCGACCACATCCGGAGCGGAGCAGCAGGGGCAGCCGACCTTCAGCTGCTCAACACCCGCTATGGCGCTCAAATTGATGCTTCGGAAGAAGATTTATACATCACTCTGGCTACGCGCCGCGATACGGTAGAAACCATCAATGAACGGAAACTTACCGAACTCCCTGGCGATCCTGTAGTGTTTGAGGGAGAGATCAACGGCGACTTTCCCGAAAGTAGCTTGCCCACCTCAAAAGAACTGACCCTGAAACCGGGAGCACAAATCATCTTTATCAAAAATGACTTTGAACGCCGTTGGGTAAACGGTACCATCGGTGTAGTAAGCGGCATCGACAACGACGGTATCATCTACGTCATCACCGATGATGGCAAAGAGTGTGATGTCCACCGGGAATCATGGCGCAACATCCGTTACAAGTACAACGAAGAGAAAAAGGAGATTGAGGAAGAAGAACTGGGTACTTTCACACAATATCCCATCCGCCTGGCATGGGCCATCACCGTGCACAAAAGCCAGGGTTTGACCTTTAGCCGTGTAGTCATAGACTTTACCGGAGGAGTGTTTGCCGGCGGACAAGCTTATGTAGCTCTCAGCCGTTGTACATCGCTTGAAGGAATTCAACTGAAAAAGCCTATCAGCCGCGCGGATATTTTTGTCCGTCCCGAGATTGTCAGTTTTTCCGGAAGATTCAACAACCGGCAAGCCATCGACAAAGCATTAAAACAAGCACAGGCCGATGTGCAGTATGCCGCAGCTGCCCGTGCTTTCGACAAAGGAGATTTCGAGACATGCCTCGAGCAGTTTTTCCTAGCCATTCATTCCCGTTATGATATAGAAAAGCCTGCCGCCCGAAGATTAATTCGCAGGAAATTGGGAGTCGTCAACCTATTGCGGGAACAAAAAAGGAAACTACAAGCACAAATGGAGGCACAGAAAAAAAGCCTGCAAAAGTATGCCCGAGAGTATTTGCTAATGGGAAACGAATGTATCACTCAGGCGCATGACGTTCGGGCCGCCCTTGCCAATTATGACAAAGCGATTGAGCTCTATCCCGAATACATCGACGCCTGGATACGAAAAGGAATCACGCTGTTCAACGAAAAAGAGTTCTTCGATGCCGAGAATTGCCTGAACCGGGCAGTCAGCCTGCGTCCTTCAGAGTTCAAAGCACTCTATAACCGAGGCAAACTTCGCCTGCAGACAGAAAACATAGAAGGGGCTTTATCAGACCTCGACAAAGCAACTAGCCTGAAACCTGAACATCCCGGAGCACACGAACTTTTCGGAGATGCATTATTAAAAGTCGGTAAAGAGACAGAAGCAGCCATCCAATGGCGTATAGCAGAGGAACTACGAAAAAAGAAGAAATAAGGTAAGTTTATTTCTGTAATCTATTTCACCACAGGATTACACAGATCTTCACAGATTAATAATTTATTTCATTGTCAATATATAAAGTATCTGTGTTAATCTGCATAATTTGTGATGAGATGGATTCGCCCTATTAAAAGAGGACTATACAGTAAAACATAATCCCCGATAACCTTGGACTTCTTGTCTTTTATTACTAACTTTGTTATCACTATAAACCTAACAACCAGTGCAATTATGAAGAAAGGATTCAAAATTACAGCAATCGTCATCGGCGTCATTCTGATACTGATGTTTCTCCTTCCCTTTGCCTTCCGTGGCAAGATTGAAGGTATCGTAAAATCGTAATCCAACAAAATGCTTAACGGTCATTTTGATTTTAGTAGCCTTGATATCAGCTTATTCCGCAATTTCCCCAAAGCTTCCGTCACCCTGAATGATTTTTGGCTGAAGGGAACCGGAGAATTTGAAAACGACACATTGGTGAAGGCCGGTGAGGTAACAGCGGCTATTAACCTGTTTTCGCTTTTTGGAGATGACGGATACGATGTATCCAAAGTATCTGTTGAAAACACCCGGTTACACGCCATCGTACTTCCTGACGGAAAAGCTAACTGGGATATCATGAAACCCGATTCATCCACTGCCAGCGAAACCCAAGAAAGTGGTGAATCTTCTACTTTCCGAATTAAACTCCAGCGTTTTGTCATCAAAAACATGAATGTGGTATATGACGACCGGCAGTCCGCGATGTACGCCGACATACACAATTTCAATGCGCTTTGTTCGGGTGATCTGGGTAGCGACCAGACTTTACTCAGCCTGGAAGCCGAAACTGAAGCCCTGACTTATAAAATGAACGGTATCCCTTTCCTCTCACAAGCTAACGTCTACGCCAAGATGGATGTAGATGCCGATCTGGCACACAACAAATTTACACTGAAAAAGAACGAATTCCGTCTGAACGCCATTAAAGCCGGCATTGACGGATGGATAGAGTTGAAAGACCCTGCTATCGACATGGATTTGAAACTCAACACCAGCGAAATAGGATTCAAAGAAATCTTGTCACTGATACCGGCCATTTATTCCAAAGAGTTCAAGAATCTGAAAACAGATGGTACAGCAACTCTTGAAGCTACAGCGAAAGGAATACTGCAAGGTGACACGGTTCCACAGTTCGATGTCCGACTGGCTGTAAAAAACGCCATGTTCCGATATCCATCCCTGCCGGCGGGAGTCGATCAGATTAACATCGACGCACAAGTTCGGAATCCGGGAGGTAACATTGACCTGACCGAGATAAGCATACATCCTTTCAGTTTCCGACTGGCGGAAAATCCGTTTAGTCTGACAGCCGACATACAGACACCTGTCAGCGACCCGGACTTTACAGCTGAAGCCAAAGGGGTACTTAATCTGGGCATGATCAAGCAAGTCTATCCGCTGGATGATATGGAGCTGAATGGTACCGTTCGTGCGGATATGACAATGGCCGGACACTTGTCATACATCGAAAAGGAACAATACGATCGTTTCTCCGCTTCGGGAACCATTGCCCTCAGTGATATGAACTTGAAAATGAAAGAGATGCCGGATATAGAAATAAAAAAATCCCTGTTCACATTCACTCCGAAATATCTGCAACTCAGTGAAACGACAGTAGCCATCGGAAAGAATGATCTTACTGCCGACTGCCGGTTCGAGAACTATATGGGCTATGCTCTTAAAGGGGGCACACTGAAAGGTGTCCTGAATGTCCGGTCGAACCATCTGAATCTAAACGATTTTATGACGGCAACAACTGACAGTACCGCCCAAACATCACAAGCATCTTCGACCGAAGAAACCGCCAGTATGATCGAAGTTCCGCAGAATATCGACTTCCAGATGGATGCCGGCCTGAAAGAAGTGTTATTTGACAAGATGACTTTTACAAACATGAATGGCAAACTTATTGTGAAAAACGGAAAAGTCGATATGACAAATCTGTCAATGAACACCATGGGAGGAAGTGTCGTTATGAACGGATACTATTCGACCGCCGATCCGAAGAAGCCGGAAATGAACGCAGGATTCCGTATGGAAAATATCGGTTTTGCACAGGCTTACAAAGAACTGGATATGGTGCAGCAAATGGCTCCTATCTTTGAAAACCTGAAAGGCAACTTTTCGGGTAATATGCATATCCGGACTTTACTCGACAACCAGATGAGCCCTGTCATGGATACGATGCAAGGAAACGGAAGCCTTTCGACCCAAGATCTTAGCCTCAGCGGCGTAAAAGTAATCGACCAGATAGCCGAAGCCGTAAAGAAGCCTGAACTCAAAGAGATGAAGGTGAAAGATATGGCACTGGATTTCACCATCAAAGACTGAAGAGTATCTACCAAGCCGTTCGATATCAAACTGGGTGACTATGTCATGAATCTTTCCGGAAGCACAGGACTCGACCAAACCATCGACTATTCGGGAAAGATCAAATTACCGGCATCGGCAGGTGATATCGCCAAACTGACTACCCTCGACCTGAAAATAGGAGGTACCTTCTCCTCACCCAAAGTATCACTGGATACGAAAAGCATGACCAATCAGGCAGTAGAAGCGGTGACAGACAAGGCAATCAGCGAAATAGGGAAAAAGCTCGGGCTGGATTCGGCTACAACGGCCAACAAAGACTCCGTGAAGGAGAAGGTAAAAGAGAAAGCCGTAGAAAAGGCACTTGATTTTCTTAAAAAGAAAATAAAATAACGTGAATCAGGAGTGAGAGAAGTGATTCGCATAAATAACAGACAATTATGATACTCAAACTTTACGAAAAAAATAATAATCCTCAGGACCTGCAACGGATTGTAGACCTACTGAACGACGGGGGATTGATTATCTATCCCACAGACACCATGTATGCCATCGGTTGCCATGGCCTGAAGGAACGTGCCATCGAACGCATCTGCCGGATCAAAGAGATTGACCCGAAGAAAAACAATCTCTCTATTATTTGCTATGACCTGAGCAGCATCAGTGAATATGCCAAAGTGGACAACAACATTTTCAAGTTGATGAAACGTAACCTGCCCGGACCTTTCACTTTTATCCTGAACGGAACTAACCGGTTGCCCAAAATCTTTCGAAACCGGAAAGAAGTAGGTATCCGTATGCCGGATAACAGTATCATCCGTGAAATTGCCCGTCTGCTGGATGCTCCGATCATGACCACCACGTTGCCTTATGACGAGCACGAAGACATAGAGTACGTCACTGACCCGGAACTGATCGACGAAAAACTCGGTGACGTAGTGGACCTCGTGATCGACGGAGGTATCGGAGGGATTGAACCTTCGACAGTTGTGAACTGCACTGAAGGAGAAGCCGTCATCGTCCGGCAGGGAAAAGGGGAACTGGAAGAGGCCTGACCCATCAAACATTTTTCAGATGCAGGGTGTTAGTATATAAAACCCAAACAATAGCATTTGATTATGAAAAAAGTATTATTCTTTGCATTGGTGCTGACCATTGCCACAGCATGCAGCCAAACAAAAGATTCGTATCTGGAGGGCTTTAAGCTTTTTGTCGAAAGCGTACAGAAAAACGCTCAAGACTATACAAAAGCCGACTGGGAAAAGGCTGACGAACAATTTACGAAACTGAAAGACAGTTATAATAACTTCAGTAAACAAATGACTTCGGACGAAAAAGGAGAAGTGATAAAACTGGAATCCACTTATGCTGCCCTAAAGTTAAAGAAAATAGGAGATGACGTGAAAGAAAGCACCAAAGATGCATTTGAGAAAGTCAAAGATACAGCCAAAGATGCAGCCAAAGACGTAAAAGAAGGTGCGCAAAAGGCTGCTAAAAAAGGTGAGAAAGCAATGGAAGGGATCAAAGACGGTCTGAAAGATTAGTTCCTCAACAGACTTTCGTGTCAGACTGATAAAGAGAAGAGGATAAGCCAAAAGTTCTTCCGGCCTATCCTCTTCTTTATTTTTATGCCTGTATTACTTCAGCAATGACTGCGGATCGAGGTGATCTGCTTCGATATCCTTGAAATAACGATAAGTACCAACTTTCAGTTCGGCAGTAGCAGCATCATCGCAAACGATGATACCTTTTTCGTGCATCTGCAATGCACTGATCGTCCACATCTGTGTAATGGCACCCTCTACGGCATGATACAATGCACGTGCTTTGTTGTGTCCGTTTACGATAATCATCACCTCACGGGCAGAAAGCACAGTACCCACTCCCACAGTCAACGAAGTCTTGGGAACCTTGTTAATATCATTGTCGAAGAAGCGAGAGTTCGCAATGATCGTATCTGTTGTCAGTGTTTTCTGACGGGTACGAGAACTCAGCGAAGAGCCCGGCTCGTTGAAAGCAATGTGACCGTCAGGACCAATACCTCCCATAAACAGGTCGATACCGCCATACGATTTGATCTTTTCTTCATAACGTGCACATTCAGCATCCAGATCGGCAGCATTTCCATTTAAAATGTTCGTGTTCTCCGGTTTGATGTCGATATGGCTGAAGAAGTTGTTCCACATAAAAGAATAGTAGCTTTCCGGATGTTCTTTCGGCAGTCCTACGTATTCGTCCATGTTGAAAGTAACAACATTCTGGAACGATACGATTCCTTTTTTATTCAGGTCGATCAGTGCCTTATACATACCCAGTGGAGATGATCCTGTGGGGCATCCCAGAACGAAAGGTTTTTCCGGAGTGGGATTGGCAGCTTTGATCTTAGCAGCAACATAATGTGCCGCCCATTGAGAAACGGACTGATAGTCCGGCTGAATGATTAGTCTCATGTTCGATTGTTTTTATCAGGTTAATAAATTAGGGGTAACTTATACTCTGTCTTTTTTTAAACGGCCGGCCATAGCACGTGCCAGGTTCTCACACTGTTGATATGTGATCTCCTTCATGGCCTGTTTCATTTCTACAGGATCACCGACCAATTCAAATTTACTTTTCTCTGCAAACTCGGCCATACGTTTCACGGCGGCACCTGCCCACGTGAACGAACCGAAATACCCCAGATACCGTCCTTTCAATTCACGAACCAATATCTTGCACAGAAGCGACTCCACTTCCGGGAAAATCTGGTTACTGTAAGTAGGGCTACCGATAATCAATCCTTTATAACGGAATATATCGGCAAGGATATAAGAGGGATTACTTTTGCTGACATTGTGCATCACAATGTTTTTGATGCCCCGTGCCGAAAGCTCAGCTGCAATGGCTTCTGCCATTTGTTCGGTATTACCGTACATACTGCCGTATGCAATTACCACACCTTCATCTGCGTCATAACGGCTCAGTTTATCATAAATGCCTACCACTTTCGTGATATTCTCAGTCCATACCGGACCGTGCGTAGAACAAATAGCCGAGATAGGAAGTCCACCCAACTTTTGCAAAGCTTTCTGTACCGGTGAACCGTATTTGCCGACGATGTTCGAATAATAACGAACCATTTCGCCCCAATAATGGTCGATATTCATACGTGTATCCACGAAGCCGCCATCCAGCGTACCAAAACACCCGAAACCATCACCGGAGAAGAGTATGCCATCTGTTTCGTCAAATGTCATCATCGTTTCCGGCCAGTGTACCATCGGAGTCAGGTAAAAGCGCAGTTTATGACGTCCAAGAGCGAGAAAATCACCATCCTTAATCAGATATTGCTCGCCGGTCACACCATAAAAACCTTCAATCATACCGAAAGTCTGTTTATTGCCAACGATCACAATGTCGGGATAGTGTTGCTTAATCAATCGGATAGAACCTGAATGGTCCGGTTCCATGTGATTTATAATCAAATAGTTGATAGGACGGTCGCCTATGATATTTCTGATTTTTCGAAGATATACTTCGAAATAGCAAATATCCACTGTATCGATCAGTGCCACCATTTCATCATCAATCAGATAAGAGTTATACGAAACTCCATAGGGCAAAGGCCACATTCCCTCAAAGAGGTGCTTGTTACGGTCGTTAACTCCCACATAATGAACGTTTCCTTTAATTCTTGTTTTCTGTTCCATTCTTTTTTTTAGTTTAATTTAGCTACAGGGTACGAGTAACAACAATACCCAACGGTACCTCTCAGCTTGCAACTCGTAACTCGCAACTCATTCGCTTCGCAAAAATAGTTCTTTTTTTCTAAACCAGGTATGCCTTTCCCTGATAAGCACCCCTTTCTTTCATTCTTTTTTGCACGCGGGCAGTAAATTCATAATTCTTCAGCCCCCAATCGGGTGCAATCAGAAGTTCTTTCGGTGATTGTGAAACAAATCGCTCAAGTATCAGATCGGGGCGCAGGTGTTCCACATAGTCGATTACCAGATCGATATACTCGTCCACACTAAAGAGATGAAAATCCTCGGGGCGGCACTCAAACTCACGTGCCATTTTCGTACCACGTATCAACTGCAACTGATGCATTTTAAGAGTGGTCAATGGCAAACGGGACAATTCGGCCGCCTGAGCGATAATTTCGTCATGGGTCTCTCCCGGAAGACCGAGGATGACGTGTCCTCCGGTCAGAATCCCGCAAGCAGCCGTCCGGTTGACAGTTTCTACCGTATCGGCATAGGTATGCCCACGGTTGATACGTTTCAAAGTAACATCCCGGGTAGTTTCAATCCCATATTCTACCAAAAGGAAAGTGTGCTTATTCAGTTCTTCCAGATATCGCAACAGGGGATCAGGCATGCAGTCCGGACGTGTGCCGATGACCAGTCCCACCACCCCGTCCACACTCAAAGCCTCTTCATATTTCCCTTTCAGTCCTTCAAGCTCGGCATAGGTATTGGTATAAGCCTGAAAATAAGCCAGATATTTCATATCCGGATATTTATGGGCAAAGAATTGCTTTCCTTCCTCAAGTTGCCGGGTGACGGATTTCTCCGTTTTACAATACTCGGGATTGAATGTTTGGTTATTACAGTACGTACAGCCTCCCAATCCCTTCGTTCCGTCCCGGTTAGGACATGTAAAACCCGCATTAAGAGATATCTTCTGTACCTTATAGGAAAAGTATTTTTTCAGAAAGAAAGTAAATTCGTTATATAAAGGCGTCGGAGCCGGTTTAGTCATAGAATATCATGCTTTTGTAAACAGTACAAATATACATAAAAAGTTATAGAAAAGAGCCGTTAGCTATTTTTTTCTGTATCTTCACCCTTATACTGCTCTTTAAATTTATACGAAAGCACGTAACATCTGTAGATTGACGTTAACTTAGAAGATCTGAGAAAGTGTCTGAAAAGATTATATAAATAAAGAAAATGTGAGCAATGTCCACATGAAGCATCTTCTCCAACCGAGGGTGTAGCCATCCGGAGGAAAGGGTGTAGCCCTAGGCATAAAAGGGTGTAGTCATCCGCATCGTATGGCTACACCCTTTCACCTGTTCATAGATAGCGGTTATTAAAGTTCCAACCGCTCCTTCAGTAATTTATATCCGGAATTACTCACTTTCAGCCTTACGCCGTTTTTTAACGAGAGCTGATAATTTTCTTTTCCAAAGAGTTCAACCCGTGATATTTGCGTCACGTTCACTATTGTAGAACGATGCACACGCACAAATCCTGCTGATGGCAGATGGGCATCAAAATACTTCATGGTCTGCTCCTTGACATATTGTCCCGAAGGGGTCACCAATGTGACATAATCGCCACATGCCTGTATGTAAAGCAACTCGTCGGTACGGATCAGATGAATGTGTGTACCATCTTTCACCGTGATGCGGTCAATACATTCTGCCTCTTCCGGCAACGCTTTATCTTCGCGGCATTCAATCTGCCTCAATTCTTCACGAAGGGCTTCCTCTCTCGAAACAGCCTCTTCTAATATCTCTTCCTGAACGGTATTCAGCGACTGCAAGCGATACCACAACATCATCACTCCCCAGGCCAATGCTCCAAACAATATACGGAAAGGAAGCGTCTCACCAAAAGGAGCATATACTTGTCCCATATTCTGTTCCAGCACATATTGCACGGCAAAGCCTCCCGCCAGCCAGAAAAGCAGAGCCAAAGCGGCTATCAGCAAGTCGGTCTGCAATATAGAGACAAGGCCAATGACATACCATGCCAGATAGGCCAGGAGGCAAAGCAATCCGACAGATAAAATCCCGTCTATTGCAGCCGGAAGCGTGTCGGCTCCGGCATAGCCCCAAAGTAGAGTTGTTTGTATCCCTGCTGCTACAACGGCCAATATCAATGCCGTCATCCACCGCCGGGAAGATTCTTGTATAGGATGTATATCCATGTTTTATTTTCAACTTTTTATATCAATACCTCCGAATGTCAAATCACCCCGGATCACCAATATCCGGTTCTGATCGATCATACCCCCGCCAAAACGTTTGTCCTGACAACCGCCCAGACAGGTAGTACACCGAAACACTACTTTCCAATCGGAAGGCACATAAATTTCTATTCCACCAAATGTACAATCAATATCGAGAAACGTTTCTCCTTCGGGAAGAGTCGTACGCCGCAAGTCGATGACCGTCCCGCCAAAAGAGTTTTGTATAGTTCCGCCTTTAAACACTTCATCGAGCACCACCTGCCTGATGCCGCTAAATGTGTTTTCGGAGTGCAGCACTCCATCTGTTGAGTTATATTGGCTACTGGCAAAGTTCCCTCGGTGCGAACGCTCGTGCCGGGCTCGTTTCGGCCTGAACAGAAAAGCAAGTCCGATAACAATCAGGACAATCGGGAAAAGAGTGACATGAATTCCTGCAGGCATCCATCCCAAATACGGACTGATCAGATAGGCACCGATAGCAAGCAGTATCC
>ERZ1023614.572-NODE-572-length-11180-cov-7.544899_pt1 | contig 11180 bp, 6 predicted proteins | sample MGYA00380327_ERZ1023614 | MGnify/ENA primary metagenome ERZ1023614 (study PRJEB33179, sample SAMN07448978) | human gut metagenome | biome: Human-gut; feature: Human associated habitat; material: Faeces | host: Homo sapiens | place: India: Bhopal | collected...
GGAGAGGGGTTGTTGCCTGTTCTGTCCCGATGGGGGCTGCCGTGTCTGTGCAGATACGCAAAACGAGTTTTACTATTAATCTTTTATCGTTACCTTTGTCTTCAAATAAAACGATAAACAAAGGCAAACTGCTTGTTCCCATCAAGGAAGAGCCAGGTAAGTGACACCCGTATGACAACAAAAGAAATAGACGAACAGTCTTTGACAAAGGCACATCGCCTTTTTGAATCAGGCGATATAAACACGATACCGGTTGGTACGACGGCAGGACTCCAGCAGATACACCGCTATCTGTTTGACGGTTTATATCCTTTTGCCGGCATTATCCGGGACAAGAATATTGCCAAAGGAGGTTTCCGCTTTGCCAATTCGCTCTATCTCAAGGCGGCTCTCGCGGCAGTAGAGAAGCTGCCCGAAGACACCTTTGAGCAGATTATCGGGAAATATGTCGAGATGAACGTATGTCATCCTTTCATGGAAGGCAACGGACGTTCCATGCGTATCTGGCTGGACATGATGCTGAAACGCTCACTCGGCAAGGTCGTCAACTGGCAGTATGTGGACAAGGACCAATATCTCTCGGCTATGGAGCGTTCTCCAATAAACGATCTCGAAATACGCTATCTGCTCTCGCAGAACCTGACTTCTGACACGGAGAACCGTGAAGTGATATTCAAGGGTATTGAGCAGAGCTATTATTATGAGGGGTATGAGAAGGAAAAATGAACTTTTAATGAGTAACTGTGTCGATGATGGTACGGTATTTCCTCCAAAACCCTTACCTTTGCACCGTCCATCCAAGAACCGGAAACCACAGAAATGAAAAAGCTATATATCCTCCTTGTCCTCCTGCTGGGGATGACACAGATGACACCGGTGCGTGCTGCCGAGGCAGACTCCGTGCGCATCAGCCTGATGACCTGCTCTCCCGGTAGTGAGATTTATGCCCTCTTCGGCCATACGGCAATCCGGGTGGAAGTGCCTTCCCGGAAGATTGACTGGGTGTATAATTATGGTATGTTCAGCTTCAATACGCCCAACTTCATCCTGCGCTTCGTCACGGGAGAGACCGACTATCAGCTGGGCATCATCCCTTATCCTTATTTTGAGGCGGAATATGCCGGACGTGGGTCCTACGTCGTGCAGCAGGAACTGAATCTCCTGCCGGACGAGAAGGCGCGTCTGGTGGAAATACTGGAAACGAACTACCTCCCCGAGAACCGTACCTACCGTTACAACTATTTCTACGACAACTGCACCACCCGTGCCCGCGACAAGATTGAAGAGAGCATCCGTGGCAAGGTGGTCTATCCCGTGGCACGCGATGCCGCGACCTTCCGTCAGATTGTCCACCGTTTCACCGACGGACATGCGTGGGACGAGTTCGGCATCGACCTCTGTCTGGGGGCTGAAGCCGACCGCGCCATCGATACCCGTGCCCAGATGTTCGCCCCGTTTGTCATGATGGATGAGGCGGAAGGAGCCGTGATCCGTTCAGCGGACGGCAGCGAGCGTCGGTTGGTGAAGTCGACCGTCCGTGTGGTCGACCCTGAGCCACTTCAACCGGAAAAGGGATTCCCGTTGTCACCTCTTGCCTGCTCGCTGCTGGTGCTGGCACTGACGCTCGTCCTCTCATGGATGGAGTGGAAAAAGGGGGTGCGGCTGTGGCTGTTTGACGCGGTACTGTTCGCCTTCCAGGGGTTGGCAGGCTGCATCGTGGCGTTCCTGTTCTTCTTCTCACTGCACCCCACGGTAGGGTCGAACTGGTTGCTGGCCATCCTTAATCCCATTCCGCTGGTCTACCTGCCGTGGATGATTTATAAGTCCGTTAAGGGGCGAAAAGACCTCTATCACGTAGGAAATGCTGTTATATTAACACTTTTTATAGTGTTCTGGTGGCTTATACCCCAAAAAATAACGTTAGTAATCGTACCTTTGGCGCTGAGTTTGTTGGTACGTTCCGTGACACGACTCCTCGTAACAAGTAAGAAAGCATGAAAGGACGCATATTAACCTCACTAGTGGCGGCATTGGCGCTGGCAAGTTTGCAGGCGCAGACCCTCTCTTCGGCTCCGAAGTTGGTGGTCGGTATCACCATCGACCAGTTCCGTACGGACTACATGGAGGCGTTCTCTGCACTCTACGGCGAGAAGGGCTTCAAGCGTCTGCTCAAGGAGGGGCGTGTCTACACCAACGGCGGATACACTTTCAAGCCTGTCGACCGTTCGTCGGCTGTCGCAGCCATCTATTCCGGCACTACACCTTATTATAATGGCATCATTGCCAACAGCTGGCTGGACCGCGAAACCCTGCGTGTGATGGCATCGGTCGACGACAAGGACTTCATGGGCATGTACACCGCCGAGAACTCTTCGCCGCGCAAGCTGCTCTCTTCGACCATAGCCGATGAGCTGAAGGTTGCCACCCAGGGAAAAGCCCTGGTGTACGCCATCAGTCCTTTCCGCGATGCAGCCATTTTCGGCGCAGGACATGCCGGCGACGGTGCCTTCTGGATTAATGACGACACCGGGAAGTGGGCAGGCTCTACGTTCTATGGTTCGTTCCCGACATGGGTGATGTCCTACAACGACCGTCAGGCACTCGACTCGCGCATCTCCGGGCTGGACTGGGAGACGTTGCAGAACCGGGTGCTCTACACCTACTTCTCGCCCGAGCAGCCCCGCGGGTTCAAACATTCCTTTTCAGATTACAAGAAATACCGTCAGTTCAAGACCTCCGGTCTGGTCAATGAGGAAGTCAACCGCTTGGTGGAGCGTTGCCTGCAGAGCACGACCCTCGGCATGGACGATGTGCCCGACCTCCTCTCGGTGACCTACTATGCCGGGAACTATGAACACAAGTCGACCACGGAATATCCCGTGGAGATTCAGGACACGTACGTCCGTCTCGACCGTGAGATAGGCAACCTCATCGACATGGTCGACAAGCGGGTGGGGCTGCGCAACGCCCTCTTCTTCATCACTTCGACGGGGTACAACGACCCCGAGAAGATGGACCTGACTGCCTATCGCATCCCTACGGGCGACTTCTATATGGACCGTTGCACCGCCCTGCTCAACATGTACCTCATGGCAACCTACGGACAGGGAAAATACGTGCAGGCGTACAACGGGCTGAACATCTATTTCGACCACAAGCTCATCGAGCAGAAGCAGCTGAGTCTGCCCGAGGTGCTCAACAAGTCTGCCGAGTTTCTCGTGCAGGTCAGTGGCGTGAAGGCTGCCTACACTGCCCATCAGCTGGCACTCAATGCCAATACGCCCGAACGGCTTCTGCTGCGCAACGCGTTCAACATCGACGCGTCCGGTGACATCCTGCTGGAGCTTGCCCCCGGCTGGAAACACGTGAGCGAGGACCCGCTGGTCGACAGCCACTACACGTCCGCATCTCTGATTAATTTCCCCATCATATTCTTCGGTCATTCCGTGAAGCCGGAGATTATCCCGGTGCCTGCCACAGTGGACTGCATTGCACCCACGGTGACACACTTCGTGCGCATCCGTGCCCCCAACGCATGCCGCTCAACCCTTCTGGGCGGAATCCGCTAAATCTTTTACCGTCTGAAAATTGCCGTAAAGTCGGCTCTTTCAATTAACTTTGCACGCTGTTGGCGGACGGCGTGTCAACACACTTATTCTATACTCACATAAGCAAATAATAAAAACAATACGATAATGGGATTTAATGAATTTTTGAGTAAGCTGTTTGGTAACAAGGCTACTCGCGACATGAAGGAAATCGTGCCTTGGGTGGAGAAGGTGAAAGCAGCCTATCCGGACATCAACAAGCTGAGCAACGACGAGCTGCGTGCGAAGACAAAGGAATTGCAGAAGTTCGTCAAGGACTCTGCCACCGACCTGCGTGAGAAAATCGATGAGCTGAAGTCCAAGGTCGAGGAGACCGAACTGGAACAGCGTGAAGGGCTTTTCGCCCAGATTGACAAGCTGGAGAAGGAGGTGCTCGACCGCTATGAGAAGGCGCTCGACGAAATCCTGCCGCAAGCTTTCGCCATCGTGAAGGATACGGCACGCCGCTTTGCCGAGAATGCTGAAATCGAGGTGACGGCAACCGACTTCGACCGTGAACTGGCTGCCACAAAAGACTTCGTCCGCATCGAGGGTGACAAGGCAATCTATCAGAACCACTGGATGGCGGGAGGTTCCGAAATCCCGCGGAACATGGTGCACTATGATGTACAGCTCTTCGGTGGTGTCGTGCTGCACAAAGGCAAGATTGCCGAGATGGCTACCGGTGAAGGTAAGACCCTGGTGGCTACCCTTCCGGTGTTCCTCAATGCCCTGACCGGAAACGGTGTACACGTGGTGACGGTCAACGACTATCTGTCCAAGCGTGACTCCGAGTGGATGGGACCGCTCTATGAGTTCCACGGTCTGAGTGTGGACTGTATCGACAAGCATCAGCCCAACTCCGACGCCCGCCGCAAGGCATACATGGCAGACATCACCTTCGGTACGAACAACGAGTTCGGTTTCGACTACCTGCGCGACAACATGGCAAACAGTCCGCGTGACCTCGTGCAACGCCAGCATAACTATGCCATCGTCGATGAGGTCGACTCGGTGTTGATCGACGATGCCCGTACGCCGTTGATTATCTCCGGTCCCGTGCCCAAGGGAGAGGAGCAGCTCTTCGAACAGCTCTGCCCGATGGTGGAACGTCTGGTTGAAGCACAGCGCAAGCTGGCTACCCAGTTCCTCACCGAAGCCAAACGCCTCATCCCTTCCGAAGACAAGAAAGAGCGTGAAGAAGGCTTCCTCGCCCTCTTCCGTTGCCATAAGGCGCTCCCCAAGAGCAAGCCCCTCATCAAGTACCTGAGTGAACCGGGCATCAAGGCCGGCATGCAGGCTACCGAGGAAATCTACATGGAGCAGAACAACAAGCGCATGCCCGAGGCGGTGGAACCCCTCTACTTCGTCATCGACGAGAAGCTCAACAGCGTCGACCTGACCGACAAGGGTATCGACCTCATTACCGGCAACTCGTCTGACCCGAACCTCTTCGTGCTGCCTGACATCGCTTCCGAACTGTCTGCACTGGAGGCAGAGACCGGACTGAGCGACGAAGAGAAGCTCGCCAAGAAGGATGCGCTGCTCACCGACTATGCCATCAAGTCGGAGCGTGTACACACCATCAACCAGCTCCTCAAGGCATACGCCATGTTCGAGAAGGACGACCAGTATGTGGTCATCGACGGACAGGTGAAAATCGTCGACGAGCAGACGGGACGTATCATGGAGGGTCGCCGTTACTCCGACGGACTCCATCAGGCCATCGAGGCCAAGGAGCGCGTGAAGGTGGAAGCTGCCACGCAGACCTTCGCCACCATCACCCTGCAGAACTACTTCCGTATGTACCACAAGCTCTCCGGTATGACCGGTACGGCTGAGACGGAAGCAGGCGAGTTCTGGGACATCTACAAGCTCGATGTGGTGGTCATCCCGACCAACCGCCCCATTGCGCGTATCGATATGAACGACCGCGTCTACAAGACCAAGCGTGAGAAATACAAGGCCGTCATCGAGGAAATCGAGAAGATGGTGAATGCCGGACGTCCGGTCCTCGTAGGTACGACGTCGGTGGAAATCTCCGAGATGCTGAGCAAGATGCTCACCATGCGGAAGATTCAGCACAACGTGTTGAACGCGAAGCTGCACCAGAAGGAAGCTGAAATCGTGGCAAAGGCAGGTCTGAGCGGTACGGTGACCATCGCCACCAACATGGCGGGTCGTGGTACGGACATCAAGCTCAGCCCCGAAGTGAAGGCTGCGGGCGGTCTTGCCATCATCGGTACCGAACGTCACGAGTCACGCCGTGTGGACCGTCAGTTGCGTGGTCGTGCCGGACGTCAGGGAGACCCGGGTTCGTCAGTCTTCTTCGTTTCGCTGGAAGATAACCTGATGCGTCTGTTCGCCTCCGAGCGTATCGCCAAGGTGATGGACAAGCTGGGCTTCAAGGAAGGCGAGATGATCGAGGCAAAGATGATTTCCAACTCCATCGAGCGTGCACAGAAGAAGGTCGAGGAGAACAACTTCGGTATCCGTAAGCGTCTGTTGGAATACGACGACGTGATGAACAAGCAGCGTGTGGTGGTCTACACCAAGCGTCGCCACGCCCTCATGGGTGAACGCATCGGCATGGACATCGTGAACATGGTGGAAGAGTGCTGCATCAGTGCCGTGGAAGGCAAGGAGTATGAAGATGCCAAGATGGAGGTGCTCCACAACTTCGCCATCGAGATGCCGGTGACCGAAGAGGAGTTCCGCCGTGAGAAGCCCGAAGTCATCGAGACGAAGCTCTTCGATGCCGCCATGGCAAACTTCAAGCGCAAGACCGAGCGTATGGCACAGGTGGCTATGCCGGTCATCAAGGAAGTCTATGAGGCACAAGGGCACATGTATGAGAACATCCTCGTGCCCATCACCGACGGCAAGCGCGTCTACAACATATCCTGCAACCTCAAGGCGGCTTACGAGAGCGAGTGCCGCGAAATCGTGAAGGCATTCGAGAAGGCTATCCTGCTCCACACCATCGACGAGGCATGGAAGGAGAACCTGCGTGACCTCGACGAACTGAAGCACTCCGTGCAGAACGCCAGCTACGAGCAGAAAGACCCGTTGCTCATCTTCAAGCTGGAGTCGGTCAACCTCTTCGACAGCATGGTGAAGAAAATCAACGACCAGACCATCTCCGTCCTGATGCGTGCACAAATCCCGGTACGCGAACCGGAACAGGTGCGTGAGGCTGCTCCCGACCCGCTGCCCCAGCAACGTCCGCGTTACACCGAGACCAAGCAGGACCTGAGCGACCCCAATCAGCAGGCTGCAGCCGCCCGTGATACTCGCGAAGTCAAACGCGAGCCGATCCGCAACGAGCAGACCATCGGACGGAACGATCCCTGCCCTTGCGGCAGCGGCAAGAAGTACAAGAACTGCCACGGGCGGAACTTGTACCAATAATCCGGTGACGAGTCGATAATACATGACGAGGGGACAAGCAGACAAGTGGACAAGGAGAATGTGACAGACACGCTCCTTGTCTCCTTGTTCACTTGTCCCCTCGTTGGCAAATAAATCTCTTCAGAATCAATGAAACATTTACTCCTGGGACTTCTGGCATGTGTGGGCTTCAGTGCCTGCGCCAGCATAGATGTGATGTCGGTCGACACCCTGATGCCCTCCGACGTGAGTTTTGCACCCGGTGTGAGACGGGTGGCGGTGCTCAACAACATGTTCCCTGCAGAGGCTCCGGCAGACGGTAAGCTTCCGCTGAACACCCCGGTGCCGCTCGACGGCAAGGTGCTTGCCGAGGAACTGGCCGGGCAGCTCGCCAACGCCGGGTATTTTGAGACGGTGATGATCAGTGACTCGCTCTTCCGTCCGGCAAAACCGGAAGGACAGGTACTCTTCTCGCCCCGGGAAGTGGAACAGCTGACGTCCGACCTGCAGGTGGACCTGCTGCTGACGGTCGATGATGCCTCGCTGGTGCCTGGTGCGACCGAGATGTATACCCCGTACAGCGAGGAGGAACGGGTGGCTGTCTTCACGGGAGCACTCTCCCTGGAGACACGTGTATACCTGCCGGGACGCGACCGTCCGTTCCAACGCTTCATCGACCGTGACACGCTCTACTGGGAGTTGGACGGACTGACCCGTCAGCAAATCGAGGAAGACGCCACACGGCATCTGGCAGAACGCCCCGTGGGTCACCTCGTCCCCCTGTGGCAGACAGTGAACCGGTACTTCTACCGGGGAGGAAGCGTCAACATGCGCGATGCCGCCGTCTGCCTGCAGGAAGGAGACTGGGACCTGGCCGCCGAGAGCTGGAAGCTCGACTTCGACCTGCGCAAGGGAAAGGCGAAGATGCGTGCAGCCTTCAACCTGGCACTCTACAGCGAAATGAAAGGCGACCTTCCGGCTGCCCTGCGCTACCTCGACGAAGCCCGCAACGCCTTGCGCGGTAAGAAGGAGGGGACGGACTACCGGACATCGGAAGACGGACGGCTGATAGAGGCATACGCCGACGAACTGCGGCGTGCAGCCTTGGCACGGCAGAAACTCGACCTGCAGATGAAGCGTTTCAATGAGTAGAATGTAAAAATTCATGCTTCATGGTGGTCGGAATGATTGTTTTTTGTACTTTTGAGTGCTTTTAGCAATCATCAAATCAATAACGTCATGAAACTCAGTTCACAGTCACAAAACAACGTCGAAGAAGCCATCAAGGCTGCCTTGTCGCGCTACCGGGCTGCCGGCGACGGGCAGTCGGCAATCACGGACATTCACCTGCAACCCAACTTTGACACGGGGGAGCTCGTCATCATGGACGATGATGACAACCGCCTGGCATGCACCGAGGTCGGTGAATGGTCGGAAGACGGGTCGTATGAAGAGGCGGAGGCGCCCCTGCGCAACGTCTTGAAGCGCCTGAAGGAGAAAGGTGCGCTGGACGAGGTGGCACTGATGAAGCCCTATTCGTTCACCTTGGTCGATGGTGACAAGGAGACCGTTGCCGAGCTGTTGCTGGTCGATGACGACACGCTGTTGCTCAATGACGACGAACTGTTGAAAGGCCTGGATGCCGAGCTGGATGCCTTCCTGAAGGACCTGCTGGAAAAATAGACTGCCCAGGCTCTCAGCTGATTATTGCTTATTCTTTCAAATATGCCGATGGCGCGGACGATGCAGCACGATGCTTGCATGTTCCGCGCCATTTTTGTTTGAAGGCGTGTCTAATCCTGTGTGTTTACAAACCTGTTGCTCCTTCCGTTATCAGAGTTTTGTCCAGGCAAACATCGTTGTCCGACGGATGGAACACAAGAGTTCGATTTGTCAAATGCATTAGTTTGACTCACTAAACACAAGCGTTTAACCTGACAAACATAGTAGTTTGATAGACTAAAGTATAATACTTAGGTAGGCAAAGTATAATACTTAAGCAGGCAAAGTATAATACTTAGGTAGGCAAAGTATAATACTTAGATAGGCAAAGTATAATACTTAGATAGGCAAAGTATAATACTTAGGTATATCAAACTAATTACTTTGGCAGGTCAAACGCTTGTGTTTATTCGGTCGAAGACTTGTGTTTGCCCGGTCAAACGCGAATGCCCGGAGGGCTTTTCATGGAAAAGAGACAGGCTGAAGCTGTCTGTGTCGGGGGACGGGATGCCTTCCGTCCGCTGAAGGGCAAAAAGAAAGGGAACCGGAACGGTATCCGGCTCCCTCTCAAGAAACATACTCAGAAGATCACTCTGCGGCTTCTCCCGGAGCGTAAGGAACCACAATTACCTCCCCGGCAAGGCCGTTGGCAAAGCCTCCGTATGCCGGTTTGCGGTTGTAGTTGAGGTCCCACAGACCTACCGGTGAGTTGGCACGCCAACCCGAATTGGCAGGACTGTCGGTCATACACCACTGGGTGATGCCGTATTGTTGAGAAACGGGAATAATCTCGAAATACTTCTCGATGATGAACTGGTAGTAGTCTGCCATGCGCAGTGCCTGTTCGTAGGTCACCTCTTCGGTCGGGATGTCCTGTCCGTCCAGTCCGACCAGTCCCATGTCGAGCTCGGAAATCTTCACGAGCTTGCCCGAGGCTGCCATGATTTCAAACATCTTCACCACATGCTCTTCCTTGCTGCGCTGGGTGTTCTCGTCCAGGTAGCAGCTCACGTGCATCTGCGAACCGATGCCGTCGATCTTGGTGACGCCGTCGGCTTCCCAACGGTTGATCCACTCGACGAGGCTCTTCACCTTGGCGTTGTCGTCCCAGTCGGACTCCAGGTTGTAGTCGTTGATGAAGAGCTTCAGGTCAGCGGCGTTGCCTCCGTGTTCGGCAAAGTGTTCACGTGCCAGGCGGATAACGGTACGGACGTAGTCGATGTCGCCCAGGTAGTCCTGCCAGTAGAAGTTGTTGGCTGCGTCGCTTGCCGACACGTTGCTTGCCGACTGCAGGTCGTAGATGCCGTCGCCGTCATGGTCGGCACCGGAGATGGCTTCGTTGACAGCATCCCAAGCGGTGACGTATCCGCCGGTGGCTTCCATCATGCCGTTGATCCAGTTGTCCATAGCCCAGGTGAGGGTATCTTTTTTCTCTTCAGGAGTCATCTCGACAATCTGGTCGCCCGTGCCGCCGTATCCCTGTCCGTCGTCGGAGAGACGGAACGAGTGGTCGCCTTCGAATATCTGCCAGCCGGCATCAAGGCCGTCTTCGAAATCACCTCCGTTGATGAGGTTGGTCGTCGAGCCTTCTGCCATGATGCTCACGTCGTCCAAGTAGATGTCACCCACAATCGTACCGATGTTGAAGGTGAACTTGTCGTAGGTGTTGTCCTTGTCCACGGTGAAGGAACCCGAGATGGAGGTCCACTCCGTTCCTACATTCCAGCCTGCGGGATATTGCTGGTCGCTTGTGGTGCTCGACTGGATGAAGGGAGACAGGGTGTAGGCTTCCGTTGCCTTTGCCATCGCCTTGAAGTTGTAGGTCACGCCGGTCTGGAAAGGAGTGGCAATCTTGTAGAACACCTGTGCATTGTAGTTGTTGTCCTTCATCGTCGGATTGCTCATGATGAGACAGTGTCCGCCGTCGCTGGCAACTTCAGGAGTGTATGAGTGTGTTACCTTCAGCCACTTCAGGCGGATTTCACCTTCATACGTTCCCGGTTGGAAGACGACGAAGGCTGAAGTGATGTCGGGACAGCCGGGGTACTCGATGGTGACTTCCGACCAGTCTTCGCCGAAGCTGACCTGCTTGTCCTGCAAGGCTCCCCAGTTTCCGAACTGTACGTTCATGGTGCCCTCGCTGCTGCCCTTGACGCAGATGGTCACGCTGTAGTCGTCGCCCGGCACGGCGGTGATGCCGTCGGCAACGAAGTATTGGTACCATTCACCCGGATAGCGGCTGATGAGCGACTCGCCGTCAAACTCGGGCGTGTATCCCATCACGTAGAAGGGGAAGGAGGTGTAGGTCGAGTAGTCCTCGTATTTCACTTCCTCCTCGACGGGTTCTACCGGGGGAGCCGGGATGATGGTCGAGGCAATCAGGCTGTTGAGGTACTTGTTGTTCTGCTGCGAGTGCCAGGCGAGCGTGTGTCCGTAGATGGTGATGCCGGCTTCGCGTGCATTCTCGACAAAGTCGCCCAC
>ERZ1023614.597-NODE-597-length-10875-cov-9.133919_pt1 | contig 10875 bp, 7 predicted proteins | sample MGYA00380327_ERZ1023614 | MGnify/ENA primary metagenome ERZ1023614 (study PRJEB33179, sample SAMN07448978) | human gut metagenome | biome: Human-gut; feature: Human associated habitat; material: Faeces | host: Homo sapiens | place: India: Bhopal | collected...
GACATACGCTCGCCGAAGTGACGGCTGCCATCTAGGATGACCCGTATTTCGCCCATGATGAGACACACGTGATGCAGGTTGCCTGTGTGGACGATTTGAAGGATATGGGTCACGGTGTGAACCTGGTGCGCAAGGGTGTGTCGGGCAAGACACAGAACCAGCTCTTCGAGTTCAACATGCACATCAACAATCCGGCGTTGACCGCTCAGGTACTGGTGAATGTGGCGCGTGCCGCCATGAAGCAGCAACCGGGTTGCTACACGATGATTGAGATTCCTGTCATCGACATGTTGCCGGGTGACCGTGAAGAGCTGATCGCTCATCTGGTATAAGCATACGGCTATTAGAATGTATGAGTATAGGGCAAGTCCCGGGGCTTTGGCTCCGGGACTTGCTGTGTAGATGCGTGTCACATCTTTGCTTCTTTTCCACCTCGTTCACACCCGCAAGCCGTTCACACATCCTCCTTCTTGCTTGAGCCCTTTCCGTCCCTTCAGCAAGGCATTTCGTCCTATACGGCTTGGGACTGCGAGTTCCAGGGCTTGGGACTGCGAGTCCCAAAGCGTGGGACTGTGAGTCCCAAAGCCTGGGACTGTGAGTCCCAAAGCCTGGGACTGCGAGTCCCAAAGCGTGGGACTGTGAGTCCCAAAGCCTGGGACTGTGAGTCCCAAAGCCTGGGACTATGAGTTCCACGGCGTGGAACTGTCATTCCCACGGCGTGGAACTGAAATTCCCATCGGCATGTCATTCGTCGGACATCAGCTTTGTCCCTCTTTGCCCTCAAAATCCTTCCGGTGCTGCATGATGGATGACATGTGGCTCTGCGCCCATTCCGTCAGGGAAAGAATGATGGGGACCAGGCTGCGCCCGGTGTCCGTCAGCTCATACTCTACCCGGACGGGAACTTCCGGGAAGACCGTCCGCTTCAGCAGACCGTCCGCTTCGAGAACGCGCAACGTGTTCGACAGCACCTTGGTGGAAATGTCGGGGATGAGCTTGCCCAACTGCCCGAAACGGGTACTTCCGTTTTCACTGAGCAACAGGATGATGAGGAAAGACCACTTGTTGCCGAACCGTGACACCACGTTGCGGATGGGGCAAATCTCGATGATGGAATATTTTTCTAGATTTTTTGCCATGACAAAGGTTTGTTTTACAGTAAAAGTGAGTTGGAGGTAACTAGCTTCCCTTCAGGTAACGTATTGTCTGTAAGCGGAATGACTGTTACCTTTGCACCGTCGGTGAGGGAACTTCAGACGCTGCAAAGGTAGTGAATCATCGGCATGAAACAACCACAGACAAGAAAAAACAGTAGACGTATGAAACAGATGAAGCAAATTGCAGAAGCTGCCAACTTCACGGCTGTAGAGGTTGGCAAGTTGAGTGAACTGAGTGACTATGTGCTGGAACTGGGACCGGATGTCAAGGTTCCCGGTAAGGTCTTCGGAGGCACGGCGGTGCATGCCACGGGCGGAGAGTTCTCTTTCCAGCTGTTCCAGCCCGGGACTGAAACCGGTTTCCTGCATACGCACAAGCAGCATGAGGAGCTCTACTTCTTCCTCAGCGGAAAAGGGGAATTTCAGGTGGACGGACAGGTGTTCCCCGTAGGAGAGGGGAGCGTGGTCCGTGTCGCTCCGGCAGGACGCCGTTCCGTGCGTAACAACGGGACTGCTCCGCTCGTGATGCTCTGTGTGCAATACCGGGGTGGGACCTTCACGGCGGACGATGCCCAGGATGGCAATATCCTGTCCGAACGCGTGGAGTGGGGCGACTGACAGAAGTGCCCGGCATGTTCAGGAGGATGTATCCGGCTCTTTGTGGGGCGGATGCATCCTCCTGTTCTTTAGTTGTTTAGCGTGTCAGCGCCTGCTCGATGTCCGCCAGGATGTCTTCCACATCTTCGATGCCGACGGAGAGGCGTATCAGGTCCGGAGCGATGCCTGCCTCCTTCAGTTGCTCGTCGCTCAGCTGACGGTGCGTGTGGCTGGCAGGGTGGAGCACACAGGTGCGCGCGTCCGCCACGTGCGTCACGATGCTGATCATCTTCAGGCTGTCCATGAAGTGGATGGCATCCTCGCGTGAGCCTTTCAGTCCGAAGGCTATGACGCCGCACGAGCCGTTGGGGAGGTATTTCTGCGCCAGTTCGTAGTACTTGTTGCTCTTCAGTCCGCAATAGTGTACCCAGGCTACACGCGGATGCTTCTCCAGGTATTCAGCTACCGTCTGGGCGTTGCGGCAGTGCTGGGGGACACGCAGATGGAGGGTCTCCAGTCCGAGATTGAGCAGGAACGCGTTTTGCGGCGACTGGATGGAACCGAGGTCGCGCATCAGCTGTGCCGTTGCCTTGGTGATGTATGCCATCTTGCCGAATGCCTTCGTGTAGGTCAGCCCGTGGTACGAGGGGTCGGGTTGGGTCAATCCGGGGAACTTGTCGGCATGTGCGTCCCAGTCGAAATTGCCGCTGTCGACGACTGCTCCGCCCACACACACGGCGTGTCCGTCCATATACTTGGTCGTGGAGTGGGTCACGATGTCGGCTCCCCATTCAAACGGACGGCAGTTGATCGGGGTAGCGAACGTGTTGTCGACAATCAGGGGTACCCCGTGGCTGTGGGCGATGCGTGCGAACTTCTCGATGTCGAGCACCTGTATGCCCGGGTTGGAGATGGTCTCGCCGAAGAGGGCTTTGGTGTTCGGACGGAAGGCCTTGCTGATTTCCTCTTCGCTGGCATCAGCGTCGATGAAGGTGCAGTCGATGCCCATCTTTTTGAGAGTGACACCGAAGAGGTTGAACGTGCCGCCATAGATTGCCGTGGCACAGACGAGGTGGTCGCCGGCTTCACAGATGTTGTAGACGGCATAGAAGTTGGCTGCCTGTCCCGAGGAGGTCAGCATGGCGCCCACGCCGCCTTCGAGTGCGGCAATCTTGGCTGCCACGGCGTCGTTGGTAGGGTTCTGCAGACGGGTATAGAAATAGCCGTTCTCTTCCAGGTCGAAGAGGCGTGCCATCTCTTCGCTGCTGCTATATTTGAAGGTGGTGCTTTGGTAGATGGGGAGTACACGAGGCTCTCCGTTCTTGGGTGTCCATCCTGCCTGGACACACAGTGTGCCGCGTTTAGTTTGCTTTGTCATAATGTTATCAGTTTTATATTTTGACTCTCTAAATGAAGTTGAATGGCGCAAAAGTAGGGAAAATATTGTAATTTTGCCACGGTATAAATTTAAAAGACACCGAAAACCTTAGTTGATGGAAGCTTTGAACCGTTATCTCGTCCGTGCCCTCTTCCTGCTGTTGCTGTGCTTTCCGGCGATGGCCGTGCAGGCGCAACAGAAGGATGTGCCCCGTCGGGGGGAAGGCATCACCACTTTTCTCCAGCGTCACGGGCGTTCGCCTCGCAAGTATTATGCTGCTTTTATAGAACTGAACCGCGACAAGCTGGGGCGCAGCCGGGAGCTTCGTCTGGGTGTCTCTTATGTCATTCCTCCGTTGGAGAGTGCAGCGGAAGGGAAGCGGAAGTCGCGCCGTTCGTATGTCAACGAGCCGTTGTTCGGCAAGCGTTTTGATGACGTGAAGGTCACTTCCAACCGCCTGGCAGGCTGCTGTTTCTATGTGGTGAGCGGTCATGGCGGTCCTGACCCCGGTGCCATCGGACGCGTAGGGAAACATGAACTCCATGAGGATGAATATGCCTACGACATCGCTCTGCGTCTGGCGCGTTACCTGTTGCAGGAAGGGGCAGACGTGCGTATCATCATCCGCGATGCGAAGGACGGCATACGCAACGATGCCTACTTGTCGAACAGCAAACGGGAGACGTGCATGGGCGACCCGATTCCTCTCAACCAGGTGCGCCGGTTGCAACAGCGTTGTGACAAAATCAATGCACTCTATGCCCGCGACCGTAAGAAGTACAGCTATTGCCGTGCCATCTTCATCCATGTCGACAGTCAGGGAAAGGGCAAGCAGATGGATGTCTATTTCTATCATTCTGCTGGAAGCAAGTTGGGCAAACGGCTGGCCACGTCCATGCGTTCCACGTTCAAGACCAAGTATGGCATCCATCAGCCGAACCGCGGATTTACGGGGACGGTGAGTGAACGCGGACTGTATGTGCTGCGGAACACCACGCCGGTCTCTGTCTTTGTGGAACTGGGAAACATACAGAACCAGTTTGACTTGCGCCGTCTGATTGACAGCTCCAACCGGGAAGCCCTTGCCAAGTGGTTGAAGGACGGATTCGTGAAAGATGTGAAGCAATAGCCTCCTGTTAACTCCTCACCTTCTGATTAAAGAAAAGAACAATGAAACATACTTATCCCGTACAACTCCGCTTCAGTGATGTGGACCAACTGGGGCACGTGAACAATTCCGTTTATTTCTCCCTGTATGATTTGGGCAAGACTGCCTATATGCGCGATGTCCTGGGCGAACGTGTGGATTATCGTCGTACGTCGATGGTCGTTGCCAACCTGAATGCCAACTTCTTTGCTCCCGTATTCTTTACCGACCGGCTGGCGATTGAAACCTCGACGGTCCATCTGGGCAACAAGAGCTTTGTGTTGTGGCAACGTGCCGTATGTGAAGACAGCGGGGAGGTGAAATGCGAATGCCGCACGGTGATGGTCGCTTTCGATGTCAAGACGCAGCAGGCCATCCCCATTCCGCAGGCATGGAAGGAGGCGATTGCCCGTTTTGAGGGGACGACGGTAGAGGCGTTGTCCGATGAACGATGAGCAGTGAATGATGAACATAAAAAAATGCTGCCCATGACCTTCGCAGGCGATGGGCAGCATGTTACAATACAAAATACAAATACAACTAAACGAGATTCTATTATTAAACGATTCCTTGTGCCATCATTGCATGAGCCACTTTCATGAAGCCTGCAATGTTTGCACCCTTCACGTAATTAATGTAACCGTCAGGTTGTGTACCATACTTCACGCACTGTGCGTGGATGTTACCCATAATTTCGTGAAGTCTGCGGTCTACTTCTTCAGCAGTCCAGCTAATATGCATTGCGTTTTGGCTCATTTCCAAGCCCGAGGTGGCAACACCACCGGCATTGACTGCCTTACCCGGAGCGTAGAGAATCTTATGCTCGATGAAAGCGTCGATAGCTTCCGGCGTACATCCCATGTTGGAAATCTCACCTACACAAGTCACATTGTTATTGATTAAGGCTTTGGCGTCTTCTCCATTCAGCTCGTTCTGGGTTGCGCAAGGCAGAGCGATGTCCACTTTCACTTCCCAAGGACGACGTCCGGCTACGAATTTGGCATTCGGATATTTCTCTGCGTAGGGAGCTACGATATCGTTACCCGAAGCACGGAGTTCGAGCATATAGTCAATCTTTTCGCCACTGATGCCGTCCGGGTCATATACATAACCGTCAGGACCGGAGATGGTGACTACTTTGGCACCGAGTTGGGTTGCCTTGGTTGCAGCACCCCAAGCCACGTTACCGAAACCGGAGATGGCAACAGTCTTGCCTTTGATGTCAATGCCTTTGGTTTGCAGCATGTGGTTTACGAAATACAAGCCGCCGAAACCGGTTGCTTCAGGACGAATCAGCGAACCACCGAATTCCAATCCCTTACCGGTGAATGTACCTGTAAATTCGCGGGTCAGCTTCTTGTACATACCGAACATATAGCCCACTTCGCGACCGCCTACGCCGATATCGCCGGCGGGAACGTCCATGTCAGGACCGAGGTGACGCCACAATTCGAGGATGAAGGCTTGGCAGAAACGCATTACTTCAGCGTCGCTCTTACCGCGCGGAGAGAAGTCTGAGCCACCCTTGCCACCGCCCATAGGCAATGTGGTCAAGGCATTCTTGAAGGTTTGTTCGAAGCCCAAGAACTTCAGAATTGACAAATTGACAGATGCGTGGAAACGGATACCGCCTTTGTACGGGCCAATGGCGTTGTTGAACTGAACGCGGTAACCGAGGTTTACTTGAACTTTACCATTATCGTCTACCCAAGGAACTCTGAAGGTGAAAATGCGATCGGGTTCCACTAAGCGTTCGATAAGGCTCACTTTTTCAAATTCAGGATGTTGGTTGTAGATATCTTCGATAGACATGAGCACTTCTCTCACGGCTTGCAGATATTCCAATTCGCCCGGGTGTTTGGCTTCCAAGGAAGCCATGATGTTTTCAATATTCATGGTAGTTCTGTTTATAGGTTAATGATAAAATGTAATCATTACGTCTGCAAATATAGGGCTTGTTGGGAATGAACCAAAACTTTTTGCCTGAAATTTCTCTCTTTTTTGATAAAATGTTAGTTTGGGTCGATAAAGCTGTTTTATAACACTGTTTTATAAATGGATTTCCGCGTTTCCGGTGGAATGGGTGTACAGTGAGCACTGAAACGAGGGCTTCATTCGGCTCATTTCTTTGTCAGCCGATGTGCCGGAAGCTGCCTGTCCTGATTCGCGGCTGAGGAGCAGTGCATCTCCTCCGGAAGTTTTTGGAAGAAAGAAATCCCTGCACCGAGAATCTTTCTTAAATTTGTGCTCTTAACATAAAGAGTATAGCATGAACCGCCTCCTACCTTATATAATATATGTGTGGTGTCTTTTTGTTGCGGCAGCTGTTCGGGCGCAGGACAACATGAGCGAGCGTTGTTTCTCGGTCAACGACGGACTGTCGCAGGGCATTGTGCAGGACATTATCCAGGACCGCAACGGATACATCTGGTTTTCCACCTGGAACGGATTGAACAAGTATGACGGGTATGTGTTCACCTCCTTTAAGTCACATCCGGGGGAGGGAGCCGTGTTGTCCAGCAACCGTTTCGTGGAGCTGAAGGAGAGTGCGTCGGGTGACATCTGGTGCCTGACGCAGGAGCATTGTGCTTATTTGTTCGACATCCAGACTTCGACGTTCATCGACGTGCTGGGTCCCTACCTGAAAGATATCCCCTCGCTGCATTTCGATAAGATTGTCTGCCTGCCTACCGGCGTCACCTGGTTGCTTTCGGGCGACGGGGAAGTGTGTGTGCGGGTGGATGAAAAACAGTTGGGGACGGAACAGGCCATCCGTGTCTATGATGCCGATACCAAGGGGTGGCATGCCGGTGCTGTCTCGCAAGTGAAGGCTGACAGCGACGGTGATGAGTGGGTGCTCACGGACAAGGGCATCAACCTGATTGGCAAGAAACGGATTGAATGTGATTTCCCCTTCCGCTACATGACCGAGAAGATCGGGCGCAAATGGCTCATCTCGTCCGATGGTCAGCTTGCCGAGTTCACGGCTAAGGGAGTGCGCTTCATGGACCGTGCTCCGGGAGTGAGCCGTGTGTATCAGATGAAAGCCATCTCCGACACCCTGCTGACGGTGGGAACGGATGCCGGGCTGCTGCTCGTACGTATTCCCGACGGGAAGATGAAGATGGTCGACATCCGTTCGGCGGCGCAGCCTGTCGCTGACGTTCTGTCGGTGTTCAAGGACTCCTCCAGGCGGTTGTGGATGTTCACCCCTTCAGCCGGCGTGGTGATGTATGAGCTGACCGACGGACGCTGTACGACCCTGCTGCCGTCCGTGTCCCGTGACTTGTCCGAGACTGCTCATCCTTTTGTCTATGAGGATGAGAGGGGACTGGTGCGTGTATATCCCCGGGGAGGCTATCTGTCCTGTTATGACCCGAAGGCCCGACAACTCAGACCTTATACCAATCCCGATGGCTCTTTATTGACCAATACGGTCCGTGTGTACCTCGTCGACCGTCAGAAAAACATCTGGTACGGGGGACCGCGTAACCTGTATCACGTGACTTTCTTCCATGACAATGTGGACTATCTGCCGGGCTTGGGGACGGTCGAGGCACGTTGCCTCTTTACTGACCGGGAACGGAACCTGTGGGTCGGTACCAAGGACGGTTACCTGCGTATGTATCGTGGGGAACGGCTGGACCTTCCGCCTCTCTACCTGACGACGACCGGACGGTTGACCACAGCTCCGTCCAAGTTCATCGGCAATGTCTACTGCATGATGCAGGATGCCGGGGGAATCCTGTGGCTGGGTACGCGAGGACAGGGACTGGTGCGTGCAGTCCCCGCAGGGGAAGCTTATGCCTTGCGGCGTTTCCTGTCCCGTCCTGATGACGAATACAGCTTGAGCAGCAATGATATCTATGCGCTCTGTCAGGACCGGAAGGGACATATCTGGGTGGGAGCCTACCAGGGCGGACTGAACCTGCTGGAGCAGGATGGCGACCGCTATCGTTTCATCCACGGAGGCAACCGCCTGCGCAACTATCCCTATCCGTATGCAAAGTCCAAGATTCGTTCCATTACCGAAATGCCGGGTGGCGTCCTGCTTGCCGGAGCTTCCGAAGGGCTGCTGGCATTCTCGTCGGACTTTGACCGTCCCGAGGCCATCAAGTTCCGTCTGCATACCGCCGAGTATGACCGTGCCGACGGAATGACCTGTACCGAAGTGATGCAGGTCGGTGCCGCCGGTGACAGTGTCTACATAGCCACTTCTACCGGAGGCTTCAACCGGGTGATGTCGGGACAGTTGCTGGCAGACACACTCCGTTTCCGTGCGATGGGAGTACGCGACGGGTGGATGTCCGACCTGGCACTCTCGTCGTTGGGCGTGCCCGGAGGCGACACCTGGTTTGTCACCGAGAACTACCTCATACGCAGCAATCGCGGGAGTGGACAGCAGGAGTATTACGGCAGCTCGTTCTTCCACAACGAGGTCTTCTTTTCCGAGGCGGCACCGGTCTGTCTGTCCGACGGACACCTGCTCTTTGGCACTACCGATTACGGCGTGCTGGTGATAGCTCCCGACCGTCTGCGTGAACAGACCTATACACCGCCGCTGGTCTTTACGGGACTGCGCATCCGGGGACAGTCCAAGTCCATATCGCTCGACAACATCAACCACATCCGCCTGTCCCCCGACGAACGTTCGCTGACCTTCTATTTTGCGGCTCTGGACTATGCAAACGCTTCCGACATCCAGTATGCTTACCGCCTGGATGGGTTGGATAAGGACTGGAACTACTGCGGGACACTCCGTTCGGCAAACTACAACAACCTGCCGCCGGGCAACTACGTGTTCGAACTCCGCTCCACCAACAGCGACGGGGTATGGACGTCGCAGGTGAAACGCCTGGAGGTTATCATCGAACCGACGTTCTGGGAGACTCCCTGGGCGATGGTGCTGTATGTGGTACTGTTTATCCTGGCAGCCTTGCTGGTGGCCTATATCCTGTTCTACATCTATCGCCTGCGGCATAAGGTCGACGTGGAGCAACAGCTGGCGGAGGTGAAGCTCCGTTTCTTCACAGACATTTCCCATGAACTGCGTACACCGCTCACACTCATTGTCAGTCCGGTGGATGAGGTGCTGGAACATGAAGACGGCTTGTCCGCCACTTCACGTGCCCACCTGGAACTGGTGCAGCGGAACGTGAAGCGCATGTTGAGGCTCGTGAACCAGTTGCTGGACTTCCGCAAGATTCAGAGCCGGAAGATGAAGCTGGTGGTCGAGGAGACGGACGTGGTCTCCCTGCTCACACGGGTTGCCGACTCGTTCCGTCTGCTGGCAGGAGAACACCGGATGACGTACCGCTTCGAGCACGACATGCCCGGACTGCGTCTGTGGGTGGACCGTGACAAGCTGGAGAAGATATGCTACAACCTCCTGTCGAATGCGTTCAAGTACACGGACGACGGAGGCACTGTCGTGCTTCGGCTGACGGAGACACAAAAGACCGTGGACCTCTCGGTGAGCGATACCGGGACAGGCATCTCGGAAGAAAAGCTGTCCCACCTCTTCGAACGCTTCGAGACCTTGGCAAGTCGCAGCTGGTCGCAACCTTCGTCGGGCATCGGGCTGTCGCTGGTCAAGGAGTTTGTGGAGTTGCATCACGGGACCATCGAGGTGAAGAGTAAGCCGGGCGAAGGGTCGGTGTTTACTGTCCACCTGCTGAAGGGACGGGCTCATCTGGAGAAGGACGGGCACACCGAGTTCCTCCTGACGGACAGCCTGCCGGACCGTGCAATGACACCTGCCGGTGAGGAGGCGTCGGCTGAAAAGGAAGAACCGGAAGGACAACCCGAGGACGACACCCTGTCGGTGCTGGTGGTCGAGGATAACGAAGAACTCCGTCTGTTCCTGAACGGCATCCTCTCGGAGAACTACCGGGTATGGCTGGCAGCCGACGGACGTGAGGGACTGGAACAGGCACGCGCCCAGTCGCCCGACCTGATTGTGAGCGACGTGATGATGCCTATCATGGACGGCATGGAGATGGTGCGTCACATCAAGGAGGACCCGTCGCTCTGCCACACACCCATCATCCTGCTCACGGCGAAGTCTGCTCCGGAGGACTGCATCACGGGACTGGAGCAGGGCATCGACGACTATGTGACGAAACCATTCAGCGCCTCTTACCTGAAGGCGAAAATACAGAACCTCCTGCTCAAGCGGAAGCAGTGGCAGGAGCTGGTGCGTACGGAGTTGATGAAGAGAGAGCAGGCGGACTTCCAGCCGTCGGAGCTGCACCTGACCTCCTATGACCGCGACTTCATGGAACGCCTGATGGCGTTCATCGAGACGAACATGAGCAACACGGACCTGAAGGTGGAACAGATAGCCGACTCGATGAACCTGAGCCGTGCGGCATTCTACAACAAGCTGAAGACCATTGCGGGGCTGTCTCCCATCGACTTCCTCCGCGACATACGCATCAAGCGTGCCTGTCAGCTGATTGAGTCGGGCAGTTACACCATCCAGCAGGTGGCGTTCATGACCGGCTTCAAAGACCCGAAGTGCTTCAGTCGGACCTTCCGCAAAATCAAGGACTGCTCGCCGACGGGGGACAGCGACCGGATACAACCTAAACATC
>ERZ1023614.603-NODE-603-length-10759-cov-6.186192_pt1 | contig 10759 bp, 9 predicted proteins | sample MGYA00380327_ERZ1023614 | MGnify/ENA primary metagenome ERZ1023614 (study PRJEB33179, sample SAMN07448978) | human gut metagenome | biome: Human-gut; feature: Human associated habitat; material: Faeces | host: Homo sapiens | place: India: Bhopal | collected...
ATTTGAGAACAACCATTCCTACTTCATTTCCATAAGCTTGATAAATTGCAAGTTTATGTCCCGAGGAAAACTGGCCTTTTACTACATAAACAGTATTGCCGGCTTCATCATAAATATCATAGCTGTCAAACCATGAAAACAACCTTTGCTTAAACAATAATTTCATAACTTTTCACCACTCTCCAACAAATATAATCATTCCTTATGCGTCTGATCTGGAGTATGCATTTTTCATCTGATTGCTCAGCTCATACAATACTTTATTCAATGTATCCTGCGTTTCTTTTTTTACCATGTCAGCGATTTTTTCATTTGCCTCCTGACGAAGCTGCATGCGTTTTTCTGCGTTGCTTTCCTTCTCAAGAAGTTCATCATATTGGTTGATATATTCATGTCCTTTTGACATAACTCTTTCCTGATAACGTTCAATATGGAAAATGGATTTACTATAAGAAGCATCTGCCATGGCTGCGATCATCCTGCTTGCCCAGTAAAAATTATCTGTTGAAGCATCTCCGGTCGTATTGGAAAAATACTCCGGTACTTTCTCTACATCTGTGTAGAACGGTGCGGCTGTATTAAATACGTTTGAAGCAAATGCTACCCATTCGATTGCCCGGCTGTCTTTTCCTGCATCCGGTCTCATCTGTATGATTCCCAGGAAATCTGTCCGGTTTACACCAATTGCACGATATGCACCTTTCATAGATTTATCTCCATAAGATGCATACGGATCATACGGTGTTCCCTGAAAATGAGAAGAAAGAACGTATTTCACATCTTCGATCGTCACCTTTTTCTCCGGAACCATGCACCATGGAATATCATCAGAAAGTGGTGTAAAATCTGCATCCGGTCCATCCCAGTTCATTGTACTCGGATTCAGGCAGCGTGCCATATACCATGCTCTCGGTGTATTGTATACATGATCAGAGTCATCATGACTGCCAAAAATATCTCTTGGATTAAACGTTCCATCCTGCGAAAGGTTCAAATGATATTTTTCAACAAACTCCTTCAGATCGGCGGAACACATATATTCTTTCTGGTTTGAAAGTGCATCCTCAAGATCGAACTGATCCATTCCAAACTGATTTGGCATCATGACATAAACATCATCCGGTACTTTGCGTGCGATCCAGTGATGTCCGCCAATTGTCTCAAGCCACCAGATTTCATCTGCATCCTGGAATGCAATTCCATTCATTTCATAAGTACCATACTGTTCTAACAGGCTGCCAAGACGTTTGACACCTTCCCTTGCACTGTGTATGTATGGAAGTACAATGTATACAATATCCTCTTCCCCGATTCCTCCAGGAATTTCTTCTTTTCCGTCTTTTGCAGGCTGATATCTTACAAGCGGATCAGCTCCGAGAACTCTTGGATTGGATGTGATCGTTTCGGTTGCTGTCATTCCGACATGTGCTTCATTCACTCCGCAGGCTGCCCAGATACCTTCGCCCTCTTCTGCATTTGGCATTGCAGTATAGCGCATCGGATTTTCCGGAAGCTCGATTTCGACATGCGAAATGACCGATTTATAGATTTTCGGCTGTTCTTCCGGTTTGATCACTGCAAGTTTTTTTGAAGTATAATGCCCGGATCCTGAATCATCATTTCTTGCGATTATGGTTGATCCGTCATAACTTGCTTTTTTTCCTACTAAAATTGTTGTACATGGCATAGCTGTCACACTCCTTATTTTCTTTCAATTTTTTATCATCCAACATGCATCTGCATATTATATATTCTTTTATCTCTCGTAAAATCCGTTATCATGTTCCAGTGGGATGCTTTTTGCATCCATATTTTCAATCCAGACGTAGGTACGGTTTTGCAAAAAAATGATCAGCTCATCGATCAGCGGTTCCTCGCCTTCTACTTCCATTTCCACGCTGCCGTCATACAGATTTTTCACCCAGCCGGTCAGTCCGAGCTGATTTGCTTTCTGCACTGCATAATAACGGAACCCCACTCCCTGAACTCTGCCATAAAAAATAATATGTTTTCTTATTTTTGTTTTCTTTTCCCAAAACATACTGATCCGCTCCTGCTGTCTTTCCTGATATCTACATGAATTCATACTGAACTTTAAAACTTCAGTCTCATCTGATTCCACACGACATTTCCGTGCATGGATTCTGAAACGCCCTCGTTTTCAAAACCAAATTTTGCATAGTAATGCACCAACCGGTCTTTGCACGTAAGGACAAGACCTTTTCTTCCCTGGTCTTTTGCATCTGCGATCGCTCTTTTTAAAAGTTCTCCTGCATAGCCGTGGTTCCGGTATGCCGGGAGCGTATTGACACCAAATATCATCTGCCATGCTCCATCCTCATGATGCATGGATGCATTCTCATACATTTCATCTGTCAGGTCTTCCTGATCTGTCACCATACCATCAACAAATGCGATTAATTTATCATCCTCGAACATCAGCCAGAAATGATCTGCATAATGTGAAAGTCTCTGCTCAAATTCCTCTTTTGTTGCCGCCTCTGCTGCCGGAAAGCATTCTTTTTCCACTGCCGCAATCTGGTCGATGTCTTGTAATGTTGCAGTTCTTATATTCATTTTCATCATCTCCTGTTTTTTTCCGGATTTATATCTAATGGTGTTTGTTCTGCAAATGTTATCTTTTTTCTAACGTTCCTTTTCATTGTTTCTGGCACGGTAATCCGGAATTTTATAATATGCGGCTGCCTCTTCAAAATATTTTTCATCAATGTGCGGCCACTTTGTCTGAGCATTGTCCTCTAACGCAAGTTTTTCTGCCAACTCAACCATTTTGGCTGAACAGTCGATTCCGGTAAGGATTGTCAGAATGTTGCTGTTCACAAACCACGGTGCTATGGAAAGCAGGCCGCCGGTGATCATATCCTGTGCAACTTTCTGATTGTCATAAGGTACTTTCAGAAATTGAGGTTTCCATATTGTTGTTCCATTTTCCACACCGGACTCTAACAACATGCACTGTGCATATCCGGCATCATCAATGGATATTCCAACACTGCCTGAATTAAAGTAATGTTTGTTTTTGTATGTCATCTCTCCCGGATAATGCGTATGAGCACAGATCATGTAATCAGTGTCAATCTTTTCTAACCATTGTTTTACCGGATCCTCATTCAACTGCAAAAGTTCCCTGCTGCTCGCCGGTGATCCGTGACAACAGGTAATGGACGGATAACCTGCTTTCTCATAAATAAATGTGATTGGAAGATTCCGAAAGAAATCAAAATCTTTATCCACAAGCTGCCCGTAAGTGTAGAGTAGGTTTCCACTTGCTGAGTTACTTATCCACATCTGCTCTGTGCATTTCTTTTTTCTGGCTTCCTGCTGTGTGAGCATGTACTCCTCACGATTGCCCCTTAACAGATAACAGGTATGGTTTTCCATAAATTCATACAGATAATCCATGGTTTCTCTTGTGTAAGGTGTATCGGAAATATAATCTCCAAGAAAGAAGTACTCGTCACATTTGTGTTTTTCCATATACTCTGTGCATGCCTTAAAAGCGTAAATGTTGCTGTGTATGTCTGATATAATACCGATTTTCATAATAATACTCCTGTATTCCCGTTGTGAGATTATCTCTCTTCTGTCCGAAACGGAATCTCTGTCTTATCTGCCATGATCTCGTAATATCTATAGTCACTATAGATGACGCTGCTGCTTGAGTTTTTATTTCTTCCTGCAAAAATAAGATAACCGTAGTAATAACTCTCATACATTGTTTCCCAGGAATCATATTCATTCTGCAGATAGACTGCAAGCGGTGCGGCATGAATCAGATATTCGTCATACGAAATATAACCACATATATAGCCAAATGCAAATAACCGGATGCATCTGCAATAGTCCCATGCATCCACTCCTGCATCCCCAATGTTATTGTATGCGTAATAAGTTCCCAGATATTTGCACATTTCATCTGGGGCATACAATTTGTATGTATAATAGATACTGTCCTCCGGTAATGCCAGCGCCTCTTCCCCTAATTTTTCCAAAGTCTGTGCATAAGTATATTTATCGCCTTTTTGTAACAGGGAATCGGTTGTTTTCATAAGGCTTTTTCTGTCATGAATTCCCCAATAATCGGAGATATTTTCCCGGATAGCTTCCACCTTATCCTCTCCCATGACGTCCGCATAATTTTCCACATCAAATGCATCAAACTCTCCAAAGCTGGTACTGTTCACATAAAAATATGGATAGAAGGACTGTTTCAACCATTTTTCCAGTTCTTCCCGCTCCATTCCTGCAGCCTCCACCGCTGTATTTGTCTGTTCATCTGTGACAGCATCACGCGCTGTCCACTCTGTTTTTAAGTTTCTTCCGTCATGTGTGTAAATAAAAATCTGCGCTTTTCCAAACTTATATCCACGAAAACCAATCCATACAATGAAAGCGATACAACCCACGGTCAGGATAGGATGCCGTTTGATCCATTCACCCGGGGTAAGTCTTCGTCTATCCATGAACATTTTAAACTCTAACGGCTCCTGATCCAGTAAGTATGGAACAAACGGACTGTACCATAAGATTTTCTTTTCGCCAACACCCAATCCCCATGCAGTGTCCGAAGCGTTTACTTTGTCCGATGGCCGCTGATGTTTCACTCCATATTTATCCTGAAATTCATAAATCAGGTGACGATCCGAATCGGAAGATCTGAATGCAAAATCTTTTTCATTGACAGCAGTCCCTTCCACACGATAGAACGTCGGCTTTGTGATTTCAAATTCTTTTCTGCGGCAAATATATTTACTCAGTAACATTCCAATAACTGCACCTAAAAAGAAAATGACCGCCAATTTTCCACTTGTTCCACCAGGAGTGTTAAAAGCCAGCATAAACATTCCTCTTAAAAAAATAATCAGGCTCACAATCTGTGCTATCTGGAATATTTTTCTGTTTTTTTCAATCTGCTTTTTTATATTCTGGTCAAACTGACTGTCCTGCTCCTGCTTTTTGTCCGATACAGAGGAGGTCTGTGGCACGTAGTATAACGATTTATAGCTATTGATTGTCTTGGAAACTTCTCCCGTTGCAAGATAATCGGTAAAAATTCTGTCACTACCTTTTACGACAACCTGTTTTCTTCGTCCAATGGTGCATACTTTTACATCCTGAACCGGGATATTTTTTGTTCTTCCTACAAATGGCGTTACATAGAAAGTATTGATATCTAATACGGTTTTCTCCCTGTTTACTTTAAAAATAAACGGTATTGAAACTATCATCGGAATGATACAGGACACTCCGATATATCCCACAATTCTATCTGCTGTTGATCCATATTCCAGAAAGTTCACACTGATTGCCGCCAAACCAAACATACACAAAAAACTGATTGCTGGCATGAGTGTGACAATCACTCTCTTTGCCACAGAATTACGTACTACCACTGTTCCCATAACCTCTACTCCCCCTGATTTCACTATTCCTTTATAAAAAATGTGTATTTTCCTTTTCCATGTCCGGTTACTTTTTGGATGATATTTCTCTCGAGTAGTTCTTTTAAGAACAATGATGCTCTTGTATTTTTTAACCCGGTTACCTCTTCAACCCTGCTTCTTCCAAATATTTCATTTTTATCAAAGGAATCACACAGTTGTTCCATATGCTGTATTGTTTTCTTTGAAATACCGGAAATTTTCTCTCCAAACATTCCAATATTCACTTTTTCCAGTTGAATGTTCACTTTTCTATTTTCAATGTTCGCTTCTGATGTTTTATATTCTATTTTTGGCTCTCTCACAAGCATTTCCTTATAATCAACATGCATAAGACGATTCTGTAATAAATTTTTTTCATCCAACAACAGATTTCGCAAAAACAGTTCCAGATACTCTGTTGTTTCATGAATCTCATGTTTCAGATCATTATAATTTGCCCGAACCAATGCATTTCTGAAATACCATGCATTTTCCGCAAATATATCATTCGTTGCATCAAATCCAAGTGTTCGAAGATACTTGATAAAAAATACGGCTGTCGTTCTTGTATTTCCTTCTCCAAATATATGGAGCTGCCATAAATTTGCAACAAATACTGCCAGATGGTGAATGATTTCATCCATGGATAATCCTTTGTAACTATAATGTTTCTCCTTCATAAAATCATATTCTAACGTTTTCCTTAGTTCAGAAGCACTTCCGTAAATAACAGTTGCTCCATTCAGCACCCATTCTTTTTTTGTAATATTATAATCACGGATTTTTCCTGCGTGGTCATATATTCCGGTAAATAATTTTCTGTGAATTGAGATATACTCATTTGGTGTAAAAGAAAATGCATGTTCCGAAAGTATTTTCGCAATGCGTATGGAAACTTTATCAGCCTCTTCTGTCCTGTCATGATTTTTCTGTGGTGTTTCTTCATAGTAAGAATCTAATAAATTTTTTACTTCATCCAGCGTAATTTTACCTTCAATATTCTGAATTGCTGCATCAACGAGATATTCGGACGGCTTCAATCCATCGACTGCCTGCAATCCAATCGCAGTCTGCCATGCATAACCTTTATACTTTTTATCTGGCTCCTGCTGTTTTAGATATTCTTTAAATGGATCTGTCTGCATGAACACACCTCCAAAAATGATAAAAAATTACGCTTCAAATGTTATTTCTCGTACATAACCTCTACTGCACCGCAGAATTCCTTTGCTTTTTCCATCCACATATCCAGTGACTTGAAATGCTATATTTTCTTCCAATTTTTTTATTCTTTTGTTCTCATTTTACTCCAACGTGCAATATTTTTTGATTGCTGTCTCATACAGATTGTTTCCCTCACTGTCAATGACAACGATCACCGGGAAATCTTTCACTTGAAGCTTACGGATTGCCTCAGCTCCAAGATCTTCATAACATACGATCTCAGATTTTGTGATACATTTGGATAAAAGCGCCCCTGCTCCGCCGACTGCTGCAAAGTAAACTGCATGGTTTCTGACAATCGCGTCAATGACTTCTTTCGAACGCTTTCCTTTTCCGATCATCGCCTTTTCTCCGAGATCTAAAAGAGTTGGTGCATATTTATCCATTCTGGTTGCAGTTGTCGGTCCTGCAGAACCTATCGGACGTCCCTCTCTTGCCGGGGATGGTCCCATGTAATAGATTGTGGAATCTTTGATGTCGATCGGAAGGTTTTCCCCGCGCTCCAATGCCTCGATCATTCTTTTGTGTGCGGCATCTCTTGCCACATAAATGGTTCCCGTTATGTAAACGTAATCACCGGACTTTAAATTTTTTGTCACTTCCGCGGTGATCGGTGTTGTAATATGTTTGTCCATATTCTGTGCTCCCATTTCTAAATTTATATTTTTCTTCATTTATGACTGTAAAATTTAACAAACTACATTTGTAGTAATATGTTTTTTCTTACACTTCCCTCACCACATGCCGGTTCACATGACAGCAGATATTGACTGCCACCGGAAGTCCTGCAATATGTGTCGCGTAAGTATTCACATTCACTGCGAGAGCAGTGGTTGATCCGCCAAGTCCTCCCGGTCCTATTCCAAGCCGATTGATTTTTTCTAACATTTCTTCCTCTAACTCTTTCACGTATGGGATAGCAGAATGTTCGCCCACCGGTCTGGTCAACGCTTTTTTTGCTAAAATCGCACATTTTTCAAAAGTACCGCCAATACCAACTCCGACAACCATTGGCGGACAGGCATTCGGTCCTGCATCCTTCACTGCTGTAAGAATTGCATTTTTTACACCCTCAATTCCATCAGCTGGTTTTAGCATGAACACACGGCTCATATTTTCACTTCCGAATCCTTTTGGAGCCATTGTAATTATCACTTTATCTCCCGGAACAATGCTGTAATGAATCACCGCTGGGGTATTATCTTTCGTATTTTCGCGGATGATAGGATCACCAACGACTGATTTTCTTAAATAGCCTTCCGTATATCCCTGACGGACACCTTCGTTTACCGCATCTTCGACTGCCATTCCCTCAAAATGAACATCCTGTCCGACTTCCAGAAAAATAACTGCCATTCCGGTATCCTGACAGATTGGTATCATCTCTTCATCTGCAATTTTCAAGTTTTCCTGAAGCTGATTTAATATTTTTTTACCAAGTTCTGATTTTTCAGAAACAGTGGCATCTTTCAGGGCTTTATCCATATCTTTGGAAAGATAATGGTTTGCCTCGATACACATTTCTTTTATATTTTTTACGATATCCTCTGTATTGACTGTTCTGATCATGTTAATTTCTCCCGATAATTGTATTATATTTGTAATTTAATATATATTTTCCTATTCATCTTTCTTATGATCCGGTTTGCGGATGTTAAAGTATTTCTTGTATTTCTCCAGAGATTCATTCTGTTCACGGGAAGTCATATCTGGGAACGCCTTCATCAAACGCTTGAAACCAAAATTCTTCTCAGCAAATAATTCATTGTACTTTTTCTCGAGCTCTTCTATTTCTATCTGTTTTGCAAGTCGGGCTGATTCTCTGTTTTCTTTGTATGCAGCAATTTTCTCTTTTGCTGCTTCGGTCGATTCAGCAAATCTCTCTCTTGCATTTTCTGCAGACTCTGCAATTCTTTCTTTTCTTTCCTCCGCAGAGAGTACTATTTTTTCTCTGGTGGATGATTTTGTCTCCGCCAGTTTCATCCTTGTTGACTCAGCAGATTCTTCAATCCTTGCTTTCGCATTCGCTGGAATCTCTTTTATATTTTCTTTTTTGTCTGAAATTTTTGTGAGAAGTTCCTCATGTGTTTCCTGGAACTCCTCCGATTTTTCTACTGCAGTTGTCACATTTTCGTAGATATTTTCACCGATTTCATCGGATAATTTATGTATTTTCGCAGCCATTTCATCCATAACTTTTAATCGCTTGTTAAACTTCAAAATTGTAGTAACAGTAACACCGCAGTCAACAGCGAAAGCCGACATGATAATACAGAGCAGCACAACACCCAGAATATGTGGAATCATGGTGATTCCTTTGTAAATGATCGGATGAATCACATCCATAATAAATGTACATGCGAGTCCCCAGTAGATGGAAAATTTCAAACATACATATCCGTGAAGATTAAACGGCTTATTGCTATAGTCCCACCATTTATTGTGAAACACTTTTTCCAAAATAAATCCGGTAATGTATTCCAAAATGGAAGTCAGTAAGAAAGAACCCGCAAATAATATCAGCAGGTTGTCCTTTAGCGGAGTCAAAGCAGCTACAACAATCACCACTCCACATCCGTAAATTGGACAATAAGGTCCATTTAAAAATCCCCGGTTTACAAAAATTCCCCGGTCCAATGCTGCATAAGATACTTCTGTGCACCATCCGATAAATGCATAAATAATAAAAATCCATACTAACTCATAAAAATTCTGTGGCATTTTTCATTCCCCCTGTTGTTCTGCTTTCTATTGGAGTTTTACTACAATTTTAAAACTCATGTATTCTATATTTACGCAAAAGTATAAACGAAAGTTTTTGCTATGACAATGAAATTTTTCCACGGAAGTTGGATTTTCGCAACACGTTATCCACATTTGCACTATGGATTTCTTGATAACATATGTTGTTTTTCATTTTTGTGTTGACATCATTCATTTTTCAAATAATCAAAATTGAACATCCTTTTTTTCAAATCAGGCTTGTTATCATGAAAAATAATTTGTTTTTAGATAGACAAATCGGCTGCTACATAAAAATGTGGCAGCCTACTGTCCAGACCACAGTGAAGTCTTTGTATCACTGCGGTCAAAATATTTTTTTATTCCTCTTCCGAATCAGACTCAGCACGGCTTAATAATTCCTGCATTAATTCATCATCCGTTTCTGTCATCTGACCTGCCGCTTTTTTCGCAGCCTCTGCTGCAGCCGCAGCACTCTTGGCTTCCTCTTCCTCTGTGACAAGTTCAGATTCATCTGTATTTTCCATGAGGGATTTGTCCTCACGTACTTTTGCAATGCTTGCAACTGTGACATCATCCGCAAGATTCATCAGTTTTACACCGGAAGTAACTCTTCCGAGTAATGCCGTATCACTGACTTTGATACGGATAATGATTCCCTCCGTTGTGATCAGCATCATCTCATCATCCTGATTGACTGCTTTCACACCAACTATATTTCCGGTTTTCTCTGTGATCTTATAGCATTTCACACCTTTACCACCACGGTTCTGGGCTGTAAATTCAGATGCAAGTGTGCATTTTCCAAGACCTTTTTCAGATACGATCATCAGTGATTCGCCCTGGGATTCCATCTGCATTCCGACAACTTTATCTCCATCCGTCAAATTCATACCGATCACACCCATAGAGGTTCTTCCGGTACTTCTGACATCTCTCTCATTGAAACGGATACACTGTCCGTATTTTGTCACAAGGAAAATATCCTGTTCGTTATCGGTCTTTTTCACTTCGATCAATTCATCATCTTCACGCAGTGTGATGGCTGCAAGTCCTGTTTTTCTGACATTCGCATAATCGGTGATCGGTGTTTTCTTCACAATACCGTTCTTAGTTGCCATAAACAGATAGTGTCCTTCGGTATATTCCTTGATTGGGATCACTGCGGTAATTTTCTCTCCCGGCTGAAGCTGCAACAGGTTAATGATCGCAGTACCTCTCGCGGTTCTGCCCGCTACCGGATTTTCGTATGCTTTCATTGTGTATCCAAGTACGTGATTGGTAAAGAACATCATGTATTGAGGGGAGGTTGGCAGCTCGAGTTGCTCGAGGGAGGCGGGAGGGAGTGG
>ERZ1023614.611-NODE-611-length-10662-cov-6.040634_pt1 | contig 10662 bp, 7 predicted proteins | sample MGYA00380327_ERZ1023614 | MGnify/ENA primary metagenome ERZ1023614 (study PRJEB33179, sample SAMN07448978) | human gut metagenome | biome: Human-gut; feature: Human associated habitat; material: Faeces | host: Homo sapiens | place: India: Bhopal | collected...
AGAATATACTGGGATCATCAGAAATAAGAAAATAAGAAATATGCCGATTTTAAGAGGTGTATTCAGTTTTATAGAGTCGCTTGTACTCGGAATGCAGACATTGACCTATTCCGCTTCTTTTTTTGAGGATGAGGAAGTGGATAAGAAGAAAAAAGAGCCAATGACGGAAGAAGAGCGCAGGAGACAGGAGCAGAAAGAGAAGAAGCAGGAAAATGCCATGATGGGCGGAACGGTTGTATTATCGATTGTTCTTGCTGTGGCAGTATTTATGATGCTTCCATATTATTTATCGACTCTGTTTCAGAAAGTAATTACATCCCAGTGGGTGATCGCATTGTTAGAGGGAGTGATCCGTCTGGTGATTTTCATCGGATATGTAGCACTTATCTCTCTGATGAAGGATATCCGGCGTGTTTATATGTACCATGGTGCAGAACATAAATGTATTAACTGCATTGAACATGGCATGGATCTTACCGTGGATAATGTGAGAAAAAGTTCCAGATTTCATAAACGCTGTGGAACAAGTTTTCTTTTGATCGTAATGTTAGTCAGCATTTTGTTTTTTATGTTTATCCGCGTGGATTCTCCAATCCTCCGTGTGGTTTTGCGTCTGCTTCTGATCCCGGTGATCGCAGGTGTATCCTATGAATTTATCCGGCTGGCAGGAAGAAGCGATAATGCAGTTGTGAATCTTTTGAGCAAGCCGGGATTATGGCTGCAGGGTCTGACAACAAAAGAACCGGATGATGAGATGATCGAGGTTGGAATTGCCTCTGTGGAGGCCGTTTTTGACTGGAAACCTTATGTGGAAGAAATCCGCCGGGAAATGAAGTAGAAGGGCGTGAGATAAGAATGACATATCGGGAAGCTGTTGCCCATGGAGAAAAAGTGCTGGAGCTGTCGCATATTGCAGATGCGAAAACAGATGCATGGCTGCTTTTGGAAATGGGCTGTAAGATAGACCGTAAATTTTATTATATGCATATGGAAGATGATCTTCCTGATGATCTGCTGAAGGAATATGAACTTGCCATCAAAAAACGTGCAGAACATATCCCGTTGCAGTATATTGTGGGAGAAACGGAATTTATGGGACTTAAGTTTAAGGTAAATTCCAATGTCCTGATTCCAAGACAGGATACAGAGACACTTGTGGAGGAAGCATTAAAAACAGTAAAGCCGGGAATGAAAGTACTTGATATGTGTACCGGTTCCGGTTGTATTATTATCAGTATTTTACATAACGGTGCGGGCGTGAAAGGATCTGCAGTTCATATCTCCAAGCAGGAGGTCAACGATGCAAAAGAGAATGCAAAATTAAATGAGGTGCCGGTTCTTTTTGAACGCAGTGACCTTTTTGAGATGGTCACGGAGAAGTTTGATGTGATCGTGTCAAATCCGCCTTATATCCCAACGGATGTGATTCCGCAGCTCATGCCGGAGGTACAGGTGTTTGAACCGATCGAGGCGTTAGATGGAAAAGAGGATGGACTTTACTTTTACCGCAAGATCGTGGAACAGAGTAAAGATTATCTGAATTCTGGCGGTTCTCTGATGTTTGAGATTGGGTATGATCAGGGAAAAGATGTATCTAAAATGATGACAGACGCAGGATTTTCAAACGTCTGTGTGAAAAAAGACCTTGCAGGAAATGACAGGGTTGTGACTGGGATGTTGTAGCGGCATCAGAGTGTAGAAATATAATGAGCGAAAGAGAGGAAAATGCAAATTTATTTGCATTTGACGAACGACGAAATTATTGAGTGATGAAATCACGATATTTGATTAGACAGAAATGAGGGAGAAATATGTTTGATAAATTAGAGGACTTACTCATCCGTTATGAAGAGTTGATGAGTGAATTAAGTGAGCCGGATGTGGCAAATAATCCGGAACGTTTCCGTAAGCTGATGAAAGAGCAGAGCGATATTTTACCGATCGTGGAGGCTTACAAAGAATACAAACAGTGCAAGCAGAACATCGAGGATTCGCTTGCCATGTTGGAGGAAGAATCTGACGAAGAGATGCGCGAACTCGCAAAAGAAGAGTTAAACGATGCAAAGAACCGTGTCGCAGAATTAGAGAATGAATTAAAAATCCTTCTTTTACCAAAAGACCCGAACGATGACAAAAACGTTATCGTGGAGATCCGTGCAGGTGCCGGTGGAGATGAGGCGGCATTATTTGCGGCAGAGATTTACCGTATGTATCAGCATTATGCAGAGACAAAGAACTGGAAAACAGAGATCATGGAATGTGACGACACCGGGATCGGCGGCATGAAGAGTGTGACATTCATGATCACAGGAGCAGGAGCTTACTCTGTTATGAAATACGAATCCGGTGTACACCGTGTACAGCGTGTGCCTGAGACGGAATCCGGCGGACGTATCCATACCTCTACCATCACAGTAGCTGTGATGCCGGAGGCGGAAGATGTTGACGTACAGATTGATGAGAAAGATATCCGTATCGATGTCTGCCGTGCGTCAGGAGCAGGTGGACAGTGTGTCAACACCACAGACTCTGCGGTTCGTTTAACACATATTCCAACTGGAATCGTGATCTACAGCCAGACTGAAAAATCACAGATCCAGAACAAGGCAAAAGCGTTTGCGTTACTCCGTACAAAGTTATTTGACTTAGAGCAGCAGAAAGCACATGATGCAGAAGCTGAACTTCGTAAGAGCCAGATCGGTACCGGTGACCGTTCTGAAAAGATCAGAACTTACAACTTCCCACAGGGACGTGTGACAGACCACCGTATCAACCTGACACTTTACAAATTAGATAAGATCATGAATGGTGATATTCAGGAGATCATCGATGCATGTATCGCAGCCGACCAGGCTGCGAAGCTGGCGAATATGAATCAGGAAGCGTAAAATTCCGGTTCATGAAGAATATCCTATAATTTTGAGGAACCAGAGAAAATCTCTGGTTCCTTTTTTGATGCTTTTGGGTTTTATTCTGAGATCAGCCAGTCGAGGAGGTTGATAGATTTTATTCCCTCATACGAAGAGTCCATTCCTGTATTCAGGGAAAGAACGATTTTTTCATAGTTATCGTTGATTTTTTGGAGTGGTGTTAATTCTCTTTTGCGAACATCTTCACTTGTCATTGATTCCGTGACCTGGACATAAAGTTTATCATCTGCTTTTGTTGCAATAAAATCCACTTCAAGATTATCAATTTTACCAATAGAGACATCATAGCCGCGACGAAGCAGTTCAAAGTAAACAACATTCTCTATTGCATGACCGCTGTCACGGTCTCTGAACCCAAGCAGATAGTTTCTGAGTCCGATATCGACAATGTAGTATTTGCCAAGAGTGCGTAAAAATTCTTTTCCTTTAATATCGAATCTTTTGATGTCGTAGAAGAAATATGATTCCAGCAGTGCATTTATATATGTCTGAACTGTGTGAGCACTTGGGGTTCCTTTTCGATTCTTGTTTTCCAGAAGTCCTTCATTTACTAAGGTGTTGCCGATAGAAGAAATAGAGATATTGTTTCCAATGTTATCAGCAAGGAACATAGTGATCTTTTTTAAGAGGATGGGGTCGGTGACCCGCTTTTGACCTCTGCGATTTTCTCGTTCGAGAATGTCTCGCATGATAACGGTGGAGTAGATACCATCAAGCAGCACAAGTGCTTTTTCCTGATCTAAACCTATGTCAGCGATACCCGGCATTCCGCCAAATCGCATGTATGCATCGAAAACTTCACGGAGTTCATAATGTTCTCCCATTTTATCATAAGCCTGTTTTCGTGTACCGCCTAAAGCACTTTTGGTCTCTCTTATTTCAAAATCATGGAATGTTAAAAATTCAGAGAAAGATAACGGCAGCATTTTTATTTCTATGCATCTTCCAGATAAATAGGTGGCATATTCAGAGGAGAGCATATAGGCATTTGAGCCTGTGACATAAATATCGCAGTTGAAATCGACACGAAAAGAGTTAACAGCATCTTCCCAGTCAGGCACACGCTGAACTTCATCAAAAAAGAAGTACATTCTTTTATTTGGTACGATATGTTGTTTGACATATTCGTAGAAGGAATCGCTGGTCATATTTTTATAAGCGTAGGATTCAAAATTCATTTCCAGAATCTGATCGTCAGTAATACCAGTTTCTTTCAGATGAAGGGTCATTAACTTCAACAGACTGGATTTGCCGCATCTACGGATTCCGGTAACAACCTTCACTGGCTCGGTGTCTTGAAATGCTATGATCTTATTCAGGTATAAATCTCTTTTTTTGAGTTCGTGAGTATCAATCATTTGATATACCTCCTTATGACATGAGTATAGCATAAATTCTTGAAAAAATAAAGTTTATGCACTGAAATGCAAAAACTTTGAAAAATCGACAATTTTTGCAATGACACATTACATAGAAAATATTTCAAAATACTGATATAAATGTTAGTGAAATTTAAAAATTGTTGTGATAAAATAAGTTGTTGGCATTTGCAGTGATGGTGAGTAAGAATGGCGATAACAACAAACATCACATGCTTTAAATAAAAAATTAGAATACAGGAGACAAAAAATGCAGGACGATTTAAGAGCAGAACTGATCAAACAGTTCCCATCAGAAGTAATAGAGACAAAGGATATGACAGGGAAAGAGTACTATGCCTGTCCGACATGCAAACGCGCAGTTGCAATCGGCACTGAAAAATGTCAGGGATGCGGACAGAAATTAAGCTGGGACAATATCAGGCATGAGAATGAGGCAAAAGGAAGTAAAAAAGCGAAAATCGAGTTTGATGTTCCGGCAGATTTTGCATTAGAGGATTGCAGAAAATGCCCATTGTCCTACATCGGAAGAAATGGGGACGAAAATGTTTACGAGTGTCCACTGCAGATGAGAGGAAGCTGCAGGCTGGAATTATCATAATGAAATATCAGTCAGAAAGGAAGCATACATGGCATCAAAATTCTACGCAGTAAAAAAAGGTAAAATTCCGGGAATCTACAACAGCTGGGATGATTGCAAAAAAATGGTAGACGGTTTTCCGGGTGCCGTATATAAAAGCTTCAAAACACTTGAGGAAGCGGAAGCCTTCGTGGGTGCAGAAGGCAGCTCCAGAAAGCGGAGCGAAAAAGCAGAAAAACCAGATACAGGGAAGCAGGAACAAAATCCGGCAGTCTACGCCTTTGTCGACGGTTCTTACAACATTGCCACCAAAGTCTACGGCTACGGCGGATTTCTCATTCATAATGGAGAGAAAGAAGTGCTGCAGGGAAGCGGAAACGATGCGGAGATGGCATCCATGCGCAATGTTTCAGGAGAAATATTAGGAGCGATGGCTGCAGTAGAACGTGCGATCGAGTTGAAACTTCCGGAAGTGACGATTTATTACGACTACATGGGAATCGAGATGTGGGCAGAGGGAGCCTGGAAACGGAACAGGCAGGGCACGATCGCCTACTATGAATATATGCAGTCTGCAAAAAATAAAATCAGTATTAAATTTGTGAAAGTAAAAGGCCATTCCGGTGTGGATGGCAATGAAGAAGCAGACCGCCTTGCAAAGGAAGCGGTCGGAAATACAATTTAGAAACGTTTTCAAACAAATAATTGAAAAAAGTCATTTAAGGTTTGACAGACATAAAATATGATACTATAATGTGAGAAACTAGAAGAAAATTGACAGATTTTTCAGGTGGAGGGTAGAAGAAAAAACAGATAAAAAGTGAAATAAAACGAGGCAATTAATACATTGTCAGACTGGAAAAATTAATATATCAGAGAAAGAAAAAAAGTATATTAGAATGGAAAGGAAAATACAATTTATGTTGTCACAAAAGAGTACAATGAAAACAAAACTTGAAAATATGTATCTGCAGAAAAGGATCAGTTACGGTTATAGAAAAGTCATTAACATGATGCTGCTGTCAGGAGTGATTTCTATTATTGCAATAGGCATTCTGTTTGCCAATATGATGAATTATGTCAATAATGTCAACGCAGCAGATCAGGCAGTAAAAACATGCAGAATTAATATAAATACAGCAGCAAGAAATATCCGTGAAATGGCGCTGAATGATGACGAATCCACTTACGACAGCTACGAGGAGAAGGTGAAAGAGCTTCTCGGGACCGTAGATACACAGATGAATGTTTTACACGGCACAGGTGTCATTACAGAGGATCTTTATACAGAATATAAAGGTGCATTTACGGACTGGGGAACGATCGGATATGAGATCATGGAAGAGATCAAGGCCGGTAAGGAAGATCAGGCTGTCGATGGTATCTTAAATAAGTGTACCCCTGCATTAAACAGCTTAGTAGAAATTTCAAAGAAATTAGATGCATTGACTGATAAACAGAGAAGTAAGGCTGTCCAGAGCACGATCTTCTGTGCAGTTGCCGGTATTGCAGTGATCATTATCTTCCTGCTCCTTGCATGGGCAATCGCAAAGAAAGTGAGCAGGATGGTACTTGAAACCATTCTGGAACCATTACATGCGATCGAGGACGTGGCGAAGGAACTCACGGAAGGAAATCTGCACAGCCAGCTGGAATACCACTCCGAGGACGAGATCGGAAGACTTGCACACAGCATGCGTAAGTCCATCCATATCCTTGGAACGTATGTCGATGATATTGACCGCTCCATGAAACAGTTCTCAGAGGGCAATTTTGATGTACAGCCAGAGGTAGAGTGGAGAGGGGACTTTGTTGGTATTTTACAATCCCTTATGGAGTTCCAGAACAGCATGTCTGATACGGTAAGAGGAATCCAGAGGGTTTCCGATGAGGTATCCAACGGAGCAGAACAGGTGGCATCCAGCTCGAACGAGCTTGCAGACGGCGCAACGAATCAGGCAGCAGTTGTCGAGGAACTGACCGCTACCGTTACCGGTGTTTCCGAACAGGTGGCAAACAATTCACAGGCAGCAAAGGAGATCAGCGGAAAAGTGGAACAGCTTGGACAGGCGCTGATCGAGAGCAACGGAAAGATGCAGGAGATGGTTGTCTCCATGAACGAGATCAATGATGCATCGCATGAGATTGACAAGATCATTGCGACGATCAATGAGATCGCATCCCAGACCAACCTGCTTGCCTTAAACGCATCTATTGAGGCTGCAAGAGCCGGTGAGGCAGGAAAAGGTTTCGCAGTAGTTGCAAATCAGGTAAATGTCCTGGCAGATCAGAGTGCAGAAGCGGCAAAGGAATCAGCGGCACTGATCGAGCGCTCTGTGAATGCTGTTGAAAAAGGTATGATAGTTGCAAAGGAAACAGCAGCACAGTTAGAGGAAGTGGCAGAGAATTCAAAAACGATCACAAGTGAAGTGACAAATATCGCAGACACCTTAGAGACACAGACAGCAGAGATCCATCAGATCAATGAAGGAATCGAGCAGATCAATGATGTGGTACAGACGAATTCAGCTACTTCAGAGGAATGTGCGGCTGCAAGTGAAGAGATGAGCAGCGAAGCAGACAATTTACGTACAATGATCCGCAGATTTAAAGTTGCAAAGACGGAAAAATAATATCAGACCAGATAAATTCAATTGGATGCGCAGGAGTATAAGCGCAAAAGAAAAGGGAAGGTTCTCTGGTTATGAATAAGGATGTATATGGAATATTAGGAGATCTGACAGCAGAGATCTTATTGGAAATCATAGCGGAATGCATGGATGATTACCTGTACGTAATCGATCTCCAGAATAATAAGATGGAAATTTCCCAGTCTGCCCTGGATCGGTTTATGATTTCTGAGACACATGTGAGGAATGTAAAGCAGGAGATCATGTCCGTTGTCTACAAAGAAGACCGCACTATGTTTGCAAAGCATATGCAGGCTGTGATGGATGGAAAGGAAAAGGTGCATGATATCCATTACCGGTGGCTCGACAAAAACGGGCTTCCGGTATGGGTCAACTGCCGCGGAGTAGTGATTGATGATGAAGATGGGAAGCCGGGGTATCTGGTGGGATGTCTGAATGAGACCGGAAACCAGCGGCGGGCTGATAATGTGACCGGGCTTTTAGGCGGAATGGAATTTTGTGCTTATCTGCGGTCACAGAAGAAACCTGTGACGACCGGATTTCTTATGCATATTGGAATTGATGATTTTGCAACGGTGAATGAAACACATGGCAGCAATTATGGCGATTATGTGTTAAAAAGTGTTGCAGACTGTATGAAAGAGTGTCTGTCCGGAAATCAGCGACTCTATCATCTGGTCGCAGATCAGTATGTGATCGTGGATCTTGACAGTACTTCCATGGATGATGCCATACAGCTCAAAAAAAAGATCGGTGAGAAAATAGACGAATTCATCATCTCTGAAAAATATGAAGTTGTATTTTCAGCTTCTGCAGGAGTGATCGATGCCTCGACTGTGGCAGAAGGCTACGAGGAATGCCGCAAAAAGTTTGAATTTTCCCTGAAAAAGGCAAAACGGATGGGAAAAAATAACATCTATTTTTACAGGCAGGAGGATTACGAGAAATTCCAGCGGAATGGAAGAATCATAAGTGCACTGAGAAGTTCCATCGCTAACGGGTGTGAAGGTTTTGAAGTATACTATCAGCCGATCGTGGATTGTGTTTCCGGGCGTGTGATCGGTGCAGAAGCACTCATGCGGTATACCATGGTGACAGAGGAAGGCAAGGAGTGGCTGTCTCCGGTCGAGTTCATACCGCTTCTGGAAAAGTCAGGACTGATCATTCCGGCGGGAAGGTTTGTGTTAAATGAGGCAGCAAAAATGTGCCGTGAGATACAGCAATATATACCGGAATTCAGGGTGAACGTGAATATTTCCTATTATCAGATCGAGCATGGAAAGATTGCAGACAAGATACTCACTGCGGTCAGGGACAATGGACTGACACCGAACCGCATCTGCATAGAAATGACTGAAAGCGGCTTCATAGATATGACACCGGTCTTTTGTAAATTCAGGAAAGTGCTTGAGGAAAATGGGATTCAGTTCGTGATCGATGATTTTGGAACCGGATATTCCAATCTCCACTGCATCAGTGACATGAATCCGGGCTATGTGAAAATGGATAAGGATTTCACAGCAAAGGCAATGAGCTGCGAACGGGATTACGAGCTGTTTAAAAAGATCATTGAGATGGTTCACAGCATCGGCATCCGCATCTGTGTGGAAGGAATTGAAAAAGAAGACTGGCATCTTAAGATGAAAGAACTGCAGGCGGATTATCTTCAGGGGTATTTTTTTGGAAAACCCTGTGAAAAAAAGAAGTTTATGGAAGAGTTTGTTTGCAATCCGCATAATAATGGCGTATGGTGAGATAGTACCTCTCAGGAGGTGCTATTTTACTATACAGATTTTTATAGAAATTTCATATCTGCATGAAACGGAGTATAAAGAATGAACGAAATAGAAGTTATCTGGAAGTTTTTAGATAATCTGGATGAGTACGTGTACGCAACAGACATAGAGACAGATGAGCTTGTTTATATGAACCGCAAATTGTTAGAGGTGTATGGATTACAGTCCATAGATGATGTGAAAGGGATGAAGTGCTACGAGGTGCTGCAGAAATCTTCTGTTCCCTGTGGTATGTGCAATAATGACAGGCTTTGTGCCGGAAAGTTTGTCGAGTGGCGTTATTATAATCCGGTGATCGATAAATACATGATGTTGAAAGATACCCTGGTGGAAGATCCTGTCACAAATAAAAAGTACCGGATCGAGATCAGTATAGATATCAGCGAGGAGCGTTCACAGGACAAGATGATCCAGAAGTACAGGGATATGGAGTCCTTTGTCAACGAGGCATTGAAGGATGCGCTTTCTGTCGAGTCGCCGGACGAGACGATCCGTATTATTCTGGAATATCTCGGAAAAGTGCTGAACGGAGAGAGAACATATATTTTTGAGAAGAACAGAGATGGCAGGGATGATAATACATATGAATGGACGGCGCCGGGAGTGCCACCGGAGATCGACAATCTCCAGAATCTTCCGCCGGAGATCTGTGAGAACTGGTATCACATTTTTGAGGAGGGAAAATGTGTCCAGATACCGGATATTGAGGAGATGCGCCTGAGCGATCCGTTACAATATGAGAATCTGAAGCGGCAGAAGATCCATTCCATTGTTGCCATGCCAATTTATGATGCGGAAAAAGTCATTGCTTTTTACGGAGTTGACAATCCGCCGGCATTTTCATTGGAATATACGTCGGATATGCTTCAGATCATGGGTTCTTTTCTCAAGTCCTGCATCAGACGCAGGAATCTGATGAGGCGTCTGGAAGATCTAAGCTATAAGGATGCGCTGACTCAGCTTGGAAACCGCTTTGCGATGGAAAAGTATGTGAGACAGATCGATCCGGAGCAGAGCGTTGGCGTAGTTTATTGTGACGTTACTGGTTTAAAGGGTGTGAATGACACACTGGGACATAAGGCAGGGGATGACCTGATCCTTAGAGCCGGTGCATGTCTGGAGCAAGTGTTTGGCGATTACGGCGTATTCCGTATCGGGGGAGATGAGCTGCTTGTATTGTGCGCGCAGATCGATCAGGACACGTTGGCGGAACGCATAAGGCAGTTAGAGTGTCTGACAGCTGAGAAGGACGTAAATATCGCAGTGGGAGTGATCTGGCAGGACAGGGCGGACACACATCTGGATGAACTTCTGCAGGAAGCTGAG
>ERZ1023614.612-NODE-612-length-10648-cov-7.816860_pt1 | contig 10648 bp, 10 predicted proteins | sample MGYA00380327_ERZ1023614 | MGnify/ENA primary metagenome ERZ1023614 (study PRJEB33179, sample SAMN07448978) | human gut metagenome | biome: Human-gut; feature: Human associated habitat; material: Faeces | host: Homo sapiens | place: India: Bhopal | collected...
GATTGCGAGTTCCACGGCGTGGGAATTCTAGTTCCAAAGCGTGGGACTGCGAGGTCCACGGCATGGGACTGCGAGTTCCACGGTGTGGGAACCTTTAGGCCTTGCTAAAGACAAAAATAAATACCCGAACGAATCACTTCGGCCGGGTATCCTTGATAAACTTGGCAGAGTTTATGCAATCTATTATAATCTTACAGTAAATCCTGTGTTTGACGGCCGTCGGCCCGGGACGCATGCAGATACACTACGCCCAAGAATGACACCGTTCTTCTGTCGGGTAACCAACAAATAAAATATAATCGTATGATTCGTCACGTGCTCCGCCTCTTTCCTCGAAAGACGGATACCTTTGTGCAGGCATGGCAGGTCTTCTGACTTGTTTCTGTAAGCAGCGCCTTCCCGACCCTTAGGTCAGTGGCAAGAGTAATTGCTCTTACAATGTATAGAAACTCACAGCAGCGGGACTGTTCAGGACTTGCACCTGATTCCCTTTTAATCGCTCCCCTGAACAGGTTCGCGAGCCAATGCGGCACAAAAGTAGGGTTTATTTTCAAATCGCCAAAGCTTTTATCACTATATTTGCGCCAGCAAACTTTAATTTTTCGCACTATGCTAGAGAAAGGACTGACTTTTACCGCCCACACGACGGTGACAGAAAACAATACGGCAGCCACACTTGGCTCCGGAGATATGAACGTGTTTGCCACCCCTGCCCTGGTGGCGCTGATGGAGCACGCTGCCATGCTGTGCGTAGCGCCCCACCTGCCTGAAGGCAGTACAACCGTGGGCAGCCTCATCCACACATCGCATCTCAAGCCGTCTGCACTGGGTGCTTCCGTAGAAGCTACTGCCGAACTGACGGAAGTGGATGGACGCAAACTGACTTTCCGTGTCTCCGCCCATGAGGGAGACAAGCTCATCGGTGAGGGTACTCACGTGCGCTTCATCGTCGACCGCGAACGATTCCTGGCAAAATTGTAAGAAAGGGACGGACAATGTCCTACTTTAACAGAACAGAATCAAGAATATCGCTTCGGATAGCGGAAGAAAATACAAAGCAAAGCCATGATGCCCATACAGAACGGGTAATACAGATAGCGTATGATGCTCAACGGAGAGAGCGAAGCCAGTTCAGCAGCCATCAGCATTTGGGCGCCATAGGGGATGATGCCCTGCACCAGGCAAGAGAATGTATCAAGCAGACTGGCACTTTTGCGCGGGTCAAGATGAAACTTCTCGGTAATGTCCTTAGCTATCGGACCTACGGTAATAATGGCAATGGTATTGTTGGCCGTACAGCAGTTGGCAATGCTGACCAACGCGGCAATCGTCAGTTCAGCACCTCGCTTGCCATTGACATGACGGGTCAGCTTCTCTATAATGTATGCGATGCCTCCGTTGTATCGGATGAGTTCCAGCATGCCACCAGCCAACAGAGTTATGATAATCAGCTCTCCCATTCCACTGATGCCTTGTCCCATCGCTCCGAACCACCCGAAAAAGTCCATTCCTCCCTCCAACATGCCAAGGAGTCCGGTTGACACAATACCCAGAAGAAGGACCAGCATCACATTGACACCCATCAGTGCCGTGACGAGGACAATAACGTAGGGAATCACTTTCACCCATTCCACCTGCTGGAGACTATCAGGTGTCTGTACTCTATACCCTTCAATAATATAGAAAAGGAAGACCACAATAGCAGCCGGCATGACAATGCGGCTGTTGACCCTGAACTTGTCACGCATCTCGCATCCCAACGTCTGCGTGGAGGCAATGGTCGTGTCGGAAATGAATGAGAGATTGTCACCGAAAAAGGCACCGCCGACCACAATGGCGACCATAAATGGCATGTCGACTCCGGTCTTCTCTGCCAATCCCAAGGCTACGGGAGTCAGTGCCACAATGGTGCCGACTGATGTCCCTACGGAAGTCGAGATAAAACAAGCTGCCAGAAAGATACCCGCCAGCAGCAACTGGTCAGGAAGAAGATGCAGCGTGAGGTTTACAGTGGCGTCGACCGCCCCCATGGCTTGGGCGGACTGGGCAAATGCTCCTGCAAGGATGAAAATCCAGAGCATGAGCATGATGTTCTTGTTGGAAGCCCCTTGTGAGAAGAGAGTGACACGTTCCGCCGGAGTGATACCACGAGTAATGAACAGGGCATAGACAGAAGATACCACGAAAGCTACGGTGATGGGCACCTTATAAAAGTCGTTGACCAACAGGGACACGACCAAATACAAACAGAGAAAGACAAGCAGCGGACTCAATGCCCACAAACTTGGCTTTCTCTGTTGACGGATATTCGGATTCTCGTTCATTGCGTTCCATTTGTATTCAAACGGGCGCAAAGATAACGTTTTTCCGGCTTATATGCGAATGATTAGAGAGTCACTCCATTCTTGAAGATGGCAATCTCACGATAGCCTTTCTTTTCATTATTGGTCAGCTCGCCGCTGGCTACCTTAATAATATAGTCCGTAAAGCGACGGCAAGTCTCTTCCATCGGTTCGTTCTCAACGATGACACCGGCATTGAAGTCAATCCATGTCGGTTTGTTTTTTGCCAACGTGGAGTTGGTCGAAATCTTCATGGTCGGGACATACGTACCGAAGGGGGTTCCTCGTCCGGTGGTAAACAACACCATGTGGCAACCGCAAGAAGCCAGTGCGGTGGCTGCCACCAAATCGTTGCCGGGAGCAGAGAGCAGGTTCAACCCCTTTACCTTCAGGCGTTCACCATAAGGCATCACGCCCATTACATAACTCTTACCACACTTCTGCGTGCAACCCAATGCCTTTTCTTCCAATGTAGAGATACCTCCCGCCTTATTTCCCGGTGACGGATTCTCACCTACCGGCTCACCGTGTGAGAGGAAGTAAGACTTGAAGTCGTTAATAAGATGTACAGTCTGGTTGAAGAGCTCCTCGTTCTTGCAACGGTTCATCAGGATGGTTTCCGCACCGAACATTTCAGGCACCTCGGTCAGCACAGACGTTCCACCCTGTGCAATCAGATAATCGGAGAACATGCCCAAAAGCGGATTGGCGGTAATACCAGAAAAGCCGTCCGAGCCACCACACTTCAGACCGACACGGAGTTCTGACAAGGGCACTTCTTCACGCACATCTTTGCTGGCAACAGCATAAAGCTTACGCAAGATGCGCATACCCTCTTCGATTTCATCCTCCACTTTCTGGCTGACCATGTATTGTACGCGTTCTGGGTCTACCTCACCGACAAACTCCTTGAATACGTCCGGTTGGTTGTTCTCGCAACCCAATCCGACCACAAGCACAGCTCCGGCATTGGGATGAAGCACCATGTCACGCAAGATCTTCTTGGTATTTTCGTGGTCATCACCCAACTGGGAACATCCATAATTGTGTGTATACGCCATGATAGCGTCCACTCCCTTACCACCCGTTTCCTGACGGAGCTTCTCGGCAAGCTGATTGGCAATGCCGTTCACACAGCCTACAGTCGGGATAATCCAGATTTCATTGCGGATACCCACATCACCGTTTTTGCGGCGGTATCCCTTGAAGGTACGGTTCTCATGGGGGATGCCCAGCTCTACATTCACGGGATTGTAGGTGTAATCAAGCAGTCCGGCAAGGTTGGTCTTGATTTGTTTCTCATTGATCCAGTGTCCTTGTTTGACGGGTACTTGTGCATGTCCGATGGGGTAACCATACTTGATTACCTGATCTCCTTCGGCAAAATCCTTCAGCGTGATTTTGTGTCCGGCAGGGATATCTTCGGCTACGGTGATAGTTATGCCGTCTACGGTGATGGTCTCACCGGCCTTGAGTTCCGATATGGCTACAGCCACATTATCAGCAGGGTTGATTTTTAAATACTTGGTTTCCATAATATACGCTTATGTTCTTTAATAATATGATTTCCGAACTGTGTTCTATTAGGGCACGAATTTAAACATTTATTTCTGAATGCGGTTCAATCCAGTCCGAAAAATCTTTGAAAAGGAACAATAATCCGAGCATACTCAGAGCCGGTAAAACGGAAAATACGTGCTCGAACACGGAAGAGCGATAAATTTTGTCCTCAAATAGTTGGCTTTTCGTTTTTAATGACTACATTTGCATAATGTTTAATCGAATCTACTAATTCTAAGGTATAATTACTAAACACACACAATTATGGGAAAAATCGTAACATTAGGCGAGATCATGCTGAGACTCTCTACACCGGGTCAGAAACGTTTTATCCAATCAGATGTATTTGATGTAGTATATGGCGGTGGCGAAGCCAACGTAGCTGTAAGCTGTGCAAATTATGGTCATGATGCTTATTTTGTAACCAAATTACCCAAACATGAAATTGGCCAGTCGGCTGTCAATGCACTTCGTAAATATGGTGTGAAGACCGACTACATTGCCCGTGGTGGTGACCGCGTAGGTATCTACTATCTGGAGACCGGCGCTTCCATGCGTCCTAGCAAGGTCATCTATGACCGTGCCCACTCAGCGATTGCAGAAGCTGAGCCTAGTGATTTCGATTTTGATGCCATCATGGAAGGTGCTGACTGGTTCCACTGGTCAGGCATCACACCGGCTATCTCGGACAAGGCTGCCGAGCTGACCAAACTCGCTTGTGAAGCTGCCAAGCGTCACGGTGTGACCGTATCCGTTGACCTGAACTTCCGCAAGAAACTGTGGACTAAGGAGAAAGCACAGTCCATCATGCGTCCGTTGATGCAATATGTTGACGTATGTATTGGTAACGAGGAAGATGCTGAACTTTGCCTGGGCTTCAAACCCGATGCTGACGTTGAAGGTGGCAATACCGACGCAGAAGGCTACAAGGGAATCTTCGAGCAGATGGCCAAGACCTTCGACTTCAAGTATGTCATCTCTACCCTTCGTGAATCATTCTCTGCTACACACAACGGCTGGAAAGCAATGATTTACAACGGCAAGGAATTCTATACCTCCAAGCGTTACGACATCAACCCGATTATCGACCGTGTCGGTGGTGGTGACTCCTTCTCCGGCGGTATTATCCATGGTCTGTTGACGAAGCCCAACCAGGGTGAGGCTCTTGAGTTTGCCGTTGCTGCTTCCGCTTTGAAACATACCATCAACGGTGACTTCAACCTGGTTTCCGTAGAAGAAGTTGAAAGCCTTGCAGGTGGTAATGCCAGTGGTCGTGTTCAACGATAAACCATGGCTTCAAGCAAGAATGTAGAACTTTATAAGCATCTAAGAATAAAAAATATATGGCTAAGTTTGATAAAGTAGCCGTGCTGAACAAGATCGGTTCAACCGGTATGGTTCCTGTGTTCTATCACAAGGACGTTGAAGTAGCAAAGAAGGTAGTTAAAGCCTGCTATGAAGGTGGTGTACGTGCATTCGAATTCACCAACCGTGGCGATTTTGCCCATGAAGTCTTTGCCGAAGTCGTAAAATTCGCAGCAAAAGAATGCCCGGAAATGGCCATGGGTGTGGGTTCTGTAGTTGACCCGGCTACAGCTGCCCTCTATATCCAGTTGGGAGCCTGCTTCGTGGTAGGTCCATTGTTCAACCCCGAAATTGCCAAAGTCTGCAACCGTCGTCTCGTAGCTTACACCCCGGGCTGCGGTTCCGTATCCGAAGTAGGTTTTGCACAGGAAGTAGGTTGCGACCTCTGCAAGGTATTCCCCGGCGATGTTTACGGTCCGAACTTTGTAAAGGGTATGATGGCTCCGATGCCTTGGTCAAAGATCATGGTGACCGGTGGCGTAGAACCTAGCAAGGAGAATCTCACCTCATGGGTGAAAGCAGGTGTATTCTGCGTAGGTATGGGTTCCAAGCTCTTCCCTAAGGATAAAGTAGCTGCTGAAGACTGGCAATATGTAACCGACAAGTGCAAAGAAGCATTGGGTTACATCGCTGAAGCACGCAAGTAATCCGTCTATCGGCATATTCCCAAAACGGGTTGTTTTCAACAAGAGGTTGAAGGCAACCCGCTTTTTTTATGGCAATAGATGTGGAACGACCACTTTTCTTCCTATCTTTACCTCCCCTATCCTGAGCCTTACTACCTATTTCTTGGTAGACAAAGGCTGGAAATACCTACAAATGGGGATTGGCTGTTCAAACAGTTTCATGTTCCTTTGTATACTAATTATTGGATATCCACTAAACGGATATTCAGCATAAAAGCTCTATGTATGGATTATAAAAGCGTCAAATTCATGCCCTCTGACAAGATGGGCGATTTAATAAACCACGATTACAAGTTGTTGTTGGTGATGAGCCGTTTCGGATTGCCATTAGGCTTTGGTGACAAGACGGTGGAACAGGTCTGCCGAGAGAAGGAAGTCAATTGTCCGACATTTCTGGCAGTAGCAAACTTCATCCATGAAGGGAACAACCTGTTGGAAGGTAACCTGTCGCAAATCTCCGTCCGTGACTTGATGGACTATCTCAAGCAGGCACACAGCTACTTCTTGGATTTCTTCCTGCCTTCCATCCGCGAACGGCTCGTGCAAGCCATCAGCAAGTCCATACACAGCGAAATCACCTACCTTATTCTGAAATTCTTCGACGAATATGTGGCAGAGGTCCGCCGACACATGGAATATGAAGAAATGAATGTATTCACTTATGTCGACGCCCTGCTGGACGGTACTCCAGACAGTCGCTATACAATCAGTGTCTTTGCCCGCCGCCATAACCAAATCGGGATGAAGCTGGTGGAGCTGAAGAACATCATATTAAAATACTATCCTGAACAAGGAAACAATAATCTGCTCAACGCCGTATTGATTGATATCTTCAGTTGTGAAGAAGACCTTGCGTCACATTGTAAGATTGAAGACTTCCTGCTCGTGCCGGTAGTCCGTCAGTTGGAAAAGAAAAAAGGAATATTATGAAAGACGATGTAATGTGGATTGCTGTCGCAGAGTCATCGGCAATCGTGCGTCATGGGATGCTTACCATCCTGAAGCACATGCCCGAGACAGCACATGCCATCCAGCTGATTGAAGTCAGCTCTTTGGAAGCTTTGGAAAATTGCATGCAGAGTCATGTCCCCGATGTCCTGATTGTCGACCCGGCTTTTGAAGGATGGTTCAACATCGACAACTTCAAAGCCGACCAGCAGGCTGCTTCCGTCAAGTGTATAGCCTTACTGTGCAACATGACGGACCAGAACCTGTTGAAGAAATATGATGAGTCAATCACTCTCTATGACAACGAAGAAGTAATTTATACGAAAATAAATGCGCTTTTCCAGTCTCAGAAAGAAGAGGAAGATACCGACACCGATACACTGAGTCAGCGGGAACGAGAGATTATTACATGTGTAGTCAAGGGAATGACAAACAAGGAGATTGCTGAAAAGCTTTTTATCTCCATCCACACCGTGATTACTCACAGACGGAATATCTCCCGCAAACTTCAAATCCATTCTCCCGCCGGACTAACTATCTATGCGATTGTCAATAACCTGGTTGAATTGGGTGATGTAAAGATGTAAACAGTTCGTTTTTGCGCCCCATTCTACCTATAAATAGGGATTCGGCATGTGCAATATACCTTCTAATAGGGATTGCAGGAACAGTGAAACCCCTCTATCTTTGCAATGTCATTAAGAAAGATAAGTTAGTTAGTCATAAAAATTACGTAACCACAATTTATTAATTATTAGTACATAAATTGCAGGCTCGCCCCCCGAAGTGATTTCGCGGGGCGAGCCTGTTTTTGTTAAAGCAGAATGCAACCAGCCTCAGGTTACTATTTTTGAGCCATCAGCGTTTCCGTCCCTGCTGGACGAGAACGGCGAACGAAAGACGTTTGAACGCTTTTTGAACGATGTTCGGAAGGTCGACGAGACCTACAACTCCCACTACCTGCGTGCGGAGTATAACTCGTGCAATCATCGGCGGAGATGGCGGCCAGGTGGGAGCGGTTCTCGGAGGACGGCGACCGCTACAACCTGCAGTACCGCACGGCAGGCGACGACAAGGTGCGTCCGGAACATGCCGCGCTGAACGGTGTGACCCTGCCGCCCTCTGACCCGTTCTGGGAGGAGTACTACCCGCCCAACGGCTGGAACTGCCGCTGTACCGTGGTGCAGGTGCGCAAGTCGAAATATCCCACTACGCCCCGCGACGAGGCGATGGCACTTGGCGAGGAAGCCCTGCAACGGGACACGAAGCGAATGTTCCGGTTCAACCCCGGCAAGGAGCAGAAGACCTTCCCCGACTACAACCCCTACACCATCCGCCGGTGTAGCGACTGCGACATCCCCAAGGGCAAAGTCAAGCTGGCAAGGTTCGTTCCGGAGAATGAGGTGTGTGAGGCGTGTAAATTGGTACGGAGTATTGAACAAAATGAAATTGATTCAGAAGTCAGTCGCTCCAAGATTAACACAGCCAAGAAGTCATTAGTCAATTGGTATAAAGACACATTACCAACTGTGACTCTCGGTAAATTCACAGCCAAACGATTTGTGGTTAGTGCGACTGATGGAACGAATATTGTCATCAAGCGTTCCTTCTACGATGAAACAATCAGCAAGTACCAGGACGATCCGATGTACCCTCTTAAACTCGAATATGCAAAGAAAGCCCACGAACTCATTAAAATCGCAGAACTCACAAACCCAAATGAGGAAAGCGTTGACCATCCTGACGCATACTTCAAGGTTTACGAGATTGTCGATGATTGCTACAGAGTTGAAATGAAAGTCAAATGCAACAGGGACGGAAATTTCATGCACATCCTACGAGTATATAAAAAATAAAAGCAATGATCCGTCACCTTCCTCGTGTGTCTCGCGATAAACGCGGACGGAGGATAACTTGATGCATTGCTTTGCTGCAAAAGTAATAACAATTTTCTAAACCACACCAAGATATGGAGGAAAAGATACAAGATGAGAAAATCAGGAAGGCTCTCAACGCCTCAGTAGAGCATACGCTGCGCTTGCCGATAGGAGGATTATCCCCACGCACAACAGCCAAGGGAAGATTCTTGCAAGCCATGAGGCTGTGGGTGAGGAGACCTGTCCGACGACATCCACAGAGCCTTCTTGATATTGCCTTAAAGCATTCGAAAGCGCTTTCAACCTTAGTTTGTACTGCAAAAAGCAATACAACACACCGGCAAGGACTGTCAGCAACAGAAATAACACACTCGCTACTGTCAGGCGGCGAAGAAGCATACTCCCTCGTGACATGTCACCAAAAACAGAGATTATGCCTATTAAGGTTGCGGCTGTGCCTGACAGATGGCGTATTAACGATTCATGCTGAAGCTCCACTTTCTCTTTGGCTTCAATTAGTTCTCGAACAAAGCCATTCCAACCTTCTCCTGTATCATGTAGTACTGTCATCTTTTTTAGGCGCAAAGGTATAACATTTCAATCGAGTAGGAGGAAAACGAAGTAGTTTTCTTCCTACTTTCGTTTTCCGACCTCTCACACCACCGTACGTGCCGTTCGGCATACGGCGGTTCCTTAGTGCTGATGCAATTTGACATATAAGTCCACAAGGCAGGGGTAGCCTTGAAGTTTTAGCCTCTCGTTATTCATGGCTCGGCATAGTATCGGACTTCCTGCCGTGTTCCAATACCCACCACGGGTATTAGCCCATTGCCAAGCCCGCCACCTGTCTATGCCACATCTCATGAGATTCTTAAACCTTGCGCCAACCTTCTTCCAACTCTTCCAGACATAGCTCCGTATTCTACGACGAAGCCACTCATCTGTAGTTTGAAGGATGTTCCGCATGTCTGCCAATTTAAAATAGTTCATCCAACCATGGATGAATTGGTTCAGTTTGCCTTTCAGTTTTGCATACCCCCAACCGTTACTTCTTGAGGTCAGCTCTTTCAATTTCGCTTTCATCTTAGTGAACGATTTCGGGTGCAAACGCAGACGGCACTTACCGTTAATCACATAGAAGGAGTAACCCAAATACCTCGCCCTGCCCACATATGACACTTCTGTCTTGTCACGGTTCACTGTAAGGTGAAGACGTGATTCAATAAAAGTGGCAATACTCTCACGAACGCGTTCCGCCGCACGCTTGCTACGGACCAGTATCATGCAGTCGTCCGCATAGCGGACAAACTTGTGCCCCCTGCGGGCAAGCTCCTTGTCGAGTTCGTTAAGCATAATGTTTGCCAACAAAGGACTTAAAGGACCGCCTTGGGGAACACCTTCCACACTTTCCTCGTAGCTGCGTCTGACCATGACTCCTGCCGTAAGGTATTTATGGACAAGCGATATCACACGTCCGTCACGTATGGTGCGGGACAGTATCCTTATCAGCATACTGTGGTTTACCGTGTCGAAGAAGCGTTCCAGGTCAAGGCACACGCAGTATTTATAACCTTGGGTGATATATTCCTGCGCTCTCTTCAGGACCTTGTGGCAGCTTCGGTGAGGGCGGAAGCCAAAGCTGTTGTCGCTGAACTGGCGTTCATAGATAGGACTCAGGATTTGGCTGACGGCTTGTTGGATTACTCTGTCCACCACCGTCGGGATACCAAGCGGACGTTTCCTGCCGTTATCCTTCGGTATTTCTACACGGAGGACGGGATTCGGGCGGTATCTGCCCGATTTCAAGGATTCCATGAGTTCATCTTTGTGCTCTTTCAGATAGCCGCCCAATTCCTCGGTTGACAATCCG
>ERZ1023614.623-NODE-623-length-10520-cov-7.878834_pt1 | contig 10520 bp, 7 predicted proteins | sample MGYA00380327_ERZ1023614 | MGnify/ENA primary metagenome ERZ1023614 (study PRJEB33179, sample SAMN07448978) | human gut metagenome | biome: Human-gut; feature: Human associated habitat; material: Faeces | host: Homo sapiens | place: India: Bhopal | collected...
TTGTGCTCCTTTTTAAATGTATTTCAGTTTTTATAATTTCAGTTCGCTAACCAGCTCTTGGGGAGTGACCATTTTCTGCTCTCCGGTCTCCATGTTTTTTAATGTCACCTTACCTTCATTCATTTCATTCTCACCCACCAGGGCCACAAACGGGATGGCTTTGGAGTTCGCATACCCCATCTGTTTCTTCATCTTGCTTGCATCGGGGAAAATCTCGGCACGGATGCCTGCCGCACGCACTTCAGTCAATACATTCATTGAGAATGCGGCCTCTTTCTCACCAAAGTTGATAAACAGTAACTGAGTACCGTTCACCGCTTCTTTCGGATAAAGGTCAAGCTGGTTCAGCACATCAAAGATACGGTCTGCACCGAACGAGATACCGACACCACTGACACCGGACATACCGAATACACCCGTCAAGTTGTCATAGCGTCCTCCACCAGTAATACTGCCGATTTGCACATCCAGCGCCTTTACTTCGAAGATGGCACCGGTATAGTAATTCAAGCCACGGGCCAATGTCAAATCCAGCTCGATTTCGTTCTTCAAGCCAAGGTTCTTTAAGGTGGAAAGGATAAATTCACTTTCCTCCACGCCCTTCAGTCCGGTCTCGCTGACAGCAAGAACTTCCTTCAGAGTTGCAAGTTTCTCTTCATTACTTCCGCTCAACAAAATGATAGGTTGCAGTTTGGCGATAGCCTCGTCACTGATGCCTTTCTCTTTCAACTCGGCATTGACATTGTCCAGACCTATCTTATCCAACTTATCAATGGCCACAGTAATATCAACAATCTTGTCAGACTCACCGATGATTTCGGCAATGCCACTCAATATCTTACGGTTGTTAATCTTGATACAAACACGGATGCCGAAGCGGGTAAATACCGTATCGACAATCTGCATCAGCTCCACCTCATTCAGCAAGGAATCACTGCCTACCACATCGGCATCGCACTGATAGAACTCACGATAGCGTCCTTTTTGCGGACGGTCGGCGCGCCACACGGGCTGTATCTGATAACGTTTGAAAGGAAAAGTTATTTCATCGCGGTGCATCACCACGTAGCGGGCAAAAGGCACTGTGAGGTCATAGCGCAAACCTTTTTCGCAGAACTTACTGGCAAGCTTCACTGCATTACGGCTCAACAGTTCTTCATCTGTAAGTCCGGAGAAGTAATCACCGGAATTCTGTATCTTGAACAAGAGCTTGTCTCCTTCCTCACCATACTTCCCCATCAAGGTAGAAAGCATTTCCATCGAGGGCGTTTCTATCTGCTGGAAGCCATAGAGGTGATACACTTCACGAATCGTATTGAATATATAGTTACGCTTCGCCATTTCTACGGGCGAGAAGTCACGGGTTCCTTTCGGAATACTGGGTTTTGCTGCCATAATCAGTTCAATTACTTTAAAAATCGGGCGACAAAGTTACAGTATTTTATTGATTAAGAAAAGAGAATGTTTACCTTTGTATCATTACCGTCGCATAAAAACGACCAAAACAAACTTTAAACTTACACATTTCTTAAAGTGAGACTGATTTTATTCTTCATGTTGTTGCTATGTGGCATCGGTGTTAGCCGGGCACAATCCGACAACGCCAAAGACTTCGACCAAAAAGAAGAAGCCATCGCACAAAAGCTGCAACAAGCCGTCAATGAGAAAAACTATAAAGAAGCCGAAAAGAACGGTAAGGCTTTGATAACTCTGTTCAAAGAACAAGACGAGAACACTCAGAAAAAGTACAGCTGGCTCATACAGTCCTATTACTACAATTTAGCCTGCTTCCAATCCTTGTTAAAGAAAAAAGGTGAAGCCATCAAAAATTTAGAACTGGCCTACGACAATGGATTTCAAGATTACAACCACATGATGAATGATACCGACTTAGACAACCTGCGCAGCGATAAACGCTTCAAGACAGTGCTTGCCAAAGTGAAGGAAGTGGGTGACTACCTCGACATACTTCAAAAAGCACCGGGATACACCCACAATGAGCGCCCTGATACACTCCCCCGCTTCGAATACATCAATCCCAACAACAAGTATTTAGTAGAGGTACGCCAATACTTCAAGTTGGACAGTGTGGCAGGCGCAGGCGACGAATTATCAAAAATAAAGAACATACTGACTTATATACACAATACCATAAAACATGACGGAAACCATGAAAGTCCGGCAGGCAGCAACATCATCAAATGGGCAGAAGCTTGCAAAGGCGGTGCGCGAGGTCTGCATTGCGGAGGTCTTGCCCATGTACTGAAGGATTGTTATCTGTCCATGGGATTTAAGGCACGCCACATCAGCGGATTACCTCAAAAATACATCGGCGAATGCCATTCCATTAACGTAGTTTATTCCAATACCTTGGATAAATGGATATGGATAGACCCCACCAACAATGCCTGGGTGATGGATGAAAACGGCATCATGCTAAGTGTGCAAGAAGTGCGCGAACGCCTGCGAGACGGTCGTCCGGTAATCCTAAATGAAGAAGCCAACTGGAACAACCAGCAAAAGATTACCAAAGAATATTATTTAGACAGCTATATGGCCAAGAATCTCTATAGCATAAAAGCAGACGATGTACTGCTTTGCCCCTCAGACCCTAATGCAGAAAACTTCTTCCAAGCCAAGTACGTGGTCAATGACGATACCTGGTTCTGGCAGTCGCCCTATCAGGAATAAAAAAACAGATGATACATCCGGCAGAGACACATCATCTGTTTAAAGCAAACAGACCATCTGTTTCGGATGAACAGATGGTCTGTTTTTTATGTCTGCATCATGTGTTTAATCTCTGCGTCCCAGGAATATCATGATATAATAAATCAAGGTAGCAAGCGAACCGAGAGCAGCCACTACATACGTATAGGCAGCCGAACGGAGTGCATCTTCCGCTTGCGCATGATTATATGAATTCGTAATGCCGGAGTTGCTGAGCCATACCAGCGCACGCTTACTTGCATTGATTTCCACCGGTAAGGTGATGAAGCTGAACAAAGTTGTCAATGCAAACAATATAATGCCCGCCAGCAACAGTTGTGGGAAGGAGTTCAGCATCAAGATACCTGCCAGCAGCAACCACGTCATCCACTGTGAGGCAAAAGAGACTACCGGCACCAGTTTGCTGCGCATTGTCAACGGAGCGTATGCGCGTGCATGCTGCACGGCGTGACCACATTCGTGGGCTGCAACGGCAGCAGCCATGATGCTGTTACTGCTATAAACACTCTCACTCAGGTTTACTGTCTTATTGGCAGGATTATAATGGTCGGTCAGATGTCCGGGAGTATGCGTCACGGTCACATCGTAAATGCCATTGTCGTGCAGCATCTTCAAAGCAACGTCCGCTCCCGTCATTCCGTTGCCGGTAGGGATTTTAGAGTACTTCTTGAACTTGTTCTGAAGATTCATCTGTACCAGCCAGCTAACGGCGGCAATACCGATAAAAATAATCCATTGCATTCCTATCATTCCTGTTCCCATAATTTTCTTTCTTTAAATTGTGAATAAATCAGTCGTTTCTTATTGTATAACAAATAGTCTGCCAAAAATAAAAGGAAACGGTGAGCAATGCCAGCGTTTCCTTTATCTTTTAGGAAGAATTAAAGATTTCTGATTTATAATTTATTTTTCAATCTCCACCTCTATCACTTTATCGATATCCGTCGGAACCTCCGGCAAGTAAAGCATCACCCCTCCTTCACACTTACGGAACTTCACTGGAAGACGGTCGGCATACCCCACTGCCTTCCTCACTTTCTTGCCTTCCAACGGCAGGAAGAGAGCCTTATCCTGCAATTCGAGAATATGCACGTATAATTTATTTTCTCTTTGTGTAGTGACTCCCCAAGGATGCGGAACAATGCAGCCGCCACGGGTTCCGTAGATGGTTTTACCGTATACCTTCATCCATTCCCCTACTTCTGCCAGACGCTCCAATGCAACAGCAGGCAGCTCACCGTCCGGCTGAGGACCGATATTCATCAGCAGATTGGCATCTTTACCCGCAGCCTTCACCAGGTAATGTATCAGCGTTTTGGTGGATTTATAATCCTGGTCCGTAATCTTATATCCCCACATTCCATTCATCGTCTCGCAGGTTTCAAGGGGCAAGGCGCTGATATCCTGTCCGGAAAGACCGGCACGGTTCTCTCCCGGCAGGTCGCGCTCGAATATCTGGATGTCCTCGCCGACAAACGGTACTTGATGATGGTTGTTCCCAACCAGGCAAGCCGGTTGCAGGCGGTGTATCATGGCATATTGCCCGGGCAGTTGCCAATCAAAATCCGGATTCTGGTCCTGGTCCCACCAGCCATCAAACCAGATGGCACCTATTTTTCCATAATTGGTGAGCAACTCGGTCAGCTGGTTGTTCATGAATTTATAGTAGCTGTTCCAGTCGCCCTTCGGATTCGGCCGTCCCGTTCCACGTCCGGTGCGTCCCCACGGAGCATCTTCGCGATACCAGTCGATGTGCGAATAGTAGAGATGCAGACGAATACCTTGCTTGTGGCACTCGTCCGCCAATTCTTTCAGAATATCCCGCTTAAAAGGGGTAGCATCCACAATATTGTAATCGGAAAAGCGTGTGTGGAACATAGAAAAGCCATCGTGATGCCGGGATGTAAAGCAGATATACTTTGCCCCGGACGCCTTAATGGCTGACACCCATCTGGCAGCATCGAATTTGGCAGGATAGAAACCTCCCGCCAGTTTGGCATACTCCTTATAATTAAGGTTCTTGTTCGTCATGGTCCATTCTCCGGTAGCCAGCATACTGTATATCCCCCAATGCAGGAAGATACCGAAGCGATTGTCCCGAAACTCCTGACGGGATTTCAGGTTCTCCTCCGTCGGCTGGTAAGTCTGCGACTGTGCGGAGCACACAAGAAGAAACAGCAGTAAAAAAGACAAAAGACGTGTTTTCATGGCAATAAATAAAAAAGGCACGGATTATCCGGACACCCACGGTTCTTCAGATGAAGCCGCGAAATCCGTGTAATCCGTGCCTAAGGTTATCTGTTTGTTTTATTATTCCTCTGTATAGCGTTCGATGGTCTGCTCACGGTCCGGTCCCAGGGAAACAATCTTGATGGGCACACCAAGCTGTTCTTCCAGGAATGACAAGTATGCATTGAATTCTTCCGGGAACTCATCTTCACTCTGCATCTTGGTCATATCCGTCTGCCAACCGGGTAGCTCTACATAAACCGGTTCAACAGTCTCATTGATATCGAACGGGAAGTAATCAATCTCTTCCTCATCCATCTTGTAAGCTACACAAGCCTTAATGGTTTCAAAAGAATCGAGCACATCGCTCTTCATCATAATCAGTTTGGTAACCCCGTCTACCATAATGGCATATTTCAATGCCACCAGGTCAATCCAGCCACAACGGCGCTTACGTCCTGTCACAGAACCGAACTCATGACCCAGCGTGCAAATCTGGTCACCGGTCTTGTCGAATAATTCCGTCGGGAACGGACCGGCACCTACGCGCGTACAATAGGCTTTGAAAATCCCATATACCTCACCAATCTTGTTGGGAGCAATACCCAGACCGGTACAAGCACCTGCACAAACCGTATTGGAAGACGTTACAAACGGATAAGAACCGAAATCAATGTCCAACATTGTCCCCTGCGCACCTTCGCACAATACAGACTTGCCGGCAGCCAGCAGATTGTTCATCTCGTGTTCGCTATCCACCAACTGGAATTGTTTCAAGTATTCAATACCTTGCTTGTGGCACTCGTCCGCCAATTCTTTCAGAATATCCCGCTTAAAAGGGGTAGCATCCACAATATTGTAATCGGAAAAGCGTGTGTGGAACATAGAAAAGCCATCGTGATGCCGGGATGTAAAGCAGATATACTTTGCCCCGGACGCCTTAATGGCTGACACCCATCTGGCAGCATCGAATTTGGCAGGATAGAAACCTCCCGCCAGTTTGGCATACTCCTTATAATTAAGGTTCTTGTTCGTCATGGTCCATTCTCCGGTAGCCAGCATACTGTATATCCCCCAATGCAGGAAGATACCGAAGCGATTGTCCCGAAACTCCTGACGGGATTTCAGGTTCTCCTCCGTCGGCTGGTAAGTCTGCGACTGTGCGGAGCACACAAGAAGAAACAGCAGTAAAAAAGACAAAAGACGTGTTTTCATGGCAATAAATAAAAAAGGCACGGATTATCCGGACACCCACGGTTCTTCAGATGAAGCCGCGAAATCCGTGTAATCCGTGCCTAAGGTTATCTGTTTGTTTTATTATTCCTCTGTATAGCGTTCGATGGTCTGCTCACGGTCCGGTCCCAGGGAAACAATCTTGATGGGCACACCAAGCTGTTCTTCCAGGAATGACAAGTATGCATTGAATTCTTCCGGGAACTCATCTTCACTCTGCATCTTGGTCATATCCGTCTGCCAACCGGGTAGCTCTACATAAACCGGTTCAACAGTCTCATTGATATCGAACGGGAAGTAATCAATCTCTTCCTCATCCATCTTGTAAGCTACACAAGCCTTAATGGTTTCAAAAGAATCGAGCACATCGCTCTTCATCATAATCAGTTTGGTAACCCCGTCTACCATAATGGCATATTTCAATGCCACCAGGTCAATCCAGCCACAACGGCGCTTACGTCCTGTCACAGAACCGAACTCATGACCCAGCGTGCAAATCTGGTCACCGGTCTTGTCGAATAATTCCGTCGGGAACGGACCGGCACCTACGCGCGTACAATAGGCTTTGAAAATCCCATATACCTCACCAATCTTGTTGGGAGCAATACCCAGACCGGTACAAGCACCTGCACAAACCGTATTGGAAGACGTTACAAACGGATAAGAACCGAAATCAATGTCCAACATTGTCCCCTGCGCACCTTCGCACAATACAGACTTGCCGGCAGCCAGCAGATTGTTCATCTCGTGTTCGCTATCCACCAACTGGAATTGTTTCAAGTATTCGATACCTTCGAACCATGCCTTCTCCATTTCGGTAATGTCATACTCATAGTTCAAGCCTTTCAAGATTTGCTCATGACGGGCCTTGGCCGCTGCATACTTCTTGTCAAAGTCATGCAGAATGTCGCCTACACGCACACCGTTACGGCTGATTTTATCCGTGTAAGTCGGTCCGATGCCTTTTCCGGTCGTTCCTACCTTTGCATCGCCTTTGGCTGCTTCGTATGCAGCATCCAGTATGCGGTGAGTCGGCAGAATGAGGTGTGCTTTCTTGGAAATGCGCAAGCGTTCCTTCAAGTTATGGCCGGACGCTTCCAATGATTCGGCTTCCGCTTTGAAGAGAGCCGGGTCAAGCACCACTCCGTTACCGATGATATTCACCTTGTCTCCCTGGAATATTCCAGACGGAATGGAACGGAGCACATACTTCTGCCCTTCAAACTCGAGTGTATGTCCGGCATTCGGTCCGCCCTGGAAACGAGCTACGACATCGTATCTCGGAGTTAATACATCAACGACTTTGCCTTTGCCTTCGTCGCCCCATTGTAATCCTAATAATACGTCTACTTTCATTTTTCTTTTTTATGGTTATTATTCTTTTTCTTCCGTTTATTGGCCCGGTCACACTTGCTGCACAACCCATACATATATAAGGAATAGTGCGTAAGATTAAAACGGCTCAGTTTGGTATTCTCAATGGCATGTTGCAACTCCTCGTTCTGAAACTCGGTCACCTTTCCGCACTGGGTGCATATCTGGTGATGGTGCGTATCGCGATTATAAGATTTTTCGTATTGGGAAGAGTTGCCGAACTGATGCTTGATGACCAGACGAGCATTTATAAGCAAAATGATGGTATTGTAAAGCGTTGCACGGCTGACGCGGAAGTTCTCCTGGTCGGCCATCAGTGAATAGAGCGTGTCGATATCAAAATGACCGTCTATGGAGTAAATGGTGTCAAGTATAGCATAACGTTCGGGAGTCTTCCGATGCCCGTTCGCATTCAGATATTCAGTGAATATCTGCCTAACTGTATCTTTCACATTCTGACTTTCCATTTGACGGCGCAGTTTTACAGCCAACAAAGTTAATCCTTTTTTGTGGAAAGCAAACGAGAAAGAGATAAAAATTGCGATAAGGGAAATATTCCCTTACCGCATCAGTCTCTATAACCATAGAACTAATCTAACAAACCTCCTCTTTTACAAGATTGTATAGTAATTGTTCTACATCAGAAGAAGAATTGTCCATACCCTCCACTCTGCGGCAAACTTGAAAAGAATTTTCCTCATTTTGCTGCATAAAGCGGCGGATAGCAGTCATGGCTGCATTGCGTACATGATAGGAGCCCGACAAAAAAGCCGTTATTGCCTGGTCGAGGAACTCATTTTCAACCCGTTCGTTCATATCCCCTTTCTTCATCAATAGACGGGCTATGGTGAGGAAGCCGCAAACCTGCGTGTATTCGTCCTCGCTTGCAATCCAATGGAAGGACTTGGCAGGCGCATAAGGAAGATGTTGGAATAAATTCATGCAGGTAAGTTCTGCAATCTCGATATTACGGATATCTTCCACCCAGATATCGGCTATCTCGGGCAGGAAACTCTCTACCGGCTGTAAAAGTCCCGCCAATATTTTGCACTCTCTGATATCTTCTTTCCACAAAGCCTGAGCCAGAGAGTGGTCCTTCTCGTAACCGGCAGCAATACCCTTGATACGGGGCAACTCCACGCCAAAGTTCAGCTTATATACCAGCCCTTTCTCACGCATACTTTGGGACACAGCCCCGTTCATTGAGAGACGGAGCTGTGTCTTTATATCTTTCAGCCGCTGATGCAGCTGCTCTTTAGTATCTATCATAGTTCATCATTTATTGACAGAAGGCAATGTAGAATAGTCTTTGCTATAACGCAACATCTGTTCCGCATAACCTTCATCATAAGTCACTGTCACATCTGTTATAGTACCGTCGGCATCCGTCACCGCTTCATACTTGGGATTGACGAACCCCTTATACGGCGCAAGATTCAGCTTCTTGTAGCGTTCCAGCACTTCGGCATGCAAAGCGGGATCGACTTTCACGGCATAGGCTTCCACCAAATCATGGGCACCGGCATAGTCACCGGTGGACTTGATACGCTGTATCTCGGCAAGCACCCGGCCAAACAAGTCACGCACTTTCTCATAATCGTTTATCACGACGTACGTCTTCCCATCCTTCTTTACCAATTCCACAACCTTCTCCGCCGCACCTTTCTCGTACACCCAGCGGGCTATGAGCTGACGGTTGCGCATATGGGCTTCTTCTACATTGTTACCCGGCTCGATACGTACAAGCTGTGTCATCAAACCATTCATCAGATAGGTGTAGTATTGAGCCTTATAAGCATCCGCACTTGGAGTAAGCCCCAGTTCCACCAGCTTCGGGTCGGCCACGTAGTAGAGTCCGAACAAGTCGGCACGCGCTTCTTCGATAGTAGAACCATATGCCTTCAACGCATCCGGGTCCACACCCGGGAGCAATTTACCGGAACCATGTCCCAAACATTCATGCAGGTCAGTATGCAGTTCATCTGTCACATCTGCGTACTTATCAATCAGTTGAAGCTCTGCATCACTGTACACAAACTCCTCATTGAACCCGTTGCCATGAGCTGCCTTGTTATAAGCATCTGTAATGTTACCGATTGTAACGGATTTCGAACCATGATGGCTACGTATCCAGTTGGCATTGGGCAGGTTGATGCCGATAGCAGTTGCAGGATACAAGTCACCGGCCAGAATAGCCGCCGTGATTACCTTGGCAGACACCCCTTTCACTTTCTCCTTCTTGAATTGTCCGTCTACCGGCGAATGGTCCTCAAACCACTGTGCATTGCCGCTTATCAACTCTGTACGCTGGGTAGCTTCCAAATCTTTAAAATTCACCAGAGATTCCCAGCTTGCCTTCATGCCGAGCGGGTCACCATAACTTTCGGTAAAACCGTTCACAAAGTCAATGCGTGAGTTCAAATCCTTCACCCACAAAATGGCATATTCATCGAATGTCTTCAAATCGCCGGTTTCATAGAATTCCATCAGTTTGGCTATCACCGCCTTCTGCTCGGGAGTCTCGGCAACTCCTTCTGCCTTCTTCAGCCAGTAGACAATCTTTTCAAGTGCCTGTCCATACAAGCCCCCCACTTTCCATACTTTCTCCTGAATCTTGCCATCCTCTTTCACCAAACGGCTATTCAAACCATAGGAAACGGGAGTTTCATCCTGCGGATTCTTCAAGGCATTATAGAAATCTTCGGCCTCCTGCTGCGTCACGCCATCGTAATAATTGCATGCGGAAGTCAAAACCAAATCTTCACCGGCAGCTTGGTTCACCCGTTTGGGCATCACCGTGGGGTCGAAAATAACGGGGAACACTTCCTCGCACAGTTGTTCCACAGTCTGTCCTTCGGCAAGCGGCAATGTAGCTGCATCCACACTCTGTACAGCCTGCCTGAAGAATTCGGGAGTAAATCCCGGAACGAACTTTTCGCTGCCATAGTGATGAT
>ERZ1023614.624-NODE-624-length-10505-cov-7.215311_pt1 | contig 10505 bp, 6 predicted proteins | sample MGYA00380327_ERZ1023614 | MGnify/ENA primary metagenome ERZ1023614 (study PRJEB33179, sample SAMN07448978) | human gut metagenome | biome: Human-gut; feature: Human associated habitat; material: Faeces | host: Homo sapiens | place: India: Bhopal | collected...
CCCCCACAAGAATACATACGGATTCGAGCTAAAAAGGAGGGCAAGGAAAGATACAACAGACAGAAAGTATCCAATTTCAATAGTTCTCATGGGGCTAAAGGTTTTGGTTTGTCGCAAACATAAGAAATAAATATCAAAAAAGCAATGGCTAAAGACGTAAAATTTAATATCAAGCTTTCCATTGACGGAAAAGAACACATCGTCGAGGCGACCACCGACGTCAAGCACTTCGCCCAGGAGCTGGGCATTGCCGAGACGAAGGGCAAGCGGCTGCGCGACTCCCTGCTGAAGTTCAACGGGCTGGTGACGATATTCCGTTTTAAGAGCCTGAAATTTGCAATAGATTTGCAATAGATTCGCACAACAGTACAGAATTTGCACAAAATTTGCACAATAAAAGTATCTAAAAACCTCAAAAAACGCCCCAAAACGGAACATATTTTAATATTACGCAACAAAAAAAAGAGCTATCTTTTTAGATAACTCCTTCATTCTCACCTTGTAGCGCCTACGGGAATCGAACCCGTGTTCCATGCGTGAGAGGCATGTGTCCTAGCCGCTAGACGAAAGCGCCTTATATATGTCGCGGAAGCTGGGGGATTCGAACCCCCGGTACGGGAAATCCGTACGGCAGTTTAGCAAACTGCTGGTTTCAGCCACTCACCCAAACTTCCTTCCCGCGTCGTTCTTGCGAGAGGTTCCTGGCGGACTCGAACCGCCGTGGACGGTTTTGCAGACCGCTACCTAGCCACTCGGTCAAGGAACCATCTTGGTTGCTGCTTTTTGTAAACCTTGTTTCCTTGGTTTTGCGGTTGCAAAGGTAGTACAAATTTTTATATCTCCAACTATTCGCAGCAACTTTTTTTGCTTCCTCCTTGATTTTTTTCGCAAGTACGGCGTTTCTCTTGCAGCTTTTGATGGAGCTCACAGCCTGTCGGGCAATTGGCGCAGGGGTCTCCATTGTCCCCTACGCTTTTGAAACTCCGATAGATACGTACTCCAATCCAAAGAAGGCATCCGATGCCGACCAGGATAACGATGATGTCCTGATAGTCCATAGTGTTCTTTCGTTTTTACATGAATAAAAGTCCTATCCGGTAAACCAGGAAGGCGACAATCCATGCCAATGCCGTGGTATAGATGGTCGTGAATAGCGGCCACTTCCAGCTACCGGTTTCTCCCTTGATGGCTGCAACTACAGCGATACAGGGGAAGTAAAGCAGGGTGAAGAGCATGTAGCAGAAGGCAACCAGCGGGGTGATGGGAAGCCGTTTGGCGAGTTCTACGCTCTCGATGTCGCCATTGTCGGCATAAAGTACTCCCAGCGTACTTACCACAAGCTCTTTTGCGCCGGCACCGGTCAACAGGCCTATACCCATCTTCCAGTCAAATCCTAAAGGCTCGATGACAGGCTCTATCGCTTTGCCGATTTGTCCGATGTAGGAGTTCTCCTGCTGGATGGCTTCAGTGGGATAGGCGTCATGGTTGGGGTAATAGCCCAGGAACCAGATGATGATGGAGGCAATCATGATGATTCCTCCCATCTTTTTCAGATACAGGCGTCCTTTCTCCCAGGTGTGCCGTAAAATGGATTTGCTGGTTGGCATACGGTAGGGAGGGAGTTCCATGACAAACGGGGTGTCGTCTCCCTTTACAAGAAAACGGCTGAACAGACGTGCCAGCAGGATGGCAAGCAGAATACCCGTTGCATAGAGCGTCAGCAGTATCAGGCTGCCTTGTTTCGGGAAGAAAGCGCCGATAAGTACCAGGTAGATGGGCAGACGCGCACTGCATGACATCAGCGGCGTGACAAGCATGGTGACAAGGCGCGCCTTGCGGTTCTCAATCGTACGTGAGGCCATGATGGCGGGTACGTTGCATCCGAAGCCCATGATGAGGGGGATGAACGATTTCCCATGCAACCCCATTTTATGCATCAGCTTATCCATGATGAATGCCGCGCGTGCCATGTATCCCGAGTCTTCCATGATGGATATGAACAGGTACAGGATGAGGATGTTGGGCAGGAAGACGATGACACCGCCCACACCGCCGATGATGCCGTCGACAATCATGTCTTTCAGCGGTCCCTCGGGCATGTAATTGCGGACGAGCGTACCGATTTGTTCCACCAGCCATTCGATGCCCTGCATGGGGTAGTCACCCAGTACATAGGTTCCTTCAAAGATGACAAAGAGCAGGAGGAAGAAGAAGGGAAAGCCCCAGATGCGATGAGTGACAATCGAGTCGATGACCTTTGTCATTTGCTCTTTCTGCAAATGGTTGTCGGTGAACGTCTCGCGTAAGGCTCCTTCGATGAAGCCATATTTGGCGTCGGCCAATGCCGCCTCGCTGTCCTCGTTGAGTGTCTCCTTGATACGCTTTTCTGCTCTGTCGCGTGTCTGGAGGATTTCCTCACCGTTGGGCAGTTGACGGACGATCCCCTCGACCTGGCTGTCGTTCTCCAGCAGCTTGATGGCGAGGCAGCGGGTCGAGTAGTTGTAACGTATGTCTTCGTTCCGGGAGATGGCTTTCTTCACCTCATCGATGTTCATCTCCAGTTCCGGACCATGATTGATGTGTATGTGCCGGTAGGAATGGCGTTCTTTGGGATTGCCGTTTTCATAGTTTTGGGTGAAGTCCGCCATGTGGTCCTCATATCCGGAGGGTACATCCGTCTTGTGCCAGTCCTGCAGCTCCTGGAGGATTTGCGGATTGATTTCCCCGTTCTTGTCGAGGAAGTCACCTCCTTCGTAGATATTGATTACGACATGAAACAGGTGGTCGATGCCTTTGTTGGTACGGCACACGGTGGGGACCATCGGGACACCGAGCATTTTGCCCAGCATGCGGTAGTCGAGCTTGTTGCCGCTGGCTTCCAGTTCGTCAAACATGTTCAGGGCGATGACCATACGCACGTTCATGTCGATGAGTTGGGTCGTCAGGTAGAGGTTGCGTTCCAGGTTGGATGCATCCACGACGTTGATGATGACATCCGGGGTCTGTTCGATGATGTGCTTCCGTACATACATCTCTTCGGGCGTGTAGGCAGAGAGGGAATAGGTGCCCGGGAGGTCGACGATGCGGAACTTGTAGCCTTGGAACTCGAAGAATCCTTCCTTGGCGTCTACCGTCACACCGCTGTAGTTTCCCACATGCTCGTGTGCTCCGGACGCGATGTTGAACAGGGAGGTCTTCCCGCAATTGGGATTGCCCACCAGCGCAACGTTGATGGTGCGTCGTTTGTCCCGTGCGACATCCTTCACCTGTTCGATGGGGATTTCCTCGGTGATGCCTTCCTTGTATTCGTTCTGGATGAGTTGCTTGGCTTCTTCTTCGCTGACGATTTCAATCATGGCTGCCTCCTGGCGTCTTAAGGAAATCTCATAGCCAAGGATGCGATATTTGATGGGGTCCTTCAAGGGAGCATTCAGGATGACTTCCACGGTGTTGCCTTTGATAAAGCCCATTTCCACGATTCGTTTGCGGAAACCTCCGTGTCCAAGCACCTTTACGATGACTCCCTTTTCTCCGGTGTTGAGTTCTGATAGTCGCATATAAGTGTGTTTGTAAGTTTGTGCCTGCAAAGATATTTTATTCTCATCAGACTGCAAACTTATTTAGAATGTTTTTAAATAAGCCGTACTCGTCCCATCGCTTGGTCCCGGAGACGCTGCCATCCTGCCTGGATTTGACTATTTTTGCAGCATGTTTACGAAAAGAATAGCTGACTATATTGCTGCCGGCCGTCTGTTAGCGGCTGATGTGCCGGTAATTGTGGCATTGAGTGGCGGGGCTGATTCGGTGGCGCTGCTCTGTGTGCTCCGGGAGCTGGGGTATGCCTTGCATGCGGTGCATTGCAATTTCCATTTGCGAGGGGCGGAGTCCGACCGGGATGAAGCGTTTGTGCGTGATTTGTGTGAACGCCTTCTTGTGCCGTTGTCTGTTGAACATTTTCAGACTGAAGCGTACGCGCGGGAGCATAAGCTTTCCATCGAAATGGCTGCACGGGAATTGCGTTATGAGGCTTTTGAACGCATTCGCCGGGAGTGTGGAGCCGGGGAGATTGCGGTGGCGCATCACCGGGATGACAGTGTGGAGACTTTGTTGCTTAATCTGATTCGCGGTACGGGCATCAACGGACTGAAGGGGATTCGTCCGCGCAACGGTCATGTCGTGCGTCCGCTGTTGGCAGTCTCCCGTCAGGAGATTGAACGCTATTTGCAGGAGAGGGGACAGGACTATGTGACCGACAGCACCAACCTGCACGACGACTTTACGCGCAACAAGATACGGCTCCATCTGCTTCCGCTGATGGAACAGCTCAACCCCTCGGTGCGCGAAGGACTGGCTGCTACCGCGGAACGGCTGGCAGATGTGGCAGCCCTATATAATAAGGTAATGGCGGAGGAGCAGCAACGAGTGGCTGAGCGACTGCCCGATGGGGGCATACGCATCCGGCAGGCAGCCTTATGCGCCAGTGAGGCACCCAAGAGCCTGCTCTATGAATTGCTGTCGCCTTACGGAGTCCGCCCGGCACAACTGGAAGCCATTTATGCTTCGGCAGCGTCGGTTCCGGGACGCCGGTTCCGCTCACTCACCCACGAGGTCGTGGTGGATAGGGACTGTTGGTTGCTTTATCCACTGACGGAAGGGGAGTGGGGATGCCTGGAGATAGCTTCGGCTGAAGGGAGCATCCCGTTGCCTGACGGGATGGGACGGGTGTCTTGGAGCATGATGCCCGGAGGAGCCGACGTCGATATACCCCGTGGAAAGGAATACGCCTGCCTGGATGCCGACAAGCTGACGTTCCCGCTGACCCTGCGCCGTGTCGCCCGTGGGGACTGGTTCATACCTTTCGGGATGAAGGGGAAGAAGCTCCTGAGCGACTACATGACGGACCGCAAGTTCCCGCTGAATCGCAAGGAACGTCAGTGGCTCTTATGGGACGGAGACCGTGTCGCCTGGGTCGTGGGGGAACGTATCGACAACCGTTTCCGGGTGGACGAGCATACCCGGAAGATATTAAGGCTGCATTATGAAGGAGTCTGACAAACAGAGACGCCGCAGAGCTGGATGGTTCTGCGGCGTCTTTGTTCAGATGCTTCGCGCTTATCAGAAGCGGTAGCCCAGGGTGAACACGGCACGGTTGTCGGCGTGCGTGACTTTCGTCAGTGGGTCAGCCTGCTCGAATATCATGTTCGAATAGGGATAGAAGTCGGCTTTCTGGTGCGTATAGACGTATGCCATGTCTGCATAGAACCCTCCGAAGCGGAGTCCCAAACCGAGGCTCAGGCTGTGGGCATCGTAGTTGTTCATATAGTCGATGTCCGTCTCGATGGCTGTCGGAGCATCGTACTTGTAGGCAAGCTCTTTGTACAGGGCACTGGTATAACCATAGCCGGCGCGCAGGCTGATGTCGTCAAAGATGCGTCCCTCTACGCCAATGCGGAAGGAGTGGACTCCCTTCAGGTCCTCGGATACCAGCTGGTTGGAGTAGTCCAGGTCATAGCCATTCGGGTCGGTGAACTTCGCCTTGCTGTAGTCGGCGTATTCATATTCCGCATCAAGCGCGACGTTCTGACCGAAAGTGTAGGCGGCGCTGAGGTTGAACTTCCACGGGGTGCGCAGGCTGTAGTCATACCAGTCGGTGAAACCGGTGCTGCTGTTCCAGTCCTGCCCCTGATAGTCTTGCATGCCCATGGCTGCCGCATAGCTTTGGCTCAGGTTATACCAGATGGGGGTATGTACGGCGAGGCCGATGCGCAGGGGCGAATATTCCATCGGACGGAAGATGAGTCCCAACTTGATGTCAAAGCCTGAGCCTTCCAGGCTGTACTGGTTCTCCAGGGTCATCAGCGGACTTTCGTCCGGCAGCTGGTCACTGAACAGCCTTTCGTAGTAGTAGGAGTAGCGGTCGAAATCGAGGTCGTAGACGCCCAGGGTGACTCCCAGGTATACGCGGTCCTTGATGTTCAGTGCCAGGTTGAAGTCATAGGCATTGATGCCACCCCTGTTTTCACTGTGGAAGCCGATGTAGTCGGCACCCCATGTGTCAAAGTCCTTGTTGTCCAGCCCCGGGGAGACGTAGCCCGTTTCACCTGCCAGGATGCTGAGCCAGCTGTAATTGGTGTCTGCCAACGGATTGTTGCTGTTCAATACGTTGTCGAAGTCCTCCGGCGTGTTCCCTGCTGCCTGCAGGTTGGCTCTGATGTTATGTGAATAGGAGTCGCCGCTGGGCATGGGACCTATCATGTCGAAGTCGGAATTGAAGTTCTTCACCTTCCGGTAGTTGAAGCCGAAATTCAGGAAACGGATGGCAGTGCGGTTTCCCACCTTGCTGGAATAGACGAAGCCTATCTGGTCAAAGGAGAACTTCGAGTGCTTTGTGTCGGTACTTTCTCCGTTGAATTCAGCCTTTGCCGTAGGTTGGAACCAGCCCAATGAGAAGGCGACGTCGTTGCTCCGGTACAGTCCGATACCTGCCGGGTTTGTCGCAAGGGTCGACAGGTCTGCCCCCAGGGCGCTCATGGCACCGCCCATGCCCATGAAGCGGGCAGTACCGTTCAGTTGGTTTTCCATCAGCAGACCGGCGTTGTAGGAGGTCTGCGCCTGTGTCGTCAGCGACAGACCTCCCAGGCAGGCCAGTAGAGAGAGTTTATAGATACTTTTCATAGAGAATACTCCTAGGTTAGTTGATTCATTTAAACAATACATTCACACACACTGTCGTTTTATCGGCGTCCTCTCGAACCGCCTCCGCCACCTACGCTCGGTCGTCTTGCCGGACGGTTGGCAGGGGTGGAGCGGCGCTCGAAGTTACTGCGTTGGATGGACGGACGCTCCATGCGCGTCGGGCGTTCACGGTCCACGTTGCGTGTGCGGGTGCTGCTCGGACGGTCATAGTCCATGCTCCGCGGACGGTTGATGTTCGGACGCGTGTAGGTGGAGTTGCCGCGCACACCGTCGTTGTTCACATTCGGACGTGTGGGGCGTACCACCCGTCCCGTGGCCGAGGGCCGTCGGTTGATGTTCGGACGCGTATAGTTCCCGTAGCCGTTTCTTGACGGACGCACCGTGTTACGCGGACGGTAAGAGCCGGAGATGTAGTTGGGATTGCGTCGCACGGTCAACGAGGGACGTGCAGGGGCATACGACGGATGGAAGTGCGGACGCGGATGATGCCATCCCCAGTACGGACCGCCCCAATATCCTCCCCATGCATAACGGGGACCGTACCAGTAACTGTATCTCCATGAGGGCCAGGGGTCATAGCGCCAGTTCCACCACAGCGGGTTGGAGAAGGTCGGGAAGACGTAGGCATACAGCCCGTCGTCGTAGACATTCCAGTCCCACGACGGGAAGAGTGCCGTCCCATAGACCACGTCCCAATAGAGCGGGCTGCTCACCGGAATGGCATAGGCCGGATTGCGGAAGCGTATCAGGCGTACTGCGTATTCATAGTCATCCTGCGAGCCCTGGAACTCGCCGACCCATCCGCCCGGCAGGTCACTGTCGGCACGCTCGTCAATGTAGAGGGTGTCGTCCTGGATGGAGAAGTCATTTTTTCCTGTTACATATTCACGTCGGTTGTATTCGTCGATGTCGCGTGTGCGTCCGGTGTAGTCACGGACGACAACCGTACCCACGCCGTTGCCCTTCTTCTGGGTGGCGTTCAGTACGTCACCTGCCGACTTGGCCGTCACCTTTTCGGTCTTCTTGTCATCCTTCTGCTTCTTGGGCACAAAGTAGACGTCGTCGCCGGGGCTTTGCGCCATCGCCAGGCATGGCAGCAGCGCCATTATCCAAATAAGCCATCCAATCTTTTTCATAGCGTCAGTCTCCTTTCTTTATTAATAGTCCTGTTTTTTCTGATGCAAAGATAAAAAGCTTTGGACAATCGGACGGGGGATTTTCCCTAATTGTTCGTAGGGATTTCCCCCTATCGTTCGTATCTTTGCTCCCGTTTAACCCATTAACTATTATTTGACAGCTATGAAATATCTAGAAGTGACCTTCCATACCCATCCTTGCACGGAGACCGTCAACGACGTGCTTTCGGCACTTTGCGGCGAGATAGGATTTGAGAGTTTTGTTGACATTGACGGCGGTGTTCAGGCCTACGTCCAGGCTTCACTCTTCGATGAGGATGCACTGAAGGACGTCTTGTCGTCGTTCCCGGTCGAGGGGGCATCCATCCGTTACGAGGTAAAGGAAATGGAAGACAAGAACTGGAACGAGGAGTGGGAGAAGCATTTCTTCCGTCCCATCGTCATCGGTGACCGCTGTGTCATCCACAGCACCTTCCATCAGGATGTACCGTCGGCAGAATACGACATCGTCATCAATCCGCAGATGGCCTTCGGGACCGGACATCATGAGACGACCAGCCTGATTCTCGAGGAGTTGCTCGACACGGACCTGAAGGGCAAGTCGGTACTGGACATGGGATGCGGCACGTCCATCCTTGCCATCCTTGCTGCCAAGCGGGGGGCAGGTCCGCTGACGGCAATAGACATAGACGACTGGTGCGTGAACAACTCTCGCGACAACATCGCGCTGAATCACGTGGAGGGCATTACGGTCGAACTGGGGGATGCCTCGTTGCTGGAGGGACGCGCCCCGTTCGACGTCATTATCGCCAATATCAACCGCAACATCCTGTTGACTGACATGGAGCGCTATGCGGCGTGCATGCATCCGGGTTCCCTCATTTTCATGAGCGGATTCTACGTGGAGGACGTCCCCGCTATCCGTGCGGAAGGCGAGCGGTTGGGCATGGAGTTTATCCATTGCAAGGAGAAGCACAACTGGGCTGCCGTGAAGCTGTGCATGAAGTAAGCCGACGGCACGGCGCATACGGGGCATGTGCCCGGGGAGAGTCACCTGAAGACAGGGGAGGAGTGCGGTACATGCCGGGCTTATACGGACCAAAGTATAATACTTTGGTCTGTCTATCCCCGGGTCTTATCGCATACATGCCGGGGAGGTAGCTTGCTCCTGCCGTGGTCTTCTTCCGCTCCAGGTACTTTCCGCAAAAAATAAAAACACAGAGACACGAAGACCGGGAATCTGTTCGGTAATGCTCCGATGCGATTCCTGAATCTTCGTGTCTCTGTGCTTTTATCAGTCCGGGTGGGCTGTTAGCCTCCCGGCATTAGGTCAAAATTCATGTGCCGCGGTCTGAACCACTTCTCCCAGGGTGGGGTGGGCGTGGATGATGGCCTTCAGGTCACCGACCGTAGCCCGGCGGTTCATCAGGGCGCAGACTTCCTGCACCAGGTCTGCTGCGTGTGCTCCGAAGAGGTGGCATCCCAGGATGTGCCCTTCGGCATCGGCAAGCAGTTTGCAAAGTCCGTCGGGTTCATTCATGCTGACGGCTTTGCCGTTGGCGCGGAAGAAGGCTTTCTTCGCCGTGAACGCGATGCCTTGCGCCTTGCACTGCTCTTCCGTCAGTCCGACCATGGCGGCTTCGGGGGAAGTGAAGACGGCTGCCGGGATGATGTCGAGACGGATGTCGTCCGCCTCTCCGAGGATGTGGTTCAACGCACGCATCCCCTGGAAGGTGGCTGCATGAGCCAGCATGCAGCGTCCGTTGACATCGCCAATGGCATAGATGTGAGGCACGTTCGTCTGCATGTTCTCATTCACTTCAATCCCCTTGGGCGTGAAAGCGATACCGACGTCCTCCAGGTTGAGCGCACCGACGTTGGCGGCACGTCCTACAGCCAGCAGGACGGTGTCGGCTTCGCAGGTCTTGATGTTCCCTTTCACTTCGTAGTTGACGGCCAGTACGCCCCCTTCCCGTTGCTCCACCGACTTGACGCCGGCCTGGTTGATGATTTCAATCCCCTTCTTGGAGAGGAACTGCTTCAGGCGTTTGGCAATGTCGGTATCGAAGTTGGGGAGAATCTCTTTCATGAATTCCACGACGGTGACCTGGCTTCCGAAGCTGTTGAAGATGGAGGCGAACTCCAGTCCGATGACTCCGGCACCGATGACACACAGGCGTTGCGGGACATGGTCGATGTCAAGTATCTCCTTCGAAGTCAGAACACCGGGAAGGTGGAGCCCTTCGATGGGGAGGTACTTGGTGACGGAGCCTGTCGCGATGATGATGTGTCCGGCCTGATACAGCTCCTCGCCGACCTTGACGGTATGTGCATCCTGGAAGCTTGCCTTTCCGTAGACCAAGTGGATGTTCTTGTGCTTCAGGAGTGTCTCCACACCGGTCTGCAGGCAGCACACCACCTGGTTCTTGCGCTCCATGACCCGGTTGAAATCGAGGGTGTAGGAGCATTGCATGATGCCGAAGGTCTCTGCTGCCTTCAGGTCATCCATGACAGCCGCGTTCCGGCAAAGTGCCTTGGTCGGGATGCAGCCTTCGTTCAGGCAGGTGCCGCCGACCTTGGCAGCTTCGACGATGGTGACGGTCTTTCCTTTCTTGGCGGCGGCCACGGCAGTCTCATATCCTCCCGGGCCGGCACCGATAATCAATATGTCAC
>ERZ1023614.651-NODE-651-length-10183-cov-17.777152_pt1 | contig 10183 bp, 11 predicted proteins | sample MGYA00380327_ERZ1023614 | MGnify/ENA primary metagenome ERZ1023614 (study PRJEB33179, sample SAMN07448978) | human gut metagenome | biome: Human-gut; feature: Human associated habitat; material: Faeces | host: Homo sapiens | place: India: Bhopal | collected...
AACCTCGCACGTTGGCGTTCATTCAGTTCATTGTTCAGTTTTCAAAGGTCATCGTGTCATCGCCTCATCGCGACGACTTGTATATCTTACCAGACCTTTTCCATCTTGTCAACACATTTTCCAAAAAAACTTGAAATAATTCCCATTCGTCCCTGTATATCGATGTTAGTAACAAAAAATCCGTAGTTAGTCCCCTAAGTAGTTAGTCCCCTAATACGAGAAAATTCCTATACATGGTATTATATAATATAAGCAGGCCAGTAGAACCACCTCACAACTACAACCTAAACCCTTTCACAATCATCACGGAAACAGCCCTGCCAGGTCCTCCTTCACTAGCAGGGCCGTTTTCGCACGCCATAATAACTCTTCAAAAAAAATCAGAAAAGTTTAAAAAAAAGTGTTGACAACTATAGGCCTCGTGAATATAATATAAGAGTACTTGCCACTATAGCTCAGCTGGCAGAGCATCTCATTCGTAATGAGAGGGTCGTAGGTTCGAATCCTATTAGTGGCTCCAATAAAATCAAGGCTTCCGAGAAATCGGAAGCCTTTTTTCTTGCATTTTGGCAACACTTTGTGGGGGGACTTTGATGTTTCTCTATTTTCAGCCTGTATAAAAACCCGAAGAGCGGATTAACCACATCTTCGGGTTTATTTTTTTACATTATTCATTATTTTTAATGTTTTATTGATAGTTTGATTTCTTCTTCCAAATCAAAGATGGGTTTAGAAAACGGGATCAATTCTGCTTGTTTTTCAGGCAACCCCAGTCGATCATTGACACTCACCAATCGATAAAGAGACGCCATATATTCTTGATTTATATCAGTATATAAGACTGAATACTTGTGATTGGCCGGATTTTTGACAATTAACCCGTCTTTCATAACATCCAATTTTATCTGATGTAAAAAAAATAAAATATTAGCTCTCACCCCTAATGAATAATATATATGCCTGGACTTTTCATCAAGATATTCTTTTGGGGCTGTAGCCGTTCGTGCAGGCCACAACGTAATAATCGATTCATCCGGAGCCTCGACCTTCAATGGGCAGTTTTCGCGTTCTAATGAACACATCAACGATTCCGTATACGGGACATCCGACCGTCCAGATAGCCAATCCAATGATACAGAAAACACATCAGCGATACTTTGTATAGCTGACAACGCTGGAACGCGTCGCTTGTTTTCCCAATGATTTATCGTTGCCTGACTTACAGGCAATGTAATAGACACCAAAGAAGAAAGTCGTTGAAGATTTAACCCATATACCTTTCGTAACAACTTTAATCGCTCTGCAAAAATCTCAGCATTATACATAAAAAATCCCCATTCTGCTCTTGACTCTATTTATACAATAGTATAAAATATAATCAAGATATTTCAACAAATATCATTATAAAATATGTGCTATAAATATCTTTTTGTATTTATTATAGCAAAAAAAGGAGGTAAACACAATGACGCCAAAAACATTGTACACTGTGACCGAAGCTCGAGATGCTTTGGGATGCACCATGAGCAAAAGCCTAATTTACAAACTTTTGCGTCAAGAAGAAATCCCATACGTACAGATCGGTAATCGTAAGCTCATTACAGGCGCATGGATTGAAAAAATCCTAAGAGAAGCGCAAAATTCAGGAGGCGATAATCGATGAAGCGTAGTAGTATACGTAAGCATGGCGCCGGCACTTACTGGAAGGACAAGCGCACAGGGCGCTGGTGCTGGCAAATTCAAGCAACCGGCCGAGACGGAATATCTCACCGCAAAAAAATCACGGCCAAGTCGCTTGAAATCCTAACTCAAAAGGTGGAATCTTACCGACAAAAGAGAGCTCAAGGAATACCAACCGACGACCTTACAGTAGAGCAGTGGGCAAGAATCTTTCTGAATTCGGGAAAGACCACCTGGAAAGGCAAGACATACCGTAATTACCGCGGAGCGCTCAAAAACCATATTGTCCCCGCATTCCGAACAAGAAAGTTAACCAGCCTCAAGCCCTACGAGCTGCAAATATGGTTTCATGAATTGTTAGCCCGGCCCCTGTCGATATCGACGGTACTGACTATTCGTCGGATATTCGAAGTATTCCTTTCCGATGCCGTCCGCAACGGTCTCCTGAGCCGTAATCCGGTACGTCTGACTAAGCCGCCCAAACACCCCAAAAAGCCCATCCAAATCATGAGCGTCGAGCAAATGCAACATCTCTTGAGCTTGGCAAAATCAAAAGCCGACGAAGGTTCCGATAATCTTGGTACAGATTATTTACGAAGAATGTACTACGTTTTCATTTATACCGGAGCCATGACAGGCTGCCGAGCTGGGGAACTAGCAGCTTTGACCTGGCCGGATTTCCAAAATTGTAAATTAAAAATCCACAACAACCTGACCGTGGATTATGACGGACGACAAGCCGTTGCAGACCCAAAGTCAGAGACGTCGCGACGTACCTTAGCCCTCGACCCGGACACAAGCCATCTGCTAGTCAAGTGGCGACAGTACCAGCTAGGGTACCAGAAAACAGTCGGCACGTATTACGCTGACGAACGACAGCTGATTTTTGCAAATGCTGCCGGCGGCTTTGTCTCCGTGAGCAATCTGATTCGGCGGTACTGGCATCCACTACTGCACGAGGCAGGTTTGCCCACCATGGGGCTACACAGTTTGCGCAAGTTCCACGCCTCGTACCTGGCCAAGGCCGGCATCGCTCTGCCCGAAATCGCGGCTCGACTTGGTCATGCCGACTGCACGGTCCTAAATCGTTACTATCTGACGACCGTCTCGGACCAGGGGGACATCATCAATGCTTTAGCCCATTTCGATGTTGGGCCAGAACCCAAGACTCAAAAAAATCCGCCCGATGCTGCAACATCGAACGGATCGAACTGTGGCCAAAATAATCCAACTCAACCACACTCTAATCATACCATATACCACCTGCCTTGCAAAGGCGGTGAGCAATAAATGAATCGCGCCGATAATAACACCACACCATGGAACTGGCCCGTCGTAGACCTGGACATCCGTCACGGACAACAGCGCACGATTCCCATCCCATCGGCCCTTGAAAACGTCGAATACGCCTTGAACCAGCTGAATATCCGGGTCCGGTATAACCAAATGACCAAAGAGATTGAGCTGACTGGCGGCAATCTGTTAACCAATGCCTCACTGGATGTCGGGATCACACAGCTTCGCAGCCAGCTGACAGCCCATCACCTACGGATCAGTAAGACCGAGACATGGGATGCCGTCTCAGCCATTGCGGCCAAGCACCCCTACAGCCCCGTCTGTGAGTACCTGCGAGAATGTCGCAAAAATTGGGATGGTAAAGCCCATATCGATGACCTTTTCTGCTTGTTAAAGTTGGACCCAAAAGTCCAGCAAAATACCGATTTTTGTAAAACATTGCTGGAAAAATGGCTTATATCTGCGGTCAGACTTGCTTTTAATAAAGGTGATATAGCGGCACAGGGCGTGCTGATCCTGGTAGGGCCGCAAGGCATCGGCAAAACCCGGTTCCTGTACCGATTGCTCCCCCATTCCGACTGGGGCGCCGACGGAATCACCTTAGACCCCGGATCCCGCGATGACACCATGCGCATCATGAGATTTTGGATCGTTGAACTCGGAGAAGTCGGCAACACGCTCCGCAAAGAGCGGATGGATGCGCTTAAACAATACATTACTCAAAAACAAGATGTTTTTAGAAAACCCTACGCCCGTTCCGCTGAAATGATACCACGTCGGACGGTCTTCATTGGAACGGTCAACGAGCTCCCAGGGGAGGGATTTCTCCGAGACCTCACTGGCAACCGACGTTACTGGCCTATTGCTATCACTCAGGTGCTGAATCTGCCCCTGGACCGAGACCAGTTATGGGGCTATATCATGAACCGGGCTTTTGACTGCCAGGCCCCACACTATCTCAGTGTGGCCGAGCTAGCTCAGCTAGAAAGCCTGAATGCTCAGCATCTCTTGCTCACCACCGAGGAGCGCCTACTATTGGACAGCCTGAACTGGAATGCTCCGCTTGACCAATGGCATAGGATGACAGCCACCGACGTATGCGGCGATCTCTGTATTTCACCTCAGAATAACCGTAAAGTCGGTCGCGCCTTACAAAACATCGCTCGCCGTGATTCGCGCCTCAAAACCCCAAGCAACCACCACCAGCGCGAGTACCTCGTCCCTCCCATGAAGGCACCGGCCTGGGCATCACCGGATCGGACCGAGGAAAGTGGGACAGCCCCATGATTGGTCAATGTCCCCAGCCAACCCGGATAAAATACACTCTGTACCGTCTTGGGGACATGGGGACATTGAGTCCCCAAAAAGTAGATAGATAAATTAAAAATAAGTACACAGTGGAACGGCCTGCATCGATGTCCCTAATGTCCCCGCCCCTGATTCTGTGTACATTGGGGGTACAGGGGGCTATGCCCCCTGTGGTTGGGAATTGGGCCACCGCCATCCGAAGACGGTTTGTTCAGAACACCTGCGGCTACCGTTCCACTTATCCCCAAATTCGGCCATACCCCTACAGAACCCGCCGCCCTTGTCAGCTATAATTTTTCTCCGTGAAAGAAGCGTGATAAATATGATAAATAAACGCCGGGGTCGTAAGCCCCTAAATATCCCCGAGCAAGACAAACGTCGCACTTGTTCGATTCGGGCATCCAAAACTGAATACGAAATAGTTAAGGTGTTCGTCAAACTGCTCCGCCAAGACATGGAAAAATGTCGTGTTTTTTTAGGCCTCGCACAATCATCAGATGCCGTATGCCCATCGACCTCCGAATCCGGGGCAGCTGAGTCTGGGGCATCCGCTGACTCGGGTCTGACCCCGGAACAGCAAACCGTCTTCGCTGCCATGGCGGCCGGACATAATGTTTTCCTCAGTGGTGGTGCCGGTACTGGGAAAACTTACCTTCTGGAGCACTTCATTCCGTATGCTCAAGGTGAAGGAAAAACCGTATTACGTATGGCGCCAACGGGTATTGCGGCGCGTATCATCCATGGTACGACTATCCATCGGGCCATCCATGCCCCTACTACGGTCATCGGCCCGGATAACTTCCAATCCACCGACTATGCCTGCCAGATGGGCAAAAAAGTGTACGAAATAATCGCCCGAACCGATATCATCATCGTTGACGAGATATCTATGTGCCGTAGTGATCTCTTTGCCTACCTGGCAAAAATCATCTTGGCCGAAGAGCAGCCCCACGTCCCTTTCCGTTTTGATGCCAAAGAAAAAAAGGGAAATGCACAAAGCTACGAGGAACTCCTCACACCAATAAAACACCCAATCCAGCTTATACTTTGTGGCGACTTCGCCCAGCTACCGCCTATCATCGATAAAGGCAGCCGTGAAGTCTGGCGACGTTGCTATCCCGAAAATGAGGCTGGCTGGCCTTTTCTGACAGCGCAATGGGATGCGCTCCAGCTAAAAATATTCGACCTAAAAAAGGTAATACGTCAAGCAGACCCTGCCTTTGCAGAAGCCTTGAACCTCATCCGGCGCGGCAATCCAGCCGGCATCCAGTATATCAATCAAAACAGCGCCAAAATGCCGCAACCAAACTGTATGACAGTCTGCACCCGGAACAGTGAAGTTGACCGAATCAACAAGGAACACTATTCGCAGCTCGACACGCAGTACCAAAAGACGTATCGCTTGGAAGAAGAAGGGGATGTCACTGACGACGACAAGCGGAATATCCCAGGTCGTTTAAAACTTACGCCGGGGGCTCGTATTCTGTTCCTAGCGAACGATACCGAAGAGAATCCACCCCGATATGCCAACGGGTCTTTCGGCACAGTAACGGCCACAAAAATGGACTCTGTCATGGTCGAATTGGACAGCGGCAGCTCCGAAATAGAGGTAAAACGCAAAGTCTGGCAAGTAACCCGGCCCGTCTTGATTGAGGATGAGGATACCGGCGAAAAAAAGGTAGAAGAAAAAGTGGTTGGGAAGTTCTCTCAAATCCCTGTAACACTTGGCTGGGCCATCACCATCCACAAGAGTCAAGGCCAATCGTATGACGCCATGAACGTCGATCCGGCGAATATATTCGCGCCCGGCCAGTTGTACGTTGCTTTGTCACGCTGTAAAGATGTGCACAAATTGCACTTATCTCGTCCCCTCGTTCCATCCGATGTAATAACGTCCGATGCCGTAAAGCGCTTTTACGGCTGGACCGAACAAGGTGTTGATTCGCAAAAGGAAGGAGAATAAATGTATGACACCGACCCAGAAAGACTTTCTCACGATTTTCCATTCGCTGTGCCGACTACATGGCGTAATACGTCTTCACCATTCCATTTGCGATTGGAATGATGGAGAAATACTTTCAATTAAAATGGTGACGTCGAATCACTGGATTGTCACCTATGCGTCCGGATCGTATTACCATTATGATCTCCGGGACGCTACGTGGTACTGATCCTCTGCCCCACGCCGATAACGCATCGACGTTTTACCTATCTCCCGGCCTGCTCCATGGTCATCGGTCGTCGGCAGTCCGGGGATTATCGTGTATTTTTTCTGATGGCGTGGGGGGCATCTTTGCAAGTTTCCTATTTGGCCAGCCACCGGCTGGTCAAACAGAACTTGCGAGGGGCGCTGCCCCTTCGAACCCCGGCCCCAAATACAAAATAAGGAGGTTTTCCCAATGACTAAAGGTAAGCGGACCCGGCCTTATGGCCTGTCCATCCGCATGACTGCCGAAGAAAGAAAGGCAGTGCAAAAACGCATCAAGGAATCGGGAAGGTCGCAAAGAGACTTCGTTCTTCATGCACTTTTGTCGATACCTATTATCAATAATTACGGACTGCAATCCCTGCTTCCAGAAATACGGCGCGTTGGCAACAACCTGAATCAGATGGCCCGCAGCTGTAACCAGGGGAAGCATCCAGCGTATGTGGAAATCGTTGCTATGCGGAAGGAGCTGAGTCAGCTGTGGCAATCATTAAGGCAGCTCAATCAGGAGCATCTTTGAGGCGTATCATTAATTACGTAACACAGCCAAAGAAGACGGAAGAGCATTTAATAGCCGGCGTTGATTGCGACCCACAAAACGCCTATGACGACATGATGCTGACGAAAGAGCTATTCCATAAGACGAACGGTCGGCAGTACAAGCATTTCATCTATTCGTTCCCGCCAGGGGAAGCCATTACGCCAGAGCAGGTGCTGGAAAACGCACAGCGTCTCGTGATGGAAACGCCGGCACTGCAAGGCTATCAGGCCCTCATCGCTGTGCACCAGGACCGGAAGCACATCCACGCCCATATTGTCGTCAACTCCGTCCATACTGAAACGGGGTATAAACTGCAATGGTCCAAGCAGGACCTGGCGGATCTGAAAGAACGCTGTAATACCCTATCGCAGGCCCAGGGACTCTCAGTGCCCGAAAAAGGGCCGGATATCACCGCTTGGAATATGCCTAAGCAGCAAGCTTTGTCAAAGGCCTTAGCAGGCCAATATCATAGTTATTACCTCGAGATGGCCGATGCCATCTCAGCATGTCAAAGCCAATCTGTAAGCCGGGCAGACTTCGTCCGGATGATGGATGAAAAGGGTATCCAGGTCACTTGGACAGACAAGCGGAAGCACATTACTTTTGCTGATGCCGAAGGACATAAGGTAAGAGATAGTAATTTTGAAAAGACTTTGAAAATCCCCTGCTCCAAAGACTCTTTGGAAGCCCATTTCGCTGAAAACGCGAAGAATATCCAAGCCTTGAAGAAGTTGCAAGAAGAATCAGCTAAAACTGAAAAGGCGTCGTTCTGGAAATCGCTTACGCAATCCATTGCGCAAACCGTTGCTTCCTGGCGAAAACAACACCAAGAAGCGGCAACCCAGGAAGCCTTACAAATTGCAGCTCAAACTTCGATGATGACAGAAAAGGAGGTGTCCTCACATGAAATACCAGCCACCGTCCGCACAAGCGGAAGAATCAGCTCGTCAACGCCTGATCGCGGAACTCCAGAACAAGGTAGAAAGACAAACAGCCGAGATCCAGGAACTGGAGAAAGAGAAAGAACAGCTTCGTCAGGAGAAAGACGACCTGAATCACGACCTGGAGCTCATCAGCGAAAGCACTATCTCTCTTCAACGAGAAATAACGCAAAGAAAAGCCGAGGCCAAGACATGGAAAGATAGATATAACCGGAGCCGTCAAGGTAAAGGATTTTCCATGCGCTGGAGCTTCTTCTTGACAGGCTTGCTACTTTACAGTCTTTGGATGACAGCCTATTTCATCCCCACTACCCAGACCTTCCAATCTATACGGGCCTTCATGAAATCCATGACACTCACTGATTATGTATTGGCTGGCGTAATGCTGCTTTTGGGAGTTTTATTACTGTATTACTTTATGGGTAAGCTTCATAAATTTTTTTATGGTTATTGAGTATGAAGTAAAAAGCCATGATAAGTCCTAACGAAAATGTGACCTAACCTAGGGTGCTTTTTCGCGCGTCATTCTAAACGGACCTGTGCCGCCGGCAAGGGTAAAATGTACAGCAAGCTGCCCCTGCCTCTGGCCCAGGTCCGTTTTTTCATTTTGCGCAAAAAGCAAACCATTGTGGTGTTAAACAAAGGAGTGGGTTCACATGACAACAACTAATACGTATACCAGACAGGACAATCCTACCTCTTCCTATTTTCATTTACCAATTCTCCTGCATCCAGACCAGACAGCCATGGACCTGTTGCAACATACGCAGGATACATACCGGGATGCTTGCCTGGACATTGTGAAATTTTTTAAAGAAAGGAATATAGATATCGCCGTGTTCGAAAAACAGTACTGGGAATACAGAAATAAGGGGCAAGTCCATTCAGAAGAAGAAGAAAAGAGTATAAATCAGGTAAAAAAAAATCATTTGCCAGATAAGCTACCGACTGAGCCAACGTTTTAAGCTTCGTATAAAGTATGGCAAATACCCGTTAGCTACCGTGATGTCAGCATATCGGCAAGCGAAGAACCAGCACAAGGAATTCAACCTTGAGCATTCTCGACACCTTTCTGTTCGGCTCATTCCAGGACGTTCGTACGATATCCATTTTCAGGCAGATAATGACGCGGATTCTTTTACCTGTGTACTCCGTATTGGCAAAAAGGTAACGGTGAAATTCTCATTGCCCACCGGCATTCCCTTACCGCCGAGTTCCTGGAAGTCAAAGATGGCTTTTCTTGAGTACAAACATGGTACGTGGATGATGAGAATCGCCTTTAGGAAGCCGGAAATAACATCTCTCAAACAAGTATCTCGCATTGTCGGGGTTGATAGAGGTATCATCAATATTGCCACTACGTATACACCAGGAAATGCCAAGCGGTATTCCAGAAAAGAATATTTGCTGGATTGCGGTTCTTCGTCACCCCAGGATAAAGGCGAGCAAGCGCTTGCCGCCAATATCAAAATCGCGCGAGAAATCGTAAGCCAGGAACCAGCGGGAACCGTTTTCGCTTTAGAAGACCTTACCTTTAAAGATGAAGAACGGCCCAACAACTGGCCGTATAGGCATCTGGAAGACATGCTGACCTATTTTGCGGCATTGTCCGGCCAATGGATCTATACATGCTCTCCCCACGATACCAGCATAACTTGCCCCGTATGCGGTCATGTAGAAAGAGCCAATCGCTTGCAGAATGAACATCGCTTCATCTGCCAGAACTGCGGCTATGGGGCCGATACCATCGTAGATGATGACGAAAACGCTGCCCGGAACATTTACGAGCGTGGGAAAGCCAATCTCGGAAAAGAATTCGGTAATACGTTAAGTACGTAATCAATTTCTGGAAGCAGGCTGCGGATTTTGCGGCCTGCTTCTACATATAATAATTCCAATGCCATGTTTGCTATTCATCAAAAAAGAATAAATATTCTAAAATGTGATTAACACGAAACTACACATACACATACACATGTGTATGTGTATAATAGCAAAATGGCTAAATAACGCCATTTTACATAGATAAATTTATAGCTTAAAAAGAGGAATCAAGGTCGCGCTAATAAAAATTCATTTGGTTTTATATGCATAATTTTATTGACAGCAAAGCAAAATCACTGTATAATAATACCTGTAATTGATGTAACGCAATGTACATCAGTGGCACCTATTGGGTTCGTTTGCTTTTCCCTAAGCTGAGAAGGGCCG
>ERZ1023614.668-NODE-668-length-10032-cov-6.948381_pt1 | contig 10032 bp, 9 predicted proteins | sample MGYA00380327_ERZ1023614 | MGnify/ENA primary metagenome ERZ1023614 (study PRJEB33179, sample SAMN07448978) | human gut metagenome | biome: Human-gut; feature: Human associated habitat; material: Faeces | host: Homo sapiens | place: India: Bhopal | collected...
TACAATCAATAACACCGGTGCGGGATTTTGATATCCAGTACCGGTGTTGTTGATTCCACAGGGGCTTGGGGGTGTAGCCACCAAATATATTATTAATTTTCTGCTTCGGCAAGTTTGTTAAGGATCCACTCCCTATTGATAACTATTTCATCATCATCGCGGAGATCCTTGAAATCATTGCAGTGTGAAGAAGCAAATTCATACATATTGTCAATGTCAACTGCACCAGTAATCTCACCCTTATTAATGATTACAAGAATATTTGTTCCGTCGTCGTCGACAGCAAAGCGCAGTTCATCAAATTCTATATCGGGATCATTTTTGAGAATAGAATCTGTCGCAAGTAATTTAACAAGTTCCATTACCCTGTCATCTTTACCTGCATCAAAGATCTGGATCTTTTCAACGAGCTGATTTGCTGATGTCACAATCCGGTATAAGTACTTTTCGGTACGATAATCAGCCAAAGCATTTTTTTCATAAAATATTTCATATGTCTTCTTTACTTCTGATTCAGGAACCAGATAAATCATGACAAGATCTTCCATCTGGTGATAGAGTGTGGAGTAGTTTAAACGAAAGGTCTCTCCACAGCTCGGCAGGTATAAAGGAAAATAGATTGATTAAGTACCTTCTCTTTCATTTCAGGATCCAGTGCAGTATTAATACTGTCCCAGAGCTCAAAATCTCCCTCATGATGGCAGGAAGGACAAGTTACCTTTTCTATATGATGTCTTGACATAAATGATCCTCCTTTCAGTGAGATAAATCTATAGTTTTTCTATTGTAGAATAATCTTATCCGCTATTATTTCGCCAGAAAATTACTCTGTATCTCCATCGGCATATGATAAGCCTGGCCTCGTTTTGTCAGGCTGTATAGTTTAAAGCTCATGAGTTCCGGAGTCGCATTAAAAGAGCTGCAGAGTCCGAAATAATCCAGGTCTTCGTTCTGAACCATATCTTCAATCTCTTCATCATCAATCAGAAGATCGGCAGCAAACAGATTGGCCTGGTATTCTGTATTATCCGTCATATTGTAGAGGGTATCATCTTGCATTGGAGCCATTTTCAGCTGGGAACGATGCAGGATGATATGCCCTAATTCATGGGCGGCAACGATCATCTTTTCTTCTTCTGAAAGGAAACTGCTGATCATGACATAGATTGTCTTACAGCTCATAAAACAGTATCCTTTCAGTGTCTTATATCTGGAAGTTTCACCGACCACAATGTTCATCTGATCCATGATCTCAAATGGATCTCGGGTTCCATATTTCTTGATTAATTTCTTTGTTTCTGTATATATGTAAGTGTTTCTCAAATAAATCACCTCAAAAGTAAAAAATAAAAAGGGCAGAAATATCCTTGTAACTATAAGGTAACAGATTAGGTGTACAATAATCCCGCCTTCTATTATTTTTCCTCTTGGTTTTTCAGATATTTTTTCGGTGTAAATTTCTTTGCACGTCTTTTGGAATCCAGATAAAGGCTCTGGATTTCATCCATAAAAGCTATTTTATCTTCGTCTGTCAGTGATCCACCGGCAAACATAGCTGCAGCCTGTTCCAGAATCTGCTGAGCCTGTTTGGCACCACGGTTTCCAAACTGTTCGGATGCTTCTGTGATAAAAGCTTCATCTTCACTCATGAGATAAGAAACGTCACACTGTAATGCATCTGCCAGTTTCTGATACAGAACATTTTGTTTTGGAAAACGTCCTTCTACTTCCCAGGATCGAATGGTCCTATATGAAACACCAACCATACTGGCCAGTTCCTGCTGACTCATCTTTTTTTCTTTTCTTAATGATCTTACTTTTTCACCGAATGTCATAAACATACCTCTTTCTAAGCCTTGTCTTATAAGTTTCATTAGACGCCTCAAGGCAAAACGGGAAATGTGTCTCCTAAAAATTAAAAATTAATCTTGACAAAGGGAAATATCTCTCCTATAATGTGAATCACAGATAAGGGAAACATCTTTCCTATAAGATACACAATATTTCCTCTTTTGTCAATGGATATGTGAAATGAATTTCCTGTAATTCAATGAAAACAGGAAGGATAGACAATTATTGACAGTCAAAATGGGATACATGTTACAAAAAGAGGAAAGACGTATGGGAGGTGGCAATGTGAGTCAGGATCAGACTTCTATTATCTGTATTGATCTGAAGTCCTTTTATGCTTCTGTAGAATGCGTAGAACGTGGGCTGAATCCATTTAAAACAAACCTGGTGGTTGCAGATCCGACCAGATCAAAGTCAACAATCTGCCTGGCAATCACTCCGGCTATGAAGTCTCTTGGCATCAAGAACCGGTGCCGGATCCATGAGATACCGGATTGTGTGAAGTACATCACAGCCATGCCAAGGATGCAGCTGTATATGGATTATTCCGCAAAGATCTATGGAATCTATCTGCGGTACGTCTCAAAAGAAGATATCCATGTGTACAGTGTCGATGAGTGTTTTATTGATGTGACAAACTATCTGCAGCTTTATCATCTCACTGCAAAAGAAATGGCGGTAAAGCTTATGCAGGAGGTTATTGAGGAAACAGGTATCACTGCAACCGCTGGTGTGGGAACCAATCTGTATCTTGCTAAGATCGCAATGGATATCGTAGCAAAGCATGTGGATGACCATATTGGAATCCTGGATGAATTCTCTTACAGAGAGCAGCTATGGGATCATAAACCATTAAGTGACTTCTGGAGGATTGGATCCCGGACTGAAAAAAAACTGGCCGATTATGGAATCCATACGATGGGCGATATTGCAATGGCTTCTTTAAGATCCGAAGACTGGCTGTATAAGATGTTTGGGATTGATGCAGAGCTGTTGATCGATCATGCATGGGGATATGAAACATGCCGGATGAGTGACATCAAGAACTATCATTCGGAGGAACACAGCCTTTCAAATGGTCAGGTGCTGATGCGAAATTATTCTTTTGACGAAGCACTTGTGATCGTAAGGGAAATGACAGATAATCTGGTCCTGGATCTGTTTGAAAAAGGACTGGTAACAAGCTCTCTCACCTTATGGATCGCATATGACCACAGGTATGAGCATGAGGCATCCAAAGGAACTGTAAAACTCGAAAGAGGAAGTAATAGTTCAAAAAAAATCATGGATGCAGTGGAAAATTTATATCTCAGGATCGCAGACAGATACACCGGAATCCGAAGAATCGAGGTGTGTGCAAACAGGGTTGCTCCTGAAAGTTATGTGCAGTACAGCCTGTTTGATGATCCCAAACAGACAGATAAGGAACGGCATTTACAGGAAGCAGTATTGAATGTGAAGCAGCGTTATGGAAAGAATGCGATCATGCGGGGATCTAACCTGCTGGAGTGTTCCACCTATAGAGAACGCAATGAACAGATTGGTGGTCACCGTGCTTAGAGGAGGTGCAAAAAGTGCTGGCAAGTGCATATCAACCGTATTTATATTTACCAAGACCGGTTTCCAGGAGGCATCCCATGGATGTAGGACGCAGGGCAAAACAGTTTGCTCCATTTGCGGCACTTCGTGGACTGGATGAAACGATCCGGCAACAGGAAATCATTTACGAACCGAAAAGAGATTTATCTGAGGAAAAGAAAAATGAGCTGGATATGAAATTAAGGATTCTGACATATGGAATGAAGATACAGGCGACTTATTTTCAAAAGTTCTGGAAGGATCCATCCGTTGGTCAGTACCATACATTATCCGGAACCATAGAATTTTTTGATCCATCAGTCCACTTACGGATTGATGATACCGAGATTCAGATCCAGGACATCTGTGATCTGACTGGTGATGTATTTGAAACTATTGAAATATCATGTTAATTAATCACAGCGGAATTTTTTATACCGGAAAGAGTGTGTGGTAGCTGGTGGAAGGATAAAAAAGGATGCACAGATCGACAAAGCAGATCTGATCAGAATAAAAATCGTGCTGTTCGTGCAGCTTTGGCACTTACGGAATGGATGGCATGATGCTCATAAGGCGGATTTGATTTCCCTTTGGTCCGTTGAGTAATAAATGGAGAAATATCTTATTGCTTAAAGGAGGAAGCCTATATGGGATCAGGTGCTATTAAATGGCATGTACACTGCTCTGTATGCGGAGCATTTATTGAAAAGAGCGCACAAAGCGATTCAGAAGTGGAGTGCAAAAAATGTCGCAGTACATTGGAGATATTTGTAAAGGATGATATGGTGTCGGTTCGTCCGATCCACATCAGAGATGAACAATTAAAGTCCAGGATGCGGACGTATTCCCGAAAGATGATGAATCAGGGATCATAACAGAATAGAATGAGCTGTCTGTAGTAAGCGTTGGATTTGGCAGGAACCATCAAGAACGCACCAGACAGTAAGAGTTTGTCAAGGAGCTGAATCTGACTGGAATCACTAAGAGCCCGGCAAAACATTTACGGATACACTGCAAGATCAGAAGTATTTTCTGGTTTTGGAGATTGTTGAAGTATTTGTTTTGTCGGGCTTTTTTGATGTATTTCAAAAAATTTTTAAATTTTTTGTCGTACCCCACTGTAAAACAGGCTCTCAGCGTTTCGTTATATAGAGGTTGAATTCTCTTCTGCAAAAATAATTGCAGAGAGAGATTTTGATAATATGACACAAAGGAGGAAGCAAAGATGACTGAAATCGAATACCAGGAATTTGTAAGGCATTGTCCTTACGATGCTATGGGCGATTATTCCATGTTTCGCAAAGAGCAAACAGAGAATGAATCAGAAGATGCACATATCAACTGAATAAGCCAGGCAATCTGGCAAACTTAATCTAAACGCAGATACATGCGTTACAAAGGAGTCGCGGACTCCCGTTCAAAAAAAACGGGTGAGTTCGTGACCTCTTGTACTGCAGTTCTTTATGTCTGTGCAGAAATTTCATAAAAGATGGAATGGACCACCCGGAGCCGAAAGGCAGAAAGGTGGTCTTTATGTTGACATTAAAAGAACTGAAAAAAATCGTGAAAGTTGCTGATGTGGAGAAGAGAATCCCAAGCGTGAAATCCTTGAAGGAACACAAAGTTGTAGTAAAGGAAATGATCAATGCAGATACAACAATCTCTGTTTATGATCACGGATATGTACTTTATACAGCAGGAAATCAATCAACCGTATTTCCGCTTCATAGTTGTGATGACTATGAATATGTGAGTGTAACTGGCGATAACAAGGAATTCAATAAAGAGTTCTTTGATAATGAAAACTGGTATATCCGTCTGCTGATGGAGGCTGAAGACCGTATGGCATACAGCCAGAGCAAAATCAGCACCAATCATGGTGTGTTTTCTAACAGCGATGTTACAGATGATGCGGAGATTATGAGAGGATCTTCAAAAGATTTTGTTGACGATGTTATCGACAGAGAAATTCTAAACGCTTTGATCAAAGAGTTAACAGAGAGACAAAAGACGGTACTCAATCTGGTTTATTTCGAGGAAATGCGTCAGCAGGATGTTGCAGATTATCTGGGAATCAAACAGCAGAGTGTAAATGACCTCCTGAACAGGGCATTAAAAACGATGAAAAAAAAGGCGGAAAACGAAGAATTTTAAAAAAATTGAATTAGACCACTGTAAAACAGGCTCTGAGCGTTTCGTTATATGAAGGGTTTGCATAGAACACCTTCATGTACCTTGAAAAATGAATAGCCTGCCCGGAGTGATATTCGGTCTGAACATGCATAGAGCGAAAAGCTGCGTGTCTGCCAGAAGAAAACGTATCAGAGATGGAAACTGATATAGGAACGGATCCGGGAAAGAAAACAGGAAAACGCTTAAATCTTAAATCAAAATAAAATGTCTGAATCTGAAAAGAGGATGACAGTAGAAATCATGTGGCGGTATTTGTGACAAACAGGTACCGCCATATATTTGTGCTGTTATCTCAGCTTGTGCTGACTGTCCCAAATAGCGCAAATTTCAGGAAAGGAGGCGATCATCTTCGTATAAAAGATAATACGCAGACACGAACAGATAACCATACACAAAAAAATCAGAAAGGAAGGATTTAAGAGAATGAACGTGAAAAAGAAAGCACGCAGGGTGATGTCCGGTTTACTGACTGCAGTAACGGTTCTATCGACGGTACTCTCTCCCGCTGTTGCCTATGCTTCTGATGATGCCGGATCTGTAAAAAAGATTCCGTATTATGAGGAGATCAAGGATCAGCTGGATAAAGATGAAGTGGTAACTGCAAAGGATTATGAGATCAAGGTTGGAGACAATTTCGATGTAAAGAGTGATTATACCGGTCTTACGATTCAGGATGACAGCAAAGTAAAAGTTACATTTCAGGAAGCAAAAGATACGGACGGGAATGATTTTTCTACCGATTATGCCAATTCCTATAAGGCAGTCTATTATGTAGAACCACAGACAACGGATCACCCAACCTACCAGATCAATCGAAAGATCGTGGTAAAAGAAGCGGATCAGCAGAAAGATTCGCAGTCAGAAAGTTCTTCTGATCAGGATGCCGGTTCTTCCGATAAGACAGAAACTGAGGATTCTGAGGCTGACTCGTCTACAGAGGAAACTGGTGCTGCTGAAACGGAGAGCAAAACAGAACTGACAGAAAAAGAATTTGATGCAGAGATCGAAGCAACGGAGAATCAGGAGACCGTTGATCCGGAAACAGGGATCACACTCTCAGAGGTTATACAGGAAGCTGTTGACCAGGAAGTTGCTCTTGCGGATCTTGAAGCAGGCGAAAGTATTACTTTTGATATGCCAATGATGCTTGCTTCCGGTGAAACAGGAACAAAATCAGTCACAGTCACAGCCGGTTCCTGGTACTATTACGCAGATTATGGATTAGGTTCTTATCTGACTTGTCCGTATTATGTGAAATGGGGAAGCATCAATGCGACAGCATACTGTGTTGAACCATCGAAAAAAGGACCGGGAAATGGAACTTATACGATCCAGAAACTTGCCGATGGAAAGACACTTGCAAAGGTCTGCTATTACGGAACAAAAGCAAGTGATGAGAATGGTTTCTTCGATGAGAAACATCCGGATTTTCCGGCAGGAAAGAGATTCATCATTACCCATCTTGCAGCGGCTTATGCAAATGGATCCAGTGACTGGGCATCCGGAACCAATGCAACAGGAAAGAACCTGGCAATGGAACTTTACAATTATTGTGTAAATATGCCGGACATTCCGTCTGTAGATATGAGCTTTTCCGAATCTAATGTAAAGGCTTATGTGGAAGGAAACAGCCAGCGAACAAGCGTGATCACATTCAAAGCAGATAAACTGCAGACAATCACATTTAAGTTGCCAAGCGGTGTAAAGCTTGTAAATGTGACAACCGGTAAAACAAGTGCTGCAGGAGCAAGTGTAGAAATCAGTGGAGGTACACAGTTTTATCTGACAGCACCACTTGATCAGGCAGAGAGCGTCAGTGCTACATTTTCTTCTCGGATGAAGGGAAGCATTGATAAAGAATACTCTGCTTACAAGATTGTAACAGGATCCGGAACACAGGACCTGGCTCTTGTTTTCGGTGAAGGTGTCGGAAATGAGAAATATGTGGATTTTAAAGTAACCTGGACAAAAGAATGCAAAGTATCCATTGTAAAGAAAGATCAGGATACAGGAAATGCACTGGCTGGTGCAGTGTACGGGATCTATTCCGATGCTGCATATACAAAGCTGATCGCAGAGATGCCTGCAACTGATCAGAATGGTGCTTCACAGCTCACAATGGAGAAAACACAGGAAGTTGTTTATCTGAAAGAAATCTCTGTTCCAACAGGGTATCAGATCGATACAAAGTCTTATAATGTGACTCTTGCTATCGGAAAGACAACGACCAAAAATGTAACAGACAAACGTGTAAATGCAAAGATCAACATTGCAAAACAGGATGCTGAGACAGGGAATGCAGCACAGGGTGATGCAACGCTGGAAGGTGCAGTATATGGCCTTTATGCAAGGGAAGATATTGTTCATCCGGATGGAAGAACCGGAACGATCCATAAGAAAGACAGCCTGATCACATCCCTGACAACGGATAAGAATGGCGAAGCTTCTGTATCGGATCTCTATCTTGGAAAGTATTATCTGAAAGAGCTTAGTGCTCCGGTGGGATACGTACTGGATCCGACAGAACATGAGGTGGACTGTACTTACGAAGGTGCTACTGTTCCGACAGTAGAAAGAACTTCTGTATGTAAAGAAACTGTCATCAAACAGCCATTTCAGATCATCAAGGCAGCAAACAACGGGAAGACCGATGCAGATCTTCTGCAGGGAGTTGGTTTTTCAGCATGGCTTGTCAGTGATCTGAAAGTAAAAGCAGATGGAAGTTATGATTTTGACTCAGCCAGACCAGTTGTACTGACTGCAGATGGCCAGGCAGAAATGTTTACCGATGAAAAAGGATATGCAAGATCGATTCCGCTTCCATATGGAACTTATGTGGTAAGAGAAACCACAAGCAAACACAACTATGCACCGGTTGATGATTTTATAGTGAAGATCACAGAGAATCATCCGGATACACCGCAGACATGGCGAGTGCTTCTGGATAAAGAATTCAAAGCAAAATTAAAGATCATCAAAAAGGATGCAGAAACACAGAAATCTGTACTCCTGGCAAATACAGAATTCAAGGTATATGACCTGGATAACCAGAAATATGTGGAACAGACAACATCCTATCCGAAGCCAACGGTACACAAATCCTATTTCACAAATGAGGAAGGATACCTGGTACTGCCAAAGAATCTGAAACCTGGCAACTACCGGATTGAGGAAGTGACGGCACCCGATGGGTACACAATATCCAAAAACTATGTGACAGTTGCAGTTGATACAGATACTGCTTATCTGACCGATCCTGTCACAGGAGATGCAGTCATTGATGTGGAATATACCAATGCCCCGGTCAAAGGTCAGTTAAAGATCTATAAACAGGGTGAAGTGTTAAAGGGATTTGATAAGGACTTCCAGTATGAAATGGCTGGACTTGCAGGTGCTGAATTTGAAGTCTATGCGGCAGAGGATATCTATACTGCCGATCATCAGGTAGATGCAGATGGACAGAGAACTTTGTACTTTGCAAAGGATGCACTGGTGGCAACCGTTACAACGGATACAGATGGTTATGCAACTGTAAAGAATCTTCCACTTGGCAGATACTATGTCAAAGAGAAGAATGCACCGGACACTTATGTGTTAAATACGGTGCCGGAAAATGTCGAATTTGCTTATGCAGATCAGGATACCGCAGTGATCGAGAAAGAAATCTCTGTCACAGATGAACGACAGAAAGTGTCGATTACGGTCGAAAAACAGGATGCTGAGACAGGCAATACAGTAGCCGGAGCAGTGTTCGGTATTTACAATGCAAAAGACATTCAGACGAAAGATGGAAAAGTGATCGTCAAAGCAGATACTCTTTTACAGGAAATGACTTCTGATGAAAAAGGTCAGGCAGCATGTACACTGGATCTTCCACTTGGAAGCTATTATGTAAAAGAACTGAAAGCACCAGATGGATTCGTATCTTCGGATGAAGTACTGAGATTTGATGCTTCTTATCAGGGGCAGGATGTACAGACAGTAACATTAAAATCCGTAAAGAAGAACCAGCCGACAACTGTTGAGATCACAAAATCAGATGCAACAACCGGTGTAGAACTGGATGGAGCTTATCTGAAAGTAACGGATAAAGATGGAAATGTAGTAGATAGCTGGACATCTTCCAAAGATGCACCGCATGTGATCAAATATCTGAAAGTGGGTGAGACTTATACCCTACATGAAGAGTTTGCACCGCATGGTTATCTGGTAGCCAATGATGTGACATTCACAGTCAAAGATACCGGAGAGGTTCAGAAAGTGGAAATGAAGGACGAGGTACCGGTTGGTGAACTCATCATCAACAAAAAGGGAGAATTTCTGGATTCTGTTACGCTGGCCGATAAGGTCAAAGGTGTGGTGGAACACATTTTCAACTATGTAACCGGAAAACTGACAGATGTTACGTTT
>ERZ1023614.677-NODE-677-length-9965-cov-6.050252_pt1 | contig 9965 bp, 8 predicted proteins | sample MGYA00380327_ERZ1023614 | MGnify/ENA primary metagenome ERZ1023614 (study PRJEB33179, sample SAMN07448978) | human gut metagenome | biome: Human-gut; feature: Human associated habitat; material: Faeces | host: Homo sapiens | place: India: Bhopal | collected...
GGACCAAATGACCGAAAAGTTTGCAAACAGCAAGCATTTCCACCTGGCTATTACACCGGAAGGAACCCGTAAAGCCAATCCCAACTGGAAGAAAGGTTTTTATTACATAGCACTTAAAGCACAAGTGCCCATCATGCTTATCGGGATTGATTATCCTTCCAAGACCATCTCCTCTACCAAGGCTGTCATGCCTACCGGAGACATCGAAAAGGATATGCGCGAGATAAAACTGTACTTCAAGAACTTTAAAGGAAAAAATCCCGAAAATTTTGATTTAGGAAATATCTAATCAGGTATTAAGCATTAATGCCATGCGAATAAGCATCTTGCAAACAGACATCGTCTGGGAAAATAAACAAGAAAATCTCCGTCGTCTCCGCGAGAAGTTAGAAACTCTTCGTGGAACAACGGAGATTGTTGTTTTACCGGAAACATTCTCCACCGGCTTTAGTATGGACACCGCCAGCTTGGCCGAACCCACAACGGGAGAAACCATCGCAACACTGCGCCAATGGTCCGAAGAGTACCGGCTTGCTCTTGCCGGCAGCTATATTGCCTGCGAAACAGCCTCGGAAGGCGGAAAGCCATCCTACTACAACCGCGCATTCTTCCTTACGCCCGAAGGCAATGCTTACTATTACGACAAACGCCACCTCTTCCGGATGGGGCACGAGACAGAACATTTCACCCCCGGCAACCGGCGTCCCATCATCCGATATCGCGGCTGGAATATACTGCTGCTTGTATGCTATGACCTTCGTTTCCCGGTCTGGAGCCGCAATACGAGCAATGAATACGACCTCCTGATTTACGTCGCCAACTGGCCCATTCCCCGCCGGAAAGTCTGGGACATCCTGCTGCAAGCGCGCGCGCTGGAAAACATCAGTTATGTCTGCGGTGTCAACCGTATCGGCAAGGACGGCAGAGACATTCCACACAGCGGAGGCAGTGTGGTCTACTCTCCGAAGGGGGAAGTGCTTGCCACTGTGCCCGACAACGAAGAGGCGATTGCCACCGCCTCCCTCAACCTTTCCTCCCTGCAGGAGTTCAGGCTAAAGTTTCCCGCTTGGAAAGATGCGGACGAGTTCGTTATTTCTTCAAATAATAGTTCACAGTAGTCACTACACGTACGCTTTTTATATAAGGAGTATAGGCATCGCGGTCACTTATGGAGAACTGCCCTTGCGAGGCATTGCGGATTTTCCCCAGTTCACTGTCCGAATCCTTGGCAAACTTCTCAGCTGCAGCACGAGCGTTCTTCGTGGCCTCCTCTATCATTCTGGGCTTCACTTCGTTGAGACCGGTGAATTCATAAGACACATTATATTTATAATCCCCTCCCGTGATGGCAATACCCTGCTTCAAGAGTTCAGCCTGCCCCGACATGAGCTTACGCACCCTATCCACATTCTTGGAAGTGACAGTGATGACAGACGTGGCATTATAACGATAGGCCACGTTGCGGTCAACGTAACGTTCGGCCTGCATGTCAATCACTTCGGGCGGTGCAATACTGATTTCCTCCTTCTCAATACCGTTGTTTTCAAGGAAACTCACGACGGCAGCGTTTTTCTTCTCCATATTGGCATAAAGCAGTGCAGGGTCATTACCTATGTCTTTGTAGACAAGAGGCCAGACTACCTTGTCGGCAGGCACTTCCATTTCGGCCAGCCCTTTCACACTGACCACACGGTCCTTATTCACAAAATTGTTGATACCGCCTTTTACCATGATTCCCAACAAAAGCAGCCCCACGGCTATGATGGCTGCTTCTACTTTCCAGCTTTTCATACATTGATATTTTAGAGTTTATAAACACACACAAATATAACAAACCCAAACGACAAAAAGTGCGATGAATGGTCTATTTTTATATGATTATCCTCACTTATACCCCAAACGAACGAGACATTATACAAAATGCACCAAATCCTCTTTTTTAGAGTATTTAATGAAAATACCCAAAAGAAGGAGTACATCTTCTCCAAAAAGTACCTATTTTTGTCCTTCGAAACAATGTCAAAGCGACAACATGATTAATTTAATAATTCTAACCCCTAAATCCTATGTTGACCCAACGTAAAATCCATACTCACGGTGGCGGTTGGCCGTGACTTTATGGAATGACCGAAGACACTTTCCGTACAACCGTCAAAACCCATATGAGATATGGGACGACCAGTATTTCTTAATTAATCTTCAGCAATATGCGGATGAACATTGTTTTTCGTATATTTGTTGATTGAAAGAACAGTTCAATACTTAATCATTTATTAATAATAAATTTTATGAAAACCAATCTAAGCTCTCAAATCACTCTCAACAGAGTCTCCCCCAGGTACTATAGACCTGAGAATGCATTTGAACGGTCGGTATTGACCCGACTGGAAAAAATCCCGACAGATATTTATGAGTCTGCGGAAGAAGGCGCCAACCAGATTGCCCTTGACATTGCACAGTTAATCCGTGACAAGCAAAAGGCGGGACGTTTCTGTGTCTTGGCACTGGCAGGCGGTAACTCTCCGCGCAATGTATATGCAGACTTGGTACGTATGCACCAGGAAGAGGGATTAAGTTTCCGCAACGTAGTCATATTCAACCTCTACGAATATTATCCATTAGCTCCCAATGCCATCAACAGCAACTTCAACGCATTGAAGGAAATGCTGATAGACCATGTGGACATTGACAAACAGAATGTTTTCACCCCCGACAGCACCATCGCCAAAGACGCCATCTTTGAATATTGCCGTCTTTACGAGCAGCGCATTGAAAGTTTCGGTGGCTTAGACATCGCTTTGCTGGGCATTGGCCGTGTAGGTAATATAGGTTTCAATGAACCGGGTTCACGCCTGAACTCTACCACTCGTCTGATATTGCTGGACAACGACTCCCGCAATGAAGCTTCCAAGATGTTCGGTAGCATTGAAAATACCCCCATCAGCTCCATCACCATGGGAGTAGCCACCATCCTCTCGGCAAAGAAAATATATCTGCTGGCATGGGGTGAGGAGAAAGCGCAAAAGGTGAAAGAATGCGTTGAAGGTCCGGTAACAGATACTATCCCTGCATCTTATCTGCAGACTCACAACAATGCACATGTAGCTATCGACTTGTCTGCCGCCGCCAATTTGACGCGTATCCAACGCCCCTGGCTGGTAACCTCCTGCGAATGGAACGACAAGCTCATCCGCAGTGCCATCGTCTGGTTGTGCCAACTCACCGGAAAACCCATTCTGAAACTGACCAACAAGGACTACAACGAAAACGGTCTGAGCGAACTGCTGGCATTGTTCGGCTCAGCCTATAACGTGAACATCAAGATATTCAATGACCTGCAACATACCATCACCGGATGGCCGGGCGGCAAGCCGAATGCTGACGACACCTATCGTCCTGAGCGTGCAAAGCCCTATCCAAAACGTGTGGTCGTATTTTCTCCGCATCCCGATGATGACGTTATCTCCATGGGAGGCACCATCCGTCGTCTGGTAGAGCAGAAACATGACGTGCATGTGGCTTACGAAACTTCCGGTAACATTGCCGTAGGCGATGAAGAAGTTATCCGCTTCCTGCACTTCATCAACGGGTTCAACCAAATCTTCAACAACAGCGAAGACCAGGTCATCAATGACAAATATACTGAAATCCGTAAATACTTGAAGGAGAAGAAAGACGGTGACATGGATACACGCGACATCTTGACCATCAAGGGACTGATTCGCCGTGGCGAGGCACGCACTGCATGTACATACAATAATATCCCTCTGGATCACTGTCATTTCCTTGACCTGCCATTCTACGAAACGGGCAAGATACAGAAGAATCCTATCAGCGAAGCAGACGTGGAAATTGTACGCAACCTATTGCGTGAAGTGAAACCCCATCAGATTTTCGTTGCCGGCGACCTGGCCGACCCGCACGGCACACACCGTGTTTGTACGGACGCCGTATTTGCCGCCATTGACTTGGAAAAAGAAGAAGGTGCCAAATGGTTGAGGAATGCCGCATCTGGATGTACCGCGGTGCATGGGCCGAATGGGAAATCGAAAACATCGAGATGGCTGTGCCCATCAGCCCGGAAGAACTGCGTGCCAAGCGTAACTCTATCCTGAAGCATCAATCGCAGATGGAAAGCGCACCGTTCCTGGGCAATGACGAACGTCTGTTCTGGCAACGCAGCGAGGACCGTAACCGCGGAACAGCTGCCTTGTATGACAGCCTCGGACTTGCTTCCTATGAGGCGATGGAAGCCTTTGTGGAATACATTCCGCTATAAACGGATAAAATATTAACAATAGGATGAGATGTATTGCTCCGGCAATGCATCTCATTTTTTCATGTCTCAGCCTTCTTATATTCCCAAGGAATATTTGCAGATATAAAAACAATCAAATAATTTTGTTACTTATTTATCGAAACGACAAAACTTAAAAACAAACACCATTATGAAAAAGTATGCTATCAACATCCTTGTCATTTTATTCCTACTCACGCCATTTACATTGTTTGCAAATGGATGCCATGCCAATAACGACACCATCAAAGTATTGGCAATAGGCAACAGCTTTTCACAAGATGCAGTAGAGCAATATTTGCACGAACTGGGAGAAGCTGAAGGTATCACCATGATTATCGGCAATATGTTTATCGGAGGATGTTCACTGGAACGGCACGTGCAAAACATACGCAACAACGCTCCGGCCTATGCCTATCGCAAAGTAGAGAAAGACGGGGAAAAAACAGAAACCCGGTCAATGACTATTGAGAAAGCACTGGCCGATGAGAAATGGGACTATATCAGTGTTCAGCAGGCCAGCCCTTTGTCTGGTATCTATGACAGCTACAAAGCTTCCCTACCTGAATTGGTTAACTATATCAGGGAACGAATTGGAAAGGAAACCGTATTAATGGTGCACCAGACATGGGCTTATGCTACCAATGCCAACCACACCGGATTCAAAAACTATGACCAGAACCAAATGAAAATGTACACCAGCATTGTGGATGCAGTAAAGAAAGCCGCCAACCTGGTGGGTATCAAGAAAATTATCCCTTCGGGAACCGCCATACAAAATGCACGTACCTCCTTTATCGGCGACCATATGAATAGGGACGGATACCACCTTGACTTAACCATAGGCAGATATACAGCTGCCTGCACATGGTTTGAGGCATTGACCCATCAGAATGTAACAGAAAACCCATATTCTCCCGAAGGAATGGACCCAATCCATAAGAAAGCAGCTCAAATGGCTGCGCACAACGCCATCCTCTATCCGGACAAAGTTACGGAACTGACAGAACTGAAAAAGATTGCCGATTAATGCTTTTTAATTCTTAAGACTTACTTATATGTCTGCAAAATAATAAAAAGAAAGTAACCCGCTCATCAGTGAAGCTTTCTTTTATGTACTTTTGCACGCACCACCGTCTGGTAAAAGCAGATATTGGCAACTTCAATATTTCATCAGTATGAAAAAACTTATCCTAACCGGCATATGGCTCTTGTGTGGATTCCTCCTTCCGGCACAAGAACTAGAGCAGAATGTGGAAGAACGCCTCCAGACATTCTTTAGGGAATACACCACCCATACGGCCAACATCGGTACCTGCAAGCTGGATAGTTTCCGCATTGACTTCCGGAAGAAGAAATTGCTTGTCTATACAAACGAGTGCTTTGCCTACCAGCCTCTACGGCCTGAAACCGTTGATGCCATTTACCGCCATCTGGGACAAATCCTGCCAGGACCGGTGAACTATTTCGACCTCACCGTCTTTGCTGACGGGAAGAGCATCGAAGAGCTTATCCCCAACCTCTACCGGAAAGGGAAGAAAGACAAGGCACGTCTGTTCAGCCACCTGGAATACAAAGGTACCCCCTGGGTAACCCGTACCTCGCGCCCCTACGACATCACCCGCGGACTGGAAGGACGCCACATCGCCCTTTGGCAAAGCCACGGGAAATATTATATCAATGACAAGGACAAATGGGGATGGCAACGCCCGAGGCTGTTCTGCACTACAGAAGACCAGTTCACCCAATCCTTCATCCTGCCCTACCTCCTGCCCATGCTAGAGAATGCAGGAGCCAATGTATTCACTCCCCGCGAAAGGGACACGCAGAAGCAGGAAGTCATCGTAGACAATGACGGTAGCCTGAGCGGACATGGAGGACAAGGTTCCCTTTATCTGGACGTGAAAAGCCGGAAAGCACGTTGGGAACAGACCTCCCGACCCGGATTTGCCCAACGGAAACGAGTCTATCAAGACAATGAAAACCCTTTCCTCTCCGGCACGGCACGCTTTGCCAAAACTGAAAAGAAGAAAGACAAGGCTTTTGCCGAATGGGTACCCGATATTCCGGAAACGGGAGAATATGCTGTATACGTATCTTACCAAACACTGCCGGGCAGCGTAAGCGATGCCAAATATCTTGTATTTCACAATGGAGGCGTCACGGAGTTCAAGGTGAACCAGCAAATAGGAAGCGGCACATGGGTGTACCTCGGCACATTCACTTTTGACAAAGGCCGGAACGACTACGGCATGGTGGTATTGAGCAACGAAAGCAAAGAGAAAGGCGTGGTCTGTGCCGATGCCGTCCGCTTTGGAGGGGGCATGGGCAACATTGCCCGCGGGGGACAAACCAGCGGCTTGCCCAGATACCTGGAAGGCGCACGCTACTTTGCCCAATGGGCAGGCATGCCCTATCCCGTCTATGGAGGCTATGAGGGAAAGAATGATATGAACGACGATATCAACGTACGTTCCCGTACAGTGAATTACCTTGCAGGAAAATCACTATTCAACCCAACGGAAGAAGGTTTGGGCATCCCCTTTGAAATGAGTATGGCCCTGCATAGCGATGCCGGTTTCAGTAAGGAAGATGAGATTATAGGCACTCTCGGCATTTATACCACCAACTTCAACAACGGTCGGTTGCATGCCGGTACAGACCGCCATGCCTCCCGTGACCTTTCGGACATTCTGCTAACGCAGTTGCAGCGTGATATCCGCTCTACCTTCAACGTAGACTGGACACGCCGCAGCCTATGGAACCGCAACTACAGTGAAACACGCCTGCCCGCCGTCCCTTCCACCATCGTAGAACTGTTGTCGCACCAGAACTTCGCAGATATGCGCTTGGGACATGACCCTAACTTCAAGTTCACCGTCGGGCGTGCGCTCTATAAAGCTATTCTGCAATACATATGCAGCCAGCACGGCAGAGACTACGTTGTCCAACCCCTTCCCGTCAGCCACTTTGCCATCCGCTTCGGTCAAAAGAAGAATACTTTAGAGCTTTCCTGGCAAGGAGAGGAAGACCCGTTGGAGCCGACTGCCAAACCACGTGAATACATTGTATATACACGTATCGGTCGTGGAGGATTTGACAATGGCGTACGCGTCAGCTCCCCATCCCACACCGTAAAAATAGAACCGGGCATCGTCTATTCCTTTAAAGTAACCGCCGTAAACCGGGGTGGCGAAAGCTTCCCTTCGGAAATTCTTGCCGCCTACAAGGCAAAGCGTGAAAAAGGACAGATACTTATCGTCAACGGATTTGACCGCATCAGCGGGCCTGCCGTTATAGACACCCCCGATGCGGCAGGCTTCGACTTGTCACAAGATCCCGGCGTACCCTATCTCTATGACATCTCCCTCTGCGGCGCCCAGCAGAATTTTAGCCGGAAGGAAGCAGGACGACGTCTGGGAGAGAGCAGTGACGAATACGAAGGCATGAAAATCATCGGAAACACTTTCGATTACCCCTTCGTACATGGCAAAGCCATCCAGGCAGCCGGAAATTACAGCTTCGTCTCATGCAGCGACGAGGCTGTGGAAAAGGGCATCCTCTCATTGGAGGATTATCCGATAGTGGACTATATCCTCGGACTTGAGAAAGAAGACAATTCCAGCAATCCGGCACGCAATACCTACTACAAAACATTCTCCTCGCCCATGCAGCGCATACTGACTTCCTATTGCCAGTCGGGAGGTCATCTCCTGGTCAGCGGTGCCTACGTAGGCAGCGATATGGACAGCTCGCAGGGCAATAAAGAAGTTATTCAGAATCTCTTGAAGTACCGGCATGGCAACTCTCTGAAAACAGACGGGGACAAAATCGCTGTCCGGGGACTGGGGCATACCTTCACCCTTCCCCGCCTGCCGAATGAGCAAAGCTATCCGGTCACTTCCCCTGATTGCATCCTGCCCATGTCTCCCGCTTTTCCAGTCATGACCTATGCCATCGGCAACACACCCGCCGCCGTAGCCTATCAAGGCAGTGATTATCGCACTTTTGTCATGGGATTCCCTTTTGAAAGCATCCGGGAAGAAACATCCAGAAATGTAATTATGGCATCCATACTCCGCTTTCTCACCACAGATTACACAGATTAACACAGACAAAATAGCAATCCCTATAAATAATCTGTGAAAATCTGTGTAATCTGTAGTGAAAAAACTATCTTTGCTTCCATTAATCATTAAACATTAACCACTAAACATTAAACATCATGTACACTATACAAGCCAACCCCAGCGGAACCCGTAGTTTAGAAGTTTCTGAAGAGAATCTTGCCACCATCGAGAAATACGGCCTCTTCCGCCATCTCATCGACAGCAACGGTATTGTGGACGAAACCGTGCTCGACAAGTTGAAACTGAACATCCGCTCCCTCATCGCCGCGCAAGAGGAAGACAGCAAAGACCTGCTCGACCTCTGTATCGACGTTATCTATCACAACAACATGAAGGCCTTCGGACTACAACAGCTCATCAAGCTCTATCTGCAATGGCTTTCCCAACAAGACACCATAGAAGAAGAATAAATGAAAACCATCGACACCTGCGGACAACAGCATTACAGCCCTTTAATCCCTGCCATCAAAGCCATGTGCGAGGCCGGAAAAGGCGAGAAGCTGGAAATCATCATGGACGACGCTGCTGCCTTCAATGACATGAAAGAGTATCTTTCCGAGCAGCAGATAGGCTTCCGTGAGATTTACGACGGAGAACGGATGACATTACAGTTTTTAATGTGCAAATGAAAGAATATCGCCTTACAGACTGGCTTCCTACTACCAAGAAAGAAGTGGAACTACGTGGTTGGGACGAATTGGATGTAATACTTTTCAGCGGTGACGCCTACGTGGATCACCCTTCTTTTGGAGCCGCCGTCATAGGCCGCATCCTCGAAGCAGAAGGATTGCGCGTAGCCATCATCCCCCAACCCAACTGGCGCGACGACTTGCGCGACTTCAAAAAACTGGGACGTCCCCGTCTGTTCTTCGGCATCAGTCCCGGCTGTATGGATTCGATGGTCAACAAATATACTGCCAACAAACGCTTGCGCAGTGATGACGCCTATACCCCGGATGCACGTCCGGATATGCGTCCGGAGTACCCTTCCATTGTATATACCCAGATATTAAAGAAGCTATTCCCCGATGTCCCCGTCGTACTGGGCGGCATCGAGGCAAGCATGCGCCGCCTGACGCACTATGACTATTGGCAGGACCGTGTACGCCCCAGCATCCTCCTCGACAGCGGAGCCGACTCACTCATCTACGGTATGGGAGAGAAACCGGTGGTGGAACTTGCGGAAAGGCTGAAACGCCAACAGACACAGATGGACGCCCCAAGCTTCAAAAAGCTCATCGCCGATATTCCCCAAATGGTTTACCTTGACAAGGAAGTAGTGGTACAAGAAGGGGATATCACCCTCTTTTCCCATGAAGAATGTCTGAAAGATAAAAAGAAAGAAGCTGCCAACTTCCGTCATATCGAGGAGGAAAGCAACAAATATACAGCATCCCGCATCTTGCAAAAGAGCGGCAAGCTGACGGTAGTAGTCAATCCTCCCTATCCCCCTTTGACGGAAGCTGAACTCGACCGTTCTTTCGACTTGCCATACACGCGCCTGCCCCATCCCAAATACAAGGGAAAACGTATTCCGG
>ERZ1023614.687-NODE-687-length-9876-cov-6.680481_pt1 | contig 9876 bp, 6 predicted proteins | sample MGYA00380327_ERZ1023614 | MGnify/ENA primary metagenome ERZ1023614 (study PRJEB33179, sample SAMN07448978) | human gut metagenome | biome: Human-gut; feature: Human associated habitat; material: Faeces | host: Homo sapiens | place: India: Bhopal | collected...
GAAGGAGTCGTAGCATCGGGATTCCCGTAAACCGTGTGGGGAGGACGGGACGTTGGACGTCGATCAGAATCGCCGGGACTTTACGATCAATGCACTGGCTGTCTGCCTGAACAAAGGGCGGTTTGGAGAACTGGTCGATCCGTTCGGCGGCATGAATGATTTGAAGGAGAAGATCATTCGTACTCCTCTCGATCCGGACATAACGTTCAGTGACGACCCCTTGCGCATGATGCGCTGTATCCGTTTTGCTACCCAGCTGAATTTTTACATCGATGATGATACATTTGAATCTCTTTGCCGTAACAGAGAACGGATTGAGATCATTTCACGTGAACGCATTGCCGACGAATTGAATAAGATCATGCTTTCACCTATACCTTCGAAGGGTTTTATCGATCTGGACAGGAGCGGGCTGTTGGAATTGATTTTTCCTGAATTAGTGGCTTTACAGGGAGTAGAGACCCGGAACGGGCGTGCCCATAAGGATAATTTCTATCATACGCTGGAAGTGCTCGACAATATCAGCAGAGTGACGGATAACCTTTGGCTCCGTTGGAGTGCTCTGTTGCATGACATTGCTAAACCGGTGACTAAACGTTGGGAGCCGAAAGCGGGATGGACCTTCCATAATCATAATTTCATCGGTGAAAAGATGATTCCGAATATCTTCCGGAAGATGAAGTTGCCGATGAACGAGAAGATGAAGTATGTACAGAAGATGGTGAGCCTGCACATGCGTCCCATTGTGATAGCGGATGATGTGGTGACGGATTCGGCTGTACGGCGTCTGCTTTTTGAAGCCGGAGATGATATAGACGATCTGATGACGCTTTGTGAAGCGGATATAACCTCGAAAAATATGGAACGTAAACAGCGCTTCCTGAATAATTTTCAATTGGTGAGGCAGAAATTGAAAGATCTGGAGGAAAAAGACCGTGTCCGTAACTTCCAGCCACCTGTGAGTGGGGAAGAGATTATGGAGGTGTTCAATCTGGGACCTTGCAGGCAAGTGGGCTCGTTAAAAAGTGCTATAAAAGACGCTATTTTGGACGGAGTGATTCCCAATGAATACGAAGCCGCCTATGCATTTATGCTTCAAAAAGCCGAAAAAATGGGATTGAAACCCGTACAAAACAAAGAGGTTTAGATGCAATAAGTTTTTGTTTTTAGTGATCTCCGGGGATTCATGCCGGAAAGGATTATATATGCCATAGAGCAGTTTTGTAACGGTTTTCCGTTACAAAACTGCTTTTTTTATCTACTCTTTCTGTCTATTCTTTTTTCATTTCTGTGTATAAACAACCAAACTTTCGAGAAAATAAAAAAAAAGGAGTTTCTGTTAGTGATAGATTGCGGAATAAGTGCTTATTTTGCAAAACACTATTAAACATAAACTAAATCATTTTAAGGTATGAATAGGATGAAATGTGGATTTTACACTTACAGAGGTATTGCTTTTTGTTTTGTAGCCGCGATGTTCTGCGGACAAACAATGGCACAGGTTGTAGAAAAAAGGGGATTCGACTCTCAGAAAAAGATTAATGCATTTGATAACACGACTTTTTGTACTGCTTATTTGTCTGACGGAGCCCTGTATACCATGCGCGATATCGCTATTAATGATGTGCGAAAAATTGAGCGTATTGTGTTTAACCCGACGGGAAGCTCCATCGCTCTGTTGAGGGCGAAGAATCCGATAAGTATTTACTCTTTTCGCGACAGGAATAAGAAGCTTTTCGAACTGAAGGAGAAACGTAAGAAATTGAAGGCTAAACCGATGCCGGTGTCGATGTGCTATTCTGCTGACGCCCGTAGTTTTATTGTGGGTAACTCGTTGGGAGAAATTGTGATTTATGATACGAAAGAATATATGCCGTTAGCTTATATTCAGGGGGAGGCTCCGGCCACTGCCCTGGCCATGAGCTCGAACAATTATTTTATCGCCGCAGCGGTAGGACAGAATATTAATATCTGGAATTTCCAGACAAAGGAGTTGAGAAAAGCGATTCCTATGCCGGCAGTCGTTAAAGAGGTGACTTTCTCTCCGGATGCTGCATTGCTGGCTGTAACTACAGATGACAATCACTTGACCATTATCGATACGAAAAACTGGGATAAGGTAGATATATTTGATAAGCTGGGTGGAACACTCAGTTCTCCGTCATTCCATCCGGAAGGAAAATATATCAGTGTGGTGAAAGATGGAAAGAATATAGAGATCATCAACCTGAAGAATGGTGTTGTGGAACAAGATATCGTTGATCCTACAGGCGGTGTTACCGGTGGGCGTTTCTTTAAGAACAACCAGAACAGCGAGGTATTTCTGCTGACCAATCGTACGAAACAAATGGTCTTCTGGGATGCAAACGGACTGAACCCGTTCTATGGTAAGATTATGGGTAGGGAAGTGGATGCCAAGATGAACGAATGGGTGAAGATGATGCAGGGGGAATCGATGGAAGATTATGCGATTCGTGTAAACGATGAAACCCGTATCAAACAGCAACAGCTGTTTGCTCAGGAAGTTGCTACGGCATTGGCGGGTGACCGTATTTCTATGGATAATCCTTTTATAGATGGTTATGATGCTTCGAATAATATGTTGAATATCGGTTTTAAGGGACTGCCGTCTATCGGACTGGAAGTTCCCTCCAATGAAGCGGGCGACTTTAAAGACGGTAAGATGAAATTCTCGAATGCCGTATATGTGCTGAATGATAAAGATGAATTTGAGTTGGCCTATGTTGAAGTTACCAACGAAACGACGAACAAGGTTTATATTTATGATAATATCGGACGTACAAAACTGACTGCTCTGGAAGCAGATGAAAACTTTGTTCCTCTGGAAATTATGCAGCAGGCTACCCGTGAGGAAGCACAATTGGCCGAGATCAAAGAACAGGTCATCGAGGAGAAAAAACAAGATAAACTGATCACTGATAATACGCAGATCAATGTGAAGACAGAGGTAATCCCGGGAGTGGATGCGAATGGTAAAAAGATTCTGAACTACAAGGTGGGTTACCAATATGAAGTGATCAATAAAGAGTTTTCGGCTAAGGAAGACTTCCCGTCGGGAGGTTATAATATCGAACGTTCGAATGCAGCCATGTCATTGATGAAGATTATCAAGAATGCGTTTGAAGGTGACTTTGCCAAATATCTTTCTGAAGGTAAGCAGGTGAAGGTGATTATTACGGGATCGGCAGACGCAGCCCCGATTCGCGGACGTCTGGCTTATGACGGACGTTATGGAGAATTTGTGGACGAACCTTATTATAAGGATGGCAACCTCGATAATATCACAGTCACCAAGGCTGGAGGAATCACTCAGAATGAACAGTTGGCCCTGATGCGTGCAGCAGGCGTAAAGACTTATATTGAGAAGAACGTGACAACATTGGGTAATACAAAGAACGAATACGAATATCATGTGGAAGTAGCCAAAGAGCGTGGTGGAGAATTCCGCAAGATCAACGTAGAGTTTGTAATTATGGATGCATTTCAACAATAAACAATGAAGAGATTTTTTTTACTGACAATCATTCTTACTGTTGTTGTAACAGGTAAAGTGGGGGCACAAGAAGCTGCCTCCGCTTCAAAACGTGCTAACCAACAGTATGTGCTTTTTGAAAGTGAGCGGGATAAGGGAACGAACGTAACGGCCATGTATGATTATTTGATGGATAGTTACGAAAATTTCATGAAGGTTGTAGAGGCACCGGATAACAGTCAGTATATTGGAGGCGCCAAGAATCGACTGAGAGCGTTGTATCCTTATCTGCTGAACGGGGCAGTGTACTATTCGGAACAGAAACAACCGTCCAAAGCATTGGATTTTGCTGCTGCTTATATCGATATGCCGCAGCTGAAACTGTTCCGTAGTGAATTGTTGCCGAAAGATAACCGATATGCTTCGGTGGTGTATTACGCAGCTGTAGCGGCCTTCAATCTGGAGAAGAACGAAAAAGCTTTGAGATATTTTCAGGAATATCTTAATACCGGTACGGAGGCCCAGCAGAAAGACTGCTATGTTTATATGAATATGATTTATCAGAAGCAGAAGAAGTATGCGGACCAGGAACGTGTGCTGGAACAGGCTATTGCCAAGTATCCCGTTTCGCTTGATTTCCTATACAATCTGGTGAATGTGCATATTGCTACCAATAATATGGAGAAGCTGATTGGAGCAATAGACCGTATTCTGGCTGTCGACCCGAATAATGATAAAGTGTTGCCTATCAAGGCACGCATCCTGGAGCGTCAGGGAAAGAATGTGGAGGCATTGGATATTTATAAACGTCTTTATGCACTGCACCCTGAGAGTTTTGAATTGATGACGGGAGTGGCACGTGCCAACTTTAACTGTGCTACGGAGATTGTGAACAATGGTGCCACTATTGCCAACGATACGGAATATGCTTTGGTACGTCAACGTGCATCGGGTTATCTGATGGACGCCAAAGACCTCTTCCTGAAAATTTTGCAGAAAGATCCTTCTTCCAAAATGTATATGCAGGGACTGGCTGGGGTGTATCAGTATATGGATATGAAACCGGAATATGAGGTGCTGAACAAAATCGTTCAGGATGGGGCTTCTTATACCGCCTTTCCGTCTCGTCTTGCGGCCTATAAAGAGGCATTGAAAAAAACGGAGAATGTGGCTCAAGAGCAACAAGCGGTTCCCGTGCCTATTGAACCGGCTATGCTGGTTATCAAAGTAGACCAGTTTACGGATGCTAATAACAATAAGGTAATCGATGCCGGCGAAAGTTTTGCTATACGGTTCACCATAGAGAATCAGGGTAAGGGAGATGCCTACAATGTACGGCTTCGCCTGGCTGAACAGCAGGGTTATGATCAGTATTTTGACGGCCCTCGTGAACTGGACGGTGGTAATATTGCTGCCGGGAAGTCTAAGGAATACACTTTCCGTTATATAGCCAAGAAGGAGTTGCCGACAAGTCTGGCCAAGATTAATATTTATGCGTTCGAGGCGAATGGATTTGATGCGGATCCTTCCGAGCTGATTGTGAACACTCAGGAATATGCAATGCCTCGTCTGCGTGTTGCCGATCACCAATTCTTCGCTTCCGAGGGTTCTTCCATCACTTTGGGTAAGAACGGTAAGCTGACTGTTGCCTTACAGAATTTCGGTACGCAGACTGCACGCAAGGTGAAAGTGAACTTTACTTTGCCGAAGAATGTATATACGACTGATACGCCGGAAATTATTGTCGATAGCATTGCCCCGGGAGATGTAGCTATACTCGACTATGGTTTTTTGGTGAATAAACGTTTTGATGGAGATTCGATTGCAGTTATGCTGGCTGTCACGGAATCTACTCGTTCGGCTTCTCTGAATGAAGCTTATAAGGTGAAAGTCGGAGAGTACCTGAGTGCTTCCGCTTCGATGAACCTGAGTGGAAATGTAGCTGCACGTAAAGTGAATGTGAAAGACTTCTCACTCGGCTTTAAGAGTGAACTGATGGAGGATGTGCCTGTGGGAGCTGTCAATCGCCATCGGTATGCATTGATTATCGGTAATGAGGATTATAGCATGACAGGGGCTAATGCGGAAATAAACGTACCTTATGCGGTCAATGACGCTGTGTTGTTCCGTGAGTATTGCGTGCGTACTTTTGGGGTGCCCGACGGACAAATCAAGGTAGTGCCGAATGCCACAGCCGGTATGATGCACGAGCAACTCGACTGGCTGGTGAATATGGCAAGTACGGATCCGCAGGCGGAATTGATATTCTACTATTCAGGACATGGAAATAACGATGAGGCTACCAAAGAACCTTATCTGTTGCCGGTAGATATTACCGGTAAGAATATTCGTTTGGGTATCTCGTTGAGTGACTTGTATAAAAAACTGGCTACATATCCGGTGAAAGGGGCTTATGTATTCCTCGATGCTTGCTTTAGCGGTGGTTATAAGAGTGCTGCTCCGTTATTGGCACAGAAAGGGGTGCGTGTGGTACCAAAGGTGGGTTTACCACAAGGAAACACATTGAGCTTCTCGTCCAGTAGCGGTGACCAGACTTCAAGCGTTTATCATGAAAAGAAACAGGGATATTATACTTACTTCCTGATTAAGACCATTCGGGACGCAAAAGGGAATATCTCCATGAAAGAACTGTTTGACAGAACCAGTGCTGCCGTGAAACGTGCAACCGCATTGATCGATAAAATTCAGGAACCTCAATGTATGGCTTCTCCTACGTGGATAGGCTGGGAAGATATAAAACTGGAAACTCCGGTTGTGACGCCTTAGTAGCATAACAGCCGGTAGTGGTATAAAAAAGAATCGGGAGAGCACTTTCAAAAAAGTGCTCTCCCGATTCTTTTTATTGTTGCGGCTTTAATTTACACTTCAGGTTCATCAATAGTGTGAACCATCCCTCGGTTATCAGTATCCGTAGAGAGAGCTGTCTTATTGCAACTCAATAATCTCTTCGTTGCAGATAGTCAGTTTCTCAACACCTTCGGGAGTTACTGCCCAAGAGTTTTCGATACCTACGGGACCAATACACGGAATGACGATTTTCGGTTCGAGAGCGAAAACCATTCCCGTTGCCAATTCTTGTATCATAAGGGGAGCAAGTACAGGGGCCTCGTTGATTTCCAGGCCGATACCGTGGCCAATGAATTTGGCTTGTTGACTGATACCCATAAATTTGTCGGCAAAACCGGCTTTGGTTACTATGTTGATCGCTGCATTATATAAGTCTTCGCATACAACGCCGGGTTGAGCCATCGATGAAACGGCTTCCTGAATGTCAAGACAGACCTGATGAGCTGTATAAGCCTTGTCACTTAGCTTTCCGACAGAGAATACACGACTCATATCTCCCATATATCCATTGAAATTTCCGCCTAAATCTACCATAACACTTTGTCCTTCTTTTAAAGGAGTCTTATTCAGTCCGCCTGGCAAAGCCGGATCCAACCCTTCGCCCCCCAAAGCGAAATCGTAAGGTGAAGGATAAGCTGCATTGTCACCCGTCAGTACGCTACCCATAAAAATCTCCATACTTTGACCGAATACGCGGAAGATACCTAAGTTACCTTGCAGACGCATCAGCCTCTCTATTTCAATGGAGAATTCCAGATCAGTCATCCCCGGGCGATATACCGAAGGAATCTGGTCGTAGGCTTTGGCATGAGCTACACCCGAACGACGGAATAATTCTATCTCTACAGGAGTCTTAACGCTGCGCGCTTCACGGATCAGAGGAGTACCGTTTACAATTTCCGATTCAGGGAAAATAGCAGCAAGGCGATTGTATTCTGTAAACGAAAGTTCGTCGCCTTCCAACATCAACTTTTGTGGCATCGGCAGATTGTTTTCTTTGATCAAGTCTGGAATCTGTTCCGGTTTACGGATGGGAAATACATGTTCGCCGGTGATATTGTTGGGGCGTTTGATGAATAATAAAGCCGGTGAGTGGAGAGGTAAATAGAGGTATCCGCTGACGATACGGCCGTAAGTATAGAGCAAATTTACATTACAAGTGATAAGTGCGGCTTCAATATTTTGCTGAGCCATAAGCACACGAATTTTATCGCGGCGCATCTTTAATTCGGGTTGTAACATTTTGTATTATTATTTGGTTTCGAGATGCAAAGTTAGGCGATTTTAGTTGAAAATGAAACCTTTTTATAAAAAAGTAGCGTTACCCATGTCCTGTCTCAGGAGATGGATAACGCAAACCATAAATACAAATACAACTAAACAAAGTTTTTATGTTAGTGGACAAGTAATAATCAGATGATTCCTTGTCCCATCATTGCATGGGCTACTTTCATAAAACCTGCAATATTGGCACCTTTTACATAATTGATATATCCGTCGGGCTCTGTACCATACTTCACACATTGTGCATGAATGCCGTGCATGATAGAATGCAGTTTCTCGTCTACCTCGGCTGCACTCCAGCTCAAGTGCATTGCATTTTGTGACATTTCGAGTCCGGATGTTGCCACACCGCCTGCATTGACAGCTTTGCCGGGAGCGTACATTGTTTTGTGTTCGATAAAGAGATCGATAGCTTCGGGTGTACAACCCATATTGGAGATCTCTCCGACACAAAGAACGTTGTTGTCGATCAGGTTCTTGGCATCTTCGCCATTCAATTCGTTTTGAGTGGCGCAAGGAAGCGCTATGTCTGCTTTTACTTCCCATGGGCGTTTACCGGCTACGAATGTAGAACCCGGAAATTCATCTGCATACGGAGCCACAATATCGTTGCCCGAAGCACGCAACTCAAGCATATAATCGATCTTCTCTCCACTGATTCCATTCGGATCATAGATATATCCGTCCGGTCCGGAGATGGTAACTACTTTGGCTCCCAGTTCGGTAGCTTTGGTAGCAGCTCCCCAGGCAACGTTTCCGAATCCGGAGATAGCCACAGTTTTACCTTTTATGTCGATACCCTTGGTCTGCAACATTTGGTTGACGAAATACAATCCGCCGAATCCAGTGGCTTCCGGGCGAATCAGTGAACCGCCAAATTCAAGTCCTTTACCCGTGAAAGTTCCTGTAAACTCACGGGTCAGTTTCTTGTACATACCGAACATATAGCCGACTTCACGTCCTCCTACACCGATATCACCGGCAGGCACATCCATATCCGGTCCTAGATGACGCCACAATTCAAGCATGAATGCCTGACAGAAACGCATGATTTCCGCATCACTTTTTCCTCGTGGAGAGAAGTCGGAACCTCCTTTGCCACCGCCCATAGGTAAAGTTGTCAGTGCATTTTTGAAAGTCTGTTCGAATCCCAAGAATTTCAGGATCGAGAGGTTGACAGAAGCGTGGAAACGGATACCGCCTTTGTATGGGCCGATAGCGTTGTTGAACTGAACACGATATCCCAGGTTGGTCTGAACTTCACCTTTATCATCCACCCATGTTACACGGAATGTGAAAATACGGTCGGGCTCTACCAGTCTTTCGATGATTTTGGCCTTTTCAAATTCTGGGTGTTGGTTGTAGATATCTTCGATAGAGAGTAATACTTCTTTTACGGCCTGAAGATATTCAGATTCACCGGGATGTTTTGCCTCAAGAGAGGACATGATTTTTTCGATGTTCATAATAGTATGTTTTAAAAAGGTTGATTCTGATAAAATGTAACTTGTTTCATATGCAAATATAAGAAAAGTTTTCTGATGTCATTCGGAATGGCGTATTATTTTGATTAAATAATGATAAAATGACAAAAATACCTATTCGGATATTTATGTCAGTATTTCATTTTCATCCCCAGGTTATACATGATAAATGCATAGATGTCTGCTTGCTCCTTTACTAACTTTGTTGTGGCTTTGTTGGAACCATGTCCGCCCTTGTGGTCGATACGTATGAGAGTAGGAGAGATTTTAAGCCGAAAACGAGAAAGCAATCTGTGCATATATGGATAGTCAGCAATAAAGTGAATTGTTTTTTCTTGTTTTTCCCAATAAAAACAGCGACTTTTGTCTGTTGAATTTTAAAACTACGGGAAGCCCATGCTCAGCAAATTTAAATTAAACCAGCTCTACTTTAAAGATACCCAGTTTGCTAACCTGATGACAAGGCGAATTTTTAACGTCTTACTGATAGCTAATCCTTATGATGCTTTTATGCTGGAGGATGACGGGCGTATCGATGAAAAGATTTTCAATGAATATACCTCACTTTCTCTCCGTTATCCCCCCCGTTTTTCACAAGTTTCCACCGAAGAAGAGGCGTTGAGGCAGCTTGAAAGTGTATCGTTCGATCTGGTGATTTGCATGCCGGGTACGGGAGATAACGATAGTTTTGATATCGGCGTCATATTAAGGAGAAGTACGAACAGATACCGATTGTCATCCTGACAC
>ERZ1023614.719-NODE-719-length-9566-cov-7.463779_pt1 | contig 9566 bp, 10 predicted proteins | sample MGYA00380327_ERZ1023614 | MGnify/ENA primary metagenome ERZ1023614 (study PRJEB33179, sample SAMN07448978) | human gut metagenome | biome: Human-gut; feature: Human associated habitat; material: Faeces | host: Homo sapiens | place: India: Bhopal | collected...
TTTTTTTTTAATGATTCGTCGAAAACCTAGTTATATACATATTAAGTCGTCGGAAGCGTCAGATGTGTATATGAGACATGAGAGATATTGAGCATATCCGATGCTTCGGCAATATTCTTGATGCTGCCGTCGTTGTAGAGGATGTCAATACTGTCATCTGCCTCGTCATACATATTCTTCTCGATGCTGGGGGTAGAGATGAAATATCTCGCTTCGGAGAGAGGGATGTTCAGTTGTTCACTGATTTGCAAAGTTAGTTCTTTTTTCCGTTCCTCACTAATAGGTTCGGTAGAAATCTCGACTTTGAAGATGTTTCGGTTAATCATGCCGGCGCTCAAGGTGGACAAAACCTTGTCCGAATGGCGGCTCCATACCTTGAGGGCAGTCCAGATGTCATTATCGTCCAACTGAATGAAATTCTCCAAACATTCGGGATTGTTGTAGAATGCCTCCCGGCTGATGTCGTTGTATAGAAAGAATTTCAAGGCGGGTGAGGCAAAGAGGTCTATGCCGCGGCTTGCCAGTTCCTTGGCGCGGAGCAGGGTGCTAATCAGCATTTTCTCGTAGGCAACGGAGGTTTTGTGCAGATAGACTTGCCAGTACATCAGGCGGCGGGCAGTGAGGAAGTTCTCAATAGAATAGATGCCTTTGGACTCTACTACCAGGTGGTCATCCTTTACATCCAGCATCTTGATAATGCGGGCGGAGCCAATGTTGCCTTCGGTCACTCCGGTATAGAAGCTGTCGCGGCGCAGGTAGTCCAGGCGGTCCATATCCAGTTGCCCGCTTACCAGTTGGTGCAGGAAGCGCTTGGGGTATTCATCCTTGAAAATTTGAATGGCGAGTGTCAACTGTCCGTTCATTTCCTTGTTGATACGTTCCATCAGCATCAAGGAGATGTCTTCGTGGGAGACGCCCTGCACGATGGTATTTTCCAGTACGTGGGAGAAGGGGCCGTGGCCGATGTCGTGCATCAGGATAGCGGCTTCCACAGCTTCGGCTTCGCTGTCGAAGATAAAGTTTCCTTTGGTGGCAAGTTGCTGGATGGCCTCACTCATCAGGTAGAAGGCTCCCAAAGAGTGTTGGAACCGTGTATGCTGCGCACCGGGATATACGACAGAGGACAACCCCAGTTGCTTGATACGGTTTAGACGTTGCAAAAGAGGATGTCGTACAACATCGTACAACAACCCCTTTGGTATGTTGATGAACCCGAAGACAGGGTCGTTGATAATCTTTCTTTCGAACATTAAGCGTTAGTCGTTAATCACTTTTTTCAACTCTTCCGCCATCTGTGCCTGCACTTCTTGGGCTGCTTTTCGGCTGGCGGCGGCGAAGTTCTCTGTCTTGTCCACGTAGATGATGCCACGGCTGGAGTTGACAATCAGGCCGCAAGTCTTGTTCATGCCATACTTGCAGACTTCTTCCAGGGAGCCGCCTTGTGCGCCTACGCCGGGAACCAATAGGAAGTGTTCGGGAACAATCTTGCGGATATCTTCGAAGGCGCGGCCTTGTGTGGCGCCTACTACGTACATCATCTGTTCGTCACTGGCCCACTCCTGGGATTTGCGGAGCACTTTTTCGAAGAGGCGTTCGCCGTTGGTGTCTTCCGTCAGCTGGAAGTCGTGCGAGCCTTTGTTGCTGGTCAACGCAAGCAGGATTACCCATTTGCCTTCGTACGTAAGGAACGGGGTCACACTGTCTTCGCCCATGTAGGGAGCTACGGTTACGGAATCTATATCCAGCTCTTCGAAGAAGGTACGGGCATACATGGCAGAGGTGTTCCCGATGTCACCGCGTTTGGCGTCGGCGATGATGAATTGGTCGGGATAGTTCTGCTTGATGTAGTTTACGGTTTTCTCGAAAGCTATCCAGCCTTTCACGCCCATGCTCTCATAAAATGCCAGATTGGGCTTGTAGGCGATGCAGAGGTCGGCAGTAGCGTCGATGATGGCTTTGTTGAAAGCGAATATAGGGTCTTCCTCTTTCAGAAGATGTTCGGGTATTTTCTTGATGTCGGTGTCAAGACCTACGCAAAGGAATGACTTCTTGCGCTTGATGTTCTCGAATAATTGCTGTTTGTTCATATTATTTTTTAGTTACGGGTTACTTATCACTGCCTTACAGTTCGCTCTCTTTCAGTCTTTCTGCATTTTCCGCCACAATCAGGTGGTCGATGCAGTCTTGGATGTCTCCGTCCATGAAGGCGGCGAGATTGTAGATGGTGTAGTTGATGCGGTGGTCCGTGATGCGTCCTTGCGGATAGTTGTAGGTGCGTATCTTGGCGGAGCGGTCGCCAGTGCTGACCATCGTATTAAGCTTGGAGGCGATGTCGTCGATGTACTTCTGGTGTTCCTTATCGTAGATGAAGGTACGCAAGCGCGAGAGGGCGCGTTCCTTGTTCTTGGGCTGGTCGCGCGTCTCGGTACATTCGATGAGGATTTCTTCGACTATGCCTGTGTTGGGATTCTTCCAGTTGTAGCGCAGGCGCACGCCGGATTCCACCTTGTTCACGTTCTGACCGCCGGCACCACCGCTTCGGAAGGTGTCCCACTTGATTTCACCTTCGTTGATAACTACGTCGAACTCTTCGGCTTCGGGAAGCACGGCTACGCTGGCGGCTGAGGTGTGTACCCGTCCTTGCGTTTCTGTGGCCGGTACGCGCTGCACGCGGTGCACGCCCGATTCATATTTCAGTGTGCCGTATACATTGTCGCCCGTCACGGAGCAGACAATTTCCTTGAAACCGCCGGCTGCACCTTCGTTGGCGCTGGATATCTCCATTTTCCATCCCTTGGATTCGCAATACTTGGTGTACATGCGGAAGAGGTCGCCGGCAAAGATTGCCGCTTCGTCACCACCCGTGCCGCCACGAATTTCGAGGATGGCATTACGGCCATCCTGCGGGTCGGCGGGGACGAGCAGCAGCTTTATCTGCTCTTCCAGTTCCGGTTGGCGGGCTTGGCAGGCATCCAGCTCTTCGCGTGCCATTTCCCGCATCTCCTGGTCTGTTTCGTTGGCGATAATTTCTTTGGCTTCTTCTATGCCGCCCAGTACTTGCATGTACTCTTTGCGGGCATTCATCAGGTCGCCCAGTTCTTTATATTCTTTGGTGAGCTTGACGTAACGCTTCTGGTCCGCAATCACTGCCGGGTCTGTAATCAAGGTCGACACTTCTTCGAAGCGGGCGACAAGCCCTTCCAGCTTTTCGAGTATGGTATTGTTGTCTGCCATATATTTAATACTTGAACTCTCCGAATTCGCTCTTGATAATCAGTTCTTTCTTGTCGCTTTCTTCCACGCGGCCTACAATCTGTGCATCGATGTTGAAACTCTTCGAAATAGCAATCACCTCTTCTGCATGTTCGGGAGAGAGGTACACTTCCAGGCGATGCCCCATATTGAACACCTTGTACATTTCGCTCCAGTCCGTATCGCTCTGCTCCTTGATGGTCTTGAACAACGGTGGAACGGGGAAGAGATTGTCTTTGATGACACGGCAGTTGTCTCCCACAAAGTGCAGTACCTTGGTTTGTGCGCCGCCCGAGCAGTGTACCATACCGTGGATTTGGGGACGGAGCGCATCGAGCAGCTTCTTAACTACCGGTGCGTAGGTGCGGGTGGGGGAAAGTACCAGCTTTCCTGCATCCAGCGGACTGTCTTCGACACTGTCTGTCAGTTTTAGCTTGCCACTGTATACCAGCTCTTCGGGTACAGCCTTGTCATAGCTTTCAGGGTATTTCTCTGCCAGGTATTTGGAGAATACATCGTGGCGTGCGCTGGTCAGTCCGTTACTGCCCATACCGCCATTGTATTCTTTCTCATAAGTAGCCTTTCCGTAAGATGCCAGACCTACAATCACATCGCCCGGACGGATATTGGCATTGTCTATAACATCTGAGCGCTTCATGCGGCAGGTCACTGTCGAGTCTACGATAATGGTACGTACAAGGTCGCCCACGTCGGCTGTTTCGCCACCGGTGGCATAAACGCCTACACCCATTTCACGGAGTTCGGCAAGCAGTTCGTCCGTACCGTTGATGATGGCGGAGATTACTTCGCCGGGAATGAGCAGCTTGTTGCGTCCGATGGTGGAAGATACCAGAATGTTGTCTACCGCACCCACACAAAGCAGGTCGTCGATGTTCATAATCAGTGCATCTTGTGCAATGCCTTTCCACACACCCAGGTCGCCGGTTTCCTTCCAGTACATATAGGCAAGACTGGACTTGGTGCCTGCTCCATCGGCATGCATAATGTTGCAATACTCCGGGTCACCGCCCAAAATGTCGGGGATAATTTTGCAGAAAGCCTGCGGGAAAATACCTTTGTCGATATTCTTGATGGCGTTGTGCACATCTTCCTTTGATGCGCTGACGCCTCGCATCATGTATCGTTGATTACTCATGAGATAATAGGTTTGTTCAATTGAATGTGCAAAGATACATCTAATCTTCTACAACACAAAGCGAGGCACAAAGTTTCTCGCCTTTGTGCCTCGCTATAGAGTTGTGTATTTATCAGAATTGTACCTGGGGAGCTTGTTCCGCTCCTTCTGCCGCTTCGAAATAAGCTCGTTTCTCAAAACCGAAGAGACCGGCAAGGATATTCTTGGGGAAACGGCGAATGGCTGTATTGAAGTTCTTGGCTGCATTGTTGAAGTTGGTACGTGCTACGTTGATACGGTTTTCCGTACCTTCCAGCTGTGCCTGCAGTTCCAGGAAATTCTGATTTGCTTTCAAGTCCGGATAGTTCTCCGTGATGGCAAGCAATTTACCGAGGGCGGAAGTCACCGCACCTTGTGCTTTCTGATATTCAGCCAGCTTTTCCGGAGTAAGGTCTGCCGCATCCACTTTGATTTGAGTGGCTTTTCTGCGGGCTTCTACTACACCTTCCAGTGTTTCCTTCTCGTGCGTGGCATATCCTTTCACGGTATTCACCAAGTTCGGAATCAGGTCGGCACGGCGTTGGTATTGGGTTTCTACGTTCGACCATTGTCCGCTGACATTTTCGTCCATGGTTACGAGTCCGTTATAGCCAGTTACCCCCCAAATGGCGAGAAGAGCTATAACAACGATAATGATAATGGTTGATTTCTTCATACTTTTCATTTTTAGGCCTCACCTCCGATTCCTCTCCGATAGAGAGAGGGGAGGAGGGGAAGGCAGTTATTAATCATTTAATTATATTCTATGTAAACGTTTTATTTTCTTCCAGTATCCTCGAAGGTGTGTCAAAACGGTTGATGGCACACAGATGACACATCCTCGGCGTTAGAACCGGGAACCGGCTCCACCGCCACCTCCCATACCGCCTCCGAAGCTGCCGCCGCTGAAGCCTCCTCCGCCACCTCCGCCGAAGAGACCTCCACCACTGAAGATGACCGGACCACCTCCGCCTCCTCCCCGGTAATTTTCATCGTATGACTGCTGGCGGCGCACTACTTTATGTCCGCAATTGCGGCAGGTGTAGGTCACATCTTCCGTTTTCACTCCATTGCGGCGTGAGATGAGTACGCTGCTGCTACGTTGCAATTTATGTTGTCCGCAGTTGGGGCATTTGTTGGCAGCGCGTTGGGCAAGGATACCTATAATAGATGCCACTGCGAGGAAACCGATAAGCCCCAGTAGGATACCTCCTACGGAGAGGTCATCCTCCTCTTCCGTGTCATTCACCATAGTGCCGTCAAGACGTGAACAGACTGCCTTTACACCCGCTACCATTCCGGCATCCCAATTACCGTCTTTCAGATAGGGAATCATGTATTTGGTCTGTATGCGTTTGCAGATGGCATCAGGAAGGTCCCCTTCCAAGCCGTATCCCGTATAAAACTGGATGCAGCGTTGGTCGGTTACCAGCAGAATGACCAAACCGTTGTTTTTCTCTTTTTTCCCTACTCCCCATTCATTGAGCAGCTGATGTGAGAAATCAAAACAGTCTTCTTGTCCGATGGAGGGAACAACGGCAACTACCGTTTCAATACCAGTCTGCTGCTCCAATGCATAGAGCATACGGTCTATATTGTCACATGCCTCCGTTGATAGGATTCCGGCTGGGTTGCACACATAGCGTGTCTTGTCCTGAAGGTGTACTTTAGGAATATTCTTAGTGGTGTAGACTTCTTGTGCCTGCAAGGATAAGAGCAGGCATAAGAAGGATGCTATAGAAATAAATCGTCTCATACTACCAATATTTGTTGCGGCGAAGATAGGAAAAATCACGTCAATGTATGTATTTCCCTACGAATTTCTTTACATGCTCGGTGTATTCCTGCGGATAATCCTTGTAAGACATGGCATGTGTGGCACCGGGTACAATCCATAATTCTTTGGGTTCGGGCTTGGCTTCATAGAGGGGATAAACCATCCACGTCGGTACAAAGGTGTCGGCATCACCGTGGATGAAGAGCATCGGCAAAGTACATTTCTTTACTTGCTCCAGGGCAGAAGCTTCGCGGAAGTCCCACCCGTACTCCTGCCGGCAAAGCCAGCTTGCAGTATGCAGTAGGGGGAAAGCGGGCAGTCCGAACTGTTCTTTCAACTCCCCGCGAAACTCATCCCATACGCTTGTGTAACCGCAGTCTTCCACAAAACACTTGATGAATGGCTGTTGGTATTGTCCGTGTTCCACTTCGCCGGATACCATCATGGTGGTGGCGGCTCCCATGGAGATGCCGTGTACTACCATCTTTGTACTGCGGGACGCTATGCTGTCCGCATGGTTGCGTCCGAAAAGCTCATCGGCGGTCTCGGTCCATTGCAACACGTCGAGCCGGTCTTTCCAGCCCATCTGTACATGGTTCCCTTCGCTCATCCCGTGTCCGTAAAGGTCGGGCAGCAGGATGTTGCCCCGCATCTCCTTGCTGTCCAGATTGCCTATCATCAGCATGCGCACGGCATTATCCGTATATCCGTGTACGATGACTGCTGTTTTGAGGGTGGGGTGGGCGGCGGCAACGTAGAGTGCATGCAGCGTCTCTCCGCGGTCGTTCTCGATGTAGAAGTCCTTCAGTGCTCCTGCGGTCATCAGGCTATCCACCCAGGGGTGCAGTTCGGGATAGCGCTCGTACATGAAATCGTAGGATGCGGCTATGTTGCGGCTGCGTGAAACGAGGTCGTCCGGTTTCAGGGAATAGCCCAGCATATAGTACCCTCCGCACAACAGTACGGTGCAGAGGGCAGCCAGACCGAGAATCGAATATTTTATGGCTTTCTTCATTATTTATTCCAAATTTCCCATGCAGCAAAGGCCTGCAGCAGCAACATCTCCAGTCCGTTCTTGGTGACGGCTCCTTGTGCCTGGCCTTTCTTCATGAAGAGGGTTTCGTTTGGATTATATAACAAATCGTAGAGCAAATGGTTGGGAGTCAGTAGCTCGTAAGGAATGTTGGGGCAGAAGTCCACTTTGGGATACATGCCTACTGGGGTACAGTTGACAATCACTGTGTACTCTTGCATGATTTCCGGTGTCAGTTCCTCATAAGTGAGGTATTTATCCTCTTTCTTGGCGCGTGATACGAAGGTACTTTTTATACCCAGGTTCTCCAGCCCGCGATATACGGCTTTCGATGCGCCGCCGGTGCCCAGAATCAAGGCTTTTTTGTGATGTGGTTGCAAAAGTGGTTCTATGGATTGTGTAAATCCTATGATGTCGGAGTTGTAGCCAACCAGTTTCACTTTGCCTTTGGGAAGGCGGATAATCTTAATGACATTGACGGCGCCTATCTTGGCCGTGTCTTTGTCCAGTTCGTCCAGGTAGGGGATGACTTGCTCCTTGTAAGGGATAGTCACATTCAGTCCACAGAGGTTGGGATTTTCCTCGATAACTTCCATGAAATCCTCGATACGTGGAATTTCGAAGTTTACATATTCTGCATCAATATTTTCTGCCTTGAATTTCTCATTGAAATATCCGATAGAAAAGGAATGTTTCAACGGGTAACCTATTAAACCGTATTTCTGCATAATATTTTAGTTATTGATTGAACTATATTCGTTTGTTTATGGAGTACATTATTGGTCGGAAGTAGTTGAGGAGGTGATTACCGGTTCTTTGATGATAACAAAACCTCCGAATTGCAATCCGTTATCTTTTCCGTTCAAACAGAACTTTCTGTCGAATACGGGTTTATTTTTTGATTTCCAGATCAGTTTGCTAGAGAAGGTGATGACGTCTTGAGTACCATCGTTCCAGTCTATTATCACTTTTTCGTTATCGAATGTATCGTCGCCATTGAATTCTCCAAAAGTGAGAAAGTATTTGCCAGTTTCAAATTTCATTGTTTGCAGACCGTTGAAGTGTGCAAGGTAAGCTTTGGTTTGGCTTATTGGAACGTCCTTTTCATATATTTTTCCATTATAGATTGCCTTGATTCCTTGCTTGGCAATGTTGCCGGGAGTTTCAGGATTCAACAAATCATTACCTTGAGCATCTTGTACTGCGATATGCAGTTCGATAGGAGCAAAATCCCATATCATATCATCACTTCCCGAATCATCGCAAGCTGTGAAACCGGCAACGCAAAGGAGGGAAATAAATAATAAATAGAGGGTGTGTGTAGCTTTCATAAGGTCTCTTTTTTATATAAGTTTCTTCTTTTTATTTAGTTGCCACATAAAGTGTACATATCCCGAAAGTCAGCCGCTTGAAGTGCACTTCGCTGAAGCCTGCCTTGCGGATTACCTCCTGCATCACTTCTCCCTGCGGGAAGGCGCGAATACTTTCCGGTAGATAGGTGTAGGCGCTGTTGTCTTTCGAAATACATTTACCGAGCAGGGGGATGACAACTTTGGAGTAGATGGTGAACAACTGTTTCATCGGGAAGCGGTCTGGTGTGGAGAGCTCCAGTATGACGAGATGTCCGCCGGTCTTTAGTACGCGGCACATCTCGGACAGTCCCTTGTCCAGCCCTTCGAAGTTGCGGATGCCGAACGCTACGGTCACGGCGTCGAAGCTTTCGTCGGCAAACGAGAGGGAGGTGCAGTCCTCCCGGACAAATGAAATCTTGTCCGAGAGGTGCGCCTGCTTTACTTTTTCACGTCCCACGTTCATCATGCCTTCCGAGATGTCGGTGCCAATCAGGCTATCGGGTTGCAATTCGCGGCATGCAAGGATGGCGAAATCGCCCGTGCCGGTAGCTACGTCCATAATACGCCGGGGGCGGAAAGGACGTAGGTACTTGATTGCTTTCCTACGCCAGCTGCGGTCGATGCCCATGGATAGGGTGTGATTCAGCTTGTCGTAGGCAGGAGCGATGTTGTCGAACATTTCTTCCACTTGTTCGCTCTTCTTGCCGTCATTACCGTAGGGCTTGATGTGTTCTTGGGGATAGTCCATTTACTTTAAATATTCGGTTACATTCTTTTCAATGCGTTCGGCGATGTTGCCGGTATCTTCTTTTACGAACTTCTCGCCGGTGATGTGTTCGTACAGTTCGATGTAACGTTCGCTGATTGAAGTAACGATTTCGTCGGTCATTTCCGGTACCTGCTGTCCTTCCTTGCCTTGGATACGGTTTGCCATCAGGCAGTCGCGTACTAACACCTTGGAGAGGTGAGTTTGCGGTT
>ERZ1023614.728-NODE-728-length-9507-cov-7.145366_pt1 | contig 9507 bp, 7 predicted proteins | sample MGYA00380327_ERZ1023614 | MGnify/ENA primary metagenome ERZ1023614 (study PRJEB33179, sample SAMN07448978) | human gut metagenome | biome: Human-gut; feature: Human associated habitat; material: Faeces | host: Homo sapiens | place: India: Bhopal | collected...
GGACAAAGTCCTCTTCCGTTCCTCCGTTTTCGACGAACGCTTTGCGGGCGGCATCAGTCTCAGCCTTATGCAGTTTGTAGAAGTTCTGTTTCAGGAAGTCCAGTTCAGCCTTGTCGGCATGCTCGATGTCCTGAGCCAGTTCTTTCAAACGTTCAATCACTTCGGCTTTGGATGATTTCAGTTCATAGGTCGCTGCTTTTTCATTTTCCATATCCGCAGTGTCGAGATTCTCGGTTTGGGGAGTTTCTTCGGGAGCTGCTTGTCTTGTGTGTTCTTCCAATTCCTCTGGTTGCAGAGCGGCATTGGTATTAAGAGAGTCCGTCATTGTTGAAAAACGTTTTTAGTTATCGGGATCCTTCTTCCCACTGTGGTTAGTTAAGCTTGACCGGTGCTCAAACCTGTCAGTCAACAAACCTGCACGGACGGCAACTGGAGCGTCCGATGGCTGCTTGTCAACCGACTCTGGGGCACAGGCAAAACTTCAGTCGAATAATAACGACAAATTAAAGCAATAATCTTTTTATATCATAACAAAAACTTAGGTTTTTTGCGGTTTAGGCCAATAATTCAGTCACTCCCATGTAAATCATCATGCCAATGATGTCGTTTGTAATGGAAATGAAGGGTCCGGTGGCGATGGCGGGGTCAATCTTCAGCTTCTCCAGGGTCATGGGGACAAGTGTGCCGAAGATGGAGGCGAACATGACCACACAGAACAGGCTGATGGAGACCGAATAGGTCACGGTGCTGGTGGCTCCGAACCGTACGAAGTTGTAGATATAGACCAGCATGGATATGATGGTAGCATTGATCAGTGCCACGACAGCCTCCTTCGCGATTTGCTCAAACGTCCGTCCTGCATCGAGCGAACTGTTCGCCAATCCCTGCACGACGAGCGCCGAGGACTGTGTACCGACGTTTCCGCCCGTACCACCGATGAGGGGGATGTAAAGTGCCATTTCGGGATGGGCAGCAAACACGCTGTCGAAATTTCCAAGTATCAACGAGTTGCAGATACCTCCAATCATACCGATGAGCAGCCAGGGAAGACGGGCACTGGTCTGACGGAACACGCTGTCATGTGTCTCGACATCCTGCGAGAGACCGGAAGCCAACTGGTAGTCACGTTCCGCCTGTTCGCGCACCTCATCCATGACATCATCGACAGTGATGCGCCCCACCAGACGTCCGATGCTGTCGACCACGGGAACAGCCACGAGGTCATACTTCTCGATAATCTGCACCACCTCCTCGATAGGCGTATCGACATGCACCGACACGGGGTCCTTCTTCATCACGTGCTTCACCTTCGACACCGAAGGGCTGGTAATCATCTTCTTCAGTGGGAACACACCGCGCAGGCGTTCATCGTCGTCAATGACATAGACATAATAAATCTCGTCCATCTCCTCTGCCTGCAGCCTCATCTCACGCAGACATTCGGGCATACTCCAGTTCTCGTTGACGGTGACCATCTCCGTACCCATGAGACCGCCGGCAGTGTCCTCGTCATATTTCAACAGGTCGACGATGTCCCCTGCCTGCTCGATGTCCTCAATGTGCGAGAGGACCTCTTCCTGCTTGTCTTCGTCCATGTCGCGGATGATGTCGACGGCATCATCAGAGTCCATGTAGTCGACGAAACGCTTGGCAATGGTTTCCGACGGGAGGATGTCCAGGTATTTCTTACGGGCGTCCTCGTCCATTTCGATGAGCACGTCGGCAGCCTTCTCATTGTCCAGCTGATGGAAGATGAAACGTGCCTCGTCGGTATCCAGCTCACTGCACAGCTCGGCAAGGTCGGCAGGGTGAAGGTCAGCCAGCCGCTCTTTCAGCTGCACCGCATCTTTCTGCTCGATGAGTTCGCTGATTTCGTGAATGAAGTCTTTCTCTATTTCCATGATGGTTATGCTTCTTTCTCCGTCGGAGTTTCAGCCAAAGCCTGCGCCACCCGGTTGGTCAGTCCGATGAAGTCTGCTACGGACAGTTGCTCGGGACGCTTGTTGAACAGTTCGTCGGCACAGAGCGGATGGTCCTTGCCCAGAATCGGCTTGATGGAGTTGCGCAGCGTCTTGCGGCGTTGGTTGAAGGTCGTTTTCACTATCTGTTTGAAGAGTCGCTCGTCGCATCCCAGCGAAGTAGTTTCATTGCGCGTCATGCGGATGACGGCACTCTTCACCTTGGGAGGCGGATTGAACACATGCTCGTGTACGGTGAAAAGATATTCCACCCGGTACCATGCCTGGATGAGCACGCTCAGGATGCCATAGGTCTTGCTGCCCGGTCCCGCCGCGATACGCTCTGCGACCTCTTTCTGTATCATGCCTGTGCAGCAGGGAATGAGGTCCTTGTAGTCGAGCATCTTAAAAAATATCTGACTGGAGATGTTGTAGGGGTAGTTGCCTGTCAGGACGAAAGGACGACCGTCGAACAGTTCCCGCAAATCCATCTTCAGGAAGTCGCACTCGATGATGTTGCCCTCCAGCGCCGGGAAGTTCTCGTGCAGGTAAGCCACCGACTCATAATCCAGCTCCACCACCTTGACCGGTCGTTGCTTGGGCAGGAGGAACTGTGTCAGCACGCCCATGCCGGGTCCTACCTCGAGAATGGGAATGTCGGGACAAGCATCGACCGTGTCGGCAATATCTTGTGCGATGGTTAAGTCTTTCAGAAAATGCTGTCCCAGGAATTTTTTAGGTTTCACCAATCTCATAGCCTTATTTTATGGTAGTTTTGTATGTGGTTTGTCTCTATCCTTATATCTTTGCATCAATTTGCAACACGCAAAGGTACATAGATTCACATAAAATTAAGATAACAACTGTTGAAAAAGATACTAAATACCTGCCTGAAGATTGTATTCCCGTTCGTGCTGGGAGGCGCCATCCTCTACCGTACTTACCGCGACTTTGACCTTTCCCGTGTGGGCGATTACCTGTGGAACCTCGACTGGTTCTGGATGACGGTCTCGCTCCTTTTCGGTATCCTGAGCCATGTGTTGCGCGGATGGCGGTGGAGGCAGACGTTGGAACCGATGGGGGAACATGCCCGGATGAACAACTGTGTCAATGCCATCTTCGTGTCCTATGCCAGCAACATGATTATCCCCCGACTGGGAGAGATCTCACGTTGCGGCATCCTCTCGAAGTATGACGGAGTCTCGTTCTCCAAAGCCCTGGGGACAGTGGTCACCGAACGGCTCATCGACTCGCTCTGCGTCCTGCTCATCATCGGGGCAACCCTGCTGCTCAACATACACATCTTCGACGCCTTCTTTGCCAAGACGGGCAGCAACTTCAACTCCATCAGCGAAGCCCTTTCTTCACCTATATTATATATAGTCGGCGTATCGGTGCTGGCCTTCCTCCTTCTCCTCTATTTCCTGGTGCGCAAGCTGGCTTTCTTCGGACGCATCAAAGGCATCATGTACAACGTATGGGAGGGAGTGCTCTCACTGCGCAAGGTGAAGAACCTGCCACTGTTCATCTTCTATACGGCAGCCATCTGGCTCTGCTACTTCCTCCACTTCTACCTGGCTTTCTACTGTTTCGACTTTTCCGCCCACCTGGGCTGGGTGGCAGGACTTGCCATGTTCGTGGCAGGCAGCATCGCCGTGCTTGTACCCACCCCCAATGGAGCCGGTCCGTGGCACTTTGCCATCATCTCCATGATGAGCCTTTATGGCGTAAGTTGGGAAAATGCAGGAATTTTTGCACTGATTGTGCATGGAATCCAAACTTTATTGATAATTTTGTTAGGCGTTTATGGATTAGCCATACTTGCGTTTACCAACAAGAAGTAATTCGAGCGGAAAGGAGGGCTACACGCTATCATTTTGTCAGTTCTCCAATTCCTCAAACCATACATTTAAACCTTAAAACACATGAGTACAATTTTGTCATTAGCTCCACAGAATGTGTGGAAACATTTCTACGGGCTGACCCGCGTTCCCCGTCCTTCGGGCTTCCTGGCACCGGTTCAGCAGTTCTTACTCGACTTTGCAAAGAGCGCAGGTGTCGAGGCTGTCAAGGATGAAGCCGGCAACATCATCATGCGCAAGCCTGCCACTCCCGGTATGGAAGACTGCAAAGGCGTGATTCTCCAGGCACACATGGACATGGTTCCCCAGAAGAACAACGACACCGTACACGATTTTGAGAAAGACCCGATTGAGACCTACATTGACGGCGAATGGGTGAAAGCCCGTGGCACGACACTGGGTTCGGACAACGGTATGGGTGTTGCAGCCATCATGGCCGTAATGGAAGACAAGACGCTGAAGCACGGTCCGTTGGAAGCTCTCATCACGGCTGATGAGGAAACCGGCATGTTCGGTGCATTCGGTCTGAAACCCGGAAGCCTGAAGGGAGAGATTCTCCTGAACCTGGATTCGGAAGACGAGGGCGAACTCTACATCGGTTGTGCCGGTGGAGTGGATGTGACAGCCACCTTGCAATACAAGGAAGCTGAGGTAGACCCGGAAGACGTGGCCATCAAACTGACCCTCAAAGGGCTGCGTGGCGGACACTCCGGTCTGGAAATCAATCAGGGCCGTGCCAATGCCAACAAGTTGCTGGTACGTTTCGTCCGTGAAGCCATCGCTGAATATGAAGCACGCCTGGCAAGCTGGAAGGGCGGCAACATGCGCAATGCCATTCCCCGCGAAGCAGATGCCGTGCTGACACTGCCTGCTGAGAACGTCGACGAATTGCTGGAGCTGGTGAAAGAGTATGAAGCACTCTTCAACGAAGAATATCATGCCATCGAGACACCCATCACCTTCAAGGCCGAACGTACAGAATTGCCGAAGGGAGTTGTGCCCGAAGAGATTCAGGACAACCTCGTGGATGCCATCTATGCCTGCCAGAACGGTGTTTGCCGCATGATTCCGACCATCCCCGACACCGTAGAGACATCGTCCAACCTCTCCATCGTGACCATTGACGGAGGTCAGGCACAATTCTGCCTCCTGGTGCGCAGCTCTTCGGAATCCATGAAGGAATACCTTGCCACTTCGCTCGAAAGCTGTTTCTCCATGGCAGGCATGAAAGTCGAGATGAGCGGAAGCTACTCCGGTTGGAATCCTGACGTAGAATCTCCCATCCTCAAGGCGATGGTAAAATCATACGAAGAGCAGTTCGGAGCAGAGCCTGCCGTGAAGGTCGTGCATGCAGGATTGGAGTGCGGCATCATCGGTGCCATCATTCCCGGTCTGGACATGATTTCATTCGGACCGACACTCCGTTCACCCCACTCACCCGACGAACGTGTATTGATCCCGACCGTGAAGAAGTTCTATGACTTCCTCGTGGCAACCCTGGCAAACACGCCGAAGAAGGTCTGACACTTTCCCATCGGCTCGCCGACTGACGGGCCGTCCCTGTATACCTGACGCAGGATGACATGGAACTGAAATCCATGACGTCCTGCGTCATTTCTTTTGACCGGTCATCAGACCGCCTCATCAATCGCAGCATTCACAAAATCCAGGAAGGGCTTCATCACCTGAAAGACCTCGGCGGAACGTTCCAGCCAGTCCGCAGAAGTAAAAAAGGACTCGGGGACAGGATGAAAACACGAATAGTCCTTGCAACGGATGTACTCCGGATAAGGGAAATCCTTCGGGAAACCCTTGGGGACTGTTTTCACATGCGTCTCGCCGATGACGGGAAACAACGTGTGGAACGGCTCAGACCCGACGATGGCATGAAATTCCTCGGGCTGCTCACAGACACTCTGACGCACGGCACGCAGCACGTCTGACGGCAGACAGTATGACCCGCCGGCAAGCATGCAGTTTTCAGGCTCCAGGTGGAAATAGTAGCCACCCTGGAACGCCTTCTTCCCCTTGGCATTGATATAAGCGCCAAAATGACGTTTATAGGGAGACTTGTCCGGAGAGAAACGGGTGTCACGGTAAAAACGATAGGTACAATCCCCCACACCGAGGTATTGCACAGCCGGGTCAAACACGGTGATGCGGGCAATCAGTTCAGCCACCATACTCTCGAAGGCTGCACGGGCGGCATCATACTCCTCGCGGTGTTCGTGAAACCACTCGCGGTTGTTGTGTACGGCTATATCACGTAAGAATTGCAGGCACAAGGCTGCACGGGAATCATCTGCTTGTTTCATAGAAGGTCGGTATTTGTTTCCCGCAAAAATAGACATTCCCGTTGAATTGACCATACCTGCACCCCACCCTGAGAATATCAGAATGACAGCATTCCCGCCTCTTCTCTTGACAGAATCACCCAAAGTGCCTCTTTCAGCTAACGCGCCTTTTTAAAAATCGACCAAAGTAGGTTATTTTAAGAATATCCATGCAACCCCAGGCGCATATATATTCCAAAGAGACCCCAAGCTTGCATATTCATGCACTCAAACAATATTGTTTGAGGAGAGCAAACACAAGTGTTTGACACGTGAAACAATATTGTTTGACGACCCAAACAATATTGTTTCGTCAGCCGAACACTTGTGTTTGCCTCTCCAAAGTCCGATTTTACATTTTCAATACATTTGTTTATAAGCATTCACCTCTAGTTTATACGACGGATGCGCCTTGAGAGAACTATCATTCAGCTAATATTATCCATCTTAAACAAGCAATATTTCATTTTACAAGTCACATTTCAATCAGAATCACATTCAAGAAAGTCAATCAGCATCAATCTGTATTTTGCAAATCGCCTGAAAATTCAAAAAAATCCATCAAGCCTTATTTTGGTGCAAGGAAGGGCACTCTCAAGCGATTCGTTTGACACTTTGACAAATTGACAAAAGGATGGAAGCCTGTATGATGAATGATTATTAATCTTCAGGCATGGGAACGACAAGGATAGACTCACTGCAACGTATACCGTAGAATACGTCACGAACCCGCCCCTGCTGGGGTATCAGAATACCTTTCTCTACCAGATCTTTTATATCGCGTGCTGCTGTATCTGGTGATACCTTTACACGTTTTGCCCAATTCTTAACCGTCAGTTTACCGGGATAACCGTCCAAATATAGATTCAAGACCTCACGTTGTCGTTCAGACAGAACTGTTTCGGCATGGGTTTGCCAGAATATGACCTTATTAAGAACCTTCGACAATGTTTCGTCGGATTGCTCAATGGAACGGAGCAGACAGTCAAGATACCAGATAATCCATTCGGTAATCTCGCAATTTCCCTTTTGTGTTTTCTCTAGTATATTGTAATACCGTTTTTTATCCTTGTTTATCTGATGGGAAATACTGAAGAAACGCATCTTTGAGTTTTCAGCCTGTGAAAGTGCCATATCAGCAATAGCTCGTCCGATTCGTCCGTTTCCATCATCGAAAGGATGAATGCAGACAAACCACAAGTGGGCTATCGCTGATTTTACATAACCATTATGTACATTTGAATTAAACCAGTCCAGAATCCGATTCATTTCTTCGCCTATTTTTTCAGGAGCAGGCGCTACATAATGTACTTTTTCCCGACCGAACATTCCAGAAACAACTTTCATCTCTCCACTACGGTATCGGGCTACATCTATTTTTGTTGGACCACTCCATCCGGTAGGAAACAGGCAGTTGTGCCAGCCGAAAAGCCTTTCATGAGTAAGCGGACTGTTGAAATTGACGGTTGCGTCAAGTGCCATTTCAACGACTCCGTCTATATATCGTGAGGATTCGGTCGGATTCGGTAGTTGCACTCCGAGTTTGCGGGCTACAGATGAACGTACCTGCTCACTGTTCAATTCCACTCCTTCAATTTCAGATGATGCAATGATGTCATGAGAGATGGACTCAACTACGGCAGACATCTTGTCGTTAAAGCCTATTACACTGAGGCGTCCCATCAGATAACCGACAGCCTTGTTTACCTTGTTCAGTTTCTCACCTACAAGTTCCTTGTTCCACGAGAAGGAAGGCCATTCTTTATGTTCATGTATATACATAGGTATCACTGCTTTTTGCAAATATACGGTTTTGCAGACAACTAACCGCAAAATTTGCGGCTTATCATCCGCACAAAACAGTAAAACCATTATTTATCAGTATTTCTAGATAGAATTTATGAAATGCTTGTCAGCTCGTCCGGAATTTAAATTACATATTTGTACAAAACCACATTTTTTCGACCGAACTTTTGCCCTAAAACAACACTTTTCCTACCGAACTTTTGCCACAAAACCACATTTTTCCTACCGAACTTACGCTTCAAACGAACAAGAACCCCACATCAAGAATGACTAAGATTCTCTATTGAAACGCATCAGATTGAAAAAAGATAGCAAATACAAGGCTGGTTTGTTGGAATTATGCCTAAAATCATCCTACATTCGTGGACAATATGCCGGACATCATGGGACACCAATGCCCTGCGCAGCTTGATGGAAGTTTGTCCGGACCGTATGAATGGCAATTCATCTTCGTACCGGTAAAAGAACTTTTTACTTTATGCTATAAAACTACCTTGTTATGAAAAATTGGAAATCAGTACTCTTAGGAGTTGTGATGGGTGCCAGCACCCTGACCCTCGCCGCGCAGGACGACGGGGGTGTGTCGGAATTCGGAACCCCTTATCACTGGGAAAAAGGAACCATCGTCGTAGAATCACCTGAACGTCCTGCGGGTCAGGAATCCGTACTGGGTCTGACTGTCCCCAAGATGGGTGTAGTCAGAGTCGGCTTTGTCGGACTCGGCATGAGAGGTCCGGGTGCCGTCGAACGTTTCACCCATATTCCCGGTACACAAATCGTGGCACTTTGCGACTACGAACGTTCACGGGCGGAAGCTTGTCAGTCCTATCTCCGGAAAGCCAATTTCGCTCCCGCTGCCATCTATTCGGGTGAAAAAGGCTACGAGGAACTGTGCAAACGCCCCGACATCGACCTCGTCTACATCGCAGCCGACTGGCTTCACCACTTCCCCATCGCCAAATGTGCGCTGGAGAATGGCAAGAACGTAGCGATTGAAGTGCCTTCCGCGATGAACCTCAAGGAATGCTGGGCACTGGTAAACCTGAGCGAAAAGACGCGCAAACACTGCATGATTCTCGAAAACTGCTGCTATGACTGGTTTGAAATGAACTCTCTCAACATGGCACAACACGGTGTCTTCGGCGAGGTGCTCCGCGTGCAGGGAGCTTACATCCATAACCTGGATGATTTCTGGCCCTACTATTGGAAGACGGACGCCAATGACAAACTCGGCTGGCGTCTGCGTTACAACATGAATCACCGTGGAGATGCCTACCCCACGCACGGTCTGGGACCCGTCGCTCAAGTGCTGAACATCCACCGCGGAGACCGCATGAAGACACTTGTGGCAATGGACACGAAGTCGGTCCACGGCAAGGAACTCGTAGAGAAGTATTCGGGTGAGAAATGTGAGAACTTCCGCAACGGAGACCACACGACCACCATGATCCGCACGGAAAACGGAAAGGTCATCGAAATCCAGCACAACGTGATGACTCCGCAACCCTACAACCGGCTCTACCAGCTGACCGGTACACGGGGATTCGC
>ERZ1023614.732-NODE-732-length-9490-cov-7.473238_pt1 | contig 9490 bp, 8 predicted proteins | sample MGYA00380327_ERZ1023614 | MGnify/ENA primary metagenome ERZ1023614 (study PRJEB33179, sample SAMN07448978) | human gut metagenome | biome: Human-gut; feature: Human associated habitat; material: Faeces | host: Homo sapiens | place: India: Bhopal | collected...
GTTCCACATCATAGTTGACCGCTTTCAGAATAGGGTCTACGAGACGGCGACCCAGTTCCTTGCGTTCGTTGTAGATGTCCTTGTCGCTGCCCCGGCTGAAATAGATGCGCTCAAACGTACATTGCTTCTCTTCCTTGGGCTGGTTGATCTGCTCCACGCGCATCTCTCCCCGCTTGTTGACCAGCACCGCCTGTCCGGGACGCAGCTCGTGGACTTCCTCTACCGGGACGTTCAGGGCTGTCTGGATCACCGGACGTTCGGAAGCCAGGACAATGATTTCATCGTCCTTGTACCAGAATGCCGGACGGATTCCCCACGGGTCACGCAGGGCAAACGACTCGCCGCTGCCTGTCAGTCCGCAAATGACATAACCTCCATCCCACTCCTTGCTTGACGTACGGATGACATTCGTCAGGTCGATGTGGTCCTCGATGGCATGCGTCAGGTCGAGTCCGGTCCGTCCTTCCGCCTTGTATTGCTGGTAGAGCCGCTCCACTTCCCGGTCGAGCCGGTGGCCGACCTGCTCAAGCATGATGTAAGTGTCGGAATAGATGCGGGGATGCTGTCCGTCGGCTGTGAGACGGGCAAATATTTCATCGACATTCGTCAGGTTGAAGTTTCCGCAGAGCAACAGGTTCTTTGCCCGCCAGTTGTTCCGGCGAAGGAACGGGTGGACATAAGAAAGACCACTTTTACCGGTAGTCGAATACCTCAAGTGGCCCATATAGGTTTCCCCGGCAAAAGGCAGATAACGCTGCGCATAGTCGGCATCGTGCAACTGTTCGGGGGTCAAGTCCTTGAAATGACTTTGGACGGACGCGAATATCTCCGTAATCGCCCCCGTACCCAAAGCCCGCTCTCGAAACATATATTCTTCGCCGGGTTCGGCCTTCTGTTTCACGCAAGCCAGACCCGCTCCCTCTTGTCCGCGGTTGTGTTGTTTCTCCATCATCAGATAGAGTTTGTTCAAACCGTACATCCACGTACCATATTTCTCCTGGTAGTAGCTCAACGGTTTGAGCAAACGTATCATGACGACACCACATTCATGTTTCAGCTGTTCCATTTGTATTGTGTTTGAATTATTCTACGGTGACCGATTTAGCCAGGTTACGCGGCTGGTCGACATCCTTCCCTTTGCAGACGGCAATGTGGTAGGCTAGCAGCTGCAAGGGGATGGTGGTAATCAGCGGTTCGAGGCACTCGATGATTTTCGGGATTTCGATGCAGTCGTCTGCGATGGCAGCTATCTCCGTATCGCCCTCCGACACCAATGCAATCACCTTGCCTTTCCGCGCCTTTATCTCCTGGATGTTACTGATGATTTTCTCATACATGGCGTTCTTCGTTGCCACCACGACCACCGGCATCTCCGTGTCAATGAGGGCAATCGGACCATGCTTCATCTCGGCGGCAGGATAACCTTCCGCGTGTATGTAGGATATTTCCTTCAGCTTCAGGGCTCCCTCCAGCGCCACGGGATAGTTGTATCCGCGTCCGAGATAGAGGAAGTTGTGTGCATAGGTGAAGATGCGCGACAGCTCTGCAATCGCCTGGTTCTTCGACAGGACCTGCTTCATCTTGGCTGGCACCAGGTTCAGTTCCTGCACGATTTCGAGGAACTGTGAATCCTGGATGGCTCCTTTCTCCTTCGCCAGTGCCAGAGCCAGCATGGTCAGCACGGTGACCTGTCCGGTAAAGGCCTTCGTCGAAGCCACCCCGATTTCCGGACCGACGTGGATATACGAGCCAGTGTGTGTGGCACGGGCTATGGACGAACCCACCACATTACATATACCATATATAAATGCACCCCGCTCCTTCGCCAGCTGGACTGCTGCCAGCGTATCGGCCGTTTCTCCCGACTGGGAAATGGCAATCACCACATCTTCCGACGAGATGACCGGATTGCGGTAACGGAACTCGGAAGCATATTCCACTTCTACCGGGATGCGGCACAGACTCTCGATCAGCTGCTTGCCAATCAGTCCTGCATGCCAGGAGGTGCCGCAAGCCACAATGATGAAGCGGCGGGCGTTCAGCAGACGTTCCTTATGGTCGATGACAGCCGACAAGGCTACGTTGGTCGATTCGACATTGACACGACCGCGCATGCAGTCGTTGATGCAGTCGGGTTGTTCGAAAATTTCCTTCAGCATGAAATGCGGATAACCGCCCTTCTCCAGCTGCCCGAGGTTCATTTCGATGGTCTGCACTTCCGGTTTCATCTTCACATTATCCAGGTCAACCACTTTCAGTTCCTGACCGCGACGCATGACAGCAATCTCGTTGTCCTCCAGATAAACCACCTTGTCCGTGTATTCGACAATCGGTGTGGCGTCGGAACCAAAAAAGAATTCATCCTGCCCGATTCCCACCACCAGCGGACTGCTCTTCCGTGCCACCAGAATGGTGTCAGGCTGACGACGGTCGAGCAACGCAATGGCATACGCTCCAATCACCTGATGCAGGGCCAGCTGCAGGGCGGTCAGCAAATCGAGCTTGTGGGAGAGCTGGACGTACTCAAGCAGAGGCACCAGCACTTCCGTGTCGGTTTTGCTCAGGAAGGTAACACCCTTCTGCTGAAGCCGTTCCTTCAACGTCGCGTAGTTCTCGATAATGCCGTTATGAATCAATGCCAGATTGCCCGATGAAGAATAATGAGGGTGGGCGTTCACTTGGGAGGGTTCGCCGTGTGTTGCCCAACGGGTGTGGGCTATGCCGATGCTGCCTGAGGTATCCTTATCCTCAACAAAGTGCTCTAAATCAGAAACTCTTCCTTTGGTTTTATATACGTTTAATTGGTCTTGACCGTTGATTAATGCCATCCCTGCGCTGTCGTAACCTCTGTACTCCAGCCGTTTCAAACCTTTCACGAGGACAGGGTAAGCATCTCTCTTACCGATATAGCCTACGATTCCACACATAACTTAATTTCATTCATTAATATTTGCGCAAAGATACAATATTCCCCTATATATCCGGCAAACGTACGAAATTATTTAATAATTAATTCCACTTCCGCAGGCCGGATCTTCCACAAGTTCCAGCCGCCTCTCTTCCTGGCATTCTGTCAAAACGTCAAACGAACCGCTCCACAGTGCCCGTTTTCAGCCCCAAGGACGGGTTTGCTTGCAAAGAAAGCATTCTCAGGCGATTCGCAAAATACACTTTGTCGTTCTTTTGGCGTAAAGCATATCTTCAGGATGGATTAGCCGAAAGATTGAGATTCTTATGTCCTGTCATCCGAAGCAGAACCAGGCAAAGTAATAGTTGGAAAATCATCATCCTAGCACACAAACTGGAGGTGAATGAATGTTAAGCAGAAGGCTCAATTGTTAAAGGAAAGAAGATTCCTTACATTTACTCGTCAAACACTTGTGTTCGGCATGCCAAACAATATTGTTTGACTCGTGAAACAATATTGTTTGGGAGTGTTAACGATCTTGTTTCACGAGTGAAACACATGTGTTCTGCTGCATAAACATTCGTTTTACCCCACCGAATGGAATAACCATGCAACGATTTCCGCATGAATATTCTTAAAAGAACCTACTTTTCCCGATTCCTCCAAAGTATGCGTTAGCTGAAAAGTATATTTTAAACGATTCTGTCAAGCAAACAGACTGTTTTGCTTACACCGTGCTTGCAGAGCATGAAACGAAACGTAAGGCATTCCACAAACACCTTCAACCTAAAGAGCTTGCCCCTGATACAGCGCCGGACCGTGAGTGGATTGAAGAGCGACCGGCTGTTTATCCAGAACTTTTGCTGAATTAAGAAAAAGAATGGCAAAAAAAAGAGTAATAAGTTATGATTTTTTCATGGGAAAGTAATACAGGTATGCAAAAAAGCAGTACTTTTGCAAAGTCGAGATTACAAAACAAAGGTTATAGTTTAAATTATGACAACAACAGACAAGACCTTTCAAGAAATAAATGAAAGTTACACCATCAGCGAAGCAATAGCGGAAGCCAAACGCTGTCTGAACTGCAAGAATCCGTTGTGCAAGAAAGGATGCCCGATTGAACACGACATCCCGGGATTCATCCATCAGCTCTCCATGGGTAATATGGGAGCTGCCATGAGCATCATCAACGAGAGAAGCAACCTTCCTGCTATCTGCGGACGTGTGTGCCCCCATGAAAAACAGTGCCAGGGCCACTGCGTGCTCTATGCCAAAGGTAAAGGCATCCAGGTCGGCAAGCTGGAGCGCTTCATCGCCGACTTTGATACTGAGATGAATCTGATCCGTGAACGCTTGCCGCAAAAGACCCGTGGCAAGGTGGCTGTCATCGGTTCAGGACCTGCCGGTCTGACCGTTGCCGGAGACTTGGCACGCCACGGCTTCAACGTGACGATTTTTGACGGACAGGAGGAAGCCGGCGGCGTCCTGATGTACGGTATCCCCGAATACCGTCTGCCGAAAGCCGTCGTACGCAAGGAGATTGAAAAAATCGAGGCACTGGGCGTCTCGTTTGAACTGAATTGCATGGTGGGCAAGGACATCACTGTCGACGAAATGTTTGCCAAAGGATTCGATGCCATCTTCATCGGGACCGGTACCGCTCTCCCCAAGTCGCTGGACATTCCGGGTGCCAAGCTGCGTGGCGTCGTACAATCGTCCTACCTGCTTCACATGGTGAGCATCTATAACCAGAATACCATCAGCCGCGACCGCGTACCCTTGATTGCCGGAGAGCATGTGGGTGTCATCGGCTGCGGCAACGTTGCCATGGATGCTGCCCGCACGGCAGTCCGCATGGGTGCCGCCAGCGTCAGTGTCATCTACCACCGGACGGAAGCGGACATGCCTGCCATCCAGAGTGAATACCAGGAGGCAGTCAAGGAAGGGGTGAAATTCCTGTGGGAGACCTCTACGCAGGAGTTCATCGGCGACGAGGAAGGCCACGTGAAGGCGATCCGCGCCACGACCCCTCAAGGCGAACAAATCATCCCGTTCGACCGTATCTACCTCGCCATCGGCTCACGCCCAGCCAACCGCATCGTGTCGACCACAACAGGCATCGATGTCGACGAGGCGGGATACATCATCGTCAAAGACCGTCCCTTCGGTATGACCACCCGCAAAGGTGTGTTCGCCGGCGGCGATGTGGTCCACCACCCTCAGACGGTCGTGCTTGCCATGAAAGCTGCCAAGCAGGTGGCTGCCGGCATCGAACAGTACGTCGACGCCATCAAGTTGCTGGAGAGCTGAACAACCAACGTACCTACTTATACATAATATCTATTTTGAGAAAGAGGATGCTTCCCGCTGCGGGGGCATCCTCTTTTCTGTGTGCGGGGACTTCTATCCCCCATACAAGTGGGTATAGAGAATCTTCAGTCCGATGCCTATCAGCAGGATTCCGCCCAGACGTTCCACCGGGAAGTGGAAACGTTTGCCGGCAAAGATGCCGATCATGAATCCGGCAAAGGCAAGGACCAAAGAGACCAGACCGATAATTGTTACAGGTTGCCAGATGTCGGCAAGGACACGATAGCCGATGCAGGAGAAGGAGATGCCTACTGCCAGGGCATCGATGCTGGTTGCCACCGACAGAGCCAAGGTCACCTTCAGGCTGTTGGGATTGAAATGCTTCTCTTCCTCGGGCTTGAAGCTCTCGTAAATCATCTTTCCACCCAGGAAAGCCAGGAGTGTGAAGGCTATCCAGTGGTCACACTGCTCCACCAGTCCGCTGAAACGGGCTGTCGCCACCCAGCCCAGGAAAGGCATGAAGGCCTGAAACAGCCCGAAAGAAAAAGAGGTCAATATGATTGTCCGCCAGTAAATACGTTTCAAAATGATGCCGCTGGCTATGGAGACGGTCAGACAGTCCATCGCAAGGCCAACGGCAAGTAACCACAATTCGAAATAGGTCATCGCTTCTTGTTCAACGGTAAATAATAAATGATGTTATAGGAGAAACCGAACAACACATCGTCTTTCACTCCGTAACCGGGAATGTAGTGAGGTTCGGCATTGGGATGCTCGGTCGAGCTTAACAGCCGTTTGTAACGGACGGACCAACCCATGTGCAGATTTTTCCATACCTGGGCACGGATGCCTGCCACCAGTTCCAGCCACTGTGCCGTGCAGGAAAGGCCTTCGTAATGGAACGGCACGCTGCCTCCCCACACAGGGTCCTGCAAGTCGGGAGCACTGATGTCGAAACTGAACGAGGAGAACCCGTAACGCAATCCTCCGTAAATGATGCTGTAGGTGTCCTTCTTATGCATGAAGTTGTAGTTCATGCCGACGCGGAAATAGGGTGCACTGGTCTTGTAGGCAATCTCCTTGTCCTCGTCCACCATGTCACTGCTGCCGAAACCTACTTCCACGATAGGCATGTACCGGTTGAGCAGATTGACCTCGGCAGCTACCTCGCTGCTGATATACGTGCCACCGAACAGCTTGTTGCCCACTCCTACCAGGTCGGTCGAGATGCCGATACCCTGTAAGAACGGCTTTTTCTCTTCACCCTCCCTGGAGGCCGCCACAGCCTTGCGCACCTCCTGCTTCGTCTGCGAAGCTCCGGACGTGTCGACTACCGGTTTCTGTGCCCACAGGGAAAAGGGAAACAGTAGACTAATTGTTAGGAAGATATACTTTGATATGTTCATTCGTGTCATAAGTTACATCGGGATTGACAATCGTGATGGAATCGAAGATGCGATGTGCACACCGTACGGCATCGATGTGGTGATACATGCCTGTACCGCACTCCATCGAAATGAAGTGTGGGATGTTCTGGTGAGTGACGTAAATGGTGTCGAACAGCGTTTCGCTGAGATGAACGATGAACGTGTCTTCCGTGTTCGTATAGCTCAAAGGGAGCTGCATCAGCTGCATGTTGCTTTCCTGATTGATAAGCACGGAATCCACTCCCGTCGTCGTGACCGTCACAGGCTCGGTAAAGGCGACTGCCACCCCGTTGCCATTGTAAAGTCCGTAATTCACATAGGCCGTATTGCTGACCGTGCAGTCGGTGTCATTGCATGCTCCGGCAAGAAGGAGCAACAGTCCGAAGGTCAGTCCATGTAGTGCAGATGCTTTCATACCTTTCATCAGATTTCTTTTTCCACCTTATAGTTATTGCGTTCAGGGGCATTGCGTGTCACCAGTTCACCGACAAAGCCCGCCAGGAACAGTTGTGTCCCGATAATCATCGCCGTGATGGCGAAATAGAAATAGGGCGAGTCGGTAACCAGACGATAGGGCTGCCCGCTGTACATGGCATAAAGCTTGTTGAATCCCAGGACGGCACAGGAAATAAAGCCCAACAGGAAAACTATCGACCCGAGAAAGCCGAACATGTGCATCGGCTTCACACCGAACTTTGACAGGAACCATAGCAGGAGCAGGTCCAGATAGCCGTTGAAGAAACGGTTGAGTCCTCCAAACTTGGTCTTGCCGAACTTACGTGCCTGATGGTGCACAACCTTTTCCCCGATTTTGGAGAAGCCTGCATTCTTTGCCAGGTAAGGGATGTAGCGGTGCATCTCGCCATAGACCTCGATGTTCTTCACCACCTCACGCCGATAGGCTTTCAGTCCACAGTTGAAGTCGTGCAGGTTATGTATGCCCGAGACAGCCCGCGCCGTCGCATTGAAAAGCTTTGTCGGAATCGTTTTCGACAAGGGGTCGTAACGTTTCTTCTTGTATCCCGACACCAGGTCGTAACCCTCTTCCGTAATCATGCGGTAGAGTTCGGGAATCTCGTCGGGACTATCCTGTAAATCAGCGTCCATGGTGATGACCACATCACCTTCCGCCTTACGGAACCCACAGAACAACGCCGGCGACTTTCCATAGTTCCGGCGGAACTTGATACCTTTCACACAAGGCGATTCCGCACGCAGACGCTCGATGACCTCCCAGGAACGGTCGGTACTTCCGTCATTGACAAAAATGACCTCATACGTAAAATGATGAGCTGCCATCACCCGTTCAATCCAAGCGAACAGTTCAGGCAACGATTCCTCCTCATTGTAGAGAGGAACGACAACGGATATATCCATAATCTAGTAGTTCGATTTCGTTTTGACACGGTCCATCCCTTCCTAACGCCCCACGGCTTTCCGACGCATGGTGAGCAAGGCAGTAGGCAGGGACAAGAGGATGCCGTAAAATATGTTTTGCGATAAAAGTTGCATGGCAAGTTGGATGGGAGTCAGTTCATAAAACACATCGAGCGCATGTTTGATTTGCGTCATCTGAGCCTGCATGGCAGGTTCGTCTTTGACAAGTTCCAACTGTGCTGCCACACGTGTGTATATGAAACCGTTATCAAGGAACTGGAAATAGAGGTAGTGTCCTACAGCAGTCAGCAGGGCTGCGAAGAGATAAATCTGAAAGGCAAATACCAACGCGGAGAAAAAAGGATAATCGCCCTCACATTGGCGACCGAACGAACGGGACATGAGAAACACGATGACCGGTACGGCACATGTCAACAGGAGGAACAGCAAAGCAAGGGGGGAAAAGACCAGTCCGAGGGGAAGCAAGGCAAACTTCAGGATCCAGAAAAGACCCATGTATGTCCCATAAAGCATGGCTGTTTGCTGCAAATTGTTTCGTTGTGATGCCATTTAGTCTTCAATCTATCATGTGTGCGTGCAAAAATAGTACTTTTTCATCAAGCAACAAAAACTTATCCCTGACAAAACCTCGCCCCTCTTCCTCCGTCCGGTCCGTCCATACAAAAGTAAATCCGGCGTCGATTACAAAGTGTCTGACAATCAAGGCAAGTGTAATTTCCTTGTAGAAAATGTTACATAAACACTTGTTGTATTAGAAAAAATATCTACCTTTGCAGCCGGGTAAGTCCTATACGGCCAGCTCCCTTCGAATCCTCCAGGGCTTGATCGCAGCAAAGGTAGTTGGTTGTAGCGGCGCGATATAGTAAGCTTACCCACTTGCCTCTTTAGCTCAGTTGGCCAGAGCACGTGATTTGTAATCTCGGGGTCGTTGGTTCGAATCCGACAAGAGGCTCTCCAAGAGAATGTTCGTTGAAAGAACATTCTCTTTTTTTATATCCGTTCCAGCGGCATGGCGTCAAGATTACGGGGAACATCATCACCAGCCCGTTGAACTTCAACAGGGAGTCACGCAGCCGCTTGCCCTTCGTCTCGGCGATGCCCAGCTCCTGGGCGAAATGCTTGACGTCGGTCGTAGCCTCGACGATGTGTTCTTTCCCGTCGATGGAAAGCTTGATGTTAAATTTTACGTCTTTAGCCATTGCTTTTTTGATTTTTATTTCTTATGTTTGCGACAAACCAAAACCTTTAGCCCCATGAGAACTGCAGAATTTGGATGTTTTCTTATCCTGATAGGAGTAATATTCGCTATTTCCATTTTCCTTGTTCAAAGTACAAGTGCCGTTTTTAATTGTGGCATTTTGGGATTCGCCTTTATTGCAGGAGGCTATCTCTTTGTCACCATAGACCCCCGCCACCTCAAAGAAGACTGGGAGGTCAAAGAGATTGA
>ERZ1023614.738-NODE-738-length-9444-cov-5.529982_pt1 | contig 9444 bp, 9 predicted proteins | sample MGYA00380327_ERZ1023614 | MGnify/ENA primary metagenome ERZ1023614 (study PRJEB33179, sample SAMN07448978) | human gut metagenome | biome: Human-gut; feature: Human associated habitat; material: Faeces | host: Homo sapiens | place: India: Bhopal | collected...
ATGGATTTTTACCGATCAGCAAAGAAGATATGAAAGAGTCTCGCAACGATCATCTTGACTTTGTATATATCTGGGGAGACGCTTATGTAGATCATCCATCTTTTGGACATGCCATCATTTCACGGATTCTGGAGGCACATGGCTATAAAGTCGGGATCATTGCCCAGCCGGACTGGAAAGACAGAGAATCCATTAACCGGTTAGGGGAACCACGGCTTGGCTTTCTTGTTTCAGCCGGAAATATGGACTCTATGGTCAATCATTATTCCGTTTCCAAGAAAAGAAGAACCACGGATGCATTTACGCCGGGCGGTGTGATGGGAAAAAGACCGGATTATGCCACGATTGTATATTGTAATCTGATCCGACAGACCTATAAACATAAGCCAATCATCATTGGTGGAATCGAGGCAAGCTTGCGTCGTCTGTCACATTATGATTACTGGTCAAATAAGTTAAAACGTTCCATTCTGCTCGATTCCGGTGCAGATCTTATCTCCTATGGAATGGGTGAACACAGTATCGTTGAGATTGCGGACGCTTTGGACAGCGGTCTGGATATTAAGGATATTACCTTCATTGATGGAACTGTTTATAAGACGAGAGACCGTGAAAGCATTTATGATGCAATCGAGCTGCCGCATTTTGAGGCTTTAAAAGCAGATAAATTGGAGTATGCAAAAAGTTTTTATGTACAGTACAGCAATACCGATCCTTTTTCCGGAAAACGGTTGTTCGAGACTTACGATGAAAAGCTGTTTGTCGTACAAAACCCACCGGCAAAACCATTGACACAGTCGGAGATGGATTCCGTTTACGCACTTCCTTATATGAGAGATTATCATCCTTCTTATAAAGAACTTGGCGGAGTTCCGGCGATTGAAGAAGTGAAATTCTCACTGATCAGCAACCGTGGCTGCTATGGTGGCTGCAGTTTCTGCGCGCTGACTTTCCATCAGGGAAGAATTATCCAGACGAGAAGCCACGAATCTATTTTAGCGGAGGCAAACAAGATCATCTGGGACCCTGACTTTAAAGGTTATATCCATGATGTGGGTGGTCCGACTGCAAATTTCCGTGCGCCGGCGTGCGACAAGCAGATGACAAAAGGTGCCTGTCCACATAAGCAGTGTCTTTTCGCGAAGCCTTGCCAGATCTTTAAGGTCGATCATTCCGATTATCTGAATCTGCTCCGGAAACTGCGGGAGCTTCCGAATGTGAAAAAGGTATTCATCCGTTCAGGTATCCGTTTCGATTATCTGATCTATGATAATGACCGCACCTTTTTACGCGAACTCTGTGAGCACCATGTCAGCGGACAGTTAAAGGTTGCACCGGAACACATTTCCGACGCAGTTTTAGAAAAAATGGGAAAACCGAGTGTGGATGTTTATAACCGGTTTGTAAAAGCCTATAAAGATATGAATGAAAAGATTGGCAAAAAGCAGTATCTGGTTCCATACCTGATGTCCTCTCACCCTGGTTCCACCTTGAAGGAAGCAGTGGAACTTGCGGAGTTTTTAAGAGATCTGGGATATATGCCGGAGCAGGTGCAGGATTTTTATCCGACACCTTCCACAATCTCAACCTGTATGTATTATACAGGTGTTGATCCGAGAACCATGCAGCCTATTTATGTTGCAATCAATCCGCATGAGAAGGCGATGCAGCGTGCGTTGATCCAGTACCGCAATCCGAAGAATTACGATCTCGTCTATGAAGCCCTGGTAAAAGCAGGAAGGACAGATCTGATCGGATTTGATAAGAAATGTCTGATCCGTCCAAGACAGGGCGAGTATAAAAATCATGGGGAACGCAATATGCACTATGATGGAAAGAAAGGCAGGACAGATCAGAAGCCTGCGAAGAAAAAGACAATCCGGAATGTACATAACAAGAAAGCCTCTGGAACGAACATGAATAAATCTGCAAAGAACCGTGCGGATCACAGCAATCCTCAAAGACCTGTCAGAAAGAAAAAATAAGAAAGAGAACCTGACCTTATATGAAACAGTTTACGATCAGCCCGAACGAATCCGGGCAGCGTTTTGATAAATATTTAAAAAAATTATTGAGCAATGCATCCGGCAGCTTTGTATACAAGATGCTGCGCAAAAAGAATATTACCTTAAATGACCACAAGGCAGATGGAACCGAAAAATTAAATGCAGGTGACCTTGTAAAATTATTTTTGTCCGATGAAACTTTTGAAAAATTTTCCGGTGTAGATGAGACAAATTCCGAGTACATGAAGTTAAAGTCCATTGATTCAGACAGACTTCAGGTTGTTTATGAAGATGATGATGTGATCATTATTAACAAACCATCCGGGATGCTTTCCCAGAAGGCAGTTCCGGAGGATATTTCGGCAAATGAATATATTCTTTCTTATTTAATCCGAAAAGGCTCCTTAAGTGAGGATCAGTTTAAAACATTTAAACCATCCATCTGTAACCGTTTAGACCGGAACACATCCGGGCTTTTGATTGCAGGAAAAACGTTAAAGGGACTTCAGACAATGGCGGAAGCGTTAAAAAAACGTACTGTCCAGAAATATTACCGTTGTATTGTAAAAGGAGAGCTGCGCGAAAAAACGCATTTGAAAGGATATCTGTCCAAAGATGAACAGAAAAATAAGGTGAAAGTTGTTTTCCATATCCGCCCGGAGGAAAAAGCGGATTATCTGCCAATTGAAACCGAATACCGTCCGGTGGCAGTTTCGAATGGATATACAGAACTTGAAGTTCATCTGATCACTGGTCGTTCCCATCAGATCCGTGCACATCTTGCGTCCATCGGTCATCCGATTGTTGGGGATGGAAAATATGGTGATCTGAGAACGAACGAACGTTTCCGTAAAGAGGTTCATGTTCGTTCTCAACTGCTTCATGCTTACCGTATTGTTTTAGAAGACGGAAGAGAAGTGATCGCACCGTCCGGCAGGGAATTTGAGGATGCATGGGACTATATACAGACATCAGCCTTTTAATTCCAGGGTTGGAGCGGCATCGATAATATCCTGTAATGGTGTCCATGACATCAGATCGTCGGAACTATCGGAGCCGCTGTCATCGTCTGCTTTTCGTTCAAATCCATTGTCACCGTTGTGCTTTCGCTGTTTTTTCGCATCCTCCGGTGTATCCGGAAGTCTGTGATAAGCGGAAGAGTGATGAAATTCTTTGGAAATCTCATTGAAAGCTGCAACCAGACATTCTTTATCAGGATCATCGTCCGAGATTCCATTTAAAGCTGCGGCAATATAGCCGTCTGCCTCCTGCTTGGATTTTGCATGTTTTAACTGGTTTTCAAGCATTTCAGCCATTTTCTGAATGCGGAGTGCATGCTGATATTCATCCGGATAATTCATCCGCAGAAATTCCATCTCCTGTGCCGTCAGTTTTTTGCCGTGCTTTAATTTGTTTACAATATGCTGCAGTTTCTGCTGCTTTTTATCTTCCGTGTCCGCATTGTTCGTGCCCTGCGTAACTTTTTGCATATATTGTAAAAGTGCGTTATCAGCCGTTGGAACATTTTTTGACAGTAAGGAAGAATGATTGTTCTCTGTGAGAATGTTCAGATTCATTTGCATAAGAATGACCTCCCCGATTCTTTGCATTGTATATCGGCACATTCTAACGTTTTTTTACTTGGAAACACTGTTTATGTGACGTTTGATCGCTTCAAAACTTTCGGCGCTGACATCATGTTCAATCTTACATGCATCTTCTGCTGCAATGCGGGGATCAACCCCCAGCATGACAAGCCAGCTTGAAAGAGTGGTATGGCGTTCATAAATCTTCTCAGCTACTTCACGTCCGGATTCTGTAAGGTGAATATATCCTTCAGGGCTTACGGTAATAAAGCCATTTTCCCGGAGATTCTTCATTGCTACGCTGACGCTTGGTTTTTTGAAATTCATCTCATTTGCAATGTCAATGGAACGAACATTTCCCAGCCTATGATTCAGCACCAGAATGGTCTCCAGATAATTTTCAACTGATTCATTCATTACCATAAAAATAATACCTCCCACAAAACTTCTGTATTTATCAATGTATGATTCTTTGATAAATGTATATAAAATAATCATATCATACAACCCATTTTTTTACAAATCGGAATTGAATATTTAATAAAAATTTATCATTCGGGATATAAGAAAACAGCGTGCAATGTTTTCATTTTTCTGGCGTGTCATGCAAAAGTTATGATATAATCATGAAAAGAAGCGAAGAAGGCAGGAAATAGAAATGGCAACGTGGAATTCACGTGGTTTAAGAGGTTCTACTTTAGAGGAATTTATCAACCGCACCAACGAAAAATATTTAGAAAACGGACTGGCTTTGATCCAGAAAGTCCCGACTCCAATCACTCCCATTAATATTGATAAGGCAACCAGACATATTACGCTGGCGTATTTTGATCAGAAGAGTACCGTCGATTACATTGGCGCAGTGCAGGGGATCCCGGTCTGTTTTGACGCAAAAGAATGCAACACAGACACTTTCCCGCTTCAGAATATACATGAGCATCAGGTAGTCTTTATGGAGAACTTTGAAAAACAGATGGGCATTGCCTTTTTTTTGATCAGTTTTACTGCAAGAGATGAATTTTATTATCTGCGGTTTGCAAAACTGCTGGAATTTTGGAACCGGGCAAAAGAGGGTGGCAGAAAAAGCTTCCGCTATGAAGAACTGGAGCCTGATTTTTTTCTCCGAAAGAGCAGAGGCGTCCTTGTTCCATATCTGGATGCGATGCAAAAAGATTTGGCAATGAGGGATTGACAAGCAGATATTCTTTTCATATAATAAATCAAACAGTTTCATTTGCTACCACATTAGCACACTAAAGTGTATAAAATGAAATAACTGACAGAATCATCCGCATGGGATGAGCATAAGGGAAAGGTATTAGATTCAATATGAAAAAACAATTATTACATACACCGGAGGGTGTGCGTGACATTTATAACGAGGAATGTGAGAAAAAGCTATTACTCCAGTCGGATTTACTTGGCATCTTAAAGGGTTACGGATATCATCCGATCCAGACGCCGACCTTTGAATTTTTTGATATTTTCGGGAAGGAGATCGGAACCACTCCCTCGAAAGAATTATATAAGTTTTTTGACAGAGAGGGCAATACGCTTGTCTTAAGACCGGATATGACACCGTCCATCGCAAGAGCGGCTGCAAAATATTTTATGGATGAGGATATGCCTATCCGTCTCTGCTATATGGGAAATACGTTTATCAATAACAGCAGTTATCAGGGCAGATTAAAAGAGAGTACGCAGCTTGGTGCAGAGCTGATCGGGGACAGCACCGTGGATGCAGATGCGGAGATTTTATCGATGACGGTAGAATGTCTGCAAAAGGCAGGACTGAAGGATTTCCAGTTAAGTGTCGGTCATGCGGATTTCTTTCAGGGACTTGTGGAGGCTGCCGGGATCAGTGAGGAGGACGAGGAAGAACTGCGGGAGCTGCTCGCCAACAAGAACTTTTTTGGCGTGGAGGAATTTGCAGAGACCTTAAACCTGAAGGCAGAGTTAAACGAACTGTTCCATATGCTCGGCAGTCTGAATGTGGACTTAAACGACTTGAAACGCGCCAAAGAGTTAGCTGCATCTTATCCTAGGATTTTAGCGGCAATTCATAATTTAGAAGAACTTCATAAAGTACTTGAAGTCTATGGCATTCAAAAGTATATTTCCTTTGAACTGGGGATTATCAGCAGTTATCAGTATTATACCGGGATTATTTTTTCCGGTTATACATTCGGAAGCGGAGAACCGATCGTAAAAGGAGGACGTTATGATAGACTTCTGACCTATTATGGAAAGACTTCTGCATCCATTGGATTTGCAATTGTCATTGATCAGTTAATGGCGGCATTATCCAGACAGAAAATCAATATTTCTATCGAAACAAATGGTGAGCTGATCGTGTATACAAAGGCAAATCAGGCAAAAGCAATTTTGAGTGCAAAAGAAAAGCGTGCGGCCGGTACTCCGGTCGAGACGATTTTAAAGGATGACACGAAAACAAACGAAGATTACCAAAACTATGCAAAGCGTAATCGTATCAGAACAGTTACTTTTATGGAGGATTAGAAAATGGAAGATATGAGATACTTAACCTTTGCATTGGGAAAGGGCAGACTTGCAAAAAAAGCACTGGAATTATTCGAACAGATTGGCATTACCTGTGAGGAGATGAAAGATAAAGACACAAGAAAACTTATTTTTGTCAATGAGGAACTAAAGCTTCGATTTTTCCTTGCAAAAGGACCGGATGTTCCTACTTATGTAGAATATGGTGCGGCTGATATCGGAATCGTTGGAAAAGATACCATATTAGAAGAAGGCCGTAATATTTATGAAGTATTGGATCTTTGATTTGGCAAATGCAGGATGTGTATCTGCGGACCGGAGGAAGCACGCGATCTGTTACAGCACCACGAGCTGATCCGGGTGGCAACCAAGTACCCGCACATTGCAAAAGACTATTTTTACAATAAAAAACATCAGACCGTAGAGATCATTAAGTTAAACGGCTCCATCGAACTGGCACCGATCGTCGGACTGTCCGAGGTGATCTGCGATATCGTAGAGACCGGATCCACACTCCGGGAAAACGGATTGACAGTCTTACAGGAAGTGTGTCCGCTCTCTGCCCGCAAGGTAGAAAATCAGGTGAGCATGAAGATGGAAAATGAGCGGATCACAAAACTGATCTCTGATCTGAAGAATGTGATCAATACAGAAAGGAATGCAGTCCAATGAGAATTTTAAAACTGACAAAAGAAACACAGAATAATATATTGGAGAATTTATTAAAAAGAAGCCCGAACTCTTACGGCGAATTTGAGAGCCGCGTCAATGACATTATCCAGAATGTCAGGGAAAAACGTGATGAGGCGATTTTTGAGTACACATTAAAATTTGATGGTGCCACCATCGACCAGGACAATATCTGCGTGACGGAAGAAGAGATCAAAGAAGCTTATGAGCAGGTAGACCCAAAGCTTTTGGATGTCATCCGCAAGGCACTTGTCAACATCCGTGACTATCACGCAAAGCAGAAACAGTACTCCTGGTTTGATTCCGATGAATCCGGTATTATCTTAGGCCAGAAAGTGACACCGTTAAAAACAGTTGGTGTCTATGTGCCGGGTGGAAAAGCAGTTTATCCGTCCTCTGTACTGATGAATGTCATTCCTGCAAAAGTGGCAGGGGTTTCCAATATCATTATGACGACGCCATGCGGCAAAGATGGAAAAGTTTATCCATCTACATTAGTAGCTGCCAAAGAGGCCGGAGTCGATGCAATTTATAAAGTCGGTGGTGCACAGGCAATCGCAGCACTTGCCTTTGGAACAGAGAGTATCCCGAAAGTCGACAAAATCGTAGGACCGGGAAATATCTACGTTGCCCTTGCCAAAAAAGCAGTGTTTGGTTATGTCAGCATTGATTCCATCGCAGGTCCAAGTGAGATCATGGTACTTGCCGATGAGACGGCAAATCCACGTTTTGTAGCGGCAGATTTACTGTCACAGGCAGAACATGATGAGATGGCATCCGCAATTCTTGTGACAACCAGTGAGGCATTGGCAGAGCAGGTTTCTGTGGAAGTAGATAAATTTGTTACAACTCTTTCCAGAAAAGAAATCATCCAGAAATCTCTGGATAACTATGGATATATCCTTGTGGCAGACACGATGCAGGATGCCATTGACACCGTCAATGAGATTGCATCGGAACACTTAGAGCTTGTGACAAAAAATCCATTTGAGACAATGACAAAAATCCGCAACGCGGGAGCAATCTTCATCGGAGAGTATTCCAGCGAACCACTCGGCGACTATTTTGCAGGTCCAAACCACGTTCTTCCAACCAATGGAACTGCAAAATTCTTCTCACCGCTCAGCGTGGATGATTTCATTAAGAAATCAAGCATTATCTCTTATTCCAGAGAAGCGTTAGAGCCTGTATACAAAGATATCGTGCAGTTTGCAGAATGTGAAAAACTTACTGCACATGCAAATTCCATCCGGGTACGGTTTGAAGATTAATTGTATCTATTCAGCACCCATTCGCAAAACCGCTCTTTCAGAGCTTTCCTTTTGCTCATGTGGTTACTTCGCCAAAGAAATTTTCAAAATTATGCTCATTCATGCAAGCATGATTCGCAAATTTATGAAAATTGCCTTGGCTCTGAATAGATACAAAGAATTAATAATTACTTAAGTTGAAAAAAGAAGCAGAAAGGTTTAAAATAAAATGGCACGTACAGCAGATTATGTTCGTAAAACCAAAGAGACAGATATATCATTACATTTGAATTTAGACGGTACCGGCAGTTCCTCTATCAATACGGGAATCGGTTTTTTTGACCACATGTTAGACGGATTTGCAAGACATGGCCTGTTTGACCTGAAAGTCAATGTTGCCGGAGATCTTGCAGTGGACTGTCATCATACAATTGAAGATACAGGTATTGTTCTGGGCAATGCCATTAAGGAGGCCGTTGGTGACAAGAAGGGAATCCGGCGCTACGGAAGCTGTATTCTGCCGATGGATGAAACACTTGTCCTGTGCGCAGTGGATCTTTCCGGAAGACCTTATCTTGTGTTCGATGGAGAATTTACGACCGACCGCGTGGGATATATGGATACGGAGATGGTGAAGGAATTTTTCTATGCCATTTCTTATACCGCAGGAATGAATCTGCATATCAGGGTGCTTTCCAGCGGAAACAACCACCATATGATCGAGGCGATGTTCAAGGCTTTTGCAAAGGCACTGGATCAGGCAACGGTCATTGACCCGAGGATCACGGATATCCTTTCTACCAAAGGAAGTCTGTAGTTGACAATTCACATGTATCACGTGCGAAATATGATTAGAAAAGAAGCGGTCTGACGTATCAAAAATATGTGCAGACCGTTTTGTATGGAAAGGTATGAATATTAATATGGAACACAAAAATATCGTGGCAACAATTTACTTAAAGGATGGAAAAGCGATCAAAGCCAGAGACAATTACGAGGAATATCCGGATGTCATTGAACTTGCAAAACTCTATAATGACAGTGGCATTGATAAAATCATGATTTTTGACCTGTCCACAACAGATGAAGAGCATGAGCGCAACATACAGGTTATCCTCAATATCAACCGTAATATTGAAATCAAAGTCTGTGCAGGCGGTAACATTAACCGTATGGAGGACATTAAGAAGTTCATCTATGCCGGATGTCTTCAAGTGATCGTCAACGGCTCCAAACCGGAGAGTATGGCACTGGCTGCAGAGGCAAGCAAGCGTTTCGGGAAAGACCGTATTCTTGTTTCCGTGACGAATGTGGATTTTATCTTCAAACATCAGGATGAAATGGCTGATACATTCCATGAAGTGCTGATCTTAAATAAAGCAGTGTTAGATG
>ERZ1023614.746-NODE-746-length-9380-cov-6.257051_pt1 | contig 9380 bp, 7 predicted proteins | sample MGYA00380327_ERZ1023614 | MGnify/ENA primary metagenome ERZ1023614 (study PRJEB33179, sample SAMN07448978) | human gut metagenome | biome: Human-gut; feature: Human associated habitat; material: Faeces | host: Homo sapiens | place: India: Bhopal | collected...
GATCGGCAAAGATATACAAAAAGAGTATAGCATATCGTCCCGGGGATTGTTCTGCAAAGTCTCTTTAGATGTTTTTTGTAAAGATATAGATTCGGTTATCCGACTATTTACACAATTTATATTTAAAGATGATTTGTAAACTAAAAACGATGAATAAGATGAATGAAACATTAACAGTATTTATGATTTCGGAGATTGAAAGGCTCCGTGAAGAGGGACGTGAACCGGCCCGGCGTATCTACCATAATATGCTGCGTACGCTCAGGGAGAGTGCAGGAAAAGAGGAGATCGGATTTGAAGAGGTGACTCCGGTGTTTCTGGGCAAGTATGAACATTGGCTGCTGGGCAAGCGGTTGAGCTGGAACACGGTATCGACTTATATGCGTGCCCTGCGTGCGGGCTACAACCGGGGGATGAAGGGGCGTCCGGGATATGTGACCGGGCTTTTCGATAAGGTATACACCGGTACGCGCTCCGACGTGAAGCGTGCCGTGGATGCCCGCACGGTGGGGCGTATGATCCGCATGTCGGGGTGTCCGGATGAATCGGCCTCGGCGAAGGCTGTGGACTGGTTTGTACTGATGTTTATGCTGCGGGGCATCCCGTTTGTCGATCTGGCACACTTGCGCAGGAGCAATCTTGACAAGGGGGTGTTGACCTACTGTCGGCATAAAACGGGGCAGGAGGTCAGCATTAGCGTGCCCCGTGAGGCGATGGAAATTATCAATAGGAGGATGGTTGAGAACTGCCATCCGAGTTATCTGTTGCCTATTTTGGGGCAGCCCCGCACCCGAAAGCGGCATACAAAGAAGGCATTGACTCCTTATCAGGAGTACCAATATGCGTTGCGTAACCTGAACCGCCGGTTGGAACGGGTGTCGGTGGATTTGAGATTGGGCGGCAGGCTCAGTTCATACACTGCGCGCCACACGTGGGCCACGATTGCCTTTCATCAGGAGACACCCGTGGGAGTGATCAGCCGTGGACTGGGACACTCTTCGGTAAAAGTTACGGAAACTTACCTGAAACCTTTTGGGGATAGGGAAGTAGATCAGACAAACAGGAAGATACTCAACTATGTGCTGAATGCGGTTTAAAGATAAAATGATTTGAATGTATTACACTTATATACAGGGATATAAATAGTCTGTTACTTTGTAGGTAACGGCAATGAATAATTGCTGCAAAATTGGATATTATTTTTCACACAAACAAATAAAAAGGCAAGTTTCTCAATAAAAAGATAATTAATTTTAAAAAAGATGCATGCTTAGCATTAGTTTTCCCTATTTTCTCTTAAAAAAGCAATAAAAAGGGTTATCCACGTTGGTGTAATTTAACGCGGACGAACATTTTATTGCCATCATCGGATGTCTTTTATTATTTAATTCATATTATTGGATTCAGAACGCTTTCTGTATTCGCTATCTGTTAAATGCCGTTACCTACAAAGTAACGGTTGATCACACAACAAAACAAAATAGCTTATGCTTACGCCGTTAACTTTGACAGCCATATCTGTCTTACGTCATATTTCCTCTCACGAAACAGGAAATCTCCAGGATTTGGAATGTGGTTGTAAGCCTCTTGACGAACTCCTGGATCAACTGGAATCCGCGGGGTTGATACGTGTCAGGACAGACCAATCCGGCAGTGGCATTCCGAAAACCTATGAACTGACCCGCCCTCTTTTCCGTATCTCCCTGCTCGATTTGATGGAAGCCGTGGACCAGCATCTGAACTGTAATCAACCGGATTGTGAGAAAATGTATGCACGTTATCATTATGCCGCCCATAAGCTGGGCATTGTCAACCAGATGACCCGTGCCTATCTGTCGGAGATACCTCTGACAGATTTATAGGCGGATTGGCGGATATGTTTCAGATAAACTAACAGAATGAAAAAACAACTATTCATATTGCTTTTGCTTGTTTCGGGCAATGTACTGGCGCAACGGGCAGCGGTTAAAACCAATTTGCTGCACGATGTAGCGACGGCACCTTCGCTTGCTGCCGAGTGGGCGTTTGCCTCCCGCTGGACACTCGATGTTGCGGGAAGCGCCTGTCCGTGGAATTTTGCGGACAACCGGAAGTGGAAATTCTGGATGACGCAGGGTGAGGCACGCTATTGGCTTTGTCAGTCATTCTACGGACACTTTCTGGGTGTGCATGCCGGTGGGGGAGAATACAACCTGAGCCGGGTGCATCTTCCTTTTGTTTCCCGTTCGGCTTCTTACCGCTACGAGGGGTGGGCGCTGATGGCGGGGTTTTCATACGGTTACTCGTGGGTGCTCGGCAAACGCTGGAATCTGGAGGCTACCATAGGTGCAGGGTGGGTGCATGCCCAATACAAACGTTTTAATTGTCCGGTCTGTGGTGAATATCGGGGAGCGAACAAGAAAAATTTTCTGGCGCCGACCCGTGCGGGCATCAGTCTGATTTATATGTTAAAATAAAAAGTCTTATGAAAGAGAAGATACGATCGATCCGTTTAAGAATGTGCTTTCGGAAGATGCCGCCGGCAGTCTGCTTCCTGACGCTCTTTGCGCTGTGCTTCGGTGCGCTGTCTGTCCGTGCGGCAGATCCGTCCGGAAGAGTAGCCCTTACCGCCGTCCGAATGCAGCGTGCGGGTGGACAGGTATATGTCTCGTTTGCCGTAAAGATAGCCCCCCGTGCAGTGCGTGCCCGTCACCGCTGGGTGATTACCCCTTGTCTGGGCAACGCCTCGGATAGTGTGTTGCTTGGCCCGTTTGTGGTGACGGGACGCATCATGGCGCGCGAGGAAAATCAGCGGCGCCTATTGGCCGGCCTTCCGGACCGTGACGTCAATCATCGGTGGACCGCCCGCAATGGAGACACCTTCTTGTATACCGATACGTTGCGCTATGCCCCGTGGATGGAGAATGGCTTGAACCTGCGGCTCGACATCGACCGGGAAGGTTGCTGCCGGGTACAGACAGTGGGAAGCATCGTCTCCTCCGGCGCTTTTCCGGTGGCTTTGCCCTATCGTCCGTCGGTTAGTGAGCTCACTCCGAGGGTGAGCCGGACGGTGGCGGAACATGCGGATGACTATCCGTTCCTGTGCGAGGCAGGCAGCCGCCCCCTGCATGAAAGCGGCATCGGTATTCGCTTCCGTGCGGCATCGGCAGTGGTGGATACGCTGTATTCCGCCAATGCCGGAAACCTGCGCCGGATAACGGAAGCCATCGGGTTGCTGCGTGCGGACAGTTGCGCATTCCTGCAAGGTATCTCGATCAGCGGATATGCTTCGCCCGAGGGCACGACGGAACTGAACCGGAAATTATCGGCGAAACGTGCCGAAGCTCTGCGGCATGCTCTCTCGGTGCGCATGAACCTGCCTGTATCGTTGTTTGAACTGAATGCCGGAGGAGTAGACTGGGACAGGCTGGCCGAACTGGTGAATGGGAGTGACATGACATATAAGGAGGAAGTGCTCGCTATTCTCCGCAGCCATCCGGAGGAAGAGCGGAATGACAGGCTGAAAGCCTTGGCGGGCGGGCGTCCGTATCGTTCGGTGCTGGATGTGCTCTATCCGCAGTTGCGCGATGCCTGCTACATCCGTGTGCAGTATGCCAACCGCCCTGACAGCGTGGCGGATACGGTGAACCGTGCGATAGAAGCCATTCGGGGGCGGAAGTATGAAGAGGCATTCCGGTTGCTGAAGACGGTGGAGGCGGACGAACGCTCGTGGAATGTACGGGGAGTCTGCCATCTGTTGTGCGGAGACGACAAGGAAGCCGGGCTATGGCTGCATAGAGCGGTGAAAGCCGGAAACCGGGAAGCGGAAGAAAACCTTAAAAAGATGAATGCGGAACGACGGGCCGCTACCATCGGTATAACGCAATAAATGTATCACATAACGTAAAAAAGAAATGAAAAAACTAAAGTACATGAGTATGATGGGGTTGGCTGCTTTATTGCTGACAACCTGGGCCGCCTGTTCCGACGATACGGATGCTTCGGGCGGAGAGAATCCGGAAGAAGCGAGAGCTTATACCACAGTGACCATTGCCGTACCGAATGGTGTGGCGGAGACAAGGGCCTCCGATCCGACGGCGGATACTGACGATACGAATACGGATATCGGTTTAAAGGATGAATACAAAGTGACGAAGGCCAATCTGTATCTGTTTCCGGGAGGAGCATCGAGTAGCTTTGGTACTGCTACATTGACAGAGATTATTTCCATCAGCCAGTTTACGCAAACCACCACTACTACTTCCGACCAGAAGACCATTGTATGGACCAGTAAGAAAACAGCCCTGACCCCGGGAGACTATCGTATTTATATAGTGGTGAACGGTACGGTCAATGGGGTGGGTGACAGTGACAAGGGAACTCTGAACGAAGCTGATTTTCTCGCAAAGACAACGGCTGCTGCTACGAGCGTGATAGCTGCTGTACCGAGTGACGGACTGGTAATGGCGAGCCGTTCTCCCAACAATGATAACTCGAATACTCTTCCTTATATTGCCCAGGAGATAACCAAAGACCCGGAGCAGACCATTGCGGCAACAGTGGAGCGTGTGATGGGAAAGATTACGGTGACTGCGGGAGGAACCAATGTGTCTTCTGCTGCTACTGTTAATAAATATACTTCGTTTTCTACCACAGTAGCTCAGATCGACAATATTAAGGATATCACCCTAAAAAACTATTATGTAGTCAACGCACGGAAAGAGGGATATTATTTCCGTCATGTGGATAAAGAAAACTCTGCAACGAATCCTTTGACTGAGGCAAATTATGGTACCTCAAGCGCTACATTGCCGTATGTGACAGATCCGAAGACATATGATAAAACTTATACTTCCACACCTGTTTTAGCCAATAGCTATGGCGACTGGTATCTGCAAGGATCAAGCGCATTTGGCTTGTCGTCTTTCGGCACTTTTTCCGGAACTTATACGGATATGCCGGGCTACTCTTCCGGGGCGGTGGAAACTAAAGTCGCCGCTTACTGCTATGAAAACACGATGCTGAAGGATAAACAGAAGAACGGATATACAACCGGCATCGTATTTAAAGCAGAGATTGCTCCGAGTAAAATGATGCAAAAAAAGTCTTCGGGCGATGGTGTGGAAGAAACTACTACAATTGGTTCGATTGGTGAAATCTTCTACCATTCCGGCATCTTCTACAAAGATATTGAAGCGCTGAAAGAAGCCGGTGTATTGCTGGCAGACGGAACTACTTCCAGTTCGGCCAACGGTGCCCCTGCCGACCTGAAAACGAACGACGTCCAGTGTTTCAAGAAAGAAAGTACTGATGGCAAGTTCATTTGTTATTATCCGTATTGGATCAAACATCTCCCCTCGGATACAGCAGAAGATGTGATGGAGTTCGGCATTGTCCGCAACAATGTCTATCAAGTAACCGTTACCGGTATTCAAGGTGTCGGCAAAGACGGTGTAACCGAAAATATCATTACCGATACCGAAACCGATGATCCGACTACCGTATTGCTGAATGTGAAGTTAAGTATCAAACCTTGGGTAGTGCGTACGAATAGTGCCGTATTGGGCCGTTAACCCACTGTTTTCTCTAAAAAAGTAATTGCTTTGAGATGGGTGTTTCACCACGGAGTAACACTGAGTCTCACAGAGTTTTAAGTTCTCGCTTATCAGGATATCTTAAGAGAAAAAGATCTCTGTGGAACTCTGTGTTACTCTGTGGTGAAACACCCGTTCAATCATAAAATTTTCCCAACCATGTCCGATAAGTTTCAGACTTTCTGTTTTTCCCATTCCGGCAGTTGGTTTCTGCCGTTCTTGTGGCTTTCGTTGTTGGCGGGCTTATCTGCCTGCTCGTGGACCGGGGACGACCGTAGTGACTGTCCCAGTGGTTTCCGTATTCGTCTTCAGCCTGCATTGCATGCACAGATACAGCCCGACAGCGGGACAGGCGTCATCACCGACGAGATCGACACGCTGTCCCTTTACGTGTTCGACGCACAGGGACAGTTCGTCTGCCTGCACACAGAGAACAGGCAATCGCTGACTGAAAACGATTATATCATTACCCTGCCGCTGGAATATAAAGACGGAGACGTTTACGAACTGGTGTTCTGGGCGGGAGGGGACAACCGGCATTACCGGATGCCGCAACTCACACCGGGCAGTTCGACCCGTGACGAGCTGACCCTCCGGTTGGAACGTGACGGAGACGGACGTCAGGATGACGAATTGGGGCACTTGTGGTACGGTCATCTCCGGTTGAGCCGGATACAGCCTTCGGAACTGACATCGGTCAGCGTACCGATGTTGAAGGACAGCAACCGGTTCGTCATTACCTTGCACGATACGTCGGGGCAGGGGCTGGACGCCGATGATTACGACTTTACTCTGTTGGCGGATAACGGCCGGATGAATGCTGACAACGAAGTGATGACGGGCGACCGGGTGACTTATGCCGCCTATCATACCGAGTCCGCTTCCGAAACGGAACCGGCCCCCACCCGTACGGGAGAAGTCAGCCTGGCGCGTGCCCGCTTGAACACACTGCGCTTACTGGCGGATCAGGAGGTCCGTCTGGTGGTGACGGACCGCACTTCGGGGCAGAAAGTAGTGGATGTCGACCTGACGCGTTATCTGCTGATGACGCGCCCCCTGTTTGAAGAGAGCAACGGTGTGGAGCTCAGCGACCAGGATTACCTTGATTACGAAGATCGGTTCAACGTGATTTTCTACCTTACCCCGATGGGAAAGCTGGAGGCGCTGAACATTAACGGATGGATTATCAGACTGAACGATGCACAACTGTAAAGGCAGCATATGGATCATATTCTTTCGGTTTCAGCTCTGCCTGGGGGCATGCGGATGCTCCGATGATGCCGGCATGCCTGCCCCTCCGGCAGGGGCGGACCGGGTGACGGCGTGTGTCCGGCTCTCGGTACGGGTAGTGGGGGAGACTACCCGGGCGGCGGTACAGGCGGATGCGACGGTGGAGGAGAAGATCTCTTCTGTTGCCGTTTTCCTGGTGTCGGTCGACGGGAGTGGAAAGGAGGATTGGAATGATGTGCAGTACGAAGTGGTGTATGGCACGACCAGTAGCGCGGCGGACGTGTATCAGGCGCGCATACCGACCACTCCCGGAGAGAAGAAGGTCTATGTGGGGGCCAATCTGTTGCCCGGTCAGGTGCATGCCATCTGCGGGCAGGCAGAAGGCAAGGGATTGTATACCGCCACCGGGGCGGGGTATGACGAGGTGATCCGGCAGTTTGCCCGCGGGACGGAGGGGATCGCCATGACCGGAAAAGCCGGGACTTCCGTAACGGTCAGTGCGGGCACCGATGTGAACGTGGATCTCACGGCATCGCCTATCACACTGGAACGGGTGGTGGCCAAAGTACTGTTGGTGTGCGATACCTATACAGACGACGGAGGAGCGTACGTACGGATGTCCGGTAATGCGGCTCGTCCGTCAGCCGATCCGGGCTGGATACGTTTGTCGGATGTGCGGTATGCCCTCAACACAGTCAACCGGAAGGTGTATCTGAATGCGCCCCCGGATGGGAAAGATCCTAATCATGAAGTAGATCCGTATGTGGTTAAAGATGATGGCGGCAATTATGTATCGGCACCCGATGTGGCTGAACAGCAATTCGTTTACCGTACTTTGGGCAGTGTATGGGCGGAAGGGATCGCTCCGGAAGCGTATGAAGAGGTCAAATTCAATGCGACGAAAGCCACTCCTCCGGAAAGCGGTGCTTATACCGGTGGGCTGTATTGTCCGGAGAACACGACTGCGACTTCCACCGCTTCTCTTGCGGGCGGACTGGATCTGACAGGAACACTTAATTCGACTCAGGCGGAAATTCCCCGCCTGGTGACTACCCATCTGCTGGTAGCGGCGAAGTTTGTCCCCAAACAGATTATTACCGGGGCCGGAACCACGCAAACCCTGACATCTCCCGCCGATGCCGCTACTTGCTTGCCCGCAACGATGACACCTGTCGATGCGGAAGCACATGCGGCAGGCACTTACTTTACCAACGGGAGTGACTATTACAGCTATGCGGGCATGAAGGCCGCCATCGGTGCGGGTACCCTGAAACGTACTGATTTTACCGCTTACGAAGGCGGGATCGGCTATTATTACACTTATATAGACGGCACAAGTGCTACTGACGGCACAATCGCTTTCAGTGCGGATTCCGGCATCTTGCGCAACCGTTATTATCTGTTGCGTATTACCCGGTTCAGCCTGCCTTCGGCCGCATTGCCGCAACCGATGCGTGCCACGATGAAAGTAACGGACTGGGTGACGAGTTCCGGTAATCAAATTATAGTAAGGCCGACGTAGAAAGGAAAATAAATACGATTCACCACAGAGTAACACAGAGTCTTACGGAGTCTTAATCTCTTGTTTATGAGATATGAAGAGAAAATCATCTCTGTGGAACTCTGTGTTACTCTGTGGTGAAAGCTGAGAAAGAAAGTATACAACTATGAATAAAGAAGAAAAAAAGAGTAGATTCTGCCGGGCATGCCTGCTGCTTTGCCTGTGTCTGCTGTCTGCCTCGTGTGTATCCGGAGAAGGAGAGTACGAACAGGAGATACCCATGGAGGTAGCCCTCACCCGTACGGATGGGGTGGCAGGCAGCGAAAGCACTCCGTTACTGCTGTTCTGGAAAGAGACGGATTTCAGTACGGGGACATTGGGCTCTCCTTATAAAACCTCCACTCCGGCAGGGGGGATCGGTGATTACGCCGATGCACCCTATAATACGGAAACGGATTATCCGGCTGATAACTCCCGGGTGGTGGTGATGGGGCTTTGTCCTTCTGCGATGACTACGGCGGACAGTCATACTACCTATTCGTTGCCTTCGAGAGCAGGGCTGACCGATGTACTGGTGACTCCGAATGGGGTTACGGGTAGCAGGAAGCAGCCTTTCGGACGGGCATTGGAGTTTGCACACGCTGCCGTACGTATCGTGCTCAAGGCGAGGCGTACGGACAACACGGTCGGCAAGCTGTATGTCAAGAATCTTAAGTTGACCGTGCCTGCAAGATTGGTGTGCGGAGGGTTGAAATGGGATACAGGGACAAAACAATATCTGGCGGCTCCGGCTGCCACCGATTTGGTTATCAATCATTCCGGACAGATATTGAGTACGGAGGATACGCAGGTCGCCGTGTTTTATCTGACACCTTGCAGCCCGGCTGATTTGCTGACCGATCTCACTGGAACAGGTGGTACACCGGGGCTTACGTTGACGGCGGATGTGGCTAAGGATATAAACTTTACGACCGGAGCGCGAAACGCAAGTTTTCCTATCTTGGATGGCAACCTGAACTTTATGGATCAGTTTGGAAGCTGTCTCTTATTCACCTCTGACGCTGCCGACGACTTAA
>ERZ1023614.761-NODE-761-length-9237-cov-6.139185_pt1 | contig 9237 bp, 4 predicted proteins | sample MGYA00380327_ERZ1023614 | MGnify/ENA primary metagenome ERZ1023614 (study PRJEB33179, sample SAMN07448978) | human gut metagenome | biome: Human-gut; feature: Human associated habitat; material: Faeces | host: Homo sapiens | place: India: Bhopal | collected...
GTTCCGCCAATATTAGAAGAATAGGTGTGGTAGGTTCCAATGATGGCAACCTTGGATATCTCAGGAAACTCGTCTAGATCTTCTATGCGGTCTAATACGTTGCTGGCAATGCTATAGCTTTTTTCGTAGCTCAGGTTCATCTCATTATAGCAGATATTGGCATTTCGGATGTTGTAGAAGGAAAGATAACAAAGTACAACAATTCCGATAGATTTTATGATTTTTTCAAAACGCGTTTTTACACAGCCATGTTCAAGATAGCAGAGCAATAACAGATAAATAAAGCAGGCACCCATCTCCATCAGTGTGTGATACCAGACATCGGATGATACAAAAAATAAAAAACATACAGTAAGAGGCAGGCAGATGATACAGAGTATTCCGGTAAGGCAAGCAAGTGGCTGCCTATACAATTTATTTTTCAAAATCAGATAGACAGTGCAGAGTAGGAGCAGAGCAAATACAATGCGGTTGGCATATCCATACCAATATACGTTGAGAGCTTCATTGAAAGAAAACAGGTGAGATAACTCATTATAAACTTTAGTAAAAGCCTGCCGGTATTCCCATAAGGAAAGAAGATGAATCTGTCCGATTCCCTGATATTCGGTCAATGTAATGTGATAGTAAGCATTAATGAGTGTGGATGCAATCTTATAGAAAATAAAGCCTCCAAGCAGAAGTGGGATATATTTCCAATTGTTGCGGAAGAACGATTTGAAATCTTTCTGTTTTATAAGCAGATCACGGGCAAACATAATAAGCAGAATGCAGAGCATGACACTGATGTATGCCTGATAAGTTCCAATGCTTAATCCAATGCAGATAATACCTGGAAAGATACCGTATCTATATCGCCAGGTCAGATAAATGCCTAGCACAGCCATTAAAAATGCCATCATGTAACCGTCAGCAGTGAACATAAATGCGAAGGATGCTGTGACGGTAGGGAAAGAAACAATGAGCAGGGCGAGCAATACGCAGGATGCGCATTCCTGTAATTCGAAAAGTTCAACAAGCAGTATGCTTGCAAGGCTGATATAGAGCAGGGACAATGCACCATTCACCCAGGGCATATCATATTTGGAAGAGATTTTACTGAAAAATTCAAGAAAACATCTTCCGGAAGAGTAAGTAGCACCGGTTCCGGCAAAGTTATACATAGAATCCCAGGATGGCAGAAAGTTGAAAAAACGATAGGCATGAGCCAGCATTCCACCAATCCATGTGGCGAGAAATGTAATTTTCCATTGCTTTTTTATATGGAGTGTTCGATTAAAAATTTTTAAAGTTGTTTCATTCATAAAAGGTATCCTTTTCTGTTTAAAAATAAGAATCAACCATTGGTATGGTTGTGTATTGATAATTTTGCAAGGCATTAATCTGATCATCAATATTACCTGTATAGTTGTATAAGTGGTATACGTTTGATCCACCGGAAGAGATTCCATCGTAGCGTGGAACATCTGGATAAGAAGCGTCATAATCCCGGATATAAAGCAGACGTTCCCGTTGCTGATCGGGATAAAAATCATGTATACTATATCCGAATTCACTGTAATCTTTATCAAGCGATTGAACGATGGTTGGAACAAGTTCGTCTAAAGTAATAGGAGCATTGGTACCATTAAGTAATTCGTGGGATTCCTGTTTTTCCTTGATGAAAAAGATTATTTGTGGATATTCAACGTCACCATGATCAGAGGTGATAATAATAGTTGAATCATCATAAACGCCTAGTGTTTTTAATTCGTTCAAATAAGCTTCAAGCATAGTGAAAATTCCTTTAACGGTTGATTGGCAGGTTGCATTCTGAGCATCAAACTGGCAATTTTCATCGGTTGTGAATTCATGTGTCCCATTTAAATGCTGAATTATGAAATAATTACCAGATGAATCAGTCGTCAGACCATTTTCTATGAGATGATTATAAAAATCATAGTTCGCATGTAAAATAGTATTTTCAGGATAAGATACAATAGTGGTATATGTTTCATTTGATACGTCAAAAAAGGATTTGAAATATTCTGGCATAAAGCGATAGCAGGACATATAGAACATTGTCCTATACAGTTTATGGTAATCAATGCAAATAGAACTTTGTTTTGTAGTTATATTACTAATTTTTCCGTCAAGAAGCGACAGAGAATGATTACCTGTCAGAATAGATGTCGTTGGAGTATATAAATTTACTTTGTAATTGGCATGAGATAAAATAGAAAAATAATCGTTTGTAGTAGTATTTGTCCAACAATCTTCTAACCAGTCATCAACAGATAACGAAGGATCTAAATCGTTACCTGTTAGTAAATGCGGTAGTGATGGATAGGTTCCATGGTAATTGCAGTCGGCATTATTGTAATAAGTGAAATCATGCAGAAAATCTTTTAAATCCGGATATTTTTCAACGGCAGATGCAAGGTAAGTGCTGGAAAAATTATCCAGAATAAATAAGATAATGTTATCATTTGAGGATACGGTAAATTGCTTACTTCCATCCAGTATAAGTTCGTCCTTGTCACTGTAGTATGTAAAGGCGGATTTATCTGCGGAGAGGAAAAGTGAGATGTATCCAACACATTGCATCCCTAGAATAATGAGAGAGGATGTTAACATTACTTTTTTGAAGATATTCTGTTGAAATTTTGCAAACAGCAAAGCTCCCAAAATGATAGTTGTCCAAATAATCCAATTTACAATTATTTTTGAAGGTGATGCGGTGTATGCTTCTGCACGGACACCTATTTGTTCCAGATGACGGTTTAAAAACATTGTCTGGATATATCCGGCAATTCCGATTCCCCAGAAAACAGAAAGAATATATTTTCTGAGTTTGTCTGGAAAGAATGAAATAAGAAGCATGAAAATGAAGGAGATTAAAAATGCAAAAATCAAGAATTTCCACCCAAATTCCTGATAGACAAATCCAAATTCCTTATAATTGCCAAAAAATATTTCAGATGGTCCCATAACAAAGAGTATAAAAATTGGAAAGCAGATAATAATAAAATTGGATAAAAAAAGTAATAAAGTTTTTTTTGCGTTCATTTAAGACTCCATTTCGTGATTTTATTATATAAATTATTAAAAATAAGAATCAACCATTGGGATAGTGATAATATCATCACCGTAAAGTGCATTGACAAATTCGTCTTCGCCGCCAGTATAAGTGTAGACACGATAAGCATTGACTTTTCCATCCCGGAGACCATCGTAGCATGGCACAGGTGGTTTACTTTCATCAAAATCGCGAATATAAACGGTACGTTCACGCAGTTCACCGTCATTAAAATCATGAATACTTGAACCAAATTCTGAATAGTCTTTACCGAGAGATTCCACGATGGTAGGGACTAATTCGTTTAAGGTAATAGGAGCGGAGGTTTCCTGCATCATTTCATGAGTTTCATTTTTCTCTTTTATAAAGAAAATCATTTGTGGACGGTCGATTGTGCCGTGATCAGAGGTAATAATGATAGTAGAATTATCATAGGCACCCAGTTTTTTTAATTGTTCTATGTACACATTCAACATTGTAAAAATACCTTTGACAGTAGATTCGCAGGATAAATTCTGCTCATCATATTCACAAAATTCATTTGTGGTAAATTCGTGCGTTCCATTTAAATGCTGGATAGTAAAATAATTACAGGAATTGTCTAATGTCAGTCCAGTGGATAATAAATTGCTGTAAAAATCATAATTAGCATGTTGGACTGCATTTTCAGGGTAGCTTACGATGGATGTATAAGTCTCATTTTTTACATCAAAAGCTGGTTTAAAGTATTCTGGCATAAAGCGATAACACGACATATAAAGCATTGTTTTGTAAAGTTTCGAATAGTCAATCATTCGGGTATTGGATTTATAAGTGACATTATTGATTTTATCATCTAATAGTTCCAAAGAGTTTGTGCCAGTGAGGATACTTGTGACAGGTGTATATAAATTTACTTTATAGTCTTCGGATTCTAAGAGGGAAAAGTAATCATTTGTTATGTCATTTGTCCAACATTGTGTCAGCCAGTCATCAACGGTAAGGGATGGATCTAACTCATTCCCAGTGATAAGGTGCGCAAGAGATGGATAGGTCCCGTGATAATTGCAGTCTGCATTTGAGTAATAAGTAAAATCCTTAAGCTGATCTGTTAATTCCGGATACGTCTGAACAGCAGTGGTGTAATAGTCTATTGCAAAATTATCCAGTACAAATAATATAATATTTTCTTTCGAGGAAATGGTATATTGTTCACTTCCGTCAAGACATAATTCTTCTGTTGGATAAGAAAAAGCAGCTTCGTCAGCGGTTGGAAAGAGTGAGAGAAAACCGACAAGTTGCATGCCAAAGATAATGCCGCTTGTTATTGATAATATTTTATGCATTTTTGTTTTTGGATACATGGTAAAAAACAAAATTAAAACAAGTAAAACAAACCATAAACAAGCATTGAGAACGGTTTTCATCCGGGTAGCCGAATAAGATTCTGCACTTACACCCATCAGATCCAGCTGTTTATTTAAAAACATAGTCTGCAGGTAACCTGCAATTCCAATCCAGTAAATGACAGACAAAAAATATTTCTGAATTTTGTCAGGTAAAAAGGAAAGAATTAGGGTTAATAAGGTGGTGATTAAAAATGAAAAAATTAAAAATTTCCACCCGAATTCTTGATAAGTAAAGCCTAACTCTTTATAATTTCCAAAGTATATTTCGGTAGGTCCCATCACGCAGAGTGTAAATATTGGGAGTAACACAATGATATAGTTTGATAAAAAATGTAAAATAGAAATTCTTTTGCTCATTATAAATCTCCTTATGATAAATACAGAGTTTTTAATCTGTCTCAGAGAGCAGATTATGAGAAACAATATATTCTCCAAGATAGTCGGCAACTTTGGTTGCTCCGCTTATATTCAGGTGTTCGATATCCATAAAATCTGTATCACCGTTGAGCCCGACATCATCCATGTGTTCAAACAGGTTAAGGTAAGTGCAGTTGTTGGCAGCAGCATATTCGGCCATGGCATCTGAATAATTATATTCCCCCTCATAAGGAACAGTATAAAAGATAAGACGAATATTATTTTCATTGCAGATGTTTACAATTTTATCTAATAATCTGACAGAACTATCAGGCAGTTCTTTCTGCTCGAACGTTGCGGGATTGGAGACCACTGTTGGAACAATATGGTCGCTGCCTGAAAAACCATGCGCTGCCTGATACTCTTCGACGGAAGTTCCGGAATCAAAACTGTAATAATTAATGTTTGTCCAGTTTTCGTGAAAGGCAAGTAATGGGACATAGTAAGATAAGTAACGATCCTTATTCTTACCAAAGCATTGGGCTAAATATTCTCTTTTCCCTTTAAAATCGGAAATGCCTTTTGTGTAATAAATTTCACCATTGAGATCCGTGTCTTCATGAACTTTGTCTACGTTAAAGGTTTCAATTAATATCACTTTAGGAGATTGTGTTCTTAGGGCGTCCTCAAAGAACAAAGTGGTGGTATTAAGAAATTGCCAGTTACAGCCATAATTATAAGCACTGAATCCATATCTTTCTGTCATTTCATTTACATTTAATCCTTTATATACATGGCTGGAGCCACAGGCAATGACATCGAATGAATTTTCAGGCATGGAATGAAAAGATTCTATTGCATGGAAAGCATCCACTGTAAAATTAGGTTGTAAAAGGCGTCCGGCATAGAATACAGAGACACCAATGATGGCAGCACAACTGATGCAGCATACTATTTTTTTCATTATTTTTACCTCTAAAATTGAAAATAAATAAATTTGGATGCGTCATAGGAAGTCCCGTAGATTCCGAATACAAGAATAAAAACAACGGAAAATGCTATGATCAGAACCTGGCACCAGGCATCCTGTCTGGCGACAATTTCACGGATACATATTTTCTTCTGTTTTAAATAATCCGTTACAAAAAGTAACAAAATACATAAAAGCATAAAGCAGAAGTTTTTGGAATTTAGTCCGCAATTATAAAGCGATCCATCAAAGAGAATCCATGGATTATGTACATGGATAATCTGTGAGAGAATCGTGAGTGCTTCTGAAAAACTGTTGGCGCGGAAAAATATCCAGGTGAAATCAATCAGGACAAAAGTCACTATAATATGAACGGCTTTATGTCCGATGGAATTGCGGTTTAAGTGAAAAAGTTTCACAAGTTTATCACGCAAAGGCTGCAGAATCTCACCGATGATCTGGTAAAGTCCGTTCAGACCACCCCACACGACAAAAGAGATTTTTGCACCATGCCAGAGACCGCTTACGAGGAAAACAATCATTTTGTTCCTATATTTACGCCATTTACTGCATCTGCTTCCACCGAGCGGAATATAGAGGTAGTCCCTGAACCAGGAAGTCAGGGAAATATGCCATCTTCTCCAGAAGTCAGCAACAGAAACTGCCAGATAAGGAGACTGGAAGTTTTCCATTAACCGGATACCGAGAATCTGGGCAGCCCCCATAGCGATAATAGAGTATCCGGCAAAATCACAGTAGATCTGAATGGCAAAAAGTGCAGTGGCTACGATCAGATACCATCCACCAAAGGTGTGATAATCACCGTAAACCCAGTCAACGAAGATTGCAATACGGTCAGCCAGTACAATTTTTAAGAAAAATCCCCAGAGCATCAGTAAAAGACCGCTTTTGGCTTCCTCGGAATTAAACTTATGTGGTGTGGCAAGCTGTTGCAGCAGGTGACTGGAACGCTCAATCGGACCGGCGACCAGCTGCGGAAAGAATGATACAAAAAGTGCATACTGAAAAAAATTCTTTTCAGCACAGGTATCTCCACGGTATACATCGATCGTATATCCCAGTGCCTGAAAGGTATAGAAAGAGATGCCGACAGGAAGAAGAATATCGACAGATGGAAGATTGAGCTGTATATGGAAGACGGACAGTGCATCCCCTAAAATTCCGATTGCAAAATTAATATATTTAAAATAAAAAAGCAGGGACAGGTTTAATAAAACACTAATAGCTACAACTATTTTTTTCTTCCGCATGATAAGCGGATCAGCAGATCTTTGCTGGAGCGTATCCAGTGCAAGACCGCTAAGGTATGTCACTATGGTAGAAAAAAGAATGATCAGAGCATATTTGGCATTCCAACACATATAGAAATAGTAGCTGGCAATCAGAAGCCAGTAGTTTTTTAGCTTTTGTGGAATCAGAAAGTATATCAATACCACAATCGGGAAAAAAATTAAAAAGTCAGATGAGTTAAATGACATAAAAATCTCCTTAAGTAATCATTAGAAATAGGAATCAATTACCTGTACAGGTGTATAATATCCATTGTCATAAAGAAAGACAAGGTCTTTCAGTGTGCCATAATAAGTATATACATGATAAGCATTCATGCCGCCTTCGGTCACGCCATCGAAGCGTTTGACGGCAGGATATGCATCGTCTCTTACGCGGATGTAAACGCTGCGTTCCCTGGACTCGTCAGCAGAAAAATCGTGGACACTCTGACCGTATGGAGTATAATCTTCACCTATAGCTTCCACAATGGTAGGAACAAGATCATTCAGGCTGATTGGAGCATTCGTTGTCTGCATAGAGTCGTGCGTTTCATTTTTTCCTTTCATAAAGAAAATCATCTGTGAACGTGCTTCGGAACCATGATCAGCGGTAATGATAATCGTTGAGTTATCATAAATACCAAGGTCTTTAAGCTGCTGTAAGTAGGCATCAAGCATTGTAAAAATACCTTTTACAGTTGTTGCGCAGGTTGCATTATCAGGATCATAAGCGCAGTTTTCGTCGTTGACGAATTCATGCGTGCCATTCAGATGCTGGATCGTAAAATAGTTGGATGCTGAATCAAGGCTTAATCCGGTATCTTGCAGTTTTTCATAAAAACTATAGTTGGAATACATCATTTCATTGTCTGGGTAAGATACAATGCTTGTATATTGAGAATTATTTACATCAAATTGAGTTTTGAAATATTCAGGTAAAAAACGATAGCAGGACATTTGCAGCATCGTTTTATTGAGTTTTTCATAGTCAATCTCTCTTGAAGAAGATTCAGTTCCTACATTATCTATTTTCCCCTGAAGTAATTCCAGAGTATCGGTCCCGGTAAGAAGACTGGTCACAGGAGTGTACAGATTTACTTTGTAATTGTGTTTTTCGAGAAGTTTATAGTATGTGTTTGTGGAATCGTTATTCCAGCATTGGTTTAACCAGTCGTTTACAGAAAGACCGGTATCCAGAGGATTACCGGTAAGCATATGTGCAAGTGATGGATAAGTTCCCCAGTAGGCACAGTCAGCATTATTATAGTATGTAAAATCAGAAAGAGAATCTGTCATGTCTGGGTAGGAAGCGAGCGCTTCATCCCAGAAGGTGTTGGAAAAATTATCCAGAACAAACAGGATAATATTTTCATTAGAGGAGAGTGTATATTGTCCGGCACCGCTTAGGGAGAGTTCTCCATCGGTGTCATTGTAAGCCATTGCAGAAGCATCTGCTGTAAGAAATAAAGACACAAATCCTACAATCTGGATACCAAGGAGAATACTACTGGTTACGGTCAGCAGTCGGGTACAAAGGTCTTTTTTGAAAACACAGATAAGCACAGATGCAGCCAGGATAACAAGCCAGAATAAAGCATTCAGGATGACCCGTGTGGCATTGGCTGTATATCCTTCAGCAGATACCCCAATCTGGTCGAGATTTTTATTCAGAAACATGGTCTGAATATACCCGGCAATGGTAAAACCCCATAAAACGGAGAGAATCAGTGTTCGCGGAAATTTTGGAACAATCTGTAAGATTAGGGCGATAAAAAGCGCAAGGACTACAGAAATTCCCAGAAATTTCCATCCAAATTCCCTATAGATAAAACCAAATTCACTGTAGTTGCCGAAAAAAATCTCAGACGGTCCGAAAACGCCAAACATGAACAATGGCAGAAATACGATCAAAAGTGTAAATAAATAGTTTTTAAGAAAAGAACCAGGTGTAACAGCTTTTTTTAACATAAATTTCCTCTTTCTTATTTAAATGTATTTCGATTGAAAAATTACGAATGCAATTATAGCATAGAAAGCAGGGAAGGAATAGTATTAAGTTGAAAATTATTGCAATACACAGGGGTATCATGTAAAATGATATGAGTTATTAACTTTATATCTGTCTCTTATACTCAAGTGACGCTGCAGACGACTTAATAGCTGTAGATCTCG
>ERZ1023614.763-NODE-763-length-9225-cov-8.571647_pt1 | contig 9225 bp, 9 predicted proteins | sample MGYA00380327_ERZ1023614 | MGnify/ENA primary metagenome ERZ1023614 (study PRJEB33179, sample SAMN07448978) | human gut metagenome | biome: Human-gut; feature: Human associated habitat; material: Faeces | host: Homo sapiens | place: India: Bhopal | collected...
GCCCAGGCCGCACGTGGCGGAAGGCTCCATGCTCATCGTCCCCACTCGGGAGATGTATGCACCCGGCGCAATGTCGTAACGGGACAGGCAGCCCACCTGCTCGATGAGGCAGTCATCGCCCACCGTGACATCATGCAGCTCTGCCTGACGGATACCCGACGGACGGTGTATGCCCGGCTCCGGCTCCAACGTCCGGTGAAAGACACCCAGACGAACCGGACCGTAGAAACGTACCTGCTCGACGGCTTCGGGAGTGAAGCCGTCCTTCACCTGTATGTGACTCCAGTCGTCTGCCCGGCAACCTTGCTGCTGCAAGACCGCAATCTCGCGGACCGACAACGGACGGTAAGCATTCATCATCATAGCCGGGGGATTATTCGGGGTTCCCGTCTTCCTCGTACGTCTGGTAGAGGAAGTCGTTGTAGGGATACTTCTGTACGTGCAGCTCCTTGACCTTCTTGTAGAACATCGCCTTCAGCTCGTCGATGTTGGTCTTCTGACGGGCGGAGATGAAGATGCAGTTGTCGTGCATCTTTGCCATCCACGTCTGCATGAGCTCTTCCAGCGTAATGTTCTCCTTGGTGCGCGGCGTCAGGTCGTCGGCATCCTTCTCCACATAGGTATATGCGTCAATCTTGTTGAACACCAGGATGGTCGGCTTGTCGGCACAACCCAGGTCGGCAAGTGTCTTGTCAACCACCGTAATCTGTTCCTCAAAGTCGGGATGGGAGATGTCGACCACGTGGATGAGCAGGTCTGCCTCGCGCACCTCGTCGAGCGTCGACTTGAACGAATCGACCAGGTCAGTAGGCAACTTGCGGATGAACCCGACCGTGTCGGACAGGAGGAAGGGGAGATTGTCGATGATGACCTTGCGCACCGTGGTGTCGAGCGTGGCGAACAGCTTGTTTTCAGCGAACACCTCGCTCTTTGCCAGCAGGTTCATCAGGGTCGACTTACCTACATTGGTGTAGCCCACGAGAGCCACACGGATGAGTCGTCCGCGATTCTTGCGCTGGGTGGACTTCTGCCGGTCAATCTCCGCCAGCTGCTGCTTCAGGAGCGACATGCGGTTGAGGATGATACGGCGGTCCATTTCGAGCTGGGTCTCACCCGGACCACGCAGTCCCACCGAACCGCCCTTGCCACTGCCCGAGCCACCTCCCTGACGTTCCAAGTGAGTCCACAGACGTTGCAGGCGGGGGAGCATGTATTTATATTGCGCCAGCTCCACCTGCGTCTTGGCACTCGCCGTCTGGGCACGCATCGCGAAGATGTCCAGAATGAGTGAAGTGCGGTCGAGAATCTTCACCTTCAGTTCCTTCTCTATGTTTCGGATTTGCTTTGCCGACAATTCGTCGTCGAATATCACCATACCGATTTCCGTCTCGGGGTCTTCCTCGCAGGATTCCAGGTAGGCACGAATCTCCTCCAGCTTACCTTTCCCTATGTAAGTCACCGAGTTGGGCATATCGAGTTTTTGAGTAAAACGTTTGACCACCTCCGCCCCGGCTGTGTCCGCCAGGAACTCCAGTTCGTCAAGGTATTCGTTGGTCTTACGTTCGTCTTGCAATCGGGTGACCAGACCGACCAGTACGGCTTTTTCGGTCTGAGCTTGAGAGATAACAAATTCTTTCATTCTGTATCAGCTAATTTACTGTGTCTTGATTCTAGCCTCAACCCTGCCTGAACCTTAGCGGGATTGAAGTTCACAAAGATAATGGATTCGTTTCTATTTAAGGATATTCCTTCCCGGTTTTTACACACGCCGGAGATGTCCGGAAACGGAAACAGCCTCCCGAAGGAGGCTGTCCATTCACATTTTAGAGATAATTTTCTATTCATCCACGTTTCACAACGTCCTCATAGAAGTCATTAAAGAGTATCTTATTGTTATTTAGTTATCCCCTGTTTCACAACAGGTCGAATAATTCCGTCAAGGATGCTACCTCGTACGTCGGACGGAAGGGGAGCTCCGTACGGTGGCGGTGGTTGTAGAACACCTGGTCCATCCCCACTCCCCGGGCACCGGCGATGTCGGTATCAAAGCTGTCGCCAATCATCAGCGACTCCCTGAGTTCCGACTGGGTAGCCGACAAGGCAAAGTAGAAAATCTCGGCACGCGGCTTGTTCACCTTCAAGTCTTCCGAAAGGATGACTTTACGGAAATAGCCTTCAATGCCTGCTGAAGCCAGCTTCCGCGACTGCAATTCCCGGAAACCGTTTGACAGGATGTAAAGGCGGTACCTCCCATTCAGGTATTCCAGCACATCCCGGGCATGCGGCATCAGTTTCTGTTTAGTTGGAATGATACGAAAGAAAGCTTTCATGTATGCGTGGACCAACTCCGGGTCATCGACTCCCACCTTGAGCAAGGGATAGCTGAAACGTTCGCGGTTCAACTCTTCCTTGGTGATGCGTCCGTGGTCATAATCGACCCACAGCGCATTGTTCCTCTCGGTATAAATGGAATAAAACTGTTCGAACGAATCGAAATAGCGCCCGAAGTCAAGCTCCACATACACTTCAGCAAATGAATCCCGGGCATTCTCGGAGAACGCCCACAGTGTATCGTCCAAATCGATAAACAGGTTCCTGTACTTTGCTGTCATAAATGCACGCAGTCGCTTCCTTTGTACAGAAACGACTGGTGCAAAGATAGATTATCTTACTTGAATTACCAAATAGCGCGACACGCTCCAGAACTTGTTCGGATTGGTGATTTTCAAAATATATTGTCCTTTTGCATCTTTCACCAATGAGTAGGAGCCTTCCGGATGGTTGGTCAACAGCTTAGCACTCTTAGAGTATAGCTTGATTTCCTTGTCGGTGCGGATGTCGATTTGGGTAAAGTAATCTTTGTTGAAGTCATCGCTTTGCAAAACATCTCCTTTTTGCAAAATTTTCTGTTCTTTAAGTTCCGATTTTGTACCGAACACGAACCAAGCGGTGTTCAGGGCCTTGTCCTGTGCTTCGACGGTCTTGGTCTTGATTTCGTTTTCAGCCGACAGGTTTTCCACATCGGTCGTCAGTCCGGCAACGGCATCATCCAGTTCGGCGATGCGGATATCCTTGGCAGCCAGTTCAGCCTGGAGCGCCTTGATTTGCTCGGCTTTCTCAGCCAGGTCTCTTTCCAGTGAGGCGATGGCCTTCTTCAGCTCGGTCGACTGGTAGCGGCTGTTCTTCAACTGTTGTTGCAGTTTCGCCAGCTTTTCGCGGTTGTCCGCCATGGTCTGGGTGATCAGCTTCAAGTCATCTTTCACTTTCTGCGAAGCCGACAGGTTCTCTCCGTTCTGGTCGCGTTGCAAATCCACACGGCCCTCAGCCTCATTGATTTGCCGGAATCCTTCCTGGATTTCGTTAAACGTACCCATTATCTGGTCGAGCTCGTTCTCTCTGTCTGAAAGCGCCACCTTCAACGAATCGTTCTCTGCTTGCAAGGCTTTGCTTCCGCCTCCCATTTGTTCACAAGAAGTCATCAGTGCAACTGCACAGAATGACAGCCAAAGTAACTTTTTCATAATTTTGTTGTTTTATAGTGTAACGTGTTTATTTTTCCTTTTCATCCTTGTCCTTTCCGGCGAGCACGATGACGATTTCCCCTTTCGGTTCACTCTGCTGGAAATGGGCAATGACTTCCGCCAAGGTTCCCCTGACACTTTCTTCGTGCACCTTCGAGATTTCACGGCAGACCGCGACCTTGCGTTCGGCACCGAACACCTCGGCAAACTGCGTCAGGGTCTTCACCAGCCGGTAGGGTGACTCATAGAACACCATCGTCCGCACCTCGTCCTGCAATTGCGCCAGGCGTGTGGCACGTCCCTTTTTCTGCGGAAGGAAGCCTTCGAAGCAGAAACGTTCGTCGGGCAATCCTGAAGCAACAAGTGCCGGGACAAAGGCGGTAGCTCCCGGCAGGCACTGGACCTCAATTCCGTTACGGACGCATTCGCGCACAATCAGGAATCCGGGGTCGGAGATTCCCGGTGTGCCGGCATCAGAAATCAGTGCCACCTGTTCGCCCCCCTTGATTCGCTCCACGATACGTTCCACCGTCTGGTGTTCATTGAACTTGTGATGCGAGAGCATGGCATTCTTTATGTCAAAATGCTTCAGCAACACTCCTGACGTCCGCGTGTCTTCCGCCAGAATCAAGTCCACCTCTTTCAGTATCCGTATCGCCCGGAATGTCATGTCTTCCAAGTTTCCCACGGGAGTAGGTACAACATAGAGTTTTCCCATTTTTGTTTGCATTCTTAAAGAAGCAAAAGTAGTACATTCGTGCTTTACTCGGAATTAAAATTCGTTATATTTTAGCATTTCAGCTTATTTTATGTACTTTTCCCCGTTGTTTTTCCTACATTCTGGTATCACCGGACGCTCCTTTTCGTATAAAATACAATTGCCGGACAAAAAATCATCTCAAACACTTGTCACATTCAAAAAAGTACGTACCTTTGCACCGCAATTCAGAAATGAGTGCAAAAGAAGGTTTGATTCGCTAGCTCAGCAGGTAGAGCACAACACTTTTAATGTTGGGGTCCTGGGTTCGAGCCCCAGGCGGATCACCAGAAGAAAGGTCTTCAGCTGAAACAGTTGGAGACCTTTTTTTTTTAGCTGGGATGGAATGCCTGAGCTATCTTGGAGAAACAATATTCAAATAATAAGTCCGAGTTTAATGCTTGTCCCTTATAAATCTACACAGAGCTTTCGACCATCACCCCATCAGGCAGGCACGAGATTCAGGCACTGTCACATCAATAAATATTGCAAGATACTTTCCCCTTGCGCATGCGGATAAGGCATGAAACAACCAATCAGCAAGAGTACCAAGAACAGGACAATAATTATTACCGTACCCCATCTTACGAGCGACGGAGGCATTTCTCCTAATAGATTACGGACTTTCTCAGAACGCAACTCTATGTCATCGAATCTTTCCTTTTTCATTTTGTTTTTCCAAATTTGCTAAGCCTGTTGGTGATTGGATTTTCTAACTTCCAAGTTCAAGCTGATTCTTGACTAAATGATAGTATGCACCTCTCCTGCCAATGAGAGAAGAGTGATTGCCTATTTCAACGATTTTTCCTCCATCAACCACAATAATCTGGTCAGCATTTCTGACTGTTGACAAACGATGCGCCACCACAACCACGGTGCGTCCTTTGTAAAATTCATACAGATTCTCGACAATCACTCTTTCATTCTTAGCATCAAGAGCATTTGTAGCCTCATCCAAAAAGATGAAATCCGGATTCTTATAGACTGCACGCGCTATAAGTATACGTTGCTTCTGACCTTGACTCAGCCCGATTCCATCACGTCCGATAAGTGTGTTATACTTTAGCGGAAGCCCCATCACATAATTATGGATATTGGCGATATTCGCAGCCTGTTCAAGACGTGCGACATCAATGTCCCCGTCATCTACTGCAATGTTCCGGGCTATAGATTCCGAGAATATCACTCCGTCCTGCATGACCACTCCACAATGGCGGCGCCACCACTTCAGATTGTATTCATTGATGTTTCGTCCGGCGATAAAGATAGAACCGGACATCACCGGATAATAACCGAGCATGAGTTTAATTAAAGTGGTTTTTCCACTCCCCGAAGCCCCAACTATCGCCGTTACTTTTCCCTCCGGAATGTTGAATGAGACATCCTCAAGTGTCTTCTTCAAGGCATGGGGATCGTACTTGAAATCCACGTGCTCAATTCTGACTGATTTTTCAGAATTAAACGATTTTACTTGACTTTCTGTGGATTCCTCATTTTTACCTTCATGAATTTCGTTGATTCGTTCCAAAGAGATTTTCACATCCTGTAGTGAGTAGATGAATGACATAAATTGTTCAACCGGAGCATTGAGTTGCCCCACGATATACTGAATGGCAAGCATGGTCCCCAGCGTAATCTGACCGTTTATCACAGCTGTCGCCGCAAAAACGGTTATCAGTATGTTCTTGACCTCATTGATGAAGATAGAGCCTGCCTCTTGGGTCTGTTGCAGTTTTAATGACTTCATTTGAACACGAAACAAGTCAGCCTGGGCATCCTCCCATTCCCACCGCCTGCGTCGTTCACAGTCTTGAAGTTTGATTTCCTGCATTGACGTAATGAATTGGTAGGTTTTGTTCTGGTTTATTGCCTGCAACTCGAACAGCTCATAATCAAGAACCTTCCGCTTTCGAAGAAAAAAGGATATCCATAATCCATAGCAAACACTTCCACCGGCAAAAATGGCAAAGATTATTTTGTCATAAATAAATAGCACCACACCAAATATTACAAAACTCAGGAATGTGAATACAACATTCAGCACTTGCCCCGTAAGAAAGTTCTGTACACGCGAGTGGTCGCCGATACGCTGTAACAGATCGCCCATCAGTTTTGTATCGAAGAAGGCCATGGGAAGCTTCAGCAACTTGATGAAAAAGTCACTTACCAATGAAATGTTTATCCGCATGGAAATATGAAGCAACAACCAACGGCGAATAAAGTCTGTAGCTGTACGACCGATGACAATCATCAGCTCACCCAACAATACCAACCAAATAAATCCAATGTCTTTGTACTTAATCCCAATATCTACGATAGACTGTGTGAGAAATGGCATGATGAGTTGGAGCAAACAGCCCAACAACAGGCCCAAAATTATCTGGATAAAATATTTCCTATACTGTTTCAAATAACCAAACAGAAACCGAAAGGACCGTTTCTGTATAGTACTTTCACAGTCATTATCATAAAAATTCTTTCCAGGAGTCAGCTGCATCACCGTTCCTGTGGAATCCCCGTCAATCACTGAGCTTATCCAATGACTTTCAAGCTCTCTTCGAGTGTAAGTGATTAATCCTTTCCCAGGGTCAGCAACCCTGTAGTATTTTCCATTTTTTGAGATTCCATAAAGAACAACGAAATGATTCTGATGCCTATGAAGAATACATGGAAGAACAATCTCCTTAAGTTCATCCGTAGGAGCCGCTACTGTCATAACATCCAACCCGACACTTTGTGCACCCTCTGCAATACCAAGCATAGACACTCCCGCTATATTTGCATGGCAAAATCCATCAAGGTATTCAAGGCTATAATTTCTCCTATAATAACGGCATATCATTGCAAGGCATGATACTCCACATTGCATAGAATCGTGCTGTTTCACCCATTCAAATCTTCCGGTATTGAAAATCCATATCATTTCTTGAGATATATTGAAATCATGAATTCACGTCCCCGCAGTTTGCTGGAACGTTCATATTGCGAAACTGTGCTATATGAAGTGTAGCCATATTCTTTCTTGTTGAACAAGTTGGTTGCTGAAGCAGAAATCTCAATACGTCGACTAACATTAAACGTCAGTTTTGTGTCCAGCATAAATATTTCCTTATTAAGCCCTTCTGCAATCTGATTATGGTAAAATTCACCTCCCGTAGTCCATGTGATCAAGGAACAGGGCGTGACAGTCACGTTTCCAGTATAGATAAAACTATCGGAACTGCGCCTTGGCATATTCGAAATCTTCAGAAAAGATTTATCCCATACCAATCGGAGTCCCCAATTAAAACAGGTGGATATGTTCCCATAAATAAAAGGTGACAAGGAGAAGCTGTCATTACAGTAGTCAGTATGAAGCCCTTGTAACAACAGACTGTTTTCCAGTCTCCGATAATACCCTTTTACTCCTATTGTACCTCTCATAAAATCAATAGTTTTACTTATATTGAAAAACGCCATGGCAGTGCGCGAATCCGTGGGTTGAGATTGATAGGAATAGAATACATAATCGCCGATGAGATTCTGCACAGTACCATATTTTGATTTATTCCAGCCATAGTTACCCATCGCCATTATAGAGGTGATTTAAACTTTTCTTTTTCTTACACATTTTCTCAATAGCAAAACGGAAAAAGCGATATAGTTCCATGATTCCCAGTTTCTAAGAGTTGTATCAAATCGATTCAAAATAGTTCTGTAACTGTCCATCCATGCGTTTGTCCTCTCTATGGAGTATCGTTCCCTATACAACAATTCATCAAGGACTATACAGTCTTTTCCCGTTCCATTTCTTTTGTTGATACAGATGTTTGCCACAATTCCATAACTTTTGAGCACGGAGCGGAGGGCTGCACAATCAAATCCGGCATCCGCATTCAGGAAAAGCCCGTCCGTCCTGATGTTGGCTTTTGCCATGTCTGCCATCATGTTCTGCATTACAGCAACAATATTGTGCGTGTCATGATGTTCCCCGCTTTTCGGAGCGGACATGGCAAGAGGAAGTCCTTTCCTGTCTGTAAGATAAAGGGCATTGGTCGTCTTGCGTTTTTTTCTTCCCTGGTAGCCGACTGCTTCCCCACCGCGTATGGCCGGAGTGTGGCTTCCGTCAAGGTCCACACTTGACATGTCAAGTTCCGAACGGTGCTTGTCCAAAAGTTGCAGCCAAAGCGACTTCCATTCACCTTTCTTGCTCCACTTGTTGTAATGGTGAAATACAGCACCGTATTTCAGGACCTTGCCGCTGAACAGCTCTTTCACGGGAAGGTATTCCCATTGGCATCCGGTCTTTAACTTATAGAGAATGACATTGATGACTTCAATCAGACTGCTTTTGGATACAAAACCGCGTTTTGCCACAGAAAGATGAGGAAGTATTTCGTTTTTTATCGTATCTTTGTCCAATACAGCGTACATAGGTTGTTTATTATGAATGAGTTTGGGCACCCATAATATAATGAATAATGCTATTTGTACGCTGTTTGACAACATTTTAATTGATATATATAAGTTTAAATCATTTCTTAATATGGAAAGAACATTGAAAAAGCTGTGTTGGCATATTGTAGTAGTGATAATAATGATAGGCGGATTAATGCTTGATCAATCTATTTTCTTCCATCGTTATGGACTTATTGCTAGTTACATTGGTCCTATAATATCGATTCTATATTTTATTCTTTGCTTTTATGCCATCATGGATCAAATGAAGTATCTTAAGGCCAATTATGGGAATTTGTCGCAGAAACATCGTGTGTGCCATGTTGCTATGCCCATTTTGCATGCATGTTATATTGTTATGTTCGTATATTGTGGCATTAAGGACTTACAGAGAATCTTATAATCAATAATCGTAAAATATTGATGGATTATTTTATCTTACTGTTAATTTGTTGGAAGGTGTGTCAAAAAGCGCACCTTCTTTTTTTTTATGCACAAAGCCCCGACTTT
>ERZ1023614.766-NODE-766-length-9218-cov-7.675543_pt1 | contig 9218 bp, 7 predicted proteins | sample MGYA00380327_ERZ1023614 | MGnify/ENA primary metagenome ERZ1023614 (study PRJEB33179, sample SAMN07448978) | human gut metagenome | biome: Human-gut; feature: Human associated habitat; material: Faeces | host: Homo sapiens | place: India: Bhopal | collected...
AATCGCAGAATATCATCATCTCCTCGCCGAAGGCCGGTCCGGCAGGGTTGTGGCGGCGCGGATAGCCGACGATGCCTGCCAGTGCGCCGATGGTTTCCAGATAGTCCGCGGGGGTAATGTCGCGGCACGAAACGGACAGGGAGGCACACACTTCGCGGATGCGCTTTCCCTTCTCATTGTTTAGGTTATAAAGCAATACTTCTTTCATAATGGTTGTGGGGAAACAAACAATTGACAAGGGACAACGGGAGGACGGTGCGCCCCCGTTGCCGATTGTCAATTGTCAGGGATTAAATCATTTCACTTCGCTGCCCGGCTTCACTTCGCGCATCGGGCCAATCACGGAGAGGCTGCCGTCGAAGTTCTCGGCAGAAAGAATCATGCCCTCCGACACGATGCCTTTCAGCTTGCGCGGCGGCAGGTTGGCGATGAAGCACACCTGGCGTCCCACGAGTTCCTCGGGCTTGTAGTGCTGTGCGATACCGGAGACGATGGTGCGGTTCTCCAGTCCGTCGGCAATCTTGAATTGCAGGAGCTTGTCCGCCTTGGGCACCTTGGTGCACTCGAGCACCGTACCCACGCGGATGTCCAGCTTCAGGAAGTCGTCGAACTCAATGTTCGGACGGATGGGGTTCGCCTTGTAGCTGGCTTCCTCGTTTGCCTTCTTGGTCGCTTCGAGCTTTTCCACCTGTGCGGCGATGACTTCGTCGTCAATCTTCTCGAAGAGCAGTTCGGGCTTGCCCAGCTGATGACCGGCAGGGAGCAGGTCCGTATGTCCCAGCTGGTTCCAGTCGAAGCTGTCCATGCAGAGCATCTTGCGCAGCTTCTCCGAGCTGAACGGCAGGAAAGGTTCGAAGGCGATGGCGAGGTTGGCAACCAGCTGGAGGGCAATGTTCAGAATCGTTGCCACGCGCGGCATGTCGGTCTTGGCAAGCTTCCACGGCTCGGTGTCAGCCAGGTACTTGTTTCCGATGCGTGCCAGGTTCATGGCTTCCTTCTGCGCATCGCGGAACTTGAAGACGTCGAGCAGACGCTCCACCTGCGTCTTCACGTCGGCGAACTCGCGCAAGGTCTCCTTGTCGTAGTCGGTCAGTTCGCCGCACTCGGGTACACGTCCGTCGAAGTATTTCTGCGTCAGCACCAGTGCCCGGTTGACGAAGTTGCCGTAGACGGCGACCAGCTCGTTGTTGTTGCGTGCCTGGAAGTCCTTCCAGGTGAAGTCGTTGTCCTTGGTCTCGGGAGCATTGGCGGTGAGCACGTAGCGCAGCACGTCCTGCTTGCCGGGGAAGTCCACCAAGTACTCGTGGAGCCAAACCGCCCAGTTGCGCGAGGTCGATATCTTGTCGCCTTCGAGGTTGAGGAACTCGTTGGCAGGCACGTTGTCGGGCAGGATGTAGCTTCCCTCCGCCTTCAGCATGGCGGGGAAGACGATGCAGTGGAACACGATGTTGTCCTTGCCGATGAAGTGGATCAGGCGTGTCTCGGGGTCCTTCCACCATTTCTCCCACGAGTCGGGCAGAAGCTCCTTCGTGTTGGAGATGTAGCCGATGGGCGCGTCAAACCACACATAGAGCACCTTGCCTTCGGCTCCCTCCACGGGAACAGGGATACCCCAGTCCAGGTCGCGGCTTACGGCACGCGGCTGCAGCCCCATGTCGAGCCAGCTCTTGCACTGTCCGTACACGTTCGGACGCCATTCCTTGTGGTCTTCCAGAATCCATTGACGGAGCCATGCCTCGTGCTTGTCGAGCGGAAGGTACCAGTGCTTCGTCTCGCGCATCACGGGCTTGCTGCCGCTGATGGCGCTCTTCGGGTTGATGAGCTCGGTAGGCGAAAGGGAGGTGCCGCACTTCTCGCACTGGTCACCGTAAGCGCCCTCGGCATGGCAGTGCGGACACTCGCCGGTGATGTAGCGGTCGGCAAGGAAGGTCTTCGCCTCCTCGTCGTAATACTGCATGCTGGTCTTCTCGATGAATTCGCCTTTATCGTAAAGCGTACGGAAAAAGTCGGAAGCCATCTGGTGATGGGTTGCCGACGAAGTGCGCGAGTACACATCGAACGATATGCCAAATTCCTCGAACGACTTCTTGATGAGGTTGTGGTAACGGTCAACAATATCTTGTGGGGTAACGCCCTCCTTACGTGCCCGGATGGTGATGGGCACTCCATGTTCGTCAGACCCGCCGATGAAGAGTACATCTTCCTTCTTCAGGCGCAAGTAACGCACGTAGATGTCGGCAGGAACATACACACCGGCGAGGTGGCCAATGTGTACGGGACCGTTGGCGTAGGGCAACGCCGAAGTGACGGTTGTTCGTTTGAATTTCTTTTCCATGTAGTATGTTGATGTAGCTTTTATGTGATATCCTTTCGTAAGATGTTGCAAATTTAGACAAAAAGCATGATTCCCGTGTCATTGGAGGGAAAAAGAAGCCCGGCAGGCGACAGAAGGGAACAAAAATTGTCCGTCCGCCGCCCTCCGGTTGTCAATATACGTTGTATCTTTGTCCCACTGACAGAAACTTAAAGACCTATTACGTATGAAACACGTCTTACTGGGCATGATTGCCCTGATGGCAACCGCAGGGACGGTCCGGGCACAGCAACCGGCAGACTCCCTGCGCTATGAGATTGTGAACAACATGCCGCTGTTCTACCAGCAGATGAAGGAGCAGCTCACCTACCCGATGGCTTGGGGGAACGCGCCTGAAACCGATTTCGGACAGTGGCGCACGAAGGCACGCGAGACCGTGACGGAATGCCTCCGGAACCTTCCGCCTGCCCCACGGGACTATGCCGTGCAGACCGTGGCGACGGAGCAGCGCGAGGGCTATGAGGTACGCAAAATCACATTCAACATCTCGGCATGGAGCCGTGTCCCTGCCTACCTGCTGGTGCCTGACGGTGCCGAGGGCAAGCGGCTGCCTGCCGTCGTGATGCTCCACGACCACGGTGCACACTTCACCATCGGCAAGGAGAAGATGGTGCGCCCCTTCGGCGTGAGCAAGGAGGTGCTGGCGGATGCGGACGACTGGGCAGTGCGCTGCTACGACGGACAGTATGCGGCGGACTACTTTGCAGCCAACGGCTTCGTCGTCCTCTGCGTGGACGCGCTCTTCTGGGGCGAGCGGGGATGCAAGGAGGGCTTCGACTACGACCGTCAGCAGGCAGTGGCAAGCAACTTCCTGCAAATGGGAAGCTCGTGGGGTGCCTGCATCAACATGGACGATGTGCGCAGTGCCGAACTTCTGGCCTCCCTGCCTTACGTCGACCCGGACCGCATTGGCTGCCTAGGCTTCTCCATGGGGGCTTACCGCTCGTGGATGCTCGCCGCACTGACCGATGTCGTGAAGGCGTCAGCGTCCGTCTGCTGGATGAACACGACCGAACACCTGATGACCCTCACCAACAACCAGAACAAGGGCGGTTCCGCCTACTCGATGCTCATCCCCGGACTGCGCCGCTACCTCGACTATCCGCATGTGGCATCCATCGCCTGTCCCAAGCCGACGCTCTTCTTCAACGGACGGAAGGACAAGCTCTTCCCGGTGGCTGGCGTGGAAGATGCCTACCGCACGATGCACCGCGTATGGGAGTCACAGGGTGTCCCCGAACGTCTGGTCACCAAGCTGTGGGACGGCCCGCACTTCTTCAGCCGGGACATGCAGCGTGAGACGCTGGAGTTCTTCAAGAAGTGGCTGTAAGCGAACCGATACAACAATCCCCGGACAATCACATGACGGACTGTCCGGGGATTTTTTATGACGGGACGGCTCGCGGGGAGCGCGCTTATTTCTGCAAGAGGGTCATCGTGTCGGTGGCAATCATCAGCTCTTCGTCGGTCGGGATGACAACCACTTTCACTTTCGAATCCGGGGTAGAGATGACTGCTTCCTCGCCGTGGATGGTCTTGTTCAGTTCCTTGTCGAGCTTCACACCCATGAACTCCAGACCTTCGCAGGCACGTTCGCGGCTGTCGTCCTTGTTCTCGCCGACACCACCGGTGAACACAATAACGTCAACACCGCCCAGGGCAGCTGCGTACGTACCGATGTACTTCTTGATGCGGTAGTAGTACATCGTCTGTGCCAGGTTCGCCTTCTCGTTACCAGCGTCGACAGCTGCCTGAATCTCGCGCATGTCGGACGATACGCCGGAGACACCCAGCAAACCGGACTTCTTGTTGAGCAGGTTCGACACGCCCGTTGCGTTCAGACCTTCCTTCTCCATGATGAAGGTCACGGCACCGGCATCGATGTCACCGCTGCGTGTACCCATCATCAGTCCTTCGAGCGGTGTCAGACCCATGCTGGTGTCGATGCACTTGCCGTCCTTGATGGCGGAAACGGAACCGCCGTTACCCACGTGGCAAGTGATGATGCGGGTGCCTTCGGGCTGGATGCCCAGGAACTCACACACGCGCTTCGACACGTAGCGGTGGGAAGTCCCGTGGAAGCCGTAGCGACGGATTCCGTACTTCTCATACAGCTCGTAGGGGATGGCGTACATGTAGGCGTAGTCAGGCATGGTCTGGTGGAAGGCTGTGTCGAACACGCCGACCTGAGGCAGACCCGGAAGGAGGGCGGATACGGCAGCCACACCCTTCAGGTTGGCAGGATTATGCAGCGGGGCAAGGTCGTTGCAGGCAGTGATGGCATCGAGGGCTTCCTTGTTGAGGACGACCGACTCGCTGAAGCGTTCGCCGCCGTGCACGATGCGGTGACCTACGGCATCAAGCTCCTTGAGCGACTTCAGGGCGCCGTATTGCTCGCTGGTCAGTGTCTGGAAGATGAACTCCACACCTACCGTATGTTCGGGGATGTCCTTGTTGAGGATGACTTTCTCGCCATTGGGGAGGGTCAGCTTCAGGAACGAGCCTTTCAGACCAATCTTCTCAATACCGCCCTGTGCGAGAATCTCTTTGGTAGTCATGTCAAATAGCTTGTATTTGATGGACGAACTACCGCAGTTCAATACTAATATCTTCATTGGGTTTCGGGGATTTAAGTTTGTGGGTTTATACATGCAGAAGCGGACGAGCGGATGAGTCCTCGCGGAACTCACCGGCTCACCCGCTGAACTCTTACGCCTTCTTGGCAGCGATGGCCTGGTTGGCGGTGATGGCAATCATCTTGTAGACATCGTCCACGGAGCAGCCACGTGACAGGTCGTTCACCGGACGGGCGATACCCTGGAGGATCGGACCGATGGCATCGGCGTTGCCCAGGCGTTGAACCAGCTTGTAGGCGATGTTGCCCACTTCGAGGTTCGGGAATACGAGGACGTTTGCCTTGCCGGCAATCTCCGAACCCGGAGCCTTGCTGGCACCTACCGACGGAACGAGGGCGGCATCTGCCTGCAGTTCGCCGTCAATCTTCAACGTCGGGTCGAGCTTCTTGGCCAGACCGAGTGCCTCAACCACCTTGTCGACCACTTCGTGCTTGGCAGAACCTTTGGTCGAGAAGCTCAACATGGCAACGCGCGGGTCTTCGAAGCCTGCGACAGCCTGAGCCGTACGGGCGGTGCAGACTGCAATCTGCGACAGCTGGTCGGCATCGGGAGCCGGAGTCACGGCCACGTCGCCTACTACCAATACGCCGTTCTCGCCGTATTGGGGAGTCTTCGTGATGAGCAGCATGGCGCCGGATACGCAGGTGATGCCCGGAGCGGTCTTGATAATCTGGAGAGCCGGACGGAGCACGTTACCCGTGGTGTTGCGGGCACCGGCAAGCTGGCCGTCGGCATCGCCGGACTTGATGATGAGGCAGCCCAGGTAGAGCGGGTCAAGCACCAGCTTCCGAGCCTCCTCGATGGTCATGCCTTTCTTCTTGCGGAGTTCGCAGAGCAGTTGGGCATACTCCTCCTTCTTCGGATGGTTCTCAGGGTCGATAATCGTGGCTTTGTCGATGTTTTTCAAGCCCAGTTTGTCAGCGAGGGCCTTGATTTCGGCAGGGTTTCCCAGGATGATGAGATTGGCTACACCGTCTGCCAGCGCACGGTCGGCAGCAGTCAGGGTACGTTCTTCAGTTCCTTCCGGAAGAACGATGCGTTGCGGGTTGGCTTTCGCACGCGCAACTATTTCACTAATTAAATCCATGATGGTATGTATTAAAAGTTGTTCTCTTACACATGAATGTTGTTTCGATGACGCAAAATTACTCAATTATTGCCATATCAAGATGTCAATACGCACTCATTTTTTGCCCGGCGGAAGCAAATATCTTATGTTTGATAACACTTTTTTCGCCCTTCTGCCTACCTTTGCGCATTCTGATGCTTTAAGATGAACGACCGAATATGATTGCTTTCAACGAGATTTCCCTCTCCGACCGGGAGAGGGTGTTGCGGTACACACTGACGAGTACCCGACGGAACTGCGACCTGTCCTTCTCCAACCTCTACAGCTGGCGGTTCCTGTACCAGACCCAACTGGCTGAGAAGGACGGATTCCTGTTAATTAAATTCCGAGTCGACGGACATGTGTGCTACATGATGCCCGTGGGCGACGGCGACCTGCGGGCGGTCCTGCACGACCTGAAGGAGGATGCCGAAGCCGAGGGAGAGACCTTCCGCATGATGGGCGTATGCTCGCACATGCGTGCCGACCTGGAGGAAGCCGCACCCGACTGCTTCCGCTTCACCGCCGACCGCGACTACTATGACTACATCTACCTGCGCACCGACCTTGCCACGCTGAAGGGCAAACGCTACCAGCCCAAGCGCAACCACATCAACAAGTTCCTGCGCACCTACCCCGACTATCAGTACCTTCCGCTGGACGCCACCCTCGTGCCGGAATGCCTGGAGCTTGCCGACCGCTGGTGCCGCCTGAACGAGACCACGGAAGAGGAGCGCCGGGAACTGGAGGACGAACACCGCTCGCTGACCGACGCCCTGAACCACTTCGACGAGCTCGGGTTGCTGGGCGGCGTGCTCCATGTCGGCGGACGCATCGTGGCGTTCACCTTCGGCGCACCCATCAACGCCAACACGTTCGATGTCTGTGTGGAGAAGGCGGACGTCGACATCGAAGGTTCGTACACCATGATTAATTACGAGTTTGCCAACCACATCCCCGAACAGTACTTCTTCATCAACCGCGAGGAGGACCTGGGGCTGGAAGGCCTGCGCAAGGCAAAGCTTTCCTACTACCCCGAGGTGCTCCTGGAAAAATGGATTGCCGTATGCACGAAATGACTTCCGCTGACCTGAAAAGCTCCGTGCGCCACCTCTGGGAACTGTGCTTCCGCGACACGCCGGAGTTCATCGACCTCTACTTCCGCCTGCGCTACCGCGACGCGCTCAACGAGGCAATCCTCCGCGACGGGCAGGTGGTGTCCGCCCTCCAGCTCATCCCCTACGAGCTGCAGACGTGGGGAGCCCGCCTTCCGCTCGCCTACCTCTCGGGGGTCTGCACCCATCCGCAGGCACGGAGGCAGGGGCTCATGCGCCGTCTGCTCAGACAGACGCACCGGCGGCTGTATGCCGAGGGCTACCCGGTCAGCTCCCTGATTCCTGCCGAGCCGTGGCTCTTCGACTGCTATGCGGCGTCGGGCTATGCACCGCTGTTCGTCTATGACTGGCGCCGGCTCTCCATCGCACCTGGGGACGACACCGTGACGGTCAGCGAATACCGGGAAGACAGTCGGGACGTGTACGCCTACTTCAGCCGGAAGATGAGCGAACGTCCGTGCTGCGTCCTACACTCCGAGGAGGACTTCGACGTGGTGCTCGCCGACCTCTACCTGAGCGAGGGCAGCCTCTGGGTAGCCCGCCGCGACGGAGCGGTGACGGGACTTGCCTTCTGTGTTCCCACCCCGGACATCTGCCGCATCGGCGAGTGCCTTGCCGACACGCCAGCCGTGGCACGGACGCTGGTCAACCGGGCTTGCGAACACACGTTCATGCAGGAGGCGGAATGCCTGCATCCCGTGGCTCCCGGCGAAACGGGGCGTCCGCTGGGCATGCTGCGCATCGTCCGTGTGGCGGACGTCCTGGCGCTCCATGCACGGACACACCCCGACGTGGAAGCCTGCTGGCGCATCACCGACCCGGACATCCCCGAGAACAACGTCTGCATCCGCCTCTCGCAGGGCACAGCCACTCCGGCTGCACCGGACGAGGGCATCCCCACAGGCATCGGCGAACTTGCCGCCCGGCTGTGGCGCGACGAACGCCCCTACATGAGCCTGATGCTGAACTGACACCCCACCGAATCACAAACATCAACCATCAAACCATGAGACACCTGTACAAAAGAATTCGACTGCTCCGGTCCCTCCGCACGAAGATGCTGCTGGCAGGAGCCTTGCTGCTGGCTTCGTCAGCCGACGGACAAACCATCCGCTCCTTCCGTCAGGAGAACCGGAGCCTCATCTGCCACACCGACAGCGGGACGCTCTGCCCTGCTGCTCGATGTCGGGCGGACGATGGCACGACGGCATCAGCTGGAAATCGACGGGAAGGTGCTGGTGGACATACGGAACACGTGGCTGCCTCCCACCACCGCGCTGACCGTGGAACTGGATGCCGGAACGCCCGACTAGGTCATCGCCGGATACCGCACCCTGACGGGTGACGCTCCCCTGATGCCGGACTGGGCACTGGGCTACATCCACTGCCGCGAACGCTTCCATTCGCAGGAGGAGATTCTCGCGACGGCATCCGGACCCTCCCCGTCAGTCCGGAGCACATCCCCGTGTTCGTCCGTGCAGGCAGCATCCTTCCCCTGGCGGAAGGGGAGCTCCAGTCGACCGTCGAGGCACGTCGCGCGGACTGGGAGATACACATCTATGCCGGCGCGGACGGTAGCTTCACGCTCTACGAGGACGAGGGCACGAACTACCGCTACGAGCAGGGAGCCTGTGCCACCATCCGCCTCATCCTGCACGACAAGGGGCAACAGCCCGTCACCCGTCCGGTGACCTACGACGGACGTACCGTGATGGTGAGCTGGTAAAACAAACACGCGGACGAAAGGGACCTCCACATCCCCTTCGTCCGCGTTTCCTTTTTCACCCCCTTCTCCGGGGTTCAGCGGACGCCCCGCCTGCCGACACCCCCCGCCTTCTCCCCTCTCCGCTCCCGGAAATGCCGTTTCTTTCGTCCCGCAATTCCTTTTGGAGCTGGATACGTCGTATCCTTTAACAAACGATTAACTTTGAGGCTGGATATCTCGTAACCTTTAACAACTGATTCAATTTAAAGATAGATAAGAC
>ERZ1023614.789-NODE-789-length-8985-cov-6.772004_pt1 | contig 8985 bp, 10 predicted proteins | sample MGYA00380327_ERZ1023614 | MGnify/ENA primary metagenome ERZ1023614 (study PRJEB33179, sample SAMN07448978) | human gut metagenome | biome: Human-gut; feature: Human associated habitat; material: Faeces | host: Homo sapiens | place: India: Bhopal | collected...
ATTACTTAAGTTCTACTTCAGCGCCAGCCTCTTCGAGCTTAGTCTTGATAGCTTCAGCGTCTTCCTTAGAAACGCCTTCCTTGAGAGCCTTAGGAGCACCGTCAACGAGTGCCTTTGCTTCCTTAAGACCAAGACCTGTTACTTCACGAACAACTTTGATAACTTTAACCTTGTTCGGTCCAACTTCTGTTAACTCTACGTCGAACTCTGTTTTCTCTTCAGCTGCTGCTGCTTCTCCGCCTGCTGCTGCTACTACGACGCCTGCTGCTGCAGATACGCCAAATTCTTCTTCACAAGCTTTTACTAAATCATTTAACTCTAATACGCTTAACTCTTTGATAGCTTCAATAAATTCTGCTGTTGTTAATTTTGCCATTTTAATTTCCTCCATTAAAATTTAATTATTGACCGGCTGTTACCGGTGATTCTTGATTTCATTCCTGTCTGACAGGATCTCTGTTTGCTGATTAAGCCTCAGCTGGAGCTTCTGCTTCTTCTGCCGGAGCAGCTTCTGTAGCTACTGCACCACCGTTCTCTGCGATCTGGTTAAGAACACGAGCAAGGTTGGTGATAGGAGACTGTAAGCTTCCAAGTAATTTGGAAAGAAGTTCTTCTCTTGATGGTACGTTTGCGATAGCTTTCATACCATTTGCATCGTAGAAAGTTCCTTCTACAACACCGGCTTTGATTTCAAGAGCTGGAGCTGTCTTTGCAAATTTTGCTAAGATTCTTGCTGGAGCTGTTGCATCGTCTTTAGAAATAGCGAATGCGCTTGGTCCTTCAAGAGACTCTTTTAAGCTTTCGAATTCAGTTCCTGCAATAGCACGGTTAACTAATGTATTCTTATAAACTTTGTAAGAAACACCAGCTTCTCTTAATGCTTTACGTAACTGAGTATCTTCTGCAACAGTAAGTCCACGGTAGTCAACAACTACTACTGACTGTGCATCTTTGATGTTTTCAGAAATTTCCTGTACGATAGGCTGTTTAAGTTCTACTTTTGCCACGAATCGTGCACCTCCTTTTATTATTTTGGGCAGTGATCAAAAACCACTGCATGACTGCATAAAAGACGTTGAGGTTTATCACTAAAAAACCTCTCTGTCAAAGACAGAGAGGTATAAAATCATAAATGATTCTGCTATAGATGAAATTCATCTATAAGATCTCCTCGGTAGGTCTAGTGTTACGCCTGTCAGGCACCTACTGTCTTCGGCAATATGCAAGACGCTGTTCTCACAACGCCTTGTGCATTATAACATTGTATATTGGGGTTGTCAACAAAAATTAAAAATAATTCTGATTACTGAGCAATCTTAACTACGTTTAATTTTACACCAGGTCCCATTGTAGAAGTGATTGTTGCACTCTTAATGTACTGACCTTTTAAGCTTGAAGGCTTAGCTTTGTTGATAGCTCCCATAAGGGTCTGGAAGTTGTCGCTTAACTGTTCTTCTGTAAAAGAAGCTTTTCCAACTGGCACGTGGATAATGTTTGTTTTGTCCAATCTGTATTCAATCTTACCAGCTTTGATGTCGTTAACAGCTTTTGTAACGTCCATAGTAACTGTTCCAGCTTTTGGGTTTGGCATTAAACCTTTAGGTCCTAATACACGTCCTAAACGTCCAACAACACCCATCATATCAGGTGTAGCAACAACAACGTCGAAATCTAACCATCCTTCGTTCTGGATCTTTGGAATTAATTCCTCTCCACCAACGTAGTCAGCTCCAGCTGCCTGTGCTTCATCTAATTTAGTACCCTTTGCGAATACTAATACTTTAACAGTTTTTCCTGTTCCGTGTGGTAATACAACCGCACCACGGATCTGCTGTTCTGCATGACGTCCATCACAACCTGTTCTGATGTGAAGTTCGATTGTCTCATCAAATTTAGCTGTTGCGTTTTTCTTTACTAAGCTGATTGCTTCAGCAACATCGTACTGAGCTGCTTTGTCGAAATTCTTAACAGCGTCCTGATATTTCTTTCCTCTTTTCATTCTAAAAAACCTCCTGGTGGTATTATCGGGAGAGATCCCTCCCACATAATCGTTCATAGTGACTATCTGCCGGTGTGGTTAAACCGTCCGGCCTGTACTGTAAAATCTTATTCTTCTACAGTAACACCCATACTTCTTGCAGTTCCTGCGATCATGCTCATAGCTGCCTCAAGAGATGCTGCATTTAAGTCTGGCATTTTTAATTCTGCGATTTCCTGTAATTTTGCTTTGGAAAGTGTAGCAACTTTTGCCTTGTTCGGTGTAGCAGAACCAGATTTGATGTTGCAGGCTTTCTTAATTAATACAGGAGCAGGTGGTGTCTTTGTAACGAAGCTGAAGCTTCTGTCTGCGTATACTGTAATAACTACAGGAATGATTAAATCTCCCTGATCGGCTGTTCTTGCGTTGAACTGTTTTGTAAATTCAACGATGTTAACGCCGTGCTGTCCAAGTGCAGGTCCAACTGGAGGAGCAGGTGTAGCCTTGCCCGCAGGAATCTGCAATTTGATGTATCCTTCTACTTTCTTTGCCATTGGAAAATTGCCTCCTTAATAAATTTTGAACTTGTCATACAAGTCTGCTTATTTCATAAGCTTAATATCTGCGAAACTTATTTCTACTGGTGTTTCGCGACCAAAAAGTTCCACATTGATGGTAACGATCTGCTTGCTGTGGTTCATGGACTGGATCACACCAACGGTATCCTTCCAGACGCCGCCGATAACAGTCACTGTGTCACCCTCTGCAAAATCAACCTCAACGTTCTCAGTCTTGATACCTAATGGTTTCATTTCCATATCGGTAAGCGGTACCGGCTTGCTTCCCGGACCAACGAATCCGGTAACACCACGGGTATTTCTGACAACATACCAGGTGTCATCATTCATAACCATATTGATAAGTACGTATCCCGGAAACATCTTCTTTGATACGGTTTTATTTGCGCCATTCTTCAACTCAACAACGTCCTGCATCGGAACTCGGACCTCTAAGATCTGATCTTCCAGATGTCTGTTTTCGATTGTCTTGTCGATATTGGCTTTTACCTTATTCTCATATCCTGAGTAGGTATGAACTACATACCAGTGTGCTTCTGCCATAATTACCTTTGCCTCCAATTAAAAACTTAAACCTACAAGGAAATCAACGCCATACTGGATCAAAAAATCCAGAAGGGCGATGACAAGACCTAAAACAACAGACGTCGCAACAACGGCTCCTGTCTGTCTTGCAAGTGATTGTTTGTCTGGCCAAATAATCTTGTTGAATTCAGCCTTGAGACCGGTAAACCAGCTCGACATTTTCGCCAGCAGGCTCATGTGCTGACCATTTTCCGGAGCTTTTACTAATTTCTCGGTTTCTCCCATTTTCTCACTCCTTCACCCAGCTAAACTATTTGGTTTCCTTGTGTAATGTATGAGTCTTACAGAATCTACAATACTTTTTGGTTTCCATTCTGTCTGGATGAGCTTTCTTGTCTTTTGTCGTGTTGTAATTACGATTCTTGCATTCTGTACATGCCAGTGTTATTTTCGTGCGCACAACTTCCACCTCCATTAAATTCTTTGTGTTTTTCTACACCTTTTAGTCGAAAATAAGTCCGACCTAAAAAAAGGCATAAAAAAAAGACCTACTTCCATCGCTAGACTAATATAGCACACAGAATATTGGTCGTCAACAAATTTTTTTGTTTTTTTCTTGCTTTTTTCCACATTTCCTATAATAATGTAAAAAAAGATAAATATTTTTTATAGAACTACCGATATATATTCTGTAATCTAATGAAACGGATTTTCATCCCCGCATAACGAATTACTTCTTATTATATTAAGACAGTACTGCATTATGATTTCAAGGAAGAAAGGAGGGGAACATCTATGGCAGCCATTGACAGCGCCTACCAGTACTATCTGAGTACCTATGGCAATTCGACTGTATCGCGCTATGACACGCACAAGAAAAGCCAGTTGCGTGACACCTATAATAAAATTGTAAAAACAAATAAAGAATCCCCTCTGTACAAAATCAAAAACCTTGGGGAAGCGAAAAAATATGCGATTGATATCAAGGAAAGTGTCGGAGACATCCAGCATATCGCAGCTTCACTTTCAAGCAGCGACCAGGGCATTGAAAAAGCTTTTTCCAAAAAGATTGCCCAGTCATCGGATGAAGATGTCGTAACCGCAGAATACATTGGAAACGACGACACTCCGGATACAACTTCCTTTCATATAGCAGTAAAGCAGTTGGCAACAGAACAGATCAATCAGGGAAATTACCTTCAGCCGGATCGTTATCAGTTTACACCCGGCATTTATTCCTTTGACCTGAACACAAATACGAATTCTTACGAATTTCAGTTTTCTGTCGACCGTAAGGATTCCAATGCTGATGTCCAGCAAAAACTGATGCAGTTGATCAACCACTCGAAAATCGGCATCAATGCCTCCATGGTTCAGAACGGCAAAGGAGAAAATGCACTTGTGCTCTCCTCCAGCCAGACCGGCATTGCAGATGATGAAGACTATCTGTTCCAGATCCTGCCAGATGCCAGTCCCTCCTCCATGCACGCCATAAAGCTTCTGGGAATCAATCAGATTGCGCAGGAAGCTGGGAATTCTTCTTTTGTTTTAAATGGGAAAGAACATTCCTCCTACTCGAATTCATTTATGGTAAATAACCAGTTTAATCTGACATTAAACGGAATCAGCAAGGATGGCTCAGAGGCAACGATCGATTTCAAGACAGATGCCGATGCCGTTGCGGACAATGTCAGCAGACTCGCCAATGCTTATAACGAAGTGATCAGGATCGGTCATTCGTATTCTGACGCCCAGCGTCCTAATAAGCTCGTCTCTGACATGAGCAGTGTTGCAAAAGACTACCGCAATGAATTAGAAGCAATGGGATTGGAATTAGACGCCGACAATTATCTGCATATTGACCGCAATCTTCTGTACGATGCTGCAACCGCAGAAGATGCGCAGGATAATTTTTCGATCCTGAATCAATTTAAGGACACATTAAACAGCAAAGCAGCAGAGGCATCTATTGACCCGATGAATTACGTGAACAAAATTATTGTAGCCTACAAGAACCCGGGACATAATTTTGCGACACCATATATCACTTCAATCTACTCCGGAATGATGTTAGACCGCTATTGTTAAAAAGACTGTCACATGAATCAGCTTTCATGCAACAGTCTTTTTTATGCGATCGTCTCTAAAATTGTCTCTATACGGTTTACATAAGAATGATGTTGTTTTACTTTCTCATAGCCGTTACGGGCAATCTCTCTCCGCTCCTTCTCATGTTCCAGATAATAGCCCGCTTTCTCTGCCAGATCTTCCACACCATCAAAACATATCAGGTCTTCTCCTTCCTTAAAATAAAGAGGGATCTCCGCCTGATAATTTGTCATCAGAAATCCTCCTGCCCCCAGTACATCCCATATGCGGAGCGGAATCCCGCTTTTAATATTGGGGATCGTGAAGTTCAGGTTTATTTTCGACTCATGGAACACTTTTGGCATCTCGCTCCAATAATCGACAGAACCGCAGTACTGCACTCTCACAAGATCTGAGACATTACTGTTGCTATACACATTCACATGAAAATGTTTCGAAAGTTCGATCAGTGCACGCCGTCTCTCAATCTCTGCGATTTTAAATCCAAGCACGGTCGTCTGGAAGATCAGTCCAAGATCCGAAAAGGAACCCTCCGACTTTTCCAGCGAAAAATGCTGTTGCAGCTGTTCTAAAATATCCGTTGTGAGCATTGGTTCCACGATATTTGCACCACTGATGTTAAGCTGTGCTTCCATCACCGCATCAAAGTAGCCTCTCAGATATTCCGGCAGCGTAGGCTTGATTCTGTCGTAGGAATTTCTCTCATAAAGACTTCCCACGAATGCAATGTCACCGCTGTATTTTATACTGTCCTCTGACTTCTGTAAAATCATGTCGATCCGGTCAACATCCACTGCAAGTGGAAGATACCAGATATGTTTGACTCCCATCTCTTTAAATTCCAGATAGTTTGTTTTATCAAATGTAAAAATGTAGTTGCAGTCGTTAAAAACAGAGACATGATACATGCTGATCAGTGGATTGTCACACGTCCATGACACATATTTCACACCCATTTTCTGACAGGTATTTGAGATCAGCGCAAAATAATTGACCGTAAACACCATATCATAATGTTTCTTTTCCATCAGCGCCTCGATTTCCGCCTCAAAATCAGGATCAATATCATAATTTCCAAGTTCCTGCTCTATATTATCCACCGTATGCCCCAACAGGCAGAATGTCTGTTCAATATCCCGGTAATTGTATGCCTTCCAACGATACATTAAAATGTGCATTCGTCTCCGCTCCTCCATTTTTCCATGCTCCGGCGAAACCGCTCTCCAAAATTCCCTGTGAAAGTATCTTGATGTTCTATTCGTCCAAATAACACTCCCTGATATACTCCGCCCTGTTTTTCCACGTATGTTCCTCTTTTGCAGCGTGATATCCACAGTCTGCCAGCTCCTGCATGTGGGAGCTGTGGCCAAACAAGTCAAATACCCGTTCCGGCAGTGTCTGCAATTCCTTTAAGGAAAACATCACAAGTTCTTTTCCATCCGTAAAGGTTCTGCGCAGGTAAGTGGAATCATCTGTCACTACCGCCGCACCTGCAAGCATACCATTAAAAATACGGTCGTGCGCACCTGCTTTAAACCAGGTCATGGTATTTAACACGATCTTGGAGTCGTTCATAAGCGGAAGAATCTGCGGTGCAAGCACCTTTCCCCCATATGTCAGATACGGATTATCACTCCATTCGCACTGATCCCAGCCAACACCATACGCGGTCACATGAATGCCGCTCTCCACAAGGATACGCACCGCCTGCTCCCGGAAAAAAGAAGTCGCGTAGGAATCCAGAAACCGCATTTTTACAATGATCTCCTGTAAACGCTCGTCGGATATATCTCCACGCACTGACTTTACATATGCTTCTATCACCTGTTCTGTCGTCTGTTCCGGGTGCTGTACCAGTTCTCCCAGCACCGACCGCATCATCTCCTCACCGTCAACTTCCGGGATCGAATGACGAGCCGGGATCATCTGTGCGACCGTGTAACCCGGAAGTGCTCCTGCATAAAGCACATCTATCTTCCGTTCCTGCAAAGGCTTGTGCTTATGCCCTAATTCCACACCTGCATGTGGAAGGAAATCTGTCTGACGGATATTTTTGAAAAAACGCCGGACATACTTCACATGATTGCGGTCTGTGCACAGGATTACCGCAGTTTTCGGCATATTGCAAAGCGGTTTTTCATAATGAAATGGATGATCCATGAGAATGTCAATATATGGGATATGAAAATAATCCCATATATTATATTCTTCCGGTTTTCCCTCTTCACCCTCCGCTGCTTCAGGCTGTTCAAAAGAAAGATTATACCCGAGGTTATTAAATGTCACTGCTGCAAATTCCTGTGATTCACCCAGCAGGCGGAGCAGCATCTTTTTGCTCACTTCCTCATTTGCAGTGTGATACACAAATGTCCCATATCCCATGGATTCAAATGCCTCGATCAAATGATCTGTAAATAAATCAAGCGTGTCATAGACACCTTTAAAATAAATGATTGTCTTCAAATCTTTGCTCCCATTCATTTCCTGTCTGCCAGAAACGTTATCTGTTCAAATATTCATCCACATCATCAGGTCCGACTTTTGCATAAGGCATTCTTATGTATTTTCCATCCTCCAGATTCAGATCCTCCAGATTTCCGCCCGTGGCAAGTGCAAAAGAAAGTTCCAACATTCCCTTTGCCTGTCCTTCTTTGTCATTATAGACGGTACCGACCATCTCGCCATTCTTCACTGCCTCAAGTCCAACGTCCGTGCCGTCGATCCCGACTACTACCGGCCATTCCTCCCGGCTTAGGTCTGAGGCCTTCAATGCATCGATCGCCCCCACTGCCATATCGTCATTGTTTGCGATCACTAACTCTATTTTATTGCCATTCTGGCTCAAAAGCTGTGTCATTTTGTTCTGTGCCTGTGCACGGTTCCAGTTAGCAATGGCATAACCCAGTTTTTCCACCTCAATCCCGCTGGAAACAATCGTATTCACCGAGTATTCCGTGCGGACTATTGCATCCTGATGTCCCGGCTCCCCCTCAAGCACAACATACTGGTAGACTCCGTCCTGATTTCTGTCGACCGATGGATCCTGTAAAAAAGCCGCTGCGGCAATCTGTCCTTCCATCATTCCAGATTCAAATGCCTTCGCCCCCACATAATACAGTTTATCCCAGCGCTCTAAATCCTCTTCCACCAGCTCACGGTTGAAGAAAATGACAGGGATATCATTTTTCTCTGCGAGATCAATGACCGTTGTAGGATCTGTACGATCCACTAAGTTCACACAGATAATGTCGCATCCATCCTGTGCCATAGCTTCCACCTGATTGTTCTGTGTCGTCTGACTCTGTGACGCATTATAGACTTCCACATTAATGGCGATTCCTGTCTCCTCTTCCTTCGCTGCTGCATAGGTGTTAAAATCTTCCATCAGCTCAGAAAGAAACGCATCATACTGGTCATAGAGTGTCACACCGATCTTGATACTTTTCACCTGTGTATTTCTCTCCGGCAGTTCACATCCCACAAGCATTGATGCGCCCACTGCCAGAATCAACGCACTTGAAATTCTCTGTTTTGCACTTCTCATGCTGTACCTTTCTCTCCTTCTTCCTGTTTTCCCTATACCATGATTCTCCCGATTTACTGTACAATTGGGAATAAAATCTTCTGATTCTCCTCATCATACAGATTCTGCCTATTGATCACAAGACTTTCCACCGTTGTGCTTTCAGCACTGGAAAACTTGTATTTGATTTGTTCCGCAATCGTATGTACGCTCTGGTATCCCATGTTAAATTCATTTGGTACTACAAGCGACTTAATTATGCCTTTGTCCAG
>ERZ1023614.796-NODE-796-length-8889-cov-8.276885_pt1 | contig 8889 bp, 6 predicted proteins | sample MGYA00380327_ERZ1023614 | MGnify/ENA primary metagenome ERZ1023614 (study PRJEB33179, sample SAMN07448978) | human gut metagenome | biome: Human-gut; feature: Human associated habitat; material: Faeces | host: Homo sapiens | place: India: Bhopal | collected...
CCCCGCGCAACTGGCCTCCGCAAAGACCTTTGACGAAGCCACGGCTATCGCCGACCTCCGCACCGACTCTGTGAAACACGTATCGTTCGCTGCTCCGGCATTCGTATCCATCACACGCAGCAACGAACCGACCTTGGGCGCAGCTGCTGCCAAAGTGGCTGTCGGTCAGCTCAGCAAACCGGTGAAGGGCAATGGCGGTGTCTACATCTTCCAACCCTACAACAAGACCAAGCTGGAAGAGACCTATGACGAGAAGAGCGAAGCCTACTCACTGGCAACCATGAACCAGAACATGGCAAGCCGCTTCATCAACGACCTCTATCAGAAAGCTGACGTGAAAGACCTCCGTTACCGGTTCTTCTAACCGATTCCGGAACGCACATAGTACACAAAAAAACTCCCCGGTGCAACGCGCATCGGGGAGTTTTTTTGTGTGTGCTGCGGAAAGAGACAGCCTTTCAAATCAGATGAACCACGGACCGGTATCAACGTACAGGATCCGTAGTCAACACAATCGTGTATTTCTTGTTCGGTTCGAAGCCGGGCTTATAGACCAGGAGGAAATTCTCGTCGACTGCCGCCTGCCAGTTCTGACCTTCAGCCAGACGCGGATTGCGCAGACGTTTCGGGAAGAAGAAGCTGAAAGGCAGTTCACCTACGTGCTGTGAACGGAAATCCGAACCACGCAGACGCTCTTCGCTGTAGTTGGGACCGGTCTTGATGGTCACCACACACTCCTCGGACTTCACCTTGCAACTCACTTCATAGTCGTTCGGATTGGGTTGTTCTGCCAGACGGACGTCCCAGGCAGGGTCGCCATAGAGTGCCACGACATCACGGTCATAGAAGAACCCGAAGGCATCGGTCGTAATCTTTCCACCGTTCATCTTTGCCACTGCCGCATATTCACGCTCCACATGCATCGGGTCATCGCCGGCAAAGGGGAACGGCTTGTTCACCAAGTCGGGAGCCATCTGACGGAGCTGGAACATCATGTCCTGCTGGTTGAGGTAGAACGCCTCCGGAACGGTATAACGTCCGGGATTGTTCATGAAGTAGCACAAGCCGCCCCATCCGTTCCGTCCGTACCAGGTTTCCACGACATAACCTCCGGCAAGCATACCCACGTGTGCACTGTTCATGAAGGCGACCGCCATGCTGTTCTTCGTATTGTCGATGTTACCCATGAGGCAGTTACCTACCGGAAGATAAACACGTGTCTTGCCCGACTCCGTGAGGTCCGTCGGTGCATCGGGAAAGTCGGCATAGAGCTTGCCGTCACGACACATCAGGTTACCGCTGGAGAAAGGCATCTCCAGATTCTTCTCCGTAGCATGCGATGCCGTGATAATCACATCGGGGTCATACTTTGCATAGTAGTCGCAGAACCGCTTCAGCAAGTTCGGCTTGCTCACCGAGAAGTCTTTCGGCAGACGGAGTTGCTTGCCGGATTCCTGCGCCTTGCGTATCATGTCGCGGAACATGCGGTTATCGATGCTGTCGGTTACCAGGGTCTCGGTGAGCTTCGTCTGTCCCTTCTCACGCTCACCCACCAGACCGGGACGCGCATCGGAAATATAAGCAAAGCTGTCGAACCAATGTCCGTCGCCCAATACACTCACCGTGCTCAGTGCTGTCCGGAGCACTTTCGGCTCTTCCGCATCGTTCACCAGACGTAACGCCGCCTGTGCGTCATATCCCGTGATAATGCCACACAGGAAGTCAGCATAGATGTCATCGTCCACTTCCCGGCTCATACGGTTGAGGTCGACCACAAAGTCACGCCCGATCTGTTCGGGTTTCTCCACCACTGCCACGTAGCGCGGATTGTACCAGCGCAAGTTGCCCAGAGCCTCACGGGGCGACTCTTTGTAATAGCAGACTTCCGCCCCCTTGTGTTTCTTTTTCAAAGCCTCGATGACGTCTCTCCACTCCGGGTCATTTGACACACGGTAGGAAGCCACAATTACATACTCAGGACGCCGGGGCGCCTCATACGCCTGCACCTGTACGGGGAAATTCAACCCACTGCCCAACAAGAGGGCGCACAATAGCCATTTCTTCATGTACATCATAAATGTTTATTAATTCATTAGTCGGCTCCCGCATGCTCACGGTTCGGTTGGCAAGTTAACGGGCACATGCGGGGCTTTCGTTCTTCAGACCCCGATAGCATCAGAGTCCGAAGAGATTGATTGGAGTTAAAATGTGCGACAAATATACGGATATTGCCCTGCAATCACAAGCATCTCACCTTCCGTCTGTCGTTCTTTTTCATCAACAGTTACCGACGGGGATTACTGACTTACCTGTGATAAACGCGATACTTACCCGTGATAGACGTGATACATACCAGGGATAGATAGACCAAAGTATTATACTTAGCCTACCTAAGTATTATACTTTGACCCCCTAAGTATTATACTTAGGTCTGTCAAAGGCAGGCTCCTGATTGACACAGGGCACATGTCTACCACGCCAAAGGCACGTGCCTCCAGTCCCCCGGATACAAACACAGCGCGTCGGCTTTTACCCCGACGCGCTGCCCAATTTACATCTCTAACCCAAGCATTCATCTTCACCAAGCCACGCAGCGTGCCTCCAGTTCGACACTGCGGGGGAAGATGATATTGTTTTCTATATGAATGTGTTCGTGAAGTGCCTGTTCAAAGTCACGCAGACGTTCCAGCACCAGCCGATAGCTTCCGCAGGCATCTTCAGGTGCAGTATAGTTGTTGGTCAGTTCGGCAATGCGTGCGTGACGCACACCTTCGCCCTCATGTTCCATCTTCATCACACGGATGGGGTTTGCCACCGTTCCGCAGTGCATCGGAGCCTGACGGTGTCCTGCTTCGGAAGCCTCGAACAGTTCGAGCACATAGGGGAACAGCACTTCTTCTTCCTTACCCAGATGGGCATCCAGTTCACCAAGTGATTCGGCAAAGAGCGCACGCACTTCATGCAGTTCCGGGTGACGGTCACCGTGTGCCTTCACCACCTTGTCAAGGAGGTCCAGCGTCTGCGGTCCCTCCCGGCGGATGGTACGGTGATGAATTTTCAACACATAGTCAATCAGCAGGTCGAGCGGCCAGGCATTGAAGTTTGGCGCGGCGCTTCCGCAACCACAACTACCGCCTTCACCTGCTTCGAGAGCTTTGATGACGTCTTCGGGTGATACCGCGGCAGCCCGGCAGGCTTCCGTGAACTTCACTTCGCCGTGACAGCAGAAGTCGATACCGAAACGACGGAATACTTCAGCCGTCGCAAAGTCGGCGGCAACGATTTGTCCTACGCTTTTCTGTGTATAATCCATATCCTTTTTCCTTTCCTTTGGTTAATTACGAAGGCAAAGATAGGACACTGCTCCCGGGAAAAATGTCACATACGTTACACGGGCGCTTTTTTTATTCTGCCATGTCATTCAGTAAGCCCTGGACTTCCACCTTATTCTTCCCCCAGCTCTTTATAAAGCTCCTCCCACTGTTCGCTGAGTGCCAGCATGGAAGGAAGTAACAGATTCGCTCCCTCGTCAAGCAAGACCCGGTCAGGGAGCGGACCGGTATTCACGGCAACCGTAAAGATACCTGCTGCCACTCCGGCATGTACTCCCATCGGAGCATTTTCCACGACAATCGCTTCATTGGGATGAAGCCCCGCCTTCTCTAAAGCCATCAGATAGGGTTCGGGACTGGGTTTTCCATGCTTTACATCATAAGCGGTCACCATGAGTTCCTGACGGAAGGTGTCGGGGAAGTTCCGATTGAGACGTTCCAGCAGAGAAGCCTGCCCGGAACCGGTAACAACCATGATGGTCAGTCCGTCGGCCTTCATCTGACGAATAGCTTCCCAGGCTCCCGGCATACGTTCAGCCTTGGGATATGAATTGAAGATTTCGGTTTTGGTGTGATAGATGCGTTCGATTTCTTCCGGTGTGGCATCGTGTCCCCGTTCGCGTTGACTGACGATGTTGATGGTGGATGCACCGGTCCGTCCTTCATGCAGGTAGGCTTCCTCACAGGAGAGGTGCATCCCGTAGTGCTTCATCGCCTCGTTCCACGCACGGGCATGGTTGGGCATGGAGTTGAACAGGACACCGTCCATGTCGAAGAGGACGGCTTTCAAATGGATGTGATGGTAGGAATGTTGTTTCAGATAGTTCTCGATAGCGTTTGTATACATAGTGTCAAGTGATTATTCTCATTAGAACTCATACCCCAGGCTGACGTACGTACCCACTTTATGGGTGACATTGGAATAGTTGAAGGTAATCTCAATCGGACCCAGGAAGGTGTCGTAGCCATAGGAAAGGCCGCCTCCCCACATCATGCCGCGGAACAGGTGTTGCCATTCGTCGTTTTGCACACCGGTATTTCCCGTCAGGGTGACATAGTGGTTCGAGCCCATACGCTGACGGAAACGGATGCCGGCAGTGAAAAGCTTGGAACCGGCCAGCTGCATGTAGTCGACACCGACAAAGGGCAGTTGCTGCGGGACATAGCGCCCGGGATTGTTACCGCCCATCATGTTGGCAATGGCAAAGCTGTAGGTCCGGTTCAGGATGGCACGTCCGCCAATCCATGGCAAGATGGTGAAACGGTTGCGCACCCGGAAAGCTCCCTCCCAGAAGGCACTGATGACGGGACACAGACGCCCCTCGTCAAAGTTGACGCCGTTGGTCGTATAGATTTCGGCGAGGACATTCCATTTGATTCCCTTGGTCGGATAGGTCCGGCGGTTGAAGCTGTCAAACTGCATGTGCCCGTAATAGGTGATGAGGTGCTGGTTCTGCAAGTCGAGGGTACCGTCGTCAAAACCGGAAGGCAACAGGACGTGCTTGTAGTTGAAGTACTCATAACGTCCGCCCAACGAACAGCGGATGCTGTTCCAGCTGCGCGAGATGTTGACCTGGGCAAGGTGATGCAGGTAAGAGTAGGTGCTGAACTGACTCCCGTCGTTGTAGAGGTCCATATCATTGTCGTCCAACTGATAGCTGAGGGTGACGTACCATTTCGGGTCAAACGGATGGGCCGTATAGTCGAGACGCCCGGACATCTGCTGACCGAGACGTACGGTGAGCGATGCCTGGTGGGTCTTTTTCTTGTTCAGGCTGACGTTCGTATTCAGTATCAGTGCCGCCTGTGACTCATTGTCGAAGTGGACACCCACACTGATGGTGTTCTCAGGCATTTCGCCCGGGTCTATTTCGGGGACCACATCAATCTTCTCCTGTGCCCGTCGTGAACGGCTGACGAAGGGACCATGCGGTTTGGGCACGAAGTTCGGTGCGATGCCAATCTGGCGTTTCAAGTCGAGGAGGCTCTCCCAGTTGCGCCGTGCTGCCAGTTCGCCCCGCTCCAGAAGCACCTGTATGGCCTGCTCGTTGAAGCTGGCAGACGAATAGCCTTTCACGTTGACATGGATATGGACATCGCTGTTCTGTACGTTCTCATTGTACTTTTCCACCCCCATCAGGTTGATGATTTGCCCCGTGATGTCGGCCAACGTGTTGAGCTTGTCGGCACCGACCAGCCCTTCCTGCACATCGACACCGATGATGATGTCGGCACCCATCTGCCTGGCAACGTCCACCGGATAGTTGTTGATCATGCCGCCGTCGACCAGCACCATTCCTTTCCATTTCACCGGCTCGAACACGCCGGGGATGGACATGCTGGAACGCATGGCAAGGGCAAGCTTGCCGCTGTGGAACACATACTCCTTGCCGTCGACAAGGTCTTCGGCTACGCAGGCAAACGGAACAGGAAGCTTGTTGAAGTCGATGGAGTCGTGATAGCCCACCGTCAGTTCGGAGAAGAGACGGGCAATGTTGCGCCCGGAGATGATGCCTCCCTTGAGCGCGTCCTTGGGCTTGTTCTTGAAGGGAACGGTGAGTGTATACTGTTCAGAGCGTTGTTTCTTGATGAGCAGTTCTTCATTGCGGTTCACGGCGTCGGAGAGGATGAAGCTCCAGTCCTGCATCCGCACGAGGCTGTCCATCTGTGCCGGTGTATAGCCGATGGCATACAGTCCGCCGATGATGGACCCCATGCTGGTGCCGACCACATAGTCGATGGGGATTCCTGCCTCCTCGATGACCTTCAGCGCGCCGATATGTGCCACTCCCTTGGCTCCTCCTCCGCTCAGGACAACTGCCACCTTCTTGCGGGGCGGCTGGGCTGCCTGTGTGGTGAGGATGCCTGCCAGCAACAGCAGGAGCAAGTAACATAGCTTTTTCATGAATCTGCACTCGTTTGATTTGAGCCCGAAGTTACAAAATAAGTCGTTAATCCGGCATAACAAATACACGAATTAACGACTTATGGAATATTCTTTAGCTATTACAGACCGCCAGTGAGGCAGCCGAAATCATCAGAGACGGGCACGGATGGCCTTTGACTCTTCTTCGTAACCCGGCTTGTTGAGCAGGGCGAACATGTTCTTCTTGTAGGCTTCCACACCCGGCTGGTTGAACGGATTGACACCCAGGATGTAGCCACTGATACCGCAAGCCTTCTCGAAGAAGTAGATGAGTTGTCCCAGGTAGAACTCGTTCAGTTCGGGAACGGCAACGCGCATGTTGGGCACTCCACCATCCACGTGTGCAAGCTGTGTACCCAGCTCAGCCATCTTGTTCACTTCATCGACCCGTTTGCCGGCGAGGAAGTTCAGGCCGTCCAGGTTCTCGGCGTCGCTCGGGATTTCGAGATGGCATGCCGGTTGCTCGACGGAGATGACCGTTTCGAAGATGATGCGCTCACCTTCCTGAATCCATTGGCCCATGGAGTGAAGGTCGGTCGAGAAGTCCACGGCTGCGGGGAAGATGCCTTTGTGGTCCTTGCCTTCCGACTCGCCGTAAAGCTGCTTCCACCATTCGCTGACATAGTGCAACTTCGGATGGTAGTTGACGAGGATTTCAATCTTCTTGCCATTCTGTGCATACAGGGCATTGCGCACTGCTGCATACACAGCCGACGGGTTCTCCATGAAGGGCACGTCAGAGGCAGTCAGCTTCTCCATCGAGGCAGCTCCCTCCACCAGTTTTTCGATGTCATAACCGGCAGTGGCGATGGGAAGCAGACCCACCGGAGTCAGTACGGAGAAGCGTCCGCCTACGTTGTCGGGGATGATGAATGACTTGTAGCCTTCCTTGTCGGCTGTCACGCGGGCGGCGCCCTTCTTGGCATCCGTGATGGCAACAATGACCTTGCGTGCCATCTCCTTGCCGCGTTGGCGTTCGCATTGCTCTTTCAGCAGACGGAATGCCAGAGCCGTCTCGGTGGTCGTTCCCGACTTGGAGATATTGATGATACCGAACTTCTTGTCCTTCAAGTATTCGGTCAGTTCGTACAAATAGTCTTCGCTGATGTTGTGCCCGGCATGAATCATCACCGGACCGTTGTGGTTGGTCTGCAACCACTGGAAGCTGTTGGAGAGAGCTTCATTGACAGCGCGGGCTCCCAAGTAGCTGCCGCCGATGCCTGCCACAATCACCACTTCGCAGTTCTCGCGAAGCACTTGTGCCGTAGCTTTCAGGTCGGCAAGGTGCTCTTTGCTGATGGTCGACGGAAGGTGGAGCCATCCCAAGAAATCGTTACCCAGTCCTGTTCCTTCTTCGAGCGTCTTCATGGCGGCTTTCACCTGAGGCTCGTAAGCGGCAATTCCCTCCTTGGAGACGAACTTCGCCACTTTGTCGATGTTTAAGCAGATGTTCTTCATACTATAAATGTTTTTATCTAAACGAATCGGTTAAGAGTTTGATTTCCGTCATCGGGGGGACGCGCTTGTAGAGAATGTTGTAGACCGCGTCCAAGATGGGCGTATTGACATGGAAGTGTTCGTTGATTTCCTTCATGCACTTTGTCCCGTAGTATCCTTCAGCCACCATTGCCATTTCAATCTGGGCGGTCTTGACGGAGTATCCCCGTCCGATCATCGTACCGAAGACCCGGTTCCGGCTGAAGTTGGAATAGCCGGTGACGAGCAGGTCGCCCAGATAGACCGACTTGTCAATGTCACGCGGGATGGGGTGGATGACCGACAGGAAACGTTCCATCTCCTGAATGGCATTCGACAGCAGGACCGCCTGGAAGTTGTCTCCGTATTTCAGCCCCGTGCAGATGCCGGCAGCGATGGCATAGACATTCTTCAGGACGGACGCATACTCGATGCCGTCGACGTCGTTGCTGACGGAAGTCTTGATGTAGAATGTGTTCAACTTCTTGGCAAACAGCTCCGCTTTCTCTTCGTCCCGACAGCCGATGGTGAGATAAGACAGACGTTCGAGTGCCACCTCCTCGGCATGACACGGACCGGACACGACGGCGATGTTTTCCATCGGTACGTCGAGCACCCGGTTGAAATAGGTGGAGATGATCATGTTCTCGTCGGGCACGATGCCTTTGATGGCAATGACCACGAACTTGTTGGCGAGCTTGGTCTTCAGTTTCTTCAGCTGAGCCTTCAGGTAGGGTGACGGCGTGACGAAGATGAGGATGTCCGACTCGCGCGTGACCTTGTTGATGTCCGATGAAAACTGGATGTGACTCACGTCAAAATGCACCCCCGTGAGGTACGAAGGATTGTGTCCCAGCCGCTTGAAGTCCTCTATCTGGTCTGTACGTCGGATGTACCAGTTGATGGAGTCTTCATGGGTGAGCACAATCTTGGCGAGCGCCGTAGCCCAGCTGCCCCCGCCAATGATTGCTATTTTACCGGTTGGAAGTTCTGACATTTCTCTATCGTTATTCAATCTTGCCAATCCACTCTGCCACGTTGTCGACGGACGGGTTGGTGAGAATGAGTTTGATTTTCTTGTTGATTCAGCAAATGTGCGTGTGGAGCTTCTGCGTATTGACATCATTCATGTCGGCAACGATGTTGTATCCGGAA
>ERZ1023614.821-NODE-821-length-8675-cov-7.751044_pt1 | contig 8675 bp, 5 predicted proteins | sample MGYA00380327_ERZ1023614 | MGnify/ENA primary metagenome ERZ1023614 (study PRJEB33179, sample SAMN07448978) | human gut metagenome | biome: Human-gut; feature: Human associated habitat; material: Faeces | host: Homo sapiens | place: India: Bhopal | collected...
TTGGGGAACAGCTGGGCGATAGCCCACGAGTCAGGCAGTCACTGGAAGAGCGAGAAGTTGCAGAAGTACTTGTCCGCCAACAGTTTTCCCAGCGAGTGAAGTTCCTCGGGGGCATGCTTCAGGCGTTGCGCCATCTGGTGTATCTCACGGGTGACCGACCAGTAGAGACGCTCGATTTGCGCGCGCGTCTTCAGGTCGACGATGCCGTGGCTGAAGAGGTCGAGTGCCTCCTCGCGTATCTGCTGCGCGTCGTGCCAGGCTTCGAGCATGCGGCTCTGGTTGAGGTTGTCCCAGATGTCGTACAGCTCCTGCACCAGCTCGTGGTCGTCGGGGCTGACCTCCCACTCCTCGTCCATCTCGGGCAGGCTCGCCGTTTCGAGCACCTCGAAGATGAGCACCGAGTGGTGGGCGGTCAGGGCGCGTCCGCTCTCGGTGATGATGTTCGGGTGGGGGATGTTGTTCTTGTCGGCGACGTCGACAAAGGTCGATATGGAGTCGTTGACGTACTCCTGGATGGAGTAGTTCACGCTGCTTTCGCTGCTCGACGAGCGTGTCCCGTCATAGTCCACGCCCAGGCCTCCGCCGATGTCGACGAACTCCACGTTGAAGCCCATGGCGTGCAGTTGCACATAGAACTGCGAAGCCTCGCGCAGGGCAGTCTTGATGCGGCGTATCTTGGTGATCTGGCTACCGATGTGGAAGTGGATGAGGCGCAGGCAGTCCTTCATGTCCTTCTCCTCCAGGATTTGCAGCGCTTCGAGCAGTTCGCTCGACGTGAGTCCGAACTTGCTGGCGTCGCCGCCGCTCTCTTCCCACTTGCCGCTGCCCGACGAGGCGAGCTTGATGCGTATGCCCAGGTTCGGCCGTACGTTCAGCTGCTTGGCAAGGCGGGCGATGAGCTGGAGCTCGTTCATCTTCTCCACGACGAGGAAGATGCGCTTGCCCATCTTCTGGGCGAGCAGGGCGAGCTCGATGTAGCTCTCGTCCTTGTAGCCGTTGCAGATGATGAGCGAGTCGCTGTCGGTGTTCATGGCTATCACCGCATGCAGCTCAGGCTTCGAGCCTGCCTCCAGTCCGAGGTTGAACTTCTTGCCGTGGCTGATGATTTCTTCCACCACGGGGCGCATCTGGTTGACCTTGATGGGGTAGATGATGAAGTTCTGCGCCTTGTATCCGTATTCCTCGGAGGCAATCTGGAAGCAGCGGGCAGTCTTCTCGATGCGGTTGTCCAGGATGTCCGGGAAGCGGACCAGCACCGGGGCTGACATGTCACGCAGCTGGAGCTCGTTCATGAGTTCCTTCAGGTCGACGCTGACGCCGTCCTTGCGGGGGGTGACTACGACATGTCCCTTCTCGTTGATACCGAAGTAGGAAGTGCCCCAACCTGTGATGTTGTAGAGCTCTTCGGAGTCCTCAATACGCCATTTTCTCATTTCTAGTCTGTGTAAGTGTTTGTTTTATAGGTTTAACATAGTTCGCAATTGTTCGAGTGACGCTTGTATCTGCTGGCGGGTCTCCAGCAGGTTCACGTCGAAGATGTAGTTGGCACGCTCGTAGAACGGTGCCCGCCGGGCGAGCGACTCGGCGATGTAGGCACGCATCTCCTCGTCGGTCTTGCCGGCGAGCAGGGGGCGCTTCTGCCTGCCCGGCAGCAGGTGGCGGAAGAGCACCTCGGGCGTCGCCTTCAGGTAGACGGTCTGTGCCTGGCGGTTCATGTAGTCGATGTTGTCGAAGAAGCAGGGAGTGCCGCCGCCGGCAGCAATCACCACGTCCTCAAACTCCGCCACCTCGTGGAGCATCTCGTGCTCGATGCGGCGGAAGCCCTCTTCACCCCGTTCCTCGAAGAGCCGGGTCACGGTGCGGCAGAAACGGTTCTCGATGTACCAGTCGAGGTCGAAGAAGGGCAGGCCCAACTCCCGGGCAAGGGCGTTGCCCAGCGTTGTCTTGCCGGAGCCCATGTACCCGATCAGGATGATTCTTGTCATTACGTATGTTGTAGGGACGCACGGTGGGTGCGTCAGGGTTGTTTGGTGTCTGTTGGTTGTTCTCTCCGCCGGTGTGCAGGCGGACGGTCTCCCCTCCGTCGGGGAAGGCTCACTTGCGCTTGGCGAACCGGCGGCCCTTCGTCGAGACGGGTTTCTCGTCCTGCTCCTTGATGATGGCAAGGCAGTCGGCAAGCTCCAGGTCCTTGGGTTCCACCTTCAGTGTCTTGGGCAGACGGTAGTTGTTGCCCTTGTAGGTGATGTAGGGACCGTAGCGTCCGTTGAGAATCTCCAGCTCCGGCTCCTCGTCAAAGCGCTTGATGTGCTTCTGCGCCTCGGCGGCACGCTTGGCAAGGATTAGCTCCACGGCCTCGTCGTAGCTGAAGGTCATGGGGTCGGCGCCCTTCGGCAGGGAGATGAACTTCCCGTCGTGACGTACGTACGGACCGAACTTGCCCGTCCCGATGATGACCGGCTTGCCCTCGTAGTCGTCGAGCGTGCGGGGCAGCTTGAACAGCTCCAGCGCCTCGTCGAGCGTGATGGTCTCGATGGACTGACCCTTGTTGATTTGCGCGAAGCGGGGCTTCTCCTCGTCGTCCGCCGAACCAATCTGTACCACGGGACCGAAGCGTCCGATTTTCACGAACACCGGACGGCCGCTGACGGGGTCGGTGCCCAGTTCGCGTTCGCCCACCTTGTGCTCGGTCTTCACGGCAAGGGTCTGCTCGACCATCGGTTCGAACTCGCCGTAGAACTGGCGGATGAGCGTGGTCCACTGCTTGTCGCCCTCGGCTACCTCGTCAAACTCCTTTTCCACGCTGGCGGTGAAGTTGTAGTCCATGATTCCGGGGAAGTATTGCAGCAGGAAGTCGTTGACTACCGTACCCACGTCGGTGGGCAGCAGCTTGCCCTTCTCGCTGCCGGCGGTCTCGCTCCGCGTGGCGGTGGTGAGTTGCCCTCCGCTCAGGGTGAGGACCTTGTAGGTACGTTCCTCGCCGGGCTTGTCGCCCTTCTCGACGTAGCCGCGCTGCTGGATGGTGGAGATGGTCGGAGCGTAGGTCGACGGGCGTCCGATGCCCAGCTCCTCGAGCTTGCGCACGAGACTCGCCTCGGTGTAGCGCGGCGGGTGCTGTGTGAAGCGTTCCTGAGCCACGATGCGTCCGCAGTCGAGCTTCTGGCCCTTCTTGAGCGGGGGCAGCAGGCGGCTCTCGTCTTCCGTCTCCTCGTCGTCGAGCGACTCGCGGTAGACACGCAGGAAACCGTCGAAGGTCACCACTTCGCCCGTAGCGACGAAAGTCTCGCTCATGCCCGTGAGGGCGATGGTTGCCGTGGTCTTCTCCAGTTCGGCGTCCGCCATCTGGGAGGCGATGGTGCGCTTCCAGATGAGGTCATAGAGCCGCCGTTCCGCCGAGTCCGCCTCGATGGTCTGGTGCTCCATGTAGGTCGGGCGGATGGCCTCGTGCGCCTCCTGCGCTCCCTTGCTCTTGGTGGTGAACTGGCGTGTCTGCACGTAGCGTTCGCCCATGAGCTGTGTGATGGCCTCGCGGCTGGTGCCGATGGCGAGCGAAGAGAGGTTCACCGAGTCGGTACGCATGTAGGTGATGAATCCGGATTCATAGAGCCGTTGGGCGACCATCATGGTCTGCGCCACGGTGAAGCCCAGCTTGCGTGCCGCCTCCTGCTGGAGGGTGGAGGTGGTGAAGGGCGGTGCCGGCGACTTTTTCATCGGACGGGTGGTGATGTCCTGCACGGTGAACTCCGTGTGGCGGCACTTCTCCAGGAATGCCTTCGCCTCGTCCTCGGTCTTGAAGCGGGTGTTCAGCTCGGCACGTATCTCGGCGGGCCGTCCGTTGGCGTCGGTGGTCGAGAAGACGGCGGTCACACGGAAGGACGCTTCGCTGTGGAATGCCTGGATTTCCCGTTCGCGCTCGACGATGAGGCGGACGGCGACGGACTGTACCCGTCCCGCAGAGAGGGCAGGCTTGACCTTCCGCCAGAGCACGGGCGAGAGCTTGAAGCCGACGATGCGGTCGAGCACCCGTCGTGCCTGCTGCGCGTTGACGAGGTTGATATCGATGTCCCGCGGATGCTCGATGGCCCGCAGGATGGCATTCTTGGTGATTTCGTGGAACACGATGCGCTTGGTGTTCTCGGGCTTCAGTCCCAGCACTTCATAGAGGTGCCAGGAGATGGCCTCTCCCTCGCGGTCCTCATCGGACGCAAGCCACACCATGTCTGCTTTCTTGGCTTCCTGTTTGAGTTCGCTGACCAGTTTCTTCTTCTCGGCAGGGATTTCATAGTCGGGTTCGAAGGTGTCGGTATTGATGCTGAACTCTTTCTTCTTCAGGTCGCGGATATGACCGTAACTGGAGAGCACTTTATAGTCCTTTCCCAGAAACTTCTCGATGGTTTTAGCCTTGGCAGGTGACTCAACAATGACCAGATTCTTTTGCATGTGTGTCTTTGTTAATAATTTAACGTGCGGCAAAAGTAGGAAAAAAGAGAGATTACACCATATTATAAGGTCTAAATCTGTATTTTTTTGCGAAAACACCGTTTCAATGGACAATTGACACCGTTTCAATTGACAATTGACAATGGACAATTGACAATTGCCCTTCGGTGTGCGGACATGCCTACAAGGCGGCGAATGTAGGGGCGACCGGTCGGGTCGCCCGGTCCAACAAACGAACACGCCACATCCAACAAGGTCCATTTATCAAAACGACACAATTTCCCCCATTTTAACATCGCAATTTCCCGATTTGCCGTTTTCAGGTAACGCGCATTTTGGCAATTTTGTCCCAATTGGAAAATTGTGCGTTAAATATTTTAAGATACACCCTTCAGAACGCATCGAAATAAACCGTTATTCACACATTTATACCGTTTCTAACGCAAAAAAGGCATTCGCCGAACCCATTTCTACGGTCGAAAGCACCTGTGATTGGCTTCGTACGGACGAACGACTACCGTCGTACGGACGTGTCCGCACCGTCGTGGTCGTTCGTCCGTACGAAAACAGGGACCTGTTTTCATTTTTTAGAGCGCAAAGGGGTACGATTCCGAAGGTGTGAAATTGCGTCCGTCCGTGTGAAAAGACCGACGAAAGGGTACAAACAGGCACGAAGGTGAGGCAGAAAGAAAGGAAACCGACGAAAGTGCCGTCAATGTGTATTTCGCGAATCGCCCGAGAAGGCCCTTCCTGCCCACCAATTCGTATTTGGATGCAACGAAGCCCCTTCTCGCGCGCTTCGTTTGACAATCTGTCAGAAGCGCACGTCGCTTCTTCCATTGACAGATGTCAATCGAAACGATTGTCCATTGCCCCTCCGATTGCCTTTTCACAAAAAAAAGCGTAAGTTTGTAGCCTACTAATCATGAAGGCAGAAAATGGAGAAATACATCTTCGAACTCACGATGAAGGTGCGCGACTATGAGTGCGACCTCCAAGGCATCGTCAACAATGCCAATTACCAACACTATCTGGAACATACCCGACACGAGTTCCTGCACGCCACCGGCGTCGGCTTTGCACGCCTGCACGACGAAGGCATCGACCCCGTCGTGGCGCGCATCAACATGGCATTCAAGACGCCGTTGAAGAGCGGCGACGAGTTTGTCTCGAAGCTCTACCTGCGCAAGGAGGGCATCAAGTACGTCTTCCATCAGGACATCTTCCGTCTGCCCGACGGGAAGGTGAGCCTCCGCGCCACCGTCGAGACCGTCTGTCTGATCGACGGACGGCTGAGCGACAGCCCCCTGTTCGACCAACTCTTTGCCCCCTATCTCCATGAATGAGCGCGAGACCTTTGCCGCCCTGGTGCTCCACTTCGCACCGGGTGTGGGCATCGCCGGCGCGCGGAGGCTCCATGAGCACTTCGGCTCCCTGGCGGCGGCGCTCGAACACCCGGACGAGCTGCCGCGGGTACAGGGACTGACCGACGAGGCACGGGCGTCGCTCGCCGACCCCTCCCTGCGCGAACGGGCGCACCGGGAGTGGGACTACGACGCGGCGCACCGTGTCCGCTGCCTGAGCTTCCTCGACGAGGCATACCCGGCACGGATGCGGAAGCTGCCCGACGCCCCGCTGGTGCTCTTCTACTGCGGGTCCGCACCCCTCAACCGGGCGCGCGTGGTGTCCGTCGTGGGCACCCGCCGCGTGACGGACTACGGGCAGAAACTCTGCTCCCGGTTCCTCTCCGAGCTGAGCCAGCTCTGTCCCGACGTGCTGGTGGTCAGCGGACTGGCGTACGGTGTGGACATCAGTGTCCACCGGGCGGCACTGGACAACCGGCTGGACACCGTCGGGGTGCTGGCACACGGACTCGACCGCATCTACCCCTATGCCCACCGCAGCGATGCCGGGCGGATGGTGCGCCGGGGCGGTCTGCTGACGGAGTACCACGTCGGGACGGAGCCGGAGCGTCAGAACTTCGTGCGCCGCAACCGCATCGTCGCCGGCATGAGCGACGCCACCGTCGTCGTGGAGTCTGCCGCCCGCGGCGGTTCACTCATCACCGCACGCCTTGCCGGCGACTATCACCGCCCCTGCTTCGCCTTCCCCGGACCCGTGGGCGCCCCCTGTTCGGAGGGGTGCAACAACCTGATACGCCAAGGGCAGGCGGTGCTCCTGCAGAGTGCCTTTGAGCTGGCGTCGGCATTGGGCTGGGTGGGCAGTCAGCCGACGGCACAGCCCGTGCAGCCCTCCCTCTTCACCGAGCTGAGTGACGACGAACGTCAGGTGGTCGACCTTCTGCGTCGGTCCCCCGAGGGCATCTCCACCGACGCCCTGTCCGCCGGGACGGGCCTCTCCGTCCAGCAGCTCAGCACGACCCTCTTCGGGCTGGAGATGAAAGGGCTGGTACGTCCGCTGGCAGGAAACGGGTATCAATTGACAACCAGTTCAATTGACAATTGACGATTGACAATTGACAATTGACATTGCGGTGCGGTGTTAGACGCGGATGAGACGTGAACAGCCCGAGACCGCACGACACTCATTCTTTGCTATTTTGCCATCATCACTGATCAATCGCTAATAAATAGGATATGAAACATTTGCACATCACTCTCTTCCTGCTCCTGACGCTCTGCGTCCGGGGTCTGTCCGCCCAAGGGCTGGCAGGCGACTGGCAGGGCAAGCTGGACGTCGGCTCGATGAAGCTGCGTCTCGTGACTCATTTCGAGCAGACGGACGGAGGCTGGTCCGGTACACTGGACTCGCCCGACCAGGGCGCACGGGGCATCCCCATGGATGCCGTCACACGGACGGACTCGCTCGTGACCTTCACCGTCGCGGCGCTGGGCGTCCGCTACACCGGGGTCCTGCGGGGCGACTCGCTCATTGACGGGACCTTTCAGCAGGGGGCGGCATCGCTTCCGCTGCGCCTGACCCGGGGCGTGGAACAGGTGCGCCGTCCGCAGACACCCCGTCCGCCCTTCCCCTACCGCAGCGAGGAAGTGACGCTGCCCGGTGCGGACGCGGGCGTGACCCTCGCCGGGACGCTGACCCTCCCCGAGGGCGGCAAACCCCGTCCGGCGGTCATCCTGCTCACGGGCAGCGGCACACAGGACCGCGACGCGACCATCATGGACCACAAGCCCTTTGCCGTCATTGCCGACTGCCTGACGCGCCGGGGCTTTGCCGTCCTGCGCTGTGACGACCGGGGAGCAGGCCGGTCGACGGGCAGTGCCGCGTCAGCCACAACGCTCACCGGTGCCGCCGACGCCTCGTGCATGATGGACTACCTCAAGGCGCGTCCGGAGATAGACCCGTCGCGCATCGGTCTGCTGGGACACAGCGAGGGGGCGGCGATGGCGTTCCACACCGCCGCACAACGGGATGACGTGGCGTTCGTCGTTTCCCTGGCAGGTCCGGGCGTGAAGGGGGACAGCATCCTGCTGAGGCAGAACGCCGACCTGGCACGGCTGGAGGGCATGCCCGAGGGACGCGTGGAGTCGCTCTGCCGCCTGCTGCGGCAGGTGTATGCGCTGGCTGAGAGCGAGCTGCCAGCCGACGTGCTGCTCGACCGTCTGGTGACCCTCTACGGCGGGCAGACGGGCCGTCAGCTGACCGATGCCGAGCGCGAGCAGCTCCGCCGTCAGCTGAGCACCTTCTGCACCCCGTGGATGCGCGGCTTCCTGCGCCATGACCCGCAGACGGACCTGAAGGCGGTCCGCTGTCCCGTGCTGGTGCTCAACGGGGAACGCGACACGCAGGTGGACGCCACGGTGAACCCCGACGCCATCCGCCGCGCCCTGCCCGACGTGCCGGGACGCCTCGTGACGGTGAAGCGCTACCCCGGTCTGAACCATCTCTTCCAGCACTGCACCACCGGACTTCCCGCCGAGTACGGCTCCCTCGAGGAGACCATCAGCCCGGAGGTGCTCGCCGACCTCGCCGCCTGGATGGAGGCATTGCCGTAAAAAATCGCCCTTCCTGCTCCGCTTGTCGGAAAACCGCCGTATCTTTGCACGGGCGTTACGCCCTTGTGCAATCAAACTGACGACTTATGAAACATGTGCTTACACACTGCTTCCTGCTGGCCTTGCTGCTGCTCACGGGCGCTTCGTGCCGTCCGGGCGGGGCGGAGGCGGAAAGCGGGAAACCGACGCTCCCCGTGCCCCTCGAACCGGTGCGCTACTTCGCCGAGGCGCTTGCCGGCGGCCGTTTCGAGGTGCACTGCATGG
>ERZ1023614.838-NODE-838-length-8548-cov-7.789709_pt1 | contig 8548 bp, 9 predicted proteins | sample MGYA00380327_ERZ1023614 | MGnify/ENA primary metagenome ERZ1023614 (study PRJEB33179, sample SAMN07448978) | human gut metagenome | biome: Human-gut; feature: Human associated habitat; material: Faeces | host: Homo sapiens | place: India: Bhopal | collected...
GAACAGTATGACATACGACGAAACCAAGCAATGCGAACTGGACCGGCGCTACATCCGCATGGCAGCCATCTGGGCGGAGAACTCCTATTGCAAGCGCAGGCAGGTGGGTGCCCTGATTGTGAAGGACAAGATGATTATCTCCGACGGCTACAACGGAACACCGTCGGGGTTTGAGAACATCTGTGAGGACGAGAACAATGTGACGAAGCCCTACGTGCTCCATGCCGAGGCGAATGCCATCACCAAGATAGCCCGTTCGAACAACAGCAGCGACGGTGCCACGCTCTACGTCACGGCTTCGCCCTGCATCGAGTGTGCCAAGCTCATCATCCAGGCGGGGATACGCCGCGTGGTCTACTCGGAGAAGTATCGCCTGGAGGACGGCATCGAGCTGTTGCGGAAGGCAGGTATCGAAGTGGTATATGTGAATCCTAAAGAATAATATAGAATGTATGAGTGACAACAACAAGACCTCTCGTTTCATCCCTGTCATCATTGCCGTCAGCATTGTCGTCGGCATCCTGATAGGAACCTTCTATGCCAACCATTTCTCGGGAAACCGGTTGAGCATCATCAATACGTCATCCAATAAGCTGAACGACCTGCTGCGCATCATCGACGACAAGTATGTCGACTCGGTGAGCATGGGAGACCTCGTGGAGAAAGCCATGCCGCAAATTCTGGCAGAGCTGGACCCGCACTCCATGTATATCTCCGCCAAGGATGTGGAGGCGAGCAATGCCGACCTGAAGGGACACTTCAGCGGCATCGGCGTGTCGTTCACCATCCAAAAGGATACCATCTGCATCAACAGCGTCATTCAGGGCGGACCCTCCGAGAAGGTGGGACTGATGCCGGGCGACCGCATCATTGCCGTCGACGACTCGGCGTTCGTGGGTAAGGTGGTGACCAACGAGAATGCCATGAAGAAGCTGAAGGGCGAAAAGGGCAGCGTGGTGAAGCTGGGCATTTACCGTCCCGGTGTGAAAGAGACGCTCGACTTCACCGTGGTGCGTGGCGATATCCCCGTGAAGAGTGTGGATACCTACTACATGCTGACCGACAAGATAGGCTACATCAAAATCAACAAGTTTGCCGAGACGACCTATGCTGAGGTGATGATTGGCATTGCTACCCTCCAGCAGCAGGGCAGCGAAGGACTGGTCATCGACCTGCGTGGTAACACCGGAGGTTACCTGGGCTCGGCGGTCAACATCATCAACGAGTTCCTTCCGCGCAACAGCCTCATTGTCTATACCGAGGGACGCAAGTCGCCGCGTGAGGAGTTCCGTTCCGACGGACGGGGCACCAATCAGAAGACGCCCATCGTCCTGCTGACCGATGAGATTTCGGCTTCCGCAAGTGAGATTTTCTCCGGAGCCATTCAGGACAATGACCGCGGACTGATTATCGGACGCCGTACCTTCGGCAAGGGACTGGTGCAGCAACCGATTGACTTCCGCGACGGTTCGTCGATGCGGCTGACCGTGGCACGCTATTACACTCCATCGGGACGTTGCATCCAGAAACCCTACGTGCGTGGCGAAGGGGCGGAGTATGAATACGACATCGTCAACCGTTTCAACCACGGGGAGTTCTTCTCGGAGGACAGCATCAAGCAGAACACCGAGGAGGTCTACCACACTTCCCTGGGACGCACGGTCTATGGCGGCGGAGGCATCATGCCCGACATCTTTGTGCCGCAGGACACCACAGGATACACCTCTTACTACATGACGTGCGTGAACCGCGGCGTGTACATCGAGTTCGGTTTCCAATACACCGACAAGAACCGTCAGAAGCTGGAAGAGTTCAAGGACCAGGCTTCGCTCGTGGCCTACCTGAAACGTCAGAACCTCGTGGACAAGTTTGCACGCTTTGCCGAGACACGGGGCATCAAGCGCCGCAACCTGATGATACGCAAGTCCTATCCGTTGCTGGAGAAGCTGGTCATCGGCAGTGTGGTCAACTATGCACTCGACTTTGGCGACTACGTGCAATATATCAATGAGAGCGACCCCACGGTGGCAAAGGCCGTCGAAGTGTTGGAGAAGGGGGAATCGTTCCCGAAAGCTCCGCAAACTGAAGAGAAATCCGAATGAACGAAGAGAAGAAAGCCTTGCGCAGGCACATTGCGCAGTTGAAACGTTCGATGGCTGCCGCCGATGCCGCGGCAGCCTCCGAACGGCTGTTTGCCATGCTGGAGCAGTCGCCCCGTTTCCAGGAGGCACACACGGTGCTGTGTTACTACTCCATGCCCGATGAAGTCGGGACTCATGACTTTGTGGAACGTTGGCGCACGAAGAAGTGCATCCTGCTTCCGGTGGTGAAGGGAGATGAACTGGAACTTCGCCGATACACGGGACCTCAGGACCTGCAACCGGGCGAACGTTACCACATCGGTGAGCCGACGGGTGAGCCGTTCACTGACTATGCGTCGATTGACCTGACGCTTGTCCCCGGTGTGGCGTTTGATGCCGAAGGCAACCGGCTCGGACGGGGCAAGGGATACTATGACCGTCTGCTGCCGAAGCTCAACTCCTATAATATAGGTATAGCCTTCGACCTGCAACTGGTCCCCCGTGTTCCCTGCGAACCGTTTGACCGTCCGCTGGATGCCGTGCTGACGGACAAGGGATGGGCGAAATAGCCCGTTCCTGTTTTATACCTACAGTCGATAACGCTAGTTGGGATAACCTGGGCCCCCACGTGGTGGTTCAGGTTTTTCAGTATCCGGTCGCGTCCCATCGAGAGCTCCTGACGGAGGACCGGCGAAGTGATGTGCACGTAGAGCGTCTGGTTCTTGATGTGCAGGCCGTCGGTGTAGGAAGAGATGTCCGGACCCAGGACCTCCTTCCACGCCTGGATGAGCCGGTACTCGTTGAGTGGAGACTCCAGTCCTTCCCGGCGCATGAACTGCCGGATGAGCAGTCCGATTTGTTCCGCATCGTTGCGTTTCATACCTTGCCGCCCTCCTCGATGCGGTCGCTCACGGCACCCTTGTCGACGGTGAACAGGCGGTAGTTCTGTTCCGTCTTCCGCAATATCTTGTCCAGGTGGTCCCGGTTGGTGTCTGTGATGAAAATCTGTCCGAAGCTGTCGCCTGCCACGAGTTTCACAATCTGTTCCACCCGCGAAGCATCCAGCTTGTCGAAAATGTCGTCCAGCAGCAGGATGGGTTGCGTACGGCTGCCCGTCCGCTTCAGGAAGTTGAACTGTGCCAGCTTCAGGGCGATGAGGTACGTCTTGTTCTGTCCCTGTGACCCCTCGCGCTTGATGGGGAAGTCGCCCAACTCCATCTCCAGCTCATCCTTGTGAATGCCGTGGAGCGAATATCCCATGATGCGGTCCTTCGGTCGGCTCTCCCGGATGACGTCAATGAGGGCACCCCGTTGGGCATGCGAGCGGTAGGTCAGTCCCACCCGTTCGCGGTCCTGCGAGATGTAGGAGTAGAACGACTGGAAAATGGGGATGAATTCGCGGATGAACTCCTCCCGTTTGCGATAGACCGTCGTGCCCGTCTCCGCCATCATCTCTTCCCACACCGCCATCAGTTCCCCGTCGGGTTCCTCCTCCTGCTTCAGCAGGGTGTTCCGCTGTTGCAACGCTTTGTTGTAGCGCATCAGCGCCTCCAGGTATTCGCGGTCATACTGCGAGATGACCACATCCATGAAGCGGCGCCTCTCCTCACTGCCTCCTGCAATCAGTTCCGCGTCAGCCGGTGACACCATGATGAGCGGGATGAAGCCGATGTGCTCCGCCAGCCGTCCGTATTCCTTCTTGTTGCGTTTGAACTGCTTCTTCTGCCGGCGTTTCAGTCCGCAGTAGATTTCTTCCGGTGTCCCGTCCTCCAGCTCATAGAAGCCCTGGATGACGAAAAACTCCTCGTCGTGCCGGATGTTCTGCGAGTCCACCGGGTTGGAGGCGCTCTTGCAGAAGGACAGGTAATAGACCGCATCGAGCAGGTTCGTCTTTCCCATGCCGTTCTGCCCGATGAAACAGTTGATTTTCGGCGAGAAGTCCAGCTCCACTTCCGCCAGGTTCTTATAGTTGAGTATCGAAATTCGTTTCAGTATCATGCCGCAAAGTTACGTCTTAAATGTCGATTCGGAAAGAGCCGGAACCCTCTTTCTTTGCGGAAAACGGAGACGGTCCGGCGGCGTCCCCTCTTGTCAGAAAGACACGGATTTAAGTTAATTGCTTGACAGAATCGCGGAATATGCCTTTCCCGGCTAACTCACACTTTTGCGAAAATCGGAAAAGCAGGTTTTTTTAAGAATAGATATGCGATGGAATTTGCATAAAGATTCCATTCCTGACCCGAAATGAATAATTATACTCTTCAAACACTATTGTTTGAGCCGTCAAACACTTGTGTTTGCCACATGAAACAATATTGTTTGGCGAGTGAAACAATATTGTTTCGTCCGTCGAGTACAAATGTTTCCGTTACGGAACGTTATAGTTTGCTTACGATAACGCTTGTTATGCTTTGTTTACTTCTGGTTTGAACGGACGGACGTTCTTTTCGGAAGTGTGATTTTGCACGGAAGATGTGCGTTCCCGCTTTCCATTCTTTTTATCCGACGTTTGACCGGCGGACGGATGGAAGGCGCTTCGTCCGTAGTTGTGGCACGGTGAATTTTGCAAACCGCCTGAAACGGCAAAAAAATCCACCGACTCCTGTCCCGGCTGCGAAAAGGGCCTTTGTGGAGCGATTCGTTTGACAAAGTGACAAGCTGACGATTTGTCAAATCGTCCGTTCGTCCCCCGGTTCACCCCTCAACGGATTACTAATCCTAAAAAAGATGCGTTGAAATTTTCTTTATATACGGAAATAAACTACTTTTGCCCTCCGAAAATACGGTAAATAAGTAAATATTAAAAGTTTCTATAAATATGGCAGAACAAAAACACACTCCCAATGCAATGGATGTGGAAGAGGCACTGAGCTCTTCGGAAGCATACATTATTAAGAATAAGAAGACAATCATCGGCATCGTTGTCGCAGTGGTAGTCATCGTAGGTGGCTGGTTGCTTTACAACCACTTCGTTGCCATGCCGAAAGAGCAGAAAGCTTCGACCATGCTGGCGAAAGGACAGGAATATTTCGCAATGAGCCAGTATGAGCTGGCACTCAATGGCGATTCGCTGAGTTACAAGGGCTTTGCAAAGATTGCTGAAGAGGAGAGTGGAACGGCTGCCGGAAACCTCGCCAACGCATACGCAGGTCTCTGCCTGGCTCAGACCGGGAAATACGAAGAGGCCATCCCTTACCTGGAGAAGTTCAGTGGAGACGACCAGATGGTGGCTCCTGCCGTGAAGGGTGCGTTGGGCAACTGCTATGCCAACAAGGGTGACCTGGAGAAAGCCGTCGCCCTCCTGGTCGATGCTGCCAACAGCAGCGACAGCCAGTCGCTGAGTCCCATCTTCCTGCTTCAGGCAGGTGAGCTGTATGAGAAGCTGGGCAAGAACGACGAGGCCTTGAAGCTCTACCAGACCATCAAGGAGAAATATTTCAACTCATACAACGGAGCGAATATCGACAAGTACATCGAGCGCGTTTCGAAATAATCCGGGGCAGGTCCTCCGGGAAGTCCGGAACACGTTTCGTCACGGACGCGGCAAATAACCTTTTACATACACAAAACTTGTTGAACGACGGATGATGCGGATAAGGACGGGAACGGACCGTCAGTCTATCCGTGTCATCCGTTTTCCTTGTTTGGCGGACGCCCCGTCCGTCTGTCAGCTGAATACCTTCATAAACCAACAAAAACCAAATAGAGACTATGGCAACAAAGTATCACAACCTTTCAGAGTATAATGTAGACACGGTGCCCGATGCGGGTGCCATGCGTTTTGGCATTGTCGTTTCCGAATGGAATGACAACATCACCGGTGCGCTGCTGGACGGTGCGCTGAAGACGTTGAAGAAGCATGGTGCGAAAGACGAGAACATCTGCGTCATGACTGTTCCCGGCAGTTTTGAGCTGACATTCGGTTCGGCGCAGATGATCAAGAGTGGCAAGGTGGATGCCGTTATCGCCCTGGGCTGTGTGGTCCGCGGTGACACCCCTCACTTTGACTACGTTTGTGCCGGAGCCACGCAAGGCATCACTCAGCTCAACGCAACCGGCGACGTGCCTGTGATTTACGGTCTGATAACCACCAACAACATGGAGCAGGCAGAAGACCGTTCCGGCGGCAAACTGGGCAATAAAGGCGACGAATGTGCAATTACTGCAATAAAAATGGTCGATTTTGTTTGCAGATTAAAAAAATAGTCGTACCTTTGCATCGCAATTGAGAGATAAAGCCTCTCAGTGATGCAAAACGGGCAAATACCAGAGTGGCCAAATGGGGCAGACTGTAAATCTGCTGGCTTACGCCTTCGGTGGTTCGAATCCATCTTTGCCCACAAAAAATTGCGGAAGTAGCTCAGTTGATAGAGCATTAGCCTTCCAAGCTGAGGGTCGCGGGTTTGAGTCCCGTCTTCCGCTCTTACGAAGAGGAATTCCATTTTTGGAGTTCCTCTTTTTGTTGTTATGTGGGAATAAAATATTATTTTTCTTGCAGAGGGGGTTGCATCATCAATGATTTTCTATCTTTGTACAGCAAATGACATTTAAATTGAATATGAGTAACAATATATACACCATAGCAAAACCTTTTGTAAAGTGGGTAGGTGGAAAGACACAGCTTTTAGAGGATATAAAGAATTCTTTGCCAGTAGGTTTTTCACGACAGAAAGATATTGTTTATGTAGAACCTTTTGTGGGAGGTGGTGCTGTATTATTTTGGATCTTGCAACAGTTTCCCAATATCGAAAGAGCTATAATTAATGATATAAATCCACATTTGATAACTACATATCAAATTGTAAAGGAGCAGCCAGATAAACTCATAGAACTATTGCAATCTCTTCAAAGTGAATATATCTCTTTAAATGAGGAGGAACGGAAAATCTATTATTTGAATAAGCGTGATATATATAATACTTTTTCTTCATCAAATGTAGAGATCGCAGCATTATTCATATTCTTAAATAGAACTTGTTTTAATGGCTTGTATAGAGTAAACTCTAAAGGGAAATTCAATGTTCCTCACGGGAGGTATACAAATCCTAAAATCTGTGATGAAGAAACGATTTTGGCTGATTCCCGAATTTTGCAGAAGGTTGAAATATTATGTGGTGACTTTGCAGAAACAATAGCTTATGCTACACCAAATACATTGTTCTATTTTGATCCTCCATATAAGCCTTTAAGCAAAACATCTTCTTTCAACTCGTATGCGAAAGAGGACTTCGATGACAGCGAACAAATAAGACTACGTGATTTTTGCCACCAAGTATCAGCTCATAAGGCTAATTTCATTTTAAGCAATTCGGATGTAAAAGGTAAAGATGAAAATGATAATTTCTTTGATGAAATATATCATGCTTATAACATTCGTCGGGTAATGGCGACACGAATGGTCAAAGCTAATCCGGATAAAAGAGGTAAATTGTCGGAATTGCTTATCAGAAATTATACCGAAACTATTCAGCCGCAAAATACAATGTTGTCCTAAAAAATAAATATATTAAAAATATACATTATGGCATCAGATAAATCTTGGAAGAAAATATACGATGATACGAAAATGGGAGAACACGATTTTTCCAAAGAAGCGTTTATTCTTTCAGCAAAACAAATAAAAGAGTCTTGTCAAGATTTTAAAAGAACAGCAGAAAAAGAGGTACGAATATTATGCAAGCAAGACAGTCGGGAAGATAGACCTCTAGTTTTTCAAGAAAACAACCTGTTTATTCTACCAAAACATAATGGAGAATATTACATCATTCAAGGGGAAGGGTATATGGATATTCCTGATATTACAACTCCAATTAGAGAATACAAAAGACATTTGGACTTTGAACTCAAAAGTTCACAAGTCGGTGATTCTGAAATGCAACATTTGGATTTTGCTTATGCAAACTCTTTAGTTAGGACTTTCATGGGAGATCCTTCATTAGTACTAACTATACGAGGGCGGAAATATACTCCTCAATTTTCGTTTGTTACCAATGGCATTTCACTTACTGTTAATAGTGTCCAAACAGAAGTAGATGCAGGATATGAAGGCATAAACTCAATAGTATTGATAGAGGCAAAAAACTCCAATACGGCTAATACAATCATTCGGCAACTGTATTATCCATTTAGACAATGGAAAGAAAAGACTGGAAAAACCGTTTATCCTATGTTTTTCGAAAAAAGAAATATTGATGGTGAAAATATTTATTATATGTGGCAATATGAATTTGTAGATCCTAATGATTATAATAGCATCCGTTTAGTAAAAGCTGATAGATTTCGCATTATCAAATAATGATTACTCCTTTCTTCCGCTCTTCCGACCATGCTTTCACCCTTCTTCACGGCGACTGTATCGAACTGTTGAAACAATTCGATTTCAAGTTCGACATGATATTTGCTGACCCTCCTTATTTCCTGAGCAATGGGGGAATAAGCGTGCAAAGTGGGAAAGTCGTGTGCGTGGA
>ERZ1023614.856-NODE-856-length-8435-cov-6.260024_pt1 | contig 8435 bp, 6 predicted proteins | sample MGYA00380327_ERZ1023614 | MGnify/ENA primary metagenome ERZ1023614 (study PRJEB33179, sample SAMN07448978) | human gut metagenome | biome: Human-gut; feature: Human associated habitat; material: Faeces | host: Homo sapiens | place: India: Bhopal | collected...
CCCTTCACGCCCTCCTCCGCCTTCGTCAGCACAACTACCGGCTTATGATAAGCCTCCCGGATACGCCCTGCAATGATTCCTGCAAGACTTTCGTGCACCTGTGGCAGATAAATGACAAGCACTTTATCCGACATGTAATGTTCCTCCACCACACGTTTTGCCTCCTCGACGCCATCTGCTGTCATATCTTTGCGCTGCTGGTTTAACTCCACAAGCTCCCTTGCCGTTTTTGCTGCCTCTTCCTCTCCCTGTAAAAAAAGAGACAGAGACAGTTTTGCTGTATCAAGTCTGCCACTCGCATTGATGCACGGTCCTAACACAAAACCAAAATGATATGCATTGATCTGCTCCGGTTCTAAATGATTCTGAAAGATCAGGGCGCGCATCCCCGGATTTTTTGTGCGGTGAATGCGGTTTAATCCCTCTTTCACCAAAATGCGGTTTTCGTCTGTCAGATCCATGACATCGCCAACGGTTGCAAATGCGACATTTTCCAGAAATTCATAGGTTTCTTCCAGGGCAAAACCCATTTTTTCATACAATACCTGCAGCACTTTCCATGCGACTGCTGCTCCACATAACTCTTTAAAAGGATACGCACATTCCTGCTGCTTTGGATTCACGATTGCATCTGCGTTGCTGCGAAGGAACTGCTTTTCCCCATTCTCCTCTGTATAGGGAATCTCGTGGTGATCGGTCACTAACACGGTCATCCCAAGTTCTTTGGCATGCGCAATCTCTGAGATTGCAGCAATTCCGTTATCGCACGTAAGAATGGTATCCATTCCGTCTCTTTTTGCCTGATCGATCAGATTCTCATTGATTCCATAGCCATCCTTCATGCGGTCCGGAATCTGCGTGGAAACATTTCCACCACAGTGTTGGATTCCCCGGTATAAAATATAGGTTGACATAACTCCATCTATATCATAGTCGCCGATAATACGGATCGGCTTTTGCTCTTCTATTTTAACTTTTAAAATATCTGTCAAACGATCTGCATCTTTCAATAAATGTGGATCGTATAAATCCTTTAAACTTCCATTCAGATATCTTTCAAATGCCGCCTCCCCGATCACCTCACGGTTTCGGATAAGACGCGCTGTGACAGGGCTGATCCCGAACTCTTTTCCAAGCTTTTCAAAATCAGCCCCCTTGTTGATTACAAACCATTTTTCCATGTAACACCTGCTGCCTGTTTTTTCTTATGAATTTATCTTTTAATAATGCACTTCCATCAGCATCAGTCCACATGCCGGCGCTGTATAGCCTGCGTTCTCCCGGTTTTTGCTCTCTAAGATCTGTGGCAGCTCCTCCGGCGCTCTCCTGCCATCCCCGACCTCGATCAGCGTACCCGTCAGGATCCGCACCATATTCTGCAAAAATCCATTGCCCCGGTAATCGATCCAGAGATCATTCCCTTTCTTCGTAAAATTGATCTCATAAATTGTGCGGACTGCCGTTTTTTTCATTTTCTTATTTCCGCAAAATGAAGTAAAATCATGTGTTCCGATCAGATAGGAAGCAGCTTCTTTCATGCGCTCCACATCGAGTGTTTTCTCATACTGGTACTCATATTTCCGCTCGAAAACATCCGAGATCTCTCCCATATGGATGTGATAGCGGTAGGTCTTTTTCTTTGCGGCGTAGCGGCTGTGAAAACGCTCGTCCACCTGCTCAACCGCAATAACGGCAATGTCATCCGGCAGATAATGATTCAGATAGGACAGGATCTTTCCCTCCGTAAAATGCTCCTCAATATGAAAATTTGCCACCTGGCCTTTGGCATGCACGCCCGCATCCGTTCTCCCCGAACCGATGACTTCCACCGCGTGTCCTGCCATCTGTCCCAGCACTGCTTCTATTTTTCCCTGAATGGTCAGCCCGGTGCTGTTCTGCCCCTGCCAGCCCTTGTATCTTGTCCCATCATACTGGATTGTGATTTTATAGTTGTTCATACTTTTTATCCCTGCTTTACTGCAATTTAAACTGTCTTTTAGTTTAACACATTTTCCACTCAAATCCTAGTCTGCGATCTGTCCTGAAACGTTTTTGTGCCGGGGAACTGAAAAATACCAATCCCCCGGCACATTTACTCTGCATTTTATACCAGTTCTGCAATCCTTGTCACCGCAACATATATCTCCGATATTTTATACCAGGTACGGTAATCTACCACTCCCGTCACAGGCAATCCAAAAATAGACTGGAATTTTTCTACTGCTGCCTTCGTTGCTTCTCCGTAAATCCCATCCGGTGTGATCGTCGGGATTGCCGGATAGGCCTGCGAGATTCTCGCTAACTGTTCCTGGATCTGCCGGACCTTATCTCCGGCAGCGCCCACTTCCAGATTATACCGCGGCCAGGATGCAGGGATACCGGAAATCTCCTCCGCTGTATTGATAAACATATTATCACCATAATAATAACGGAGAATTTCTATCGTTTCGTAGTTCTGATCCCCAAGATATTTGCTTCCCCACTGGCTCAGCCAGTTGCTGCACGTCACGCGCTGTCCGTCACAATACTGCGTCAGGATTGGCTGTCTCACATTCGGTCTGGAAAGATAATTCTGGAACATTTCATCTACCACATCCGAGATACTCTGAAAAATATTTCTTCCATAGACGAATTTCTGGTCAAAAGCAGTGGATGTTGTGATGGTGAAGTTATAGCCTTTGTTCCGGTACCATTCCGTGTAAACCCTGTTTAATGTAAAGGACATGATTGCAAGGATATTGGCACGCAGCGTGCTGTCCGGCCACGTGCTGTATATCTCGCTGGATGCCACATTTTTGATGTAATCCCGGTAACGGACATAATAATTTGCCGCATTGGGATCCGATGGCGGTCCGTCATGAACAACGACAAATTCCGGGATCACCACTTTACTCAGCACGATCTCCCCTGAGTCGGAGACAGGCTTGATCTCGGACTCTGCTATTTTTGCCGGGAAATTGCCAAACAACGTATTGACCGGAATCACAATGGAATCTATTTGATTTTCTTCCTCATTTTCTTCCGCCATTCGCACCTGTTGCAATGCGAGCTGCTCTGAAAAAACCTGAACACCCGAAATACTGACGGGACGATATCCCGGTGCGGTAACTTTAACCGTATATTGGGCAAACGGCTGATTTTCGGAGGGTTCCATCGAGTATTCAAGTGGAGGCGCATCAAGCGTAAGTTTCTCCGACATTCCCGAATCATCTGCGCTTACCTCCTCCACTGTGGAATCCGGCTCGCCCGAATAGGAAATGGTGATTCTTGCTCCCTCGATTGGCCGTCTGGTCCGGTTGGTAAGTACTTCTACTTTGAGGCTTCCTTTATCTACAGCCTCTGTCTGGGCATATTTGATATCTGGCATGAACAACCTCTTCATACATTTCCTTATATTATATGCTCAGACATGCAATCCTGTTCTGCTTCCTGTGCAAAACATTCGATTTCCCAACTTCTCAATTTTTATTTCCGTTCTTTATCCAAATCCCCCAAAACTTAATTCTTACTCTACCGTAACTACCTTCGCCAGATTTCTTGGCTTATCAACATCAAATCCCTTATCGGATGACACGTAATATGCTAAAAGCTGTAATGCAACCGATGCAGGTAAAACCATAAATTCATCCTGCATATCCGGAAGCCTGATCACCTGATATTCGGTATCAAGATCACCGGAAAGTGCCTCTTTGATAAATAATACAATATCTGCACCTCTGGATTTTACTTCCTTAATATTGGAAAGCTCTTTTGACATGAGTTTTTCCTGTGTTACCGTTGCAACAACCGGTGTGTTAGTCGTGATCAGTGCAATTGGTCCGTGTTTTAATTCGCCGGAGGCATAAGCCTCAGAGTGAATATAAGAAACCTCTTTCAGTTTCAATGATCCTTCCAGTAAAATAGAGTAATCCAGTCCACGTCCGATCATAAACAGATCCTTTGCTTCCAGAATCTTCTTTGCGATCACATGGATGTCACGTCTTTTCTCCAATACTTTCTGCATCACTTCCGGAACACGCTCTAATTCTGCGATAAAGCTCTTTGTCTGCTCCTCTGTGTAGACACCTCGCAATAATGCCATTTTTGCAACCACAAGATAAAATACGGAAAGCTGTGTTGTGTAAGCTTTTGTACTTGCCACTGCAATTTCAGGTCCTGCTGCGGTGTATAACACATAATCACTTTCTCTTGCAATGGAAGAACCTTTTACGTTGATAACAGATAAACATTTTGCGCCCTGTCTCTTCGCATATTTTAATGCTTCCAAGGTATCAATTGTCTCACCGGACTGTGATACTGCGATCACCAATGTTTTCTCATCAATGACCGGATCGGAATACATAAACTCTGATGCAAGTTCTACGTCCATCTGCACATGAACGATAGATTTTACCAGAGCCTGTGCCACAAGTCCCGCATGCATGGCTGTTCCGCATGCTACCACACAAATTCTGTCACAGTCTGTAAAAAGAGAATCCGGCACACCATCCGCGGTAAAATCAGGCAGACCGCTCACGATACGGTCTTTGATCGTGTTCCTGATGGCTTCCGGCTGCTCCATAATCTCTTTTTCCATATAAAATGGATATCCATTCTTTCCTGCACTGTTTAATTCCCAGTCAACAGACAAAAATTCCGGTTCTACCACATTATCATTTAAATCCGTAAGTACAACATGATCTTTGTGCAACTCTAAAATGTGATATTCCGGTACAACAAAGTATTCATTTGTAAAACGGCAGAGTGCAGTCAGATCTGATGCAAGCATTGCTCCCTCTTTGCATATGGTTGCAACGATCGGGCTGACATTCCGGATCGAGTAGATCACATCCGGCTGATCTTCAAACAGGATCACAAGCGCAAAGGTACCCTTTAATTTGCTCACTGTTTTTTTGATCGCCTCCTTTGGATCTCCCTTGTAATAATGATTTAATAATGCAGCCGCAACTTCACTATCTGTTTCAGAATGAAGGATTTCCTGCAAATCGTAATCAGCGATCAGCTCACGATAGTTTTCGATGATCCCGTTATGAACCAGAGTCACTTTTCCCTGCTGATGCGGATGTGCATTCTGGTCTGTAACTCCACCGTGAGTTGCCCATCTTGTATGTCCGATACCGCAGGCAGACAAAATCTTCTTTGAATCACAAATTGCTCTTAAATCACTTACTCTTCCGGCACATTTATAAACATTTGTCACATGGGAAGTTTCGTCTTTCACTGCAATACCCGCACTGTCATATCCACGATACTCTAATAATTCCAACGCATCTAATAAAACATCTTTTACGTTTTCACTGCCTGTATAACCTATAATTCCACACATATTAAATTTCCTCTTCTTTTCTATTTAAAATTTAAATCATATTCGAATTCAATTGTCCCATTATACCGTATTTGTTTTGCAGTCACCTGCATATTTGCCGGCATATCTCGCACTGGGAAGTACGAAAGGGCGTCCGCCGAATTTTCGATAACCCTTTTCCTCGTTAACCTGTGTATGGTCGTCCTCACAGGTACATGGCGCTAGAAGAGAAACCTAAATGTCTGCAATCAGTCACAGACAGGATCGCATATCTGAAAATATAAACCTTATTCGATTATCAATGTGCTATATATATTGTAAATGCCTTCATAAATGCTGCTACATCTATGAAGGCATCTATAACATGATTACTATACTATGATATGTGAAAAATGTCCAGAAGTTATTTTACTTCTACTGTCCAGCCATATTTATCCGGGATTCTTCCCCACTGGATGCCGGTTAAGGTATCATATAATTTCTGTGTCAGTTCTCCAATCTCAAAGTTGTTGACTGTCACAACATCATCTTTGTAACGAAGTTCTCCAACTGGTGAGATAACGGCTGCTGTACCTGTACCGAATACCTCTTCCAATGTACCGTCATGTCCGGCTTTCATCAGATCATCTACGGAAAGTCTTGTCTCATTTACTTTGTAGCCCCAGTCACGGAGCAGATGGATCATGGAATCTCTTGTAACACCCGGAAGAACGGTTCCTTCGATTGGTGCTGTGTAGATTTCACCGGCAATCTTGAACATGATGTTCATGGTTCCAACTTCCTCTACATATTTACGATGCTCACCATCTAACCAGAGAACCTGTGCATAACCAAGTTTTTCTGCTTTCACCTGTCCCAGAATAGAACCTGCGTAGTTACCACCACATTTTGTAAAGCCTGTACCACCTTTTACGGCACGGACAAGTTCATCCTCAACCAGAATCTTAACCGGATTAAGACCTGCTGCATAGTAAGCACCTACCGGACTGCAGATAATCATAAACTTGTATGCGTTTGCCATATGTACGCCGAGTGCTGCTTCTGTTGCAAACATAAATGGTCTGATATAAAGGGAAGTGTTTGGTTCAGATGGAACCCAGTCAGCTTCTACTTTTACAAGTGCTTCCACTGCTTCGACAAACATATCAACCGGGAATTCCGGCATGCAAAGTCTTACGTTGGAATTGATCATTCTCTTTGCGTTCATCTCTGGACGGAACAGCTGGATTTTTCCTTCTGCTGTACGGTATGCTTTCATACCTTCAAATGTTTCCTGTGCATAGTGAAGTGTCACACATGCCGGATCCATTGTGATAGGTCCTTCCGGAACGATTCTTGCATCTTTCCATCCGTCTTCTTTTGTCCAATCCATGACAAACATGTAATCTGTCATATACTTACCAAAACCAAGATTCTTCTGGTCTGGTTTCTCCTTTAATACCGGTCTTTTCTCAAATCTGATATCCATAATATCCTCCTTGTTTGCGAAGCAAATGCGACTGCCCATACAGGAGCAGAGGATTTGGCCTCCTTTTCCCATTGCACTTTTAGGAAATTAACTTTGACAACCATTATGATACTTTCTTTTTTTCATGTCAAGATTATTCCGAAGCCTTATATTATATATAACTATTAGTTATTGTCTGTTTTATTTTCTATAACCTGATTTTATTTTCTTTTTCAAGTGACTTTTCCACTCTCCTGTAATATAATAAAACTACCTAAAAAATTTTGAGAGGTGATCCCTATGCATACATTTCAGCCAATTCCAGTTGACATGCTGGACATGAATCCATTTACAAAGATCGGCAAAGAATGGGCGCTGCTCACAGCCGGAAATAAACAGGAATCCAATACAATGACCATTAGCTGGGGCGGTGTTGGTGTTTTATGGGGCAAAAATGTTGTCTATGTTTTTGTCCGTGATTCCAGATATACAAAAAAACTGATCGATGCAGGAGACTTTTTCTCCCTTACATTTGTAAGCGACCAGTACCGCAATGCCTTGAATTACTGTGGCTCCCATTCCGGCCGGAACGAGGATAAGATTGCAAATGCAGGGCTTTCCGTGGATTACCGGCATGGAATCCCATACATTGATGAGGGAAATCTTGTTTTAGTCTGTGAAAAAATGTCTGCTACCAGAATCACGGATGATTCCTTCCTCGATTCCGAGATTGCTGACAAATGGTACAAAGACGGCGACATGCACACCATGTACGTTGGACAGATCATTGATGTGCTCGCAAGATGATCATTTCTGCTAAGCTCTGATTTTTTTGCAAAACGCTGCATTCCTAAACCACAAAAACCTCCCGGCAAAAATGATCCGGATTGCCTTTCATTGCAATTCCCACATTTTTATCGGGAGACTTTTTTTACTCATGAAGCAGATAACCACTTCTTATTCGACAAAAAAATTTATTTTATTTCAATGGATATTTCTCTGTCAAAGATTTCACGATTGCCTTTGCCTTGTCGGCTGCCGGCTCACCCTCTTTGATCATCACTGCGATTGCCTCTGCGATCTGATCCATATCATCCGTGTTTAATCCGCGGGAAGTTACCGCCGGAGTTCCAAGACGTACACCACTTGTCACAAATGGAGATTTCGGATCGTTTGGAATGGTATTCTTGTTGCAGGTAATGTTTACAGAGTCCAGAAGTTTCTCAACTGCTTTTCCGGTAAGATCATAATTGGTCAGATCGACAAGCATGAGGTGATTGTCTGTTCCACCGGATACGATCCTGATTCCACGATTCATCAGTCCCTTGCAGAGTGCCTGCGCATTGTCAATAATGTTCTGCTGATAAACCTTAAATTCCGGCTGCAATGCCTCCTTGAAGCAGACTGCCTTGGCTGCGATCACATGCATCAGTGGTCCGCCCTGAGTGCCCGGGAAGATTGCCTTGTTAAAGTTATACTTATCCGCAATCTCCTGACTGCTCAAAATCATTCCGCCTCTCGGTCCGCGCAGTGTCTTATGCGTCGTTGTCGTCACTACATGAGCATACGGAATTGGGCTTGGATGAAGTCCTGCTGCCACAAGTCCTGCAATATGCGCCATATCGACCATGAGCACTGCACCACATTCGTCTGCGATCTCACGGAATCTCTAGAATTCAATGG
>ERZ1023614.863-NODE-863-length-8384-cov-6.896386_pt1 | contig 8384 bp, 10 predicted proteins | sample MGYA00380327_ERZ1023614 | MGnify/ENA primary metagenome ERZ1023614 (study PRJEB33179, sample SAMN07448978) | human gut metagenome | biome: Human-gut; feature: Human associated habitat; material: Faeces | host: Homo sapiens | place: India: Bhopal | collected...
AGACGGCCCTCGCCGAAGGCAACCAGGAGGCTCTGAAGACCCGCGCGAAGCGCATCGGTGCTGCCAACCTCGTGGTGTTCCCCATCGGCAAGAGCACACTGTCCAACCAGGCACGTGCCAACATCGGCATCTTGGCTGAGGTCATCAAGCAGGGCGACTCCTCCATCATCTATACCATCACCGGTTATGCCGATGCAGGTACGGGCAGCAAGGAGCTCAACGAGCGCCTGAGCAAGGAGCGTGCCGAGGCAGTGTACAACTGCTTCGTCGAGGAGTTCGGGGTTGACAAGGCACAGTTGAAGCTCGACTACAAGGGTGGCGTGGACAACATGTTCTACGACGACCCGCGTCTGAGCCGTGCAGTCATCACCAGTGGTAAATAAAACGACGGAGACCACCTGCCGGCTACCTGTCAGGTTGGTCCGTCAAACTTCCTTGCAGGTGTCTGCCAGAGCGTGATTGTATGGCACACCTGCGTGACAGTCCCCTTTTCGATCAGGCGTGACCGGGAAGGGGACTACTTTTTTCTTCTAGGAGCAATAGGCTCTTAGTCTATGATTCTATAGATGTGTGGGTTGCCGTTTGTGGATATTTGTAAAAGATATATCTTTGTACGGACATAGATAAAGACTAAAGATTAGAGCAATGGAAACAAACCGAGATATCAAGCAACAGGTTGCTTACGTCATAGCTGTGATAAATGAGTTTGCTGAGAGGCATTCCGTTAATTCGGCACAGGCCTATCGCTATTTGGAGCGCTTTAAAGGGCTTGATTTTTTGCGACGCTTCTACAATGTGGAACATACATTGCCGTTTGAGGATGTCGTGGATGATTTGACCACTTATTGTCATAGGAATGGAGGGGCTTTGCAATGAGACTGTATCACGGCTCAAATATGGAGATTGAAGAGATTGATTTCTCAAAGAGTAAGGTCGGCAAAGACTTTGGTTGTGGCTTTTACCTCTCTGCTGATAAAGGACAAGCACGTGAATTGGCAGAGAAGAAAGTTGCACAGCTAGGCGTCGGGGCACCGGTCGTGAATATTTATGAGTTTGACGAAGCTAGCCTGCATCGTCCGGACTTGTCGGTGCAGCAGTTTGATTCTTATAGCAGGGAGTGGGCGGAGTTTGTATTGATGAATCGTCGTAATCGTACCCGGGTACCTGCTCATCAATATGATATTGTTATAGGTCCGATTGCTGATGATGCGGTCGGTTTGCAGATACGTCGTTTGACTTCCGGTTTGATTGATATGGAGCTGTTTCTTCAAGAACTGAAATATATGAAGGGTATTACCATGCAGTTCTTTTTTGGAACGGAGAAGGCTGTTCAATATTTGACAAAGATTGGTATAGTATGAGCAAAGAAACATTCATGATAGAGGAGATGTCCAAGGAGATAGTCCTGTTGCTTATGAAAGAGCATAATATGGATATGGCAGAGGCGTTGCGGGCACTCTATACTTCCGATACGTATGCCCGTTTGATTGATTTGAAGACCGGGCTGTATGCACAGAGTACGGCTTATGTATATGAATATCTGGAGACGGAACTGGCAACAGGCAAGATGGGGTAACTCCAGGTGAACCGGTCCGTGAGCCTTTTGACTGAGATTCTTTTTTTCTTCCCAAATGAAACTGATTCTTTCCGGGGATGAACTGTTCCCCGAAATCGTCCGGATGCTGGACGAAGGGCACACCGTGACGCTGAAGACCAAGGGGAGCAGCATGCGCCCCTTCATTGTCGGCGGAAGGGACAGCGTGGTGCTGGAAGCCGTGCACGGCGAAGTCTGTACGGGCGATGTGGTGCTGGCGTGCATTCCCGGACGCGGATACATCCTCCACCGGGTCTACCGACGGGAGGGGGATGCCTGTGTGCTGATGGGCGACGGCAACCTGTGTGCCACGGAACGTTGCAGTCGCGATGCCATCTGTGGCAGGGTGACGCAGATTATCCGGCGGGGACGTGTCGTCGACTGCTCGTCGCGCCGTGAACGTCTGTTGGCACGTTGGTGGAGGCACCTGCTGCCCCTTCGGCGCGTCTTGTTGAAATTGATGAGCTGAGTACGCTCTCTCCTTATGATAGATTATCGATGAATACATTTCGTTGGCTTTGGAACGCTTCGCGGGGGCATCGCCTGCCCTTGCTGGGAAGCGTGGCTGTCGGGACCCTGTACGTCGGGGTCTCGCTGTTCTTTGTATACGTCTGCAAGCTGCTGATTGATGGGGTGACCTCTCAGCCGGCAGATGACCTCCGGCTCCTTGTCGGTCTGTTCGTCGGGTGCATGGTGATGCAACTCCTTCTGTCGGTTGTCCGCAGCCGGCTTGTCGGACACACGGAAATCAGGATGCGGAATGCCCTCCGTCAACGACTCTTCAACCACCTGATGGAGAGCCGGGACAGCGGAAGCGGTGCCCTCCATACGGGCGACATGCTCAACCGCATCGAGGAAGATGTGACCACCGTCACCGACTTCCTTTGCCGGTCGATGCCCGCTTCCCTGGTCACCTCGGTACAGCTCGCCGGCGCCCTCTTCTTCCTCCTGTCACTCGATGTGCGGCTGGCGGGGGTACTGCTCTTCGTCATGCCCGTGGCACTGCTCTTCAGCAAGACCTACATGCACCGCATGCGCCGCCTCTCCCGGGAAATCCGCGACACGGACAGCCGCGTGCAGAGCCATCTGCAGGAGCACCTGCAACACCGGGTACTGATGCGGACGCTGGAATACACGCCCCGCGCCGAGGCATTGCTGGAGCACTTGCAGCGGCTGCTGCAAACGAAGGTGGGGCAACGCATCGACTTCTCCGCCTTCTCGCGGAGCATGGTGCAGCTGGGATTTGCCACGGGCTATGCCGTCGCCTTCCTGTGGGGCATCTTCGGACTGCTCGACGGAACGGTGACTTTTGGCATGATGACTGCCTTCCTGCAACTGGTCTCGCAGGTGCAGCGTCCGATGGTCGAACTCAGCCGGCAGATTCCGTCGTTCACCCGCGTGCTGACTTCCGCCGAACGGCTGCAGGAACTCACGGCGCAACCGCTGGAGGAGCAGGGAGAGCCCGTCCGCCTGAACGGTCCCGTCGGTGTCCGCATCGACCGCCTGACGTTCGCCTATCCCGGTGGCAACCGTCCCGTGTTCGACGGGTTCAGCCATGATTTCAAGCCGGGAAGCCTGACTGCCGTGGTGGGCGAGACCGGCGTGGGCAAGAGCACCTTGATCCGGCTGATGCTTGCCCTTCACAAGCCCGGCGGGGGAAGCATCACGCTCTATGACGGCGACAGGGAAGCCGCTGCCTCCCCGTTGACACGTTGCAACTTTGCCTACGTGCCTCAGGGCAACACACTGGTGAGTGGAACCATCCGCGAGAATCTGCTGATGGGGTGTCCCGATGCGACGGACGAGGAATTGCATGCCGCGCTCCACACGGCTGCGGCGGATTTTGTCGGGACACTTCCCGACGGACTGGATACCCGTTGCGGCGAACAGGGGGCGGGACTGAGCGAGGGACAGGCGCAGCGCATAGCCATCGCCCGTGGACTGCTTCGTCCCGGCGGCATCCTGTTGCTGGACGAGCCGACGTCGTCGGTCGACAGCGAGACCGAGCGGCTGATGCTCGGACGGCTGTCCACTCAGGTGCAGGGCAAGACACTGATTCTCGTCACGCACCGGGAGACGATTGCCCGTCTGTGTACGGAGGTGGTCACCATCGGCAGTCGGTGAGGAAGGCGCTCACCCGGCGCGTGTATTCCTCGCGGTTGTCGTGATAGGACATGGCGTGTGCGGCACGCGGCACGACCCACAACTCTTTGGGGGCGGGCTTGGCTTCATAGACCTTGTAAACCATCCACGTGGGGACATAGTCGTCGGCGTCGCCGTGGATGAAGAGCATGGGCAGCCGGCACTGACGCACCTGACGGAGCGCACTCGCCTCGTCGAAGTCCCAGCCGAAGCGCCACTCACACAGCAGGCTTGCCACGTCAAGCAGGGGGAAGGCGGGCAGGTGGAACTGCTCCTTCAGCTCCTTGGCGAACTGGTCGCGGACGCTCGTGTAGCCGCAGTCCTCCACGAATGCCTTCACATAGGGTTGTTGCGGCTCGCCCGAGACCATCATCGTGGTGGCGGCGCCCATCGAGATGCCGTGCACCACCATCGAGGTATTCCCGCCGAAGGTTTGGTTGGCTACATCCATCCAGCGCAGCACGTCGAGCCGGTCCTTCCATCCCATCTGGATGTGGGTCCCCTCGCTGTGCCCGGCATAGCGCAGGTCGGGCAGGAGGATGTTGCAGCGCAGGTCGTGGTGATAGAGATAGCCTATCATCAGCATGCGGATGGCATTGTCCGTGTAGCCGTGCACGATGACTGCCGTCCGTCGCGTCGTGTCGGGAGCGGCGGCATAGAGTGCGTGCAGGCGTGCTCCGTCGGGAGCAGTGATAAACGTGTCGCGCAGGGCGGAGGCCTGTTGCAGGCTGTCCACCCACTGTCCCACGTACGGGTATTCGCGGTAGAGATAGTCCCACGAACCTTTCAGGTCCGAAGCGCGGAAGTCCTTCGCGCCGTCGTCCGGCTGGAGGGCGTAGCTCGTCAGGTAGAGACCCCCGCCCGCCAATACGACAAAGAGCAGTGCGACAATGCCTGCCACACTGCTCACGATGCGTTTGCTGCGTCTGTTCATGATGCGCGGAAGTTATTGGTTCCAGATGTCCCACGCGGCGAAGGCCTGCAGGAGGAGCATCTCCAGTCCGTTCTTGGTGGTCGCACCCATCGCCATGCCCTTGCGCATGAAGAGGGTGATGTCCGGATTGTAGATGACGTCGTAGAGCAGGTGTTGCGGGGTCAACAGCTGGTAGGGGATGTCCGGGCACTGTTCGCTGTGCGGATACATGCCTACGGGAGTCGCGTTGACGATGACCTGGTACTCCTGCATGACCTCGGGAGTCAGCTCGTCATACGTGAAGGCGTTCGGATACGGACGGCGCGAGACGAGGGTGCTCTCCACGCCCAGCTTCATCAGTCCGTAGGTGATGGCTTTGGCTGCCCCGCCGGTGCCGAGGACCAGTGCCTGCTTGTGGTGCGGCTCCAGCAGCGGCTCGATGGACTGGGTGAAGCCGATGACGTCGGAGTTATAGCCGACGAGCTTGTACTTGTAGCCTTTCTGCGGGATGACCTTGACCACATTGACCGCGCCGATGGCGAGGGCATCCTTGTCCAGTTCATCGAGGAACGGGATGATTTGTTCCTTGTAGGGAATGGTGACGTTCAGTCCCTTCAGCTCGGGATTCTCTGCCAGGATTTGAGGAAGGTCGGTGATGACGGGTATCTCGAAGTTGAGATACTGCGCGTCGATGCCTTCGTTCTCGAATTTTTCGTTGAAATAACCACGGGAAAAGGAGTGCCCCAGGGGGTAACCTATCAATCCGTATTTATCCATAACTCGTGTGTAGGTTAAAATCAGTTAGTCTTATTTGGTAGCCATATAGAGCGTGCAGATACCCATCGTGAGTCGGCGGAAGGTCACCGTGCCGAAGCCTGCCTTGCCGATGATGTCCTGCATGATTTCGCCTTGCGGGAATGCCTTGATGGTTTCGGGCAGGTAGGTGTAGGCATTGTGGTCCTTGGAGATGAGCCGTCCGAGGAAGGGCAGCACGCACTTTGAGTAGATGCCGAAGAGCTGTTTCATGGGCGAGCTTATCGGGGTAGACAGTTCGAGAATGACCAGGTGGCCGCCGGTGGCGAGCACGCGGTGAATCTCGTTGAGCGAAGCATCGAGGTTGGCGAAGTTGCGTACTCCGAAGGCGATGAGGACAGCGTCGAAGCTTTCGTCAGGGAAGGGGAGGTTCAGGCTGTCTGCCTGCTGGAACCGGATGTGGTCCGAGAGACCGGCTTTCTCCACTTTCTGTCGTGCTACCTGCATCATGCCCTCCGAGATATCCACGCCGATGAGTTCGCGTGGTGCCAGTTCCTTGCCTGCCAGGATGGCGAAGTCGCCCGTTCCGGTGGCAATGTCGAGGATGCGCTCCGGGTGGAAAGGCTTCAACCACTCGATGGCGGTGCGTCGCCAGTGGCGGTCGATGCCCAGGGATAACAGGTGATTCAAGGGGTCGTAGGCGGGGGCGATGTTGTCGAACATCTGTTCCACCTGTTCCTTCTTGCTTTCTTCGGTGTTATACGGCGTAATCTGTTCTTGCGCGTATCCCATGTTGTGTTTGTTTTTTAGGTTGTGAGTTTGTAAGTGTTTGAAGTGACGAGTTGACGAGTCGACAAGGGGGACCGGGAGATTGTCCGGTGGTCCTGTCCTCGTCAGCTCGTCAACTGGTATGTATGTCAATGGGAGTTGCCTGTCAACTCGTCAACTGCTCGCTTATCTGTTCTTCAGGAATTCAGTCACGTTCTTCTCGATGCGTGCGGCAAGGTCTGCCGACTCCACCTTCTCGAATTTCTCGCCGACGATGTGTTCGTACAGCTCGATGTAGCGCTCGGACACGCTGTTGACATATTCGTCGGTCATCTCAGGCACCTGCTGGCCTGCCTTGCCCATGAAGTCGTGCTCGATGAGCCACTGGCGGACGAACTCCTTGGAGAGTTGCTTCTGCGGTTCGCCCTTCTCGAACTTCTCCTGGTAGCCGTCGGCATAGAAGTAGCGGGAAGAGTCGGGCGTATGGATTTCGTCGATGAGGTACACCTTGCCGTCCTTCTTGCCGAACTCATACTTCGTGTCGACCAGGATGAGGCCCTTCTCGGCTGCCATCCGGCTGCCTCTCTCGAAGAGGGCGTAGGTGTATTTCTCCATCAGTTCATAGTCCTCCTTGCTCACCAGACCCTGAGCGATGATTTCCTCTTTCGAGATGTTCTCGTCGTGTCCGGCTTCAGCCTTGGTCGTCGGGGTGATGATGGGGGTGGGGAACTTCTCGTTTTCCTTCATTCCGTCGGGGAGAGCCACGCCGCAGAGCGAACGGCAGCCGGCCTTGTACTCTCTCCAGGCGCTGCCGGTGAGATAGCCGCGGATAATCATTTCCACGCGGAAGCCTTCACACTTCAGTCCGACGGTCACCATGGGGTCGGGAGTGGCAATCTTCCAGTTGGGGACAATGTCAGCAGTAGCATCCAGGAACTTGGCTGCAATCTGGTTCAACATTTGTCCCTTGAAGGGGATGCCTTTCGGCAGGATGACATCGAAGGCAGAGATGCGGTCGGTGGCAACCATGACCAGCAAGTCGTCGTTGATGTTGTACACATCGCGTACCTTTCCATGATAAACACTCTTTTGACCGGGAAAGTGGAAGTCTGTTTTTACTAATGCTTTCATTTGTCTGTATGGATTAAATGGTTGTATATGCTTGTTCACTTGTCGGCGCGTCCCCTCGTCTCCTTCGCCGCCTCATACTTCTCGTACGCCTCGACGATGCGGGTCACGAGCTTGTGGCGGACGATGTCCTTCCTGTTCATCTCGATGAAGCTGATTTCCTTGATGCCCTTGAGGATGTGCAGGGCATGAATCAGGCCCGAGGTCTGCGACGGCGGCAGGTCTATCTGTGTCATGTCGCCCGTGACAATCATCTTGGTGTTCATGCCCATGCGGGTGAGGAACATCTTGATTTGCTGGGAGGTGGTGTTCTGCGCTTCGTCGAGGATGACGACGGCGTCGTTCAGCGTACGTCCGCGCATGAAGGCGAGGGGAGCAATCTGGATGACGTTCTGCTCCATCATCTCCTGAAGCTTGGCAGCCGGAATCATGTCCTGCAGGGCGTCGTAGAGCGGTTGCAGGTAGGGGTCGATTTTCTCCTTCATGTCTCCCGGGAGGAAGCCCAGCTTCTCACCGGCTTCCACTGCCGGACGGCTCAGGATGATTTTCCGTATCTGCTTGTTCTTGAAGGCGCGCACGGCAAGGGCGATGGCGGTGTACGTCTTGCCCGACCCGGCAGGTCCCGTGACGAAAATCATGTCGTGCTCGTCGAAGGCCTTCACCAGCTTCTCCTGGTTCTCGCTGCGCGGCGTGATGGGCTTCCCGCCGCCGCTGTAGACGATGCCGTTCCCCGCCGGCTCCACCGACGGACGTCTGCCCTTCACGATGTCGAGGATAACCTCCTCGGTCAGCGAATTGTACTGCGCGCAGTGCTTTTCCAGTGCCAGCAGGCTCTCTTCGAATGCGCACATCTCCTCTTCATCGCCCATGACCTTGACCACATTGCCGCGCGCGACAATGCGCAGCTTCGGGTACAAAGCCTTTATCATCTGGATGTTCACATTGTTTACGCCGTAGAAGATTACGGGGTCTATGTCTTCAAGAACTATATGCTTCTCTATCATTCGGAGTAGGTTTCTTGGTTTTTAGGTTGACAACGATTCCGCCGGCTGCCGGTCGGGGGCTCCTGCCGTGTCTGTTGCCGGG